>Ga0302319_10001324_pt1 | contig 55255 bp, 49 predicted proteins | sample Bog_T0_2_FD_203319 | JGI IMG/M metagenome (GOLD analysis project Ga0302319, IMG submission 203319) | Peat permafrost microbial communities from Stordalen Mire near Abisko, Sweden - Bog_T0_2 | ecosystem: Environmental > Terrestrial > Soil > Wetlands > Peat | place: Sweden: Abisko, Stordalen Mire...
GACTGCCAGCCGGCGAACGACACGTTTGCTGACTTGAGCATGGCATCGGTCGCTTCAAACAGCGCCACCAGGCCCTTCGTCTCAATCATTCCAAGCGCTTGCTTCATCGCTTCCTCTCTTCTTTGTTCGAGTTACTTGAGCAGTTCAATTTCTTTGGTCAAATGGATACCGCAGGCATTCGCCTCATCCGTGTCCATGTGGACGTTGAGTTTTGACGCGGGGTCGATACGCACGTGAACGTTGTTGAATGTGACACCGGCTTCGCCACCTATGCGGAGCTTCATGCGGTCACCCTTCGCGACACCGAAGTGCGCGGCTTCCGCTGGGTTCATGTGTACGTGGATCGCGGCGCGAATCAAGCCTTCCTTGAGCTCGACCACGCCCTTGGGCCCAATGACGATGGCTCCGGGCGTACCTGCAATGTTCCCGGAGAGCCGGACGGGAATATCCGAGAAACCCAGCATGATGGCGTCAGTGAATGCCAGCTCGATCTGCGATTGCTTGCGCATGGGGCCGAGGATGCGAAGGTTTGAAATCAGGCGGCTGCGTGGCCCGACAATCGTCACCGTTTCCTTGGCCGCGAAGTTGCCTTCCTGAAAAAGCGGGCGATCGAAGGTAAGTTCTGAGCCCGGCCCAAAGAGCACGTCCATGTCTTCACGGCAGACGTGCATGTGCCGCGACGACGTTTGCACGGTGAGTACCGGCGCGGGGCTCTTCCCTTTCCCAAGGTATTCGAGAGCGACCTGGCGGACGATCTGCTCCACCAGCGATCTGTCGATGGAACCAACCGAGTTCGACATTGTTGAGCTTCCACTTCCCATAAGACATCCTTGGCCTAAGTCGCCTGGCCCACCAGTGTTTGCTTTGCGGCGATTGCCCGGCCGACAACAGCCGCTGTTTCGCGCGCTACGATCGTCTCTTCGTTTGCAGGGACCACCAGTACCTTCACGGCAGAGTTCGCCGTTGAGATCGCGCCCTCGCCTTTGATGGTCCGATTCTTTTCGTCGTCGAGCTCGACACCGAAGCTGGACAAGTCTTTCAGGACGGCGCTGCGTATCTCCGCGCTGTTTTCGCCGATACCGCCGGAAAACGTGATGGCGTCAAGGCCGCCCAGCGAAAGCATGAACGCGCCAACATAATGGCGGATCGCCCGCACGAAAACATCAAGCGCGAGTTGCGAGCGATTGTCGCCCGCGGCGGCGGCCCGATCCAAATCGCGAATATCGCCGCTCGCGCCGCTGATTCCCGCCAGCCCTGAACGGTTCCCCAGCAAGGTCGCCATCTGGTCCGGATCGAGCCCGAGTTTCTTCATCATGTGCAGCACGGCAAAGACGTCGATGTCACCAACCCGGTTGTTCTGCGGCAGGCCAGACTGCGGCGATGTGCCGAAGCTGGTGTCTATGGCCACGCCGTTACGGAAAGCGGCAATGCTGGAGCTGCCTCCTAGATGACAGGAGATGTGGCGCAGATTGTTGCGGCCCAGCAGCGCCTGGGTTCGCTCACTGGCGGAGCGGTGGCTGGCGCCGTGGAATCCATAGCGGCGGATACCGAACTCCTGACGCCACTCGTAAGGCACGGCGTAGGTGGTGGAGGCTTCGTCCATCTGGCGATAGGGGCCGGTCTCGATCACGGCGACCAGCGGAACGCCCGGAAGCTCTTTGCGAAATGCCTGAATCGCTGCGATATAAGGAGGGTTGTGCGCGGGCGCAAGGAATGAGAACTCTTCCATTGCGGCCAAAAACTCGTTGTCGATGAGTTGAGGCGCATGATGCGGGCCGGCATGAACCACCTTGAACCCGACCGCGCCCACCTCCGCCAAACTCGCCAACGCTTTTCCCGGACCCGAAATCGCGGCGATACAGTGGCGAATGGCCGAAGCGTAGTCGGGGCAGTCACTGCCCGGCTGGCCGATCCGCTCTACGCGTCCCTCTGCCAATACGGTCTCGCCCGGCATGTCCAAAACCCGGTACTTGAACGAAGTGCTGCCGATATTTGGAATCAGACATTTCATTTCTGAACGTTTCTGAACAGTCTTGAATTATTTTAGATAATACCGTACAGTTTGAGTCAGAGTCAATCGCAATTTAACGGAACTCTGAGGTTGAGCCTTTCATGACAGGAAATGCGGGAAAATCCCGAGTGGGTCTGGCAGCGGGCACGCCCCAACAATCGACTGTCGATCGCCTTGAGGAACTCGGCATCGTTGGCGCGGGCGGAGGCGGGTTCCCGGCAGCGGCGAAGTTCAGAACCAAGGTCTCGCTGGTGATTGCCAATGCGGCTGAATGCGAGCCGCTGCTGCACAAGGACAAAGAGCTGCTCCATCACTGCTCGGAGCCTTTCCTGCGCGGCCTTTCGATTGCCATGGAGTTGGTCGGCGCGCCGGAAGGCGTCATCGGAATCAAAGAAAAGTATCACGAGATTATTGAGGCATTGGAACGGCAAGCGCCGCAGGGTGTTCGGGTTGTGCCTTTGCCCGATTGCTACCCCGCGGGCGATGAATTCATCCTCGTCCATTTAGTGACCGGCCGCGTGATTCCGCCCGGCGGGCTTCCCAAGGATGTCGACACGGTTGTCTCGAACGTCGAAACACTCATCAACATCGGCCTGGACCGGCCGGTTACGCATAAATACCTCACCGTGGCTGGCGCGGTCGAGAATCCCTGCACGCTGCGGGTTCCGGTGGGCATCTCCATCGGTGAAGTGATCGAGGCGGCGGGCGGGGCCACGGCCGGCGACATCGGCGTGCTGCTCGGCGGCGTGATGATGGCGAAGCCGGCGAATAGCCTCGACGTTCCCGTGACCAAGACAACTGGCGGCATCGTTGTGCTGCCCGCCTCGCACTCGCTCATCCGCCGGCACAACGCCCCCATGATTCAGGTGAACCGCATCGGGCGTTCAGCCTGCGATCAATGCCGCTTCTGCACCGAGTTCTGCCCGCGGTTTCTGCTCGGGCATCCGATCGAGCCGCATCGCGCCATGCAGTCGCTGGGCTTTGCCACCGGCGCCGACCCCATGGTGGCCACGCTCTATTGCTGCGAGTGCAATCTCTGCACCATGTACGCTTGTCCCGAAGATCTCGATCCCAAGAACGTATGCGTACAGGCCAAGCCGCTGGCGCGGGAGCGCGGGCTGACTTTCAAGGGCGACCCGGCATCGATCACACCCCATCCCATGGCGGAATTCAGGCGCGTGCCCATGCGGCGGCTGATTGCCAGGCTGGGTTTGGGCGAATTCAACAATACTGGCCCGCTCCTCGATCACACATTTTCGCCGCGCAAGGTCAATATCCTGCTCAAGCAGCACGCCGGTGCTCCGGCGGTTGCGGTGGTCAAGTGCGGCGACCGGGTTCGCGTGGGCGACTTACTCGCCGTACCGCAGCAGGGCAAACTTGGCGCAAGAATCCACGCCAGCATCGACGGCGTTGTCACGGTAACTGGCGACGCGGTCCTCATTGAATCCTAGTTTGCGGAGTAGAGGAGTTACAACCTTGCCTGACATCAGTTCTATCGGACTTATCGAGTTATCCAGCGTGGCCACGGGTTTCCTGGTCCAGGACACCATGCTGAAAGCCGGGAACATCAAGCTGCTCCTGGCCCGCAGCATCTGCTCGGGAAAGTACCTCATTGTAGTCTCCGGCGACGTAACGTCGGTAGCGGCGGCGGTGCAGGCCGGCGGGGTTGCCGCGGGTCCAGCACTGATCGAGAGGCGGCAGATTGCGCGGGTCCACCCATCCGTGCTGGAAGCAATCTCGAATGCAGTCGATATAGATCCAAAGCAGTTGCGCTCGATCGGGATCGTTGAAACCTTCTCTGCGGCAAGCATCATTGAAGTTGCCGATGCGGCCGTCAAATCCGCCAACGTGACATTACTCCGCGTTCACCTGGCCATGGCTCTGGGCGGCAAAGGATTTGTGCTGATGGCCGGCGATGTAGCCAGCGTGCAGGCTGCCGTGGCAGCGGGCGCCAAGGTTGCGGGCGATGACGGAATGCTTGTGGGCAAGGGCGTGATTGCCGCGCCGTCTGAAGAACTCTTTCGCGATTACATATAATCAGCGGCTTAGCCAAAGAGAAACTCCACCCGTGATCGACCGGTCCGGATTGGCGACTCCATTGATCTCCTGATAGCCAGTGTTACTCAGGTTTCCCAGCCGCAGATAGGGGCGGATTCGCCCCGAGTCATGGGTCAAGTTAGCGTTCCACACCGGATAGGGGGAAGCATTCCATGCGGCGATACCTGCCTGCTGATAGGGTTTTGCAATCTCCACCGCGTTGGTTACGGCAATGTTGTGCTTCAGTATGACCGTCCAAGTCGCATGTACATTTTCAACAGGGTAATTGAGCGCGTACTCCGATTGCAGGCCGCTCAAGGAAGGCTGCGCTCCGGCAAGCCCCGTCCACGCGATGCGGATCGTCTGGGTCTTGACTGGCGCCCAGGTCACGGATGATTCAACCCCCAGAAAGCGAAGGCCGCTTAGATTCGTTGCATTCCATTGCGAAGTGGGCGAACTGCGCACATAGTCGATAGTGTCGTGCTGGCGGTTATAGAACCCAGTTGCCGAGAGCAAAAGACGACTCGATGGAGCCCAATCCACCCCGCCCTCGCCGGACCATGCCGACTCAGGCTTTAGGTTGGGGTTGCCGTTGGTGGATGGGTCAGAGTAATAGAGATCTGTATAAGTCGGAATCCTGAAGCCATACCCGCCGCTAGCTCTGAGTTTGATTGCATCCGTCAGCCGCAAACTCCCCGCCAGATGCGGTGAGAGCACGGACTGAGCGCCGCCTGAGAATAACTCTTCCCTGATGCCCGCCGATAAGTTCCAACGCTTCTTTGCAGGATGCAAATCCATATCGACATAACCCGCGCCGCGATTGCGGGCGTGCAGGCCAAGATTGTTACTTTGGATGCTGTCTCCGTCCGATTCAAGCCCAAAGAGAAGCACTGAAGTGGACGCTATCGTTTCGGTTCTGCGCACCGACGCCTGCCATGAGCCGTCAATGTGGTTGTTTTCGTAGACGGAAGGCGCCTGGCGCAGCAGAATAAACTCGTCTGTATGCCGCCTGTAGCCGAAGGCCGCCACAGTGCGGCTGCCCAACTCCTGGCGGTCGCTGGCAAACCATCCCTTGGTCCGTTCCCATGAGTCATACGGTCCATAAAACTGGTTTGCGCCGAAGGAACGGTCGCTCGCGGCAAAGAGGAGGTCTGAGACGCCTAGCCGGGAACCTGCCCAGCTCTCCAGCGAACTATCTTCGTTGGCGTAGTCTCGGTCGGCCATAAATCCGTCGGAAGAATTTCGGCCCGCTGTAAGTCGTGCGCTCCACCGCTTATGCGCCAAAGCGGCCAGCAGAGACTCTTCGTACGATCCAAAGCTGCCTCCGCCGGCACGCAGGCGCAGCGAAGATACCGCGGGCGCGGCTGTGAGAAAGTCGGCGACACCGCTCAACGCATCCTCGCCGTGCAGGGTCGAGCCCGCGCCGTGCAGGACTTCGATCGAGTCCATGGCTTCGATCGGAATGGGAAGGTCCAGATTATGATGTGCAGTCTGGCTGTCGTTGATGCGGAATCCATTCAGCAGCACCAGTGCCTGCTCAAATGTGCCCCCGCGCAGCACCAGATCAGCCTGTCCGCCGCCAGCGCCGCGCTGTTCCAGGAAGATCGACGAGTCCTGCCGCAGCAGATCCTGCGGCGACTCAAGCGAAAGGGCCTTTGGTTCCACCGGCAATACGAGCACGGAAGAGACCGATTCGGCGAGTGGTACCGGGACCGCGGAGCCAAGAACCACCATGGTTTCAACGGGCTTGGGCAGCGCCAGGGGCGTGGTTGCAGGTGCGCTCTGAGCGAGAGTATCGTGCGGGTGGATTGCCAGCAAGAGGCAACCCGCAATCCAGATCATTTTCAGGATAGTCGGCATCGACCTTCATCTTCGCCGTTGCTACGCCATTCTTCAATCATGATTTGATATTGCTTTGAATAGTTGAGCAATTCAATTATTCTATTTTTGCCATGCGCATCGATGCCTTTCTGAACGAAAGTCCCATGTTTGCGGTCAACCGGGCCGCTCGCCGCTTTGAATCGCTGACCACACAGGTTCTGGCCGGCGACAGCCTCGGATTTCTCGAAGGCCTGGTGCTGGCTGCCATGTTCTTTGAAGCTCCACTCCTCGTCAAGCCATCGCAACTGGCTGAAACTTTTGCGACGACTCGCGGCAATGTGAGCCACTGCGTCTCTTCGCTTGAAGCAAAGGGGCTGCTGCAAAGAAAGATCGATCCCACTGATGCACGCGCCTATCTGCTTACGCTGAAGCCTCAAGGAAAAAGGTGCGCCCTGCGCGTGATTGGCGCATTTGACCGGCTGCAGAAAGAGTTTGAGAATGAGGTTGGCAGGGCGTCCTTGAGCGAAATGCTCAAGACCATTCGCAAACTTGAGGCGCTTTTCGCGACACAATAGAATGGCCTCATCAAGAACCTCGCGAAACATCACAACACCAGGTCATTGCAGGCATTCATGCTCCCACACGCGCACCATCAAATCTCCCGATGCGTGGCGAAAGCCTACTACCAGCGAGTCTTTTGTTTGCGCACTGCCACAAAACCGCGCGAGCCCTACGGCGGACTCCGGCACCGCCATTCTACAGGGCCGCGGCAGCGAAGACTTGATCGTCCCGGCAATCATGTTGGCAATCTCCCTGGTGGCGTCCAGCGCGTCGGCCTCGACCACTGACTCAACGGGCTGCATCATCATCGCCGCCGTCGCCGTGTAGGCCAGTCCTCCCGCTATCCTTACCTCAATCAGGCCCTTCCACTCGCCAGACAGGTTCACACTCCCCACGATGTGCCCTGCTTCCACACAAGACTCCTCGGGATTCAGCGTCGCATCGAACGTCATGGCCAGCATCTGTTCCCAGAACTGGGCATTTGCCTTGATGACACATTGCCGGTCGACCTGAGCCCACATCTGCCGCACCCCGCTCACTGATTGCCCCTACAGTCTCTGTCTCTTCTTAACCTATCGAGCGATATTGAGAAATCCTTAAGGAACAACGCGCCCGGTGGTTCCCATCGTCATTCAAGAAATCCAATGTGATCCAAGAATCGATGTATTGCCTCACAGGCCTGCTTCAATTAGGGTAAGAGGAGCAGGATGAGTCTTTTCGCCTTTCCATGGGCCGGCGTCCCCGGCTAAGCCGAACAAACCCAGCAGATGCACTTGCCGGTATGGAGACCGGTTCATGCTCAACCTTTCCCAGCGATTGATTCTCGGATGCGTGCTGCTTGCCGGCCTGACTGTGGGGTTAGTGGCGCTGACTCACCGCGCCCTGGAGGCTGCGGGGCAGTCCGGGCTGGCCTACGGCTTTATGCTGGCGGCACTGATTGTGGAGTTGGGAACCGTCTATTTTGTCCTGCGGCCCATCCGCATGCTGGCGCGGGATGCGCGCAGGATTGCACAGGGCAACCTGGAGCACCGCGTGGAGTGGACCAGCCGCGACGACTTTGGCCTGCTGGCCATAGAGCTAAATCGGCTGGCGGTGCGCCTGCGCGAACTGCGCGACACCGAAGCAGGACGGCGGCAGATGGAGTTTCAACTCTCCGACGCGGTCCTGCAATCGATCTTTGAGCCCATCATTGTGACCGACGGCAAAGGTCATGTACTCAAAGTGAACCAGGCAGCGGCAGAGCTGCTGGGCGACGCCGCAACCGACCGCATGGCACTGGCAAAGGCCCCCGGCGGGGAAAAGATTCTGAGCGCCATCCGAGACGCGGTCTCGATGCAGAAGGCGGTGGCCGCGGAAGACGAGGCGTCCATGCTGCCTATGCGCATTGGCGACAAAGAGCGCAGCTATCGCCTGCGCACTACGCCCATGCGCGACTCGGAAGGGAGGCTGCTGGGCACGGTGACCACTCTGGAAGACGTAACCAGCCTGCAAGACACCGACCGCTTCAAGACCCAGTTCATCAGCGTGGCCAGCCGCAAGCTGCGCGATCCGCTGCTGCAGTTGCGCCGCGGGCTCTATGCGCTGGGCCAGGGCTTTGGCGGGGAGTTGCGCCCGCTGCAGGCTCAATTAGTTGCCGAGGCCAGCCACGAGTCGGAAAAGCTGGACGATCTGATGGGCGATTTGATTGAAGTGGCCGAGCTGGACACCGGCAAGCGCGAACTGAAGCCTGAGCGGCTTCGCCCGTTTGCAGCTCTGGGCCAGGCGCGCGACCGCTTTTGCGATGAGGCCACGCAGAAGCACATTCGTGTGGAGATCCGCGCCTATGCCGATCTGGCGGCGGTGAGCGCAGACCGCCGCGCGCTGCGCTCCATTCTGGACAACCTGCTGTCGAATGCGATTCGATACACGCCGCCCGAGGGAGAGATTCTGCTGGCCGCCGAAGAGATCAAAGACTTTGTGCAGTTCACCGTGCGCGACACCGGGCGCGGCATCGAGGCGGAGCGGCTGGGCAACATCTTCGACCGCTTCAATCCTTTCTCAGAGAGCGGCTCGGGGCTGGGTCTGGCGCTGGTGCGGCGGCTGGTGGAGTCGCTCGGCGGCCAGATCGCCGTCGAAAGCAGGCTGGGCGCGGGAACCACCTTCCGGTTTACCCTTCCCGTGGCGGCGGTGGAAGCGATCCGTCATCCGGTGGAGGCGGGCTGAGCCATGGCAGAGATTCTTCTTGAAAAAAGACCGGAACTCGCCAAGCTGCGCATTTACATCGGAGCTGCGCCGGGCGTGGGTAAAACCTACCACATGCTCAACGACGCTTACCTGATGAAGCACCAGCAGGCGGTGGATGTGGTGATCGGCCTGGTCGAGAGCCACGGACGCAAGGATACCGAGGCCCGGATTCGCGACCTGGAGATTGTGCCCCAGCGCGTGATTGCCTATCGCGGCGTGAGCCTGAAAGAGATGGACGTGGACGCCATCATCGCGCGGCATCCCAACACGGTGGTCGTGGATGAGCTGGCCCATACGAACGTGCCTGGCAGCAAGAATAAAAAGCGTTACGAGGATGTGCTGGAGCTGCTTGAAGCCGGCATCAACGTGATGACGGCAGTCAACATTCAGCATTTGGAGACGCTGAACGACGCGGTCAACCGTTCCGCCAACACCATCATTCGCGAGACCGTCCCCGACAATTTTCTCAAGCGCGCCACTGAGGTGGTCAACATCGATATCACGGTGGAGGAACTGCGGTCGCGCCTGCGCCAAGGCAAGATCTATGCCGCGGAAAAGGTGGAGCAGTCGCTGGCCAACTTCTTCCGCAAGGGCAACCTGAACATGCTGCGCGAGCTGGCGTTGCGCACCACGGCCGAGCAGGTGAGCACCCGTGCGTCGGAATATCGCCGCACGCAGGGACTGGAACAAGCGCCCATCCCGGAAAAAGTGATGGTCTGTCTCAGCACGCGGCCGGGTACGGAACGGCTGGTGCGCGTTGGCGCCCGCGTGGCTGGCCGCCTGGCCACCAACTGGTACGCCGTGTACGTGACCCGCCCAGACGCCGACAAAGGCCACGGCGACCCGGAAGCCCACCACCGCCTTGAAGAATACGAACGCATGGCGCGGGATCTGGGCGCCAAAGTGGTTTCGCTCACCGACCGCAACGTCTCCGATGCATTGATCCGCTTTGCCCAGCAGGAAAACATCTCCCACGTCATCTTCGGCCAGTCGGCTCGCTCGCGGTGGGATATTCTCTTTCGCGGCTCTGTATTGAACCGCTTTCTGTCGGAGGTCCGCGACGTGAGCGTGCAGGTGGTGCCGATGCAGAAGCCGTTGCGGCGAGTGTAGGGTTAAGCGGGTCCGGTCGCATAAAGGCTTGAATTCGCCTGCAAAAATGAGCGCCATTGTAGATTTTGCTTCACAAATGGTGCAATCTGTGGCCTATACTGCTTCTAGAGTGCGGATTCCACCACAATCGCGGTGAACGCCTCGTCAACTCTATGGCCACGCAGCTTTCCCAGAAGCGCGCCCTTGATCCGCCCCCGGCGATCCCCGACCGTCTCTACTTCAAAATTGGCGATGTGGCGAAGATATGCGGTCTCGAAACCTACGTTCTGCGCTTTTGGGAGACAGAGTTTCCGCAGCTCAAACCCAACAAGAGCGGAACCGGCCAGCGTCTTTATCGCCGCCGCGACGTGGAAATGGTTCTGGAGATCCAGCGGCTGGTCCATGCCGAAGGGTATACGCTGGCTGGCGCCCGCCAGGCTCTTGACCAGGCAAAAGGCCGCCTCGGCCCCCGGCTCGCCCAACAGCCACCCGCTCAGTTGGCAGTTGTACCCGATGTGCAGGCTGGTCCGCAGTGGGATGCGCAAAGCGATTCCCAGTCCCGATTGCCGCTGGTGGCTACCGGCTCGGCTCAGCAGCGCATCGATGCGGCTGCCTCGGTGATTGGCCACGCGCGCGCCGAACTGCGAGCGCTTGCCGCTCAGTTGGCATCGCCGGTTCCCTGCGTGCCGCGCCGCCGCCCGCGCCTGGTAAGCGCGGCCCGCGCCTCCGAGTCTCTCTTCCCGGCATAGATTCTGGTTGCTCCTCCAGGATGCTGGCTCGGTCTCCGCATCGAGCGGCAAACCAGGCCCTGTGATAACTTGGAATCAGCGGCCTTGAACGAGCTCGTAGCTCAGTAGGTAGAGCAACGCCCTTTTAAGGCGTGGGTCCTGGGTTCGAGCCCCAGCGAGCTCACCACACCCCTCCGCGGCCGCTGACCCGCAAAATGTTCTACACTCTGGATCGAGAGACCCCGCGTTCATGCTGCCATCCGCGCTGCACCGTCGCGGACAGCTCAAAATGATACCTGCCGCATACGATGGGGGTACGCAACCGCCAGCCATATCGACGCCCTCCCCTTTTGTGCGCAGGCACACAGCGAATTCTCCACCGGCGGTTGCCAGCTTATCCGGGCGGCGATTTAAACTGAAAGGGCAGTCGATGTGGTGCCAGTTTGAACATGCTAAGCCTGATGCTGCTGGTGGTGATCGCTCTATTGGCGGGCTGGGCATGGGCCCTCAGGGCCAAGTTGCGCCGGCAGACTGGCCAACTGGCCGCAATAGCCTATCTCGAACATCGCCGCAGCCGCATCTTTGCGGATATCAACAGTTCAAAACCCTTGGATGAAATCCTCGAAGCGATCGCCGATTTAACCTCCTACATGCTCAATGGCGCTCCCTGCTGGTGCGAGGTCACGGATGGAGCGCGGCTTGGCCATTACCCCGAGGATGCAGCGCGATTGCACATCCTCCACGAAGAGATTCCAGCTCGCTCAGGACGGGCGCATGGAACTCTTTTTGCCGGCATCGATTCCCAGACTTTCCTGGGCATCCATCGCACTTTTGCCCAGGAGATGGAGATTCTTTCCGGAGGGGCGCAGTTGGCCATGCTGGCCATGGAAACCCGCAAGCTTCACTCCGAACTGGTGCACCGCTCGGAGGTAGACCTGCTCACCAATATCGGCAATCGCCGTTCGCTCGGGGAGCGTCTCGAAGCCCTGATTGAAGAGGCCCACCAGAACGCCAGCGTCTTCGGCTTGGTCTACATCGATCTCAACGACTTCAAGCCGATCAACGACCGCTACGGCCACCATGTTGGAGACCTGTTCCTTCAGCAGATTTCACAGCGCCTGAAGCAGCAGCTCCGCTCAAACGATTTGCTCGCGCGCATGGGTGGCGATGAATTTGCCGTTTTGCTTCCGATGGTGCGCAGCCGCACACGCGTCGAGGAGATCGTCCTGCGTTTGGAGCATTCTTTGAAAGAACCATTTTCCATCGAAGGAAATCTCCTGCAAGGCTCGGCCAGCTTCGGCTACTCTTTCTTTCCGGAAGACGGCGCCACCAAGGAGATCCTCCTGGCGGCCGCCGACTCCGCAATGTACGCGGCCAAGAACCTCCGGAAGAAAGCCGAGGGCAAAACGGCCCGGCGCGAGGGAACTCCCCTTTCTGACCATGGGCGCGCATAAAAAACCCGGCATCCCGCAGCGCCCGTCATTCCACCTTCAGAGATTTTTCATCCAGAGCGGTCCGGCTCGCCGAGGCGCGTTGCGAGACGTCTCGATTCGCGGCTGGAACGCCTCTCACACTCTAGGCCAGAAGTGCTGTTCCGAGCAATCGCACAGGCGCTGGGCTGCGTCTTCCGGAGTGATGTCCCGCTGCGGCATGCCCAGCATTTCAAAGCCCACCATGAACTTGCGGACCGTTGCCGAGCGCAGCAGCGGCGGATAGAAGTGCGCGTGGAAATGCCACTCCGCATGTTCATCGCCATCTGTCGGCGCCTGATGGAAGCCCATGGTGTAGGGAAAGCTGGTTTCAAAAAGATTGTCGTACCGTGTGGTCAGACGCTTCAGGGCGTCGGCCAGCCCGTCCCGCTCATCCATGTAGAGTTCCGGCAGCGCCCGGGCATGACGGCGCGAAACCAGCAACACCTCAAAGGGCCAGACGGCCCACCAGGGAACGAAAGCGAGGAATTGATCGTTCTCAAAGACGATGCGCTCACCAGCCAACTGCTCGGCCTCAACGTAGTCACATAGAAGGCAATGTCCGGTGCGGGCGAGATGGTCGCGCTGAGCAGCGGTCTCGGCAGCGGGTTCGTCGGGCACAAAGCCGGTGGACCAGATCTGTCCGTGAGGATGAGGGTTGCTGGCGCCCATCATGGCCCCGCGATTCTCAAAGATCTGCACGTACTCGATCCAGTCGATGCCGCCCAGTTCGAGGTATTCGCGCGTCCATGCGTCTACCACGGGACGAATCTCATCGCGGGTCATGCGGGCCAGAGTCAGGCTGTGGTCGGGGTGGTAGCAGAGCACCTTGCACAGGCCGCGCGCCGACTCGGCCACCAGCAGCGAGGAAGGCGACACATCGGTGACGGCAGGTGGATCCGGTAGCAAGGCCGCGTAGTCGTTGACGAAGGAAAAGACGCCGCTGTAGGCAGGATTCACGGCTCCGCCGGCCCGCTCGTTGCCGGGGCAAAGATAACATTGCGGATCGTGCGAAATGCCCAAGGGCGCGGCCTTCTGACCCACTTCGCCCTGCCAGGGGCGCTGGGTACGGTGCGGCGAAACCAGAACCCACGACTGCCGCAGCGGATTCCACCGCCGATGCGGGTATTGCCATTTCTTTTCCATGCTTGCTCCCGAAGCCATTCTAATGCGAGCGCCTCAATCGGTCCCATTCAGGAGGCCGTGGGAATCAGGATTTCGGTGATCAGCTTTTCTTCCGCCGTCGTTCTGGGATCGTTCACGTAGTGCTCGATGCAGAAGTCGCTGCGCAGCATCAGGTCGTTCTTCGAGACGATCTCGAAGACGCGACGGGTGGCTTGGGGCAACTCGGAGTAGGGACCGGTCAAGACGAACTTGCTATACGTGCCGCCTGCGAATCTTTCGTATTGCAAGCCCTCCGGCAGCCCCGCAGGTTCGGCCGCAAGCGCAAAGCCGGCACGATAAACATTCGGCGACATTTTGTAGAGTGCCATAGAGCCGATGATCTTGTTTCGTTCTGTAAGTAGTGGCACAAGACTGTGTACAGTTTGCCAGGCCTCGGGAGCTATCTTCGGGAACGGCCCGGTCTTCTCGACGAACACGTAGTGGGTGTCGGGCCAGGAAACAACTTCGGGTTCTTCGGTGAGGTTCATAGGGTCTCCTTTTTGGGCGGGGAGCGGCTGACATGCTCTTAAAGCTTGCGGCGCAAACGAACCCACACGATAGATAGCGGGAACTCCGCGCTATTCAGAGTTTAACGGCATTTTCCGATGCCAGCAGTAAAGGCATCATGCGCCGTGCGCGGCTGCGCATTGCCGGCGTTCCCTCATATCGGGAATGTTCAAGGAGCAGCAAGGCTTCATCCCGCAATTCCGGTTCGGCAACCGCGAGAATCGCGAAAGCCTCCAGCGCAATGGCGCGGATCGCATTGCGTTCGTCGTTGGCGAGTGAGCGCACCAGATGCGCCAAACGCATTCGCTGCGAATGAGTGTATGCGTTCAGCGCAGCGGCCAGAGTCACATAGCCGCGAGCCTGCCACTCCTCCGCCGGAAGCTCGGTAACCATTTCGATGAAAACATCGGCAAACTTTCTCAGAATGCCCGGTTCGCGCGCGCTCACGCGCCGAGCCAGATCGGCTGCGCAGCGGCGCGCAAAGGGATCGGGCGACAGCAGCTCGGTCATCATTTCCCGGATTGCGGCACGACGCGGCGGCGCCTTGCAAAAGAAACCCCGCAAGGCCTCCACTGCATCGGCATCTTTCCAGCTACGCGGGACTATCATCGATCACCCTCGCGGCGTCAGTATAGACGCTTGGGGAAACAGCGGAAAAGGGGAAGGAGCCACTGGCGCGATCGCCGTCCGATGGCCCCCCGCTGGGGATCGTTCTACGATAGAGGTTGCGAGCGTAACAGGCCGCCGTTGCATCGCGCCGCCGCTGCGCCGAGGATTGACTGGAATGCTTTCAGCAGACGCAATCGTCGAGCTGCACGACGAGCGGACCCGCGCATGGCATCAAGCGCCGGGAGATGGAGACGGAGATGGGGTTGCGCCGGGCGAATGGCTTGCCGCAATCGCCCGCCAGCATCGCGCCAACTTTGACCTGTGGCACATCGAGGACGAGGCGCGCGCGCCGGGCGCAACCGACGCCGAGCTGGCCGAAGTGAAGCGCCGCGTGGACCTGACCAACCAGCGGCGCAACGACCTGACCGAGGAACTGGACCGCGCTTTGCTGGGCTGGCTGGCGACCAAGGAACTGCCCAATCTGGAGGCTCGGTTGCATTCGGAATCGCCCGGACTTATGGTTGACCGGCTCTCGATCCTCGCGTTGAAGATCTACCACACGCGTGAGGAGGCGGAACGCGCCGACGCCGCGGCGGGTCACACCGAGCGCAATCGCGAGCGGCTCGCGATCCTAGAAGAGCAGCGCGCCGACCTGGCCGGCTGCCTGGACGCATTGTGGCAAGAGACTTTGGCAGGCTCACGGCGGTTCAAGCTCTACCGCCAATTGAAGATGTACAACGATCCATCTCTTAACCCTGCAATTTACCGGAGAGCCGGCCTCGGCATCTAGTTATCGCATTGATTTGATTACATTTATTGCGCCGTTCTTCCGCGCTCAGAAAAGGTTGTTGAAGAAGCGCCATGCCGTGTATCGCAACTGACGAGGCACTTTTAACCGCATGTGAAACAATATCTGGACACAATCCGGCCCCGCGCTGAGGTTCTTTAAGCCGGGCGTTCAAGGTTGACGAGTTGACGGAAGGCGGGGTTGTGCGTATAAAGATGGCCTAGCAGCGCAATTCTGAAACGCAGGCTCCGAGCCGGCAGTTGACCGGCTCAGCATACGTCCAGGAAGGCGCATTCTCGGCAAACTTATGATGCAAGAGGCACGATCCACGGCTCCGAGCCGCAAGAAAATTCCTCCTCCGGCTGCCAAGAGCGGCGGTCACCCCCTTACGGGCACTGGACCTGTCTTCCAGCACTTTCAGGCAGCCGTGCAACTGCTGCAACAGGGAAAATATGAAAGAGCACTGGCAAGTTTTGAAAAGATGATTTCCACTGCGCCGCCCGAGATCCAGGAACGCTGCAAGATGTATGCGCAAACCTGCCAGCGTCAGTTGGAGCGATCCAGGTTGACGTTTCTGACGCCGGAGGAGCATTGCGACTACGCCGTGTCCCTGTTGAATACCGGCTACTTCGAGGATGCGCGTGAGCAATTCAACGACATTCTGGCCAATCATCCAGAGGCCGACTACGCTCTTTACGGGCTTGCGCTGCTCGATTCGATCACAGGGCGTTCGCAGGATTGCCTGAAGCATCTTGCGCAAGCCATCGAACTGAACCCCAAGAACCGCCTCCAGGCCCGCGCCGACAACGACTTCCAGAGCATGGCGGACGATCCGCGCTTTACCGAGTTGCTTTACCCTGAGGTTCCGTGAGGCTTTCTGAGCTTTGCAACCTGGCGGGGAGTACATGACGAACAGTCTCCAGGGTGCGACGCCCAACCGGGATTCGCTTTCGCGGCACGACGGGCAGGACGGAGACTCCTCGGCGCCCGCTGCTCTGCGCGTAGTGGCGATTGGCGGCGGCACGGGGCTCTCAACGCTGCTGCGGGGTCTGCGCAGGCATGTGACTGCATCCAACCAGCCATCCACGGCACCAGGCGTGATAGCTGACCTGGCCGCGGTAGTCTCCGTGACTGACGACGGCGGCTCTTCCGGACGCCTGCGCAAAGGATTCAACATGCTTCCGCCGGGCGATCTGCGCAACTGCATGGTGGCTCTCAGCGAGGAAGAGGATCTGCTGGCAAAGCTCTTCGCCCATCGCTTTCGTGGCGGCGATGCGTTGAAGGGGCACAACTTCGGCAATCTGTTTGTCGCCGCGCTCACTGAGATTACCGGCGACTTTGGCCAGGCCATTCAACTGGCGTCAAAGATTCTGGCTACGCGCGGACGGATCTATCCGGTCACCATGGCCAACACAACGCTGGTGGCTCGCATGGACGATGGCTCCGAGGTGAGCGGCGAGACCAAAATCACCGCGAGCAAAAAACGAATCGCTGAGCTGATGCTCGACCCGCCTGATGCCACGGCACTGCCAGAGACGCTGGAGGCCATTGAGCGCGCTGACCTCATTACGGTAGGGCCGGGCTCGCTCTACACCTCGCTGATTGCCAATCTGCTGGTGCGGGGAATCCCAGAGGCCCTGTCCGGCGCTCGTGGCGTGCGCGTCTACGTCTGCAACCTGATGTCGCAAGCCAATGAGAGCCTGGGGTTGACCGCGTCCGAGCACATCGAGCGGATTTATGAGCACACACGGGCTGCCATCTTCGACTATGCGCTGGTAAACACCGCGCCGTTTTCACCGGAAACCCTGGCCCGCTATGCGGCCGAGGGCGCGGCGCCCGTTATCCCAGACGTTGATCGCATTGAAGCTCTGGGTGTACATGCCATCGCCGGCGACTTTGCCAGCGAAGAGAGTGTGGTGCGTCACGCAGCAGGCCGCGTGACCGGCGCGCTGCTGGCGCTGGGACGCACGGCCCGCGTCTGACGAGGCTGACAGTTTTCTCTTCCCTGCCCCTCCCGCTTTGAAGTAAATTGAAATGGCGCGACCAATGCCCGCGCGATCGATAATGGAGGAATCATGCGTAAGACCCGAGTTTGGATCACATTGAGCTGTTGCCTTTTTGCCGTAGCGATTGCCGCCTTGGCGCAGGCAGTCAGAAAGCCCGGCCTCTATGAGACGACCAGCAATATGATTTGGCTACAGTCGCCCATGCCCGCCGGCATGACGATGCCCGGTATGGGCCCGCAAACCACCCAGGTATGCTTGACCCAGGCCTGGATCGACAAGTATGGCGCTCCGGTGCCTTCGACCAAGGGCGACTGCCAAATCGTCAACGTCGCCTTGAAGCCAACCGGCATGACCGCGGATATGGTTTGCACCGGAAGAATGCCCGGCAAGGCGACCATCGAGTCCTCCTGGCCCGACGGCATCACTGCCAAAGGCAAGGTTCACTTTCTCGGCGCCATGCAGATGGGACCCAACTCCAAGCCGATTGAATGGACCATCGATTCCACCTCTGTCTACAAAGGCGCCGACTGCGGCAGTGTGAAACCGCTGGTTATCCCGGCCAACTAGAAGCCCAAGCCCCCAGCACAGCCATCTTGTAAGTTAGATTGGCGCGTCCCATCCTTTCTGGCTTTGCATTCGGAGAGGATGGGATTCTGTGCGTGGGTCGTTTGTAATGGTACCTTATGTGATACTATAAATCCGTGATTGAGATTCGCCAGTACGTTGACCGCTCAGGGCGCAATCCTTTCGATCAATGGTTCGACAAGCTGGATGACATGACCCAGGCGCGGGTTGCGGTTTCTCTCGACAGGCTTGAGTCGGGCAATTTTTCCGCTACCAAGGGTATTGGCTCCGGGGTGTTTGAACTGCGCTTGGATTTCGGGCCTGGCTATCGTGTGTACTTTGGCAAGGATGGAGAACTGCTCGTGATTCTGCTGGGCGGCGGGACCAAGAAGCGGCAGCAGGCCGACATCGATGCGGCAATTGTTCTCTGGAAGGAATACAAGCAACGAAAGCAGGAGGAATGATGCCACTCACGAAAAGCTTCAACGAGACAATCAAGAGCAAGCTCCAGCAGAGCGAGGGCTTTCGCAGGGCGCTGCTCACGGAAGCTGTCGGCTGCATGATCTCCGGCGATGTGGAGACCGGAAAATCCGTACTCCGCAAGTACATCAACGGCACGGTTGGCTTTGTAAAGCTTGGAGCCGATCTTGGACGTTCCCCCAAGGTGCTCATGCGGATGTTCAGCTCGACGGGCAATCCGCAGGCGAAGAACCTGTTCGAGATCGTCGCGTATCTGCAAAAGATCGAGGGGACGGTATTGGAAGTGGTGGACCGAGCGGCGGCTTAGCAGATATGGCCATCAAGAGAATCAAAATCGATTACACGGTCTATTCGCCCAACTATCATCCTGGGGATGGTTGCCGGGATTTGCGCACCATGGAAAGGGCGAAGCGGAAAGCGCATTGCCTTGGCCCCGAGTCGCATATCTATCGCAATTTCAATCAAACCAACAAGGGCGGGATGATCGATTGGTGGACAGGGGCGCACTATTGGACGTGGACAGGCGCTATTCCTTCGCAGACCCGACAAGGAGGAATTCTTTGGCTCAGCTAATTAAAGATGAATTTCACTCCTCTACCGTCCGCTTCAACTGCCCGCAGGCGGCGTAGATGTCGCGGCCTCTTGGCTTGCGCAAGTAGGCGGGGATGCCTTCGCCGATCAACGTGGCGCGAAAGGCTTCGACCGCTTCCGGCTGCGGTGTGGCGTAGGCGATGCCGGGGCCGGGATTCCAGGCGATCAGGTTGACCTTGGCTGGCAGGCCGGAGCGGCGGACGAGGCGGGCGACCTCGGAGGCGTGCTCGGGCTGGTCGGTGACACCGCCCAGCAACACGTATTCAAAGGTAATCCGCTCGCGGGGGCGCAGCCTGACTTGCCGCACCGCGTCCATCACTGCCTCGATGGGCCACTTGCGATTGATAGGCATGATCTCTGCGCGGATGCGGTCGTTGGGCGCGTTGAGGCTGATGGCCAGCTTGGGGCGGAACTCCGTTCTCTCAACTGCAAAGCGTTCAATACCAGGAACAATGCCGGAGGTGGAGACGGTCATCCGCCGCGGGCTCAGGCCCACCTCGTTGACCAGCAGCCGTACGGCTCCCATAAAGTTGTCGTAGTTCAGAAACGGCTCGCCCATGCCCATGAAAACAAGGTTCACGCGGTCGCGGCCCACCTCGACCTTGTGGCGATCGAAGACCGCCAGCACCTGCCCGGCAATCTCGCCTGCGCTGAGGTTGCGTTGCAGGCCAAGCCTGGCCGTCAGGCAGAACTGGCAGTTGACGGCACAGCCCACCTGGCTGGAGACGCAAATGGTGGCGCGGAGCCGGCTCTTCCCTGCTCCGTCTCTCAGCTCCTGGTCGGTGTCGTCCACATCGCTGCCGTCGCCGGATTCGCCATCGTCGCCTTCCGGCATCCACACGGTTTCCACCGTTTGAGACTCTTGCTCCGCACCCTGGCTTTCGACCAAGTACCGCTCCGTTCCGTCCACAGATTGAAAGACCTGCGCGATCCGGGGCCGGCCAACCTGCCATCCCGCGGCGGTCAGTTTTTGGCGCAGCGGCTTCGGCAGCGTCGTGATTTCGCTCAGGTCCGCAAGACGTTGACGATAGAGCGCCTCAGCCAGTTGCCGTCCGCGCCATGCGGGTTCGCCCGCCTCCACCATCAATGCCGCAAGCTCGTCGGCATTCAGGCCGAAGAGCGGCTTGGGACGGCCCTCCAATGCGGGTTGGCAACCGGCGGTCTGCCCGGAAGCGTCGAGACGAACGAGTTGGCTGGGATTCCCGGTCACGGCTTGGCTCAGAATAGAGCATTCGCTCTCCTCGTGCAGCCATAGTCCTCGTCTGTGAGATCGATTCGGCCCATCTTCGCTGCCAGGAACGTGCCCCTTGGCCCCATTGCCCTACAATCGAGCTTGAAGAGATGATGACGAACCCCGAGCGAAATCTTCGCCGCACCGTATTGCCGAACGGCTTGATCGTGCTGACCGAGCGCATGGAACATCTGCGTTCAGTGGCTATGGGCGTTTGGATCAAGTCCGGGTCGCGTTGCGAGCCGGCCGAAACCAATGGCATCAGCCATTTCGTGGAGCACATGCTCTTCAAGGGCACACGCTCGCGCACCGCCCAGCATATTGCTCGTGAGATGGACTCGATCGGCGGCAATCTCGACGCCTTTACGGGTAAGGAAACCATCTGCTTCAACGTCAAATCGCTTGCAGACCACGTGCCGATTGCGCTGGATGTGTTGACCGACCTGGTGCTGAACCCCGTCTTTGCCGAAGCTGACATTGAGCGCGAGCGCGGCGTGATTCTGGAAGAAATCAAGATCGACGAGGACAACCCGGACGTGCTGGTCCACGAGCTGTTTACCCAGAGCTTCTGGAGAGGCCATCCGCTGGGCTGGCCCATCCTGGGTACCAAGGCGACGGTCAGCGGGCTTGACCGGGAGAAGTTGCTGGCCTATCACGGCGACCGTTTTCATGGCGGCAACATTGTCTTTTCCGCGGCCGGCAACCTGGACCACGACGAGTTTGTTGCGGAAGTGACCGAGAAGTTTGCGGGGCTGGCCGGCGGCGAGACGCTGCATGAGCTTTCCGCGCCCGAAGCCAGCGCCCGCATCGTGATGCGCAACAAGAAGTCTCTGGAGCAGGTGCAGATCTGCCTTGGCGTGCCCGCGCCGCCCATCACCGACGACAACCGCTACGCCACCCTGATTTTGAATACGGTGCTGGGCGGCGGCATGAGTTCGCGGCTCTTCCAGACCATCCGCGAAGAGCGCGGCATGGCCTACTCCATCTACTCCGATCTGAGCCCATACCGCGATACGGGAACCCTTCTCGTCTACGCCGGGACTTCGGCAGGCAAGGCGCTGGAAGTGGTGGACCTGATTCTGCTCGAATTTCGCAAGCTGAAGGAGACGGCGCTCACACCCGAAGAGCTGACCCGCGCCAAAGATCAGCTCAAGGGCAACATCCTCATGGGGCTTGAAAGCTCGAACTCGCGCATGGCTAACCTGGCGCGCCAGGAGATGTACTTCCACAATTTCTTCAGCGTCGATGAGGTCATCGCCTGTATCGACGCGGTGGACGCCGCCCAGGTGCAAGCCATGGCCCAGCAGCTCTTTGACCCAAATCGCATCGCCGTAACCCTGCTCGGCCGCCTGGACGGGGTCAAGCTCAACCGGACGAGGCTGGTGTGTTAAAAAGCCAGTTGACAGTGAACAGTGAACAGTGGACAGTGAACAGTCATGTCAGATCGCACGATCAGGTCGAACAGCATCAAGGATTGGATCGCGTTACTTCCCAGTGAGGGCAACTCGTTCGTCGGCTGTCAACTGTTCACTGACCACTGTTCACTGCTTTTTTGAGCGTCCGATTTCCCTTCCGCGTCCATACGTTGTAGCATTTTGTCGGATGGGTCGGAGTTTCGGCCCACACTACGAGGCTCTGGAACTCATGAATCGCAAGTTTTCGTTCTGTATTGGCCGCCGCGTCGCGCAAGATGCTAGCATGACCGGCGATTGTGAGCGATCCAACGGCTTTACGCTGATGGAATTGCTGATCGTGATGGCCATCATCACCATTTTGATGCTGATCGGCTTCCCGACCTACCACAGCGTCATGAAGCACACCCGCGAACTTTCGGCCAAGAAGTCCATGCAGACCATCCAACAGGCTGAGATGATGTACGCCAGCAATTACCCCAGCAAGGGATTTGCCTGCGATCTGAAATATCTGGGCGGCGAGGCCGCGCCGGGCACACCGCCCACTGCGACGGCCTCTCAGATGCTTCCCGATGAGCTGTCCAAGGGCAACAAAGACGGCTACGACTTTGTGATTACCAACTGCGCCAAGAGCGCGCAGAGCGGCTCGGAAAGGGTTGATGGATACACGCTGACCGCAGTTCCCACTTCGGTGGGCAAAACCGGCGATCTCGGCTTTTGCACCGATGAGGGCGGCGTATTGAAGCAGGATCCAACGGGCGGCACAAACTGCACGGAAAAGGTCCAATAATCGGGTAGAGTCTTGCACTCTCGCAACCGCATGGATTCGACAAAGCCGCTTTATCGCCGAGGGTTGGGCATTGGCATGGTTATCATGGTCATCGCCTGTCTATGCCTGGTCCTCGTACTCAGCCGAAGAGCCAAGAACAGCTTGAACAACCACGCCAGCGAAGCGTCTGCGATTCGGTCGATCCAAGACATCACCCAGGCGCAGCAGCTATATGAGTCCATGTACCCTGCCGATGGCTTCGCATGTAGCCTTGCCGCCCTGGGCGGCGACCCGAGCGCCGGCGCGCCCTCGCCGGTTGCCGCACAGATGATCCCGGGCGACCTCGCCTCTGGATACAAGTCAGGCTATCTCTTCACAATCGACTGCAAGGACACGATGACCATCAACGGCGTCCATCGGAACAACAGCTACACCGTGACGGCCGTGCCGCAAACGGTCGGAAAGACCGGCAATCGCGGCTTTTGCGGCGACCAGTTCGGGACCATCAAAACCGATCCAGCAGGCGGAGCCAATTGCACACAGCCCCTGGAGTAATCATGCGCGAGCTCGTTCGGCGCGGCGGGGCAATGCTGGCCGTTGCGCTGGCCGCGGTAAGCCTCTGCGCTCAACAACGTTCGCCCTCCGCGCAGGAGGCGCAGGAACTGGCTCAGCGCGTCGATCGCCATTACAACCAGTTGCACTCCCTCAAGGCCGCGTTTGTTGAGAGCTATGAGGGCCTGGGAATCAAGCGCTCCGAGAGCGGCACGCTGCTGCTGCTCAAACCGGGCCGCATGAAGTGGGATTACAGTTCGCCGGCCGGCAAACTCTTTCTGCTCGACGGCAAATATGCGTGGTTCTACTCGCGCGGCGACTCGCAAGTGCAGCGCATCGCGGCCAAAGAGCTCGACGACCTGCGCTCGCCGCTGCGCTTTCTGCTGGGCCATACAGAGATTGAAAAGGAGTTGACCGGCTTGACGCTTGCGCCGGTGGGATCAAGCGGCCAGTTTGCCCTCACCGGCCAGCCCAAAGGCCAGGAGCAGCGAGTCGCCCGGCTCACGCTCACCGTGACTGCCGACGGAACCATCGTCGGCATCGAGATTGAAGAGACAGATGGCGCTCTGACTCGATTCACGTTCACAGGCGAAGCAGCCAACGCTCCGGTTTCGGCAGAAGAATTTCGTTTCACGCCGCCCGCCGGGGTGCCGGTGGTGGATGCACTGCCGCCGGTGTAAGGCGAGGGACTTAGAGACTAAGAGACTAAGGGACTGAGGGACTAAGGGACTGAGGGACTAGGGACTGAGGGACTAGGGACTCGAGAACATTCCGAAGCTCCGCGTGAAATGATTGCCGTCGCTCGAAAATGTCACTCACTACGCGGCAGCGGACATGCCCCTTCCAATGGGGATTGGCTGGTCCGTTAGTCCCTAAGTCCCTTAGTCCCTGCTTCACTCGTACCTCAGCGCCTCAATGGGGTCCAGATTAGCGGCGCGGATGGCTGGAATCATGCCGCTCACCAGGCCGGTGACAATCAGGATCACAGTGGCCACAATCACCGAAGTGGGTGATATCAGCAACTGGATATCCGCGCTCTCGGCATTCTTGGCCAGTGCGCTATAGAACGTGATGCGCCCCACCATCACCGACACCAGATAAGCGAGCCCGATTCCCGCTACGCCGCCTACGCCGGTGATAGCCAATGCCTCGGCCATGAATTGAATGAGAATATGATGGCGGCGCGCGCCGAGGGCTTTTTCAATGCCGATCTCGCGCGTGCGCTGCTGCACAGCCACCAGCATGATGTTCATCAGTCCGATGCCCGCGATGCCCAGCGTGAGCGCGCCTACCAAGGAAAGCAGCACCTGCAAGGCGATGGAGAGCATCTTGAACTGGCGTAGCTGAGTCATGAGGTTGGCCACAAAGATGGCTCGCTTGTCCGTGGGCCGGAAGTGGTGCGCCGCGCCCATGGTCTCTCGCAGGTTTTTTTCGACCTGTTCGTTGTCGCCCTGATAGCTGAACCAGATGCCGCCCAGGTATTTCGTATCCTTGAGATCGCTCATGGTGTTGAAGGGCACATAGACCTGACGGTTGATATCGTCGTCGCCCTGCTGCATCTTGGGATGCAGCACGCCGATGACGGTAAACATCACACCGTTGAGGCGAATCGTCTCGCCCACCGCCCAGCCGTTGGAAAAGAGCTTGGTTTTGGCCTCGGAGGCAAGCACGCAGACATGCGCCCGCTGCTCCTCCTCGGCTCCGTTGAAGAAGCGGCCCTGATCGGTATCCAGCTTGAGAATGTCCTGATAGGAGGGCCAAACGCCATTCACCGACCAGGTGTAGCTATGCATATCGTTCTGGACGATCGCATCCTTGTACACCGCGGGCGATATATGCGTGACGCCGGAGACGGCGTTGGAGATGCGATCCACATCGTCCAGAGTGAAATGGACCCATGCGCCCGCCTTGTCTCCGCCGGCCTGCTCGCTGGTTCTGCCCGGCCAGAGACCCATGGTGCTGGTGCCCCACTGGGCAAAGATGGTCTCAATGGCGTGGCTGAAGCCAGCGCCATAGGCCAGCAGCAGCACCACCGTGGCAATGCCCCATGCCATGCCAACCATGGTGATGGCGGTGCGGCGGCGGTTGTAGAGCATCGCCTCCCAAGCTTGGCCGAGAAGGTCTTTGAGCATGACTTAGCTCCTAGCTTTTAGCTTTTAGCTTTTAGCTGTTAGCTAAAAGGCGGTGAAATAGAATTCATAACCAACGGAGCGCTTCCAAAAACCAGAAGCTACCTGAATCCAACACAAGCAGACAACGTCTCAACAGAGAAAAGCTAAAAGCTAAAAGCTAATAGCTAATAGCTAAGAGCTGCTTTTCTCACTCTCTCCGCAAGGCCTCAATGGGGTCCAGCGCCGCGGCTTTGCTGGCCGGATAGATACCTGCAACTACGCCGCAGATCACCAGCGATCCCAGCGCCAGCGCTGCCGACCAGGGTACGAGCCGGGGCGGGTCCCATCCCGGCATCTTCCCAGTCAGCACCACTTGCAGCAAACCCATAAAGCCGGCGGAGACGCCGATACCAATCAGGCCGCTGATGCCGGTCAGCAGCAGCCCCTCCCAGAAGAACTGCGCCAGAATGCTGCGCTTGGTGGCTCCGATGGCCTTCAGCAGGCCGATCTCGCGGGTACGCTCTGTGACGGAGACCAGCATGATGTTAATGATTCCCACCGCGCCAAGGCCCAGCGTGACAATGCCCACGCCGCCAAGAAAAACATCCATCGCGTCGAAGATGGCCCCGATCATATGCTCTTCCTTGATCGTGTCCCATTCGCCGAAGGCATCGTCCAGGGATGGGTCGAAGCCGTGGCGCGCGCCGATCACCCGATGCACGGCGATTTTTGCCGCTGTGGCATCGCCCTTGATGGCCGGCTGGTATTGCAACGACTGCAAGGCATCGCGGGGAATGTTCTCGCCCTTCATGGCGAAGAGCTCCTGCATGGTGCTCAACGGGATGTAGAGCTTCTGATTGTCGCTGTCGTTGTTGCCGTGGCTGATGGTGTCGGCGCGTCCGATGACCGTGAAGCGAATGTCGTTGATGAGGATGGTCTCGCCCAGCATGGGGTGGCCGGAGAAGAGCAGTACCGCGCTCTTTGCGCCCAGCACCACCACGCGGCGGCGGTCAGCCATATCCCCGGCATCCACAAAGCGGCCCTCAGCGATCGGGGTGGTGCGCACCTGAGAGTAATTTGGCTCGACTCCGATGACCGGCCCGGACGTGTTGGCAAAGGGGCTGACTTCGTAGAGATCCCAGCGGCCCAGGTAGCCCGTGATGGCGCGCAGTTGCGGGAGGGCGCGCAGCGCCGCCTCGTCGCCCAGCGTGAGTTCATAGGGGCGCATGCCTGTGTGCTGGTTGGGAAGCGCGGGAATGGTGGCGTTCCACATCATCACCACATCGTTGCCAAAGGTGGCCAACTGCTTGTGCTGGCCGCTGCGGAAGCCTTCACCCAGCCCAACAAGCACCAGCAGAGAGCCAACGCCCCAGGCAATCCCGAACATGGTCAGGAAGGTGCGCAGCTTGTTGGCCATCATGGCGCGGTAGACCTGGCCGAGCGTGTCGGAAAAATTCTGCATTGTGTTTAGACGCCGCGGGAGGGCGATTGGAGAATGATACGCGGCAGGGCGGCCTTCGGTTCCAGAAGCCGCCTATTTCTCGCCGTCGTTAGCTTTCTTCGGCTTCATCCTTGCTGCGGTCTCTTGAAAACCGCTTGTTTCAAAACCGATAAATCCCTGTCCTGCAAATCCGCGCGCAGTCGATTTGCCCCGAAGAAAGCCGGTATCCCGTTGTTTTGAGCGCGTGAATGAAACCTGCAATGAGTACAGACAAACCACGTCCGATATATATCTTCGGCAGGGTGCGTGAACCAAACCGACACTGCCGCCTGGCGGCAACTGGGACATTCAAGATTGTCGAGACTGCCCGAATCAGCGTCTTTCAGTAATCGCAGATAAAGCTTTAGTTCTTCGGGGCTTCGAGAATGAAAGGCGCTTTCCGCAGACATCGTTTCCCCCGTGTCAGCAACTCAATCCTCGAAGGTCAATTGCCTGGCCCAGCCTTTGGCAATCGTCTCGTTCATTTCTTCGATCGTCACGGGCTTGTCCGTCCAACGCACACAACCCTTCATGTCCATGATCGAACAGGACTTCCGGAAACGATACTTACCGTCTTCGCCTTCGATGAGACTGACGTAAGCGCCAGGTTTGAGGTCAAGGTTTTTGAGCACCTCCGCCGGGATGGCGATCTGCCCTTTGGAGTTGATTTTTGCGAAAGCCAGGAGAAGCCTCAATAACGATTGTAGGTCGAGCCTCTTGCAAAATTACTTTCAGTCTGGCGATATGTGTCAGGGCACGACTTTAGTCGTGCCGCAAATGGCCCATTCAAATTCCGGCTTTAGCCGCTGCGGAATTGCAAACAACTGAAAAAAGAGACGCAGGGCTGAAACCCAACATCTTCTTGCCGATCTTTCGGCACGACTGAAGTCGTGCCCTGACACTTCTTGCACTTTCTATGGATTTTTGCAAGTCACTCGTTCTATCGGCAATTGCACAAAATCAAATCTCAGTTCCCGCTCGCAGGAGCCGGAACCATGTCCAGCGGCTCGGTGAGCGTAAAGACCACCGTCGTGCCTGTTTCAAGCGTGGCCTGGGGATGGCTTACGAGCAGGTGGACTGTCACGGCTCCCGCTCCGATGAGGCCGCCGGTCACAGCTCCCACGGGACCGCCGAGTACCGCGCCCGCCACCACGCCCGTTCCCACCGCTCCGCCGTACTCGATGCCGTCGCGCTTCAGGCGCGAGCCCGGCGTGATGGCGCCTTCACCGGCAATGCGCGTGCGCGAGCCTGGGGTTCCCGTGGTCTCGGCGTGCAACAGAAAGCGCGAGCCGTCGGGCAGAATCACCGTCTCCGGCTGCAGGCGCATGGAGCCGTGACCGCCCAGATGGCCGCTCGAAACCTGGGCGACCCGGCCATCAATCTCCGCGCCGGCGGGAATCAGCACCTGGCCGCCCTGCAACACGTCCGAGGCGACTCGGGTGCGGAAGGCCTGCCCTTTCACGCTTGACGTGGTTGAAAGCCGCTGCATGAGCTGCACGCGAATGTTGGTTCCCTCACCAAGTTCGCCGGGGCGCAGCGCGTGCGGATGCACAATGTCGCCGTCGGGGTCGTTTGCGTAGGAGCGCTCCGCCATCGCGGGAACGGCAGGCGAGTCTGGTACGCCGTGCACAATGCCGTCGTCATCGCCTGGCAGCCTGACGGGGGCAGAGTTCAGGGCTGGATCGACGGGGGCGGGCTGCACCTCAGGCTGCGGCTGGACAGGCGTGGTAGGCTCGGCAACCATCGGCCGCCCGGCCGGGGGCTTGGCCTCCGGTGTGCTGCTGGTGGTGATCTGCTCATCCGGCGGCGGATTCGAGGTTCCCTGGTAGGGGTTCGCATTCTGCGCCGCTAATGCGGCAGCAGCAGTAAACAAGGCGCATGCAAGAATCGACCGTTTCATCGGATACTCCTTTTCGCGGGCGGAAATCCCCTTACTTTTGAAAACTCCGCCGAGGCTGAGGAGTTGCGTGCGGCGCCTCTACGAGGGACGCTGAATACAACTCTCCCAAGTTAAGGCTAGCGCAGACTCGCCAAGCTGGACGCGGCTCACGGGCATCGAGGTTCCTTCCGTGGCACGAATCAATGTAGGTAACCCGCACAGCAGGCAACCCCAACGCTTTGCTTTGAATGGATTGGCCCCGTGTGACCGCCGTTACACAGTGCGGCGCGCCCTGGTTTGCTAGAATCCGTAGGGAAGATATGCACTCTTGATTGCTGGACGGAGAAGGGATTCGCTACGTGCACGAACTTCTTGAATCGATTCAAGGCGCCACCGGAGAGACTCTTGCCGTGGATCGCCGTCCTAAACTGAATGACCGGCTACAGCACCGCATTGCGAGGACCGATATGACTGAGATTGTTGCTATTCGCGCCCGCGAGGTTTTGGACTCGCGCGGCAATCCGACCGTGGAAGCGGACGTAATCCTGGAGAGCGGCGCATTGGGCCGCGCCATTGTGCCTTCGGGCGCATCCACCGGCGAGCATGAGGCCGTGGAACTGCGCGACGGCGACAAGAGCCACTACCTCGGCAAGGGCGTATTGCAGGCCGTGGAAAATGTTGAAACCGTGATTGGGCCTGAGCTGGAGGGCATGGACGCAGCCAACCAGCGGCTGCTTGACCAGACCATGATCGCTCTGGACGGCACGCCGAACAAGGCCAAGCTGGGCGCCAACGCCATTCTCGCGGTCTCACTGGCGTCCGCGCGCGCCGTGGCCCAGACGCTTGAGATTCCCCTCTACCGCTATCTTGGCGGCGTCAATGCCAGCATCCTGCCCACTCCCATGCTGAACGTCCTCAACGGCGGCGCGCACGCTGACAGCAATGTGGACTTTCAGGAGTTCATGATCATGCCGGTCGGCGCCGAGCGCTTCAGCGAGGCGCTGCGCTGGGCCGCGGAAACCTTCCACTCCCTCAAGGGCGTGCTCAAGAAGAAGGGCTATAACACCGCGGTCGGCGACGAGGGCGGGTTTGCTCCTTCGCTCAAGTCCAACACCGAAGCTGTTGAATTGATCCTGGAAGCCATTGAAGCGGCCGGCTACAAGCCCGGCGAACAGATCGCCATTGCGCTCGATCCTGCGTCGAGCGAGTTCTACGACAAGGAAAAGCAGAAGTACATCTTCAAGAAGAGCGACAAGCGCGAGCTGTCGAGCGAAGAGTTGGTGAGCTTCTGGGACAACTGGACCCGCCAGTACCCCATTGTTTCTCTCGAAGACGGACTGGCCGAGGACGATTGGGAGGGATGGCGCTTGCTGACGGAAAAGCTCGGCGGCCGCATTCAACTGGTCGGCGACGATTTGTTCGTCACCAACGTCAAGCGGTTGCAGCGCGGCATCGACGAGGGCGTGGCCAACTCGATTCTCATCAAGGTCAACCAGATTGGAACTTTGACCGAGACCCTCGAGGCCATCGACCTGGGCCGCCGCTATGGCTACACCTCGGTCATCTCGCACCGCTCCGGTGAAACCGAGGATACCTTCATTGCCGACCTGGCCGTGGCCACAGGCGTGGGCCAGATCAAGACCGGCTCCGTCAGCCGCACAGACCGCATCGCCAAGTACAACCAGTTGCTCCGCATCGAAGAGGAACTAGGATCAGGCGCGGTGTTTCTTGGGCTGGAGAGCTTGAACTATAACGACTAACCACCTGCGGCGGGGCAGATAGCTTCGCATCAAGCAAAGGGAGGGGCTTCGGCTCTCTCCCTTTGCTTTTTGCATAGCTTTGAGAACTGCTCACTTGTCTGCCCAATAACTGCTTCGCGCGGTAACTCGCAGGCCGGGATGGTCGCGGAGCCGCAGTTCGATGGAATGGAAGCCTGGATGCGGCGACTGCGGCTGAAAACTCAGCACGTACCGGTTTGGCACATGGTTGGAGATGGTCAGCAGGCCACGCACCAGGCTGCGGCTGTCTTCAAAGTGGAAGTACTCCCCGCCGGTCAGTTGCGCCACTGTTTCGGGAACATTCCGCTGCAAGCTATCCGAGGCGCGAATGGCCGCCAATTTGGCCAGCGCCAAGGGCGGCGCCAGCAGGCCCAGGCAGTCGAAGGCCTGCGTCGCTTTGTTCTGCGTCGCGTCTGGATCGGGGTCCTTGCCCATGCATCCATGCGGCGGGCCGGGGTGGGCATTCTCAAAAGAAATGCCGCCTGCGCCGCCGCCGGAGTGGGTGGGCAATTCCCTGTCCGCATAGTGAGCGGCATCTGCCTTCCCACTTGAAAAAGCGAGACTGTAAATGGCGGTATTGGTATCGCCGATCACCCGCAGCGCATCCTCCATCGTAGTCTGGCTGTCGTGATCGACGGTCTCGGAGATGAGCAGGATCGCGCGGCGGTAGCTCGATGGCTGCTTGCGCAGCAGATCCACTGAAAACTTGAGTCCGTCGAGAATGGCCGCGCCTTTGTCTCCCGGTTCCAGATCGTGCAGTGCGGCTCCTACAACATCCACGTCGGTGGTGAAGTCTTGCAGCAGCGTTGGCACGCTGTCGAAGCCCACGACGGCAATCCGGTGAGGAACATTGCCCACCACGGCGGCAATCACCGCGTTCAGATTCCGATAAGCATCGAGCTTACGCGCGCCAGCGCGGCCGGTTTCAACAGCAACCACCAGCGCCAGAGGCTCGCCGTCTGTGTCCTCGTCCAGCGTCAGTTTCTGCTCCACGCCGTCATCGGTAACCCGAAAATCGTCAGCCTTCAGCGTGAAAACAATCTCCCCCTGCGCATTTCGCACCAGCGCGGGGACAAGCACGACTGTAGATTGCGTGCGGAGCGGCGGAGCTTGCGGCGAGGAGGTTGGAGGAGTCTGCGCAAGCCCAAAGGAGGACGAGAACAACACGATTCCGGTAACCAGTTTCATCGTCACGCTTCCTTGTTGGTCAGTGTAGCTGCTTGATGTCCCCCAACTTTAGTAGACTCAACACCAGCATGTTTGTTATCGCATCCACCCCCAACCGCCTTCGTTTCGCAATCCGCCTCGCCGCGCTTGCACTGGCCTTTTTGGCCGCCGCAGCAGCACAGCCATCCCTTGCCCAGGGCACACATCTTTGGACCCAGTCGCGGCTCGAAGAGTTTGAGAAGGGTACGCAGCAGGGGGTTGCGCTCACCAGCGACGGCCATTTGCGCGAGGGGCCTGGCTTGAGTGGGATACTCACAACGCCCTCGACCTATGTGTGGTCGGTGGCCGTAGATAAAGATGGCACGGCGTACCTTGGAACCGCCTCGCCAGCCACTGTCCTCCGCGTCGGGAAGGACGGCAAGCCGTTTACGCTCTTCGAGACCAAAGACCTCAGCGTGCAGGTTGTGCGCCTGGGACCGGACGGGGCGCTCTACGCGGCCACGCTGCCTAGCGGCAAGGTTTACCGGCTGAAGGCCGACGCCACGGCCAAACAGGATGAGGCCAGCGCCACCGTGGCCTTCGATGCAGCCGTGCTGGACAAGCCAAAGCCCGCGCCCGACGGCGCCAAGCCAGGCGACGCCAAACCCGACGCCGACAAGCCCGATACAAAGTCTCACTACATCTGGGATCTGACCTTCGACGCCTCAGGGCGTCTCTACATCGCCACGGGCGGCCCTGGCGCCGTCTATCGAGTCGATCCCACCAAGCCTGACGCTAAGCCAGAGGTCTTCTTCAAGACCGACGAGGAGCATATCCGCTCGCTCGCCTGGGACGCGAAGGGCAATCTGATCGCCGGTTCGGACGGATCGGGACTGGTTTACCGCATCGACCCGCAAGGCAAGGGCTATGTGCTCTTCGAGGCGCCCAAGCGCGAGATTACCGCCGTTGCCGTAGCCGCCGATGGAACCATCTACGCTGCCAGCGCGGGTGACAAGAGCCACAACCCGCTGCCACCGCTGCCGGTGCAAGGGGTTGGCTCGATCACTATTACCGTAGTCCAGCCGGGATCGCTGACCGCGGCCAACACCAGCGTCTCGGTGCCTGAGGGCAGCGAGATCTACGCGCTCAGCGAAGGACAAGCCCCGCGCAAGCTCTGGGCCGGCAAAGATGAGATCGTGTACGCACTGGCCGCGCGCCCGGATGGGCTGCTTGCCCTCACCGGCAACCGCGGGCGGGTTTTCAGAATCGCCAGAGATGGAAGCTACGCCGATGTGGCTCACCTTGAAGCTCAGCAGGGTCTGAGCATGGCCGCTGCAAATGGGCCGGAAGGCAAGGCCGGCATTTTCATCGGCACCGGCAACACCGGCAAACTGGTCCTACTGGGCAACACAGAAAAGCACGAGTACGCAAGCGATGTGCTGGACGCGGGCGCGCTGGCCCGCTTTGGGCGCGTCGAGGTCGAACCTGGCTCAACCGGCTACGACCTGCTCACCCGCACCGGCAACGTGGAGCAGCCGGTGCGCGGCCACGGAGACTGGGGCTGGAGCGACTGGCAGCCGCTCAAGGATGGCGCGGTGGCGTCGCCGGCAGGCCGCTTCTTCGAGTGGAAGGCCGTGCTGCACGCTGGAGCGTCCGTGGGCGGCGTGGGCGTGAACTACCTGCCCGTGAATGCGGCCCCGGTGGTGGACGATCTGATCGTAGTGCCGGGGGCGCGCGTCAACACGCAGGCGCTGGCCCAGCCGGCGAACCAGTTGCCGCCGGTCACCATTGTCTTCCCCTCGAGCCAGAACGCGGGCTTTGATGGAGGCGCCAGCCAGCCCCTGCAAGCCTTCAAAGACCGCACCGCCATCACCGTCCACTGGGCGGCGCACGACGACAACGGCGACGACCTGACCTTCGCGCTTTATTTGCGCGGAGACGGCGAAAAGGTCTGGCGTCTGCTCAAGGATCAGATCGCTGACAAGGCCTACAGCTTTGACGCAACGCAGATTCCCGATGGCGGATACCAGATCAAAGTGGTCGCCTCCGACGCGCCCTCGCACACACCCGGCGACGCCCTCACTGGCTACAAAGTCAGCGAACGATTCGAAGTGGATACCACGCCGCCTGTTGTTTCAGGCATCAAAGCCGTCGACGGCGGCGCCGATTGCACCAACACGCCCTGCACTCGTCAAATACGCGCAACCTTCGATGCCGAGGATGCCTTCGCGCCCATTGCCCATGCTGAATATTCGCTGGACGCAGGCCCGTGGCAGTACGTCGAACCTGTGGGCGGGCTGTCGGACTCAAAACGCGAGCACTACGACATTCACATTCCTCTGCCCCCCGACAGCAAGCCTGGCGAGCACCTGATCACGGTCCGCGTCTACGACCGGCACGACAACGTTGGCGTAGCCAAGACAGTGTTTACCACGAAATAGCATCAACCTTGTCTCACAGATTTGGGTGGGGTCGCACGAGGCTCAATGCGATTCGAGCTTTACATCGCAGCGCGGTACCTTAAGGCCAAGCGGCGGCAGGCAGTGGTGGGCGTGGTCGCCACCATCTCCATCGCCGGAGTCGCCGCCGGAGTCGCCGCACTGATCATCGCCCTGGCCATCACCAACGGCATGAGGCGCGATTTACAGGATCGCCTGCTCGGCGCCAGCGCTCATGTAGACCTGATGCGCGTCGAGTCGGACGGCATCCGCGACTGGCAGCCCCTCGTCGCCCGCCTGCGCTCCGTGCCGCATGTCGTCGCCGATGCCCCCGGAATCTACGGCCAGGTACTGGTATCGCGCGGCCCGCGCGCCGGCTTCGCGCTCATCAAGGGAATTATTCCCGCCGAGGAGCGCACCGTCAGCAGCCTCCTCGACTCGGTCACCACCGGCTCGGCGCAGGAACTCGATCCCGCGGCTACGGCCAGCAGGCGGCAGGCAAATTCCATCAACGCCGCCTATCCGGCCCTTGTCCTCGGCAAAGACCTTGCCGAGCAAATTGGTGTCCAGGTGGGAGACAGCGTGCTGGTCACCAGCCCCCAGGGCGAGCTGACCCCGCTCGGCCTTGCGCCAAAATATCAGCGCTTCCGCGTGGTCGGCATCTTCCACTCCGGCTTCTACCAGTACGACGCGGCCATGGCCTTCATGCGCCTCACCGACGCGCAGCGCCTCTTCAGCGAGCCGGACCTGCTCTCGGTCATCAGCTTCAAGGTGGACGATCTGGACAACGCTCCGCAGATTGCCCGCACCATTGAAGAGGCCGCCGGCAAGGGCTTCATGACCACCAATTGGATGGAGGTGAACCGCGAGCTCTTCCGTGCCCTGAAGCTAGAACAGGTAGTCACCTTCATCGTGATTGCCCTCATCGTCATTGTGGCCGCGCTCAACATTCTCATCGCGCTCACCATGATGGTGATGGAGAAGACCCGCGACATCGCCGTCATGATGAGCTTTGGCGTCGAGCCCGGTCAGGTGCGCCGCATCTTCCTCCTCCAGGGGCTGCTCATCAGCCTCATAGGCACCGTCGTCGGCCTGGCTCTCGGCTATCTCGCCGCCTGGGCCGGAGGGCACTACCACTTCATCCATCTCTCGGCCGAGGTCTACTCCATCGATACCCTGCCCTTTGCCCCGCGCCCGCTCGATGGCCTGATCGTCGCCGCGGTCTCCATCGGAATCTCGCTGCTGGCTACGCTTTACCCCTCCTCCGCCGCCGCCAGCGTCCTCCCCGCCGAAGCGCTGCGCTACGAGTAACACCTCATTCCAGCCACAATAGCTCTCATCGTTTTTTCAGCAGTCAGACTAAAATACACTTGACATATTCCCATATGGGTATGTTATGTTCTCGTCATGGCTAGAGCAAGCACCACTTCGGATGCCTTCAACGCGGTTGCCGAGCCCCGCCGGCGAGAGATTTTGAACTATCTTGCCTGCGCCGAGCGGCCTGTCGCAGAGATTGTGACCGCTCTCGGCCTGGAGCAGCCTTCCGTCTCGAAGCACCTGCGGGTGCTGCGCGACGTGGGGCTGGTTCGGATGCGTTGCCACGGCCGCCAAAAGCTCTACCGGACCAACGCCGAAGCCATACGTCCTCTGCACGACTGGGCCGCAACCTTCGAGCGTTTCTGGCAGCACCAGTTACTTCGAGTAAAAGAACGCGCGGAAGCGATTGCTCGCCAAGACTCACCGGAGTTCAATTCCCCAAACCCGAAGCCAAAGGAGACATCATGATTGCCACCGACCCCACCCTCGAAAACATCACCTTTACGCTGAATCAGGAGATCCACGTCAAGGCGCCCCTGGAAACAACCTTTGCCGCGCTGCTTGAGCAACTAGGCCCCGGCAACGAGACGCATGAAGGCAAATCTCTCAATTTGAAGATTGAAGCATGGCCCGGTGGCAGGTGGTACCGCGACCTGGGCGACGGCAATGGGCATTTCTGGGCCACCGTGCAGGCCATCAAGCGGCCTACGCTGCTTGAGTTCGTGGGTCCTTTTTTCGCCTCCTTCCCGCTGGTCAACAACGCGCAATACCGGCTGAAGGAAGTCGAGGGCGGAACCTTGATCGTCTTCCGGCACACCGCGCTCGGTCTGCTCACGGACCAGCACAAGGCGGAGATGCCGAATGGCTGGGCCGCCATGCACGAACGGGTTGTCAAACATGCCGAGGGCCGTTGACCACAGCCTGTCTCGCCGGGTGGCGCACCCTAAGTTTCAGAATCTAAACATTCCCTCAAAAGTGGGTGCCCCACCCTTTCCACAGTTCTATCGTGAAAAGGGTGGGAACCACGAACTTCGACTATCGCACCGGTTGTAAAATATCTCCGTCATGGCGAAACTTGTCCGTTACCAGCAATGCGGATGTTTTCATTTTCTGACCTTCAGTTGTTACCGCAGGCAGGCGCTATGGGCGCGTGAGGGAGTCTACGGAGTCTTCGAGCCTGAGCTTGCGACGGTGCGTGTACGCTAAGGCTTTGTGGTGGCCGGCCATGTTTTGATGCCGGAGCACGTTCATCTGCTGGTGGGAGAGCCGCGCAGGTCGTCGCTATCGGTTGCGCTTCAGGTGTTGAAGCAGCAGACATCGCGCAAGCTGAAAGGACGCGGCGAAGTCCAATTCTGGCAGTGGAGCGCGCTGCTTCGCATCTGGTCAACATGCTTGTTGCAACAGTCTACAGAATCTTATAGAACTGCGTGTACAATTGCTGCACGGGCGCACAGCAAACAACGGGAGTGGTCGAAAGAGTGCCTGGGTCCGGAGTTTGGTGGATACGCTACACCGATTCCCAAGGTAAGCGGCGCTGGGAGAAGTGCGGACGCCGGAGCGACGCGATCACGCTTCTTGCGAAACGCAAGCATGAAAAGCTGCTGCGGAAGAAGCTCCCGGAGGCCCTGCGAGGCCGCGCTGTCACGTTTGGAGAACTAGCCGAAAAGGCCAAGCTCTTTTCCGAAGAGAGCCACACGCCTCAGCATCACCACCAGTTTGTTATCAAGCTCCAAATTATCGGCGAGCACTTCGACGAACTGCCCGCGGAAGGGATCACAAGCGAAGACATTCAAGCGTGGCTGCTTGAGCAGAGCATCTAACGCGAGTGGACACCGGCGACGCGGAATCGCTATCGGGACGCCTTCTCTCTGGTTTTTCGCAAGGCCGCCGAGAATCATTTACTCACGGTCAATCCGGCCACGCTGGTCAAGGCCAAGCCCGAACACAACGAGCGCAATCGATTCTTGAGCGCAGCGGAAGAGACCAAACTATTGACCGCGCTCCGCAAAAATTGGCCCCAGCACATCCAGGCATTTCTGGTGTCGATCCACACCGGGATGCGGGCGAGCGAACAGTTCCAGTTGAAATGGCGGGAGGTGTCTTTCGAGCGCCGGATGATCTCGCTGCCCAAGACGAAGACAGGCAAGGCCCGGGACATCCCGCTCAATGCCATCGCTTTACATGCGCTTCAGGAGCGGAAACTGGCCCAGCAGGATGCGGTGTACATTTTCCGGGACGCAGGAAAAGACACGCAGCACAATTACCGCCGTTGGTTTAACCAGGCGCTAACGGAAGCCAAGATTACGGATTACTCCTGGCATTGCAACCGGCACACCTTTGCAAGTAGGCTGGTTATGGCGGGGGTTGATCTCCGCACGGTTGCCGAACTGATGGGACACTGCAGCATTCAGATGACCATGCGTTATGCGCACCTAGCGCCGCAGCACAACCGGGCGGCGGTGGATAGGCTCGTGCCTGCAAAGACGGGAAATCGGGGACCGAAAAGAGGTTCCGTAGCGGCCAATGGCGAAGATTAACTGGTCACTAAATCGGTCACCGTCAAATATGAGAGATAGAAGGAAAGGGCGAGAGTTTGATCTAATCAATTGAAACAAAATGAGTTATAAAACGTGGCCCCGTAGCTCAGGTGGATAGAGCAGCAGTTTCCTAAACTGCGTGTCGGAAGTTCGAGTCTTCCCGGGGTCACCATTTCTTCTTTTCCAGATTTGACTCACAGCCCGATGGGACTGCCTAACGTGCGCGACGAGTTTGACGGCTTTGACTTCATGCTCATTGCCTTCTAAGCCTTTGACTTCCCAACCTCGAACGGCTATAAATGTTGATGTCATGGAAACTCGTTCCATAGCGTCACGACTGCTCAGTCGCTTGGCTGAGCAGTTCAACACGGCAATCGCCAGGATGCTCGGGAAGGCGGTGAAAATCCGCCACTGCCCCGCAACTGTGAGCGCCCCTGCTTCGTTGCCCGTCGTGTTGGGTTACTAGGTCAGGATTTCAGCCTGGGTTCTACCGCCCTGCGCGGAGAGCCCCAAACCACTGGAGGCGATGCCAATAAGGCTCGCTTTGAGGAAGGTGGCTGGAGAAGGCGCAAGTCAGGAGACCGGTCCATGGCGCTCAACACCGCTTACGTTCCGAGGGGAACGAAGGAGCTCTTCATGCTTGTTTCCGCACCGTTGCGCGCTCGCTTGAGCCGCGCATTGCCCAGCCTGTTTACTGCCATCCTGTTCATAGCCTTCGCTACACTGTGCCCTGCCGCGTCAATCCGCGGCGTGGTGACTGACGCTTCGGGCGCAAAAGTGACCGGTGCAACTGTAACCCTCTTCAGTAACGGAAACGTGGTTGCCAACGCCGTCTCCACGGCAGACGGCAGTTTTGAGATTCTCAGCGGGATCGACGGCCGGTTCTTCCTGGTGGTTTCGGCCAAGAGCTTCCGTCAATTGGAGACGCCGGGCTTTTATGCGGGCCGGCTGGATACCATTGAGCGCAACCTAGTGCTTGAACCGGAGTGGGCGCGCGAGTCGATTGTGGTGACCGCAACCGGAACGCCGACGCCCCAGCCGCAGACCAGCGCCGCAACCAGCGTGATTGGGACGCTGGACCTGGCTCTTCAGAACGACCTGGTGGACTCGCTGCGCCTGATGCCGGGCACATTCGTAGTGCAAGCCGGCCAGTTTGGGGCGCAAAGCTCTCTTTTTGTTCGTGGCGGCGATTCAAATGCAAACAAGATTCTGCTGGACGGCGTAAGCGTGGGCGATATGGGCGGAAGCTTCGACTTTGGGCCGCTTTCGACCACTGCCGTCGAGCGCGCCGAAGTCTATCGCGGACCCGATTCGAGCCTATACGGCGCCGATGCGGCCAGCGGCGTGATAAGCCTGACCACTCCGCACGGAACAACAAGCTTTCCTTCTCTTTTGTTCGAGGGCGATGCGGGAAATTTGAACACTTCTCGCGAGCAGCTGGAAGTTGCAGGTGCGCACAGCAAGCTGGATTACCTGGGCGCTTTCAGTTGGCTGCAAACCGCCAACGATCTGCCGATGGACGAGTATCACGTTGCCACTTCGGCGGCTAACATCGGCTGGCAGCCCAATGGGGCCACGCAGATTCGCGCTACGCTGCACTATGGCGTGGATGCGACCGGGGTTCCAAATGCCTGGGATTTCTACCACATCAGCGACAACCGCAAGCAGGGCGACCAGGATTTGTATGGTGGAGGATCGGTAGAAAACCAGACCACTCCCGGCTTTCACAATCGCATTCAGTACGGGTTGGCGCGCAAGCGGGAGCAGTCTCAGCAGTGGTATCCGGCTGGCATCTGCATCCCTGCCGGCAGTTGCAATTTTGTTCCCGGCTCACCCAACGCCGGTAACTTCTACGGTTTGCCATTCACGATCGAGGGAGCAAACGGCTATAGCGTCACTGGGCCGGCGCTGCTGGATTACAGCGCTGCCAACTATAGCATCTATCCGAATCGGCTGGATTTGATCTCGAACAGCGACCAGTTTCTCTACCAGGGAGATCTTCGCTTGACACCGCATCTTCTGGTCATGGGCAGCTTTCACTATGAGGACGAGCGCGCCGCCGAGAGGGAACCGGCCTACAATATCGACGAAGCGATCGGCCGCGACAACTACGACTTTCTGCTTGGCGCACACGGCGACTTCAAGGAGCGGCTGTTTTATACACTTGGCGCAGACGAAACTCACATCCAGCAGATTGGCAGCAACTTTTCTCCCCATGTGGGACTGAGCTTCTATGCGCTGCGCCCGCAGGCGGGCGTTTTCAGCGGAACCAAGCTGAACTTCAACTTCTCGAAGGGCGTGCGCGAACCCAAACTGACCGATGAGTTCGGCTCACTCTACACATTTTTGCAGCAGAACGGCGGGCAGGCAACCATTCGGCAGTTGAATATCTCGCCCATTGAAGCACCCGCTGCGCGCACCTGGGAGGGCGGCGGAGAACAGTCCTTCTGGGGTGATCGAATCGTTTTCCGCGCAAATTATTTTCATAATGAATTTGGCAGGGAGATCGAATCGGTCGGCGCGGGATTGGTGCCCGCCTTGCTCCCCGGACTAACTCCGCAACAGCAAAATATTCTTGAAGCATTTCTCCAAAATAACTATGCGTACTCACTGGACCTCAACTCCCTTGCCTTTCGCGCGCAGGGTATTGAGACCACCGTCGAAAGCGGTATTGGCAAGAATATTTTCCTGCGCGGCGGTTACACCTATCTTGATTCCGTGGTACAGCGATCCTTCTCCAGCGACAATCAGGCGCTGTTGGGGGGATATGCGCCCTCCTTTGATGGAACCCCGGTAGGCATCTACTCGCCTCTCAAGGGGGCGCGCCCATTCAGGCGTCCGCCGCATACGGGATTCTTCACGGCAAGCTATGCCGGCAAGCGAATCACCGGCATATTTACATCTGCCTTTTCCAGCCGCAGCGATGACTCTACATTCCTAGGCTACGCAGACCTTCAGCAAAGTAACTCGCTGCTCTTGCCCAATCGAAATCTGGATCATGGCTACACCAAATTGGACCTTGGCGGAAGTTATAGTTTGCTGTCATGGCTGGCTGTCTACGGGCAGGCGGAGAATCTGACCAACGATCGCCATATTGCGCCCATCGGTTTTCCCAGCTTGCCGATGACGATCCGGACCGGCTTGCGCATGCAGGTGGGGCTGGGCAAGGGCCGCTGACGCTTGGTCAGGCCAGAGAATGGCCTGGCCGGATCACTCGAACGGAATCGCATCCCAATTGGCGAATCGGTGAAGTTCTGGATAGGTTCTGGATGCGATCATTTCGGCGTTGAAGGAAGACACGCCGAGCCGAGAGGCCTTGATCTTGAGACCTGGGAGACCGCAATACCAGATGAGCGATCGCAGATCCTTCGACTTCGCTGCGCTCGCTCTGGATGACACGTCTATGGATAGATAAAATGCCGAAACTACAGGAATCTCACTTTAGGCGCAAAAAACAAAGACGTTCCGAAGGTGGGGCACCTGGCGGCGCTTGCGCGCCACGAGGTTCGTGATCTCCCACCTTTTCGCCAAAGGCGTTAGAGGATGGGGTGCCCAGCACTCACGACCGCAAGCTGTAATTTACAAACGCACTTTTGGGGCGGCACTGAGATCGGGAGTCAGGAATCGGTGGGCCGGGGCGGCGGGTGTGCTTCCTATTGCTCAGACTGGTGTGTCGAGGAGGGCTAATGTGAGATACGTAAGGATAGATAGACATCAGCCCCCGAACTTGTGAGGGAGATCCAGAACGGATTCAGAATCCTTATGGTGGCTGCCGTAGCCGGAGTTTTCTTGGCGGTAACAGCAGCATCCCACGCAACACAGGCAACCGCAGACACCTTAAGGGGGGTCACATCATGCGCGGACTCAAAGCGATTCTCAGTACCACAGCATTGCTGGCGGGGCTGGCTATGGCGCCAGCGGCGCCAGCGCAAGTCGTCATCCAATTGGGGATTCAACCCGTCTGTTCCTACGGCTACTACGACTATGCGCCCTACGCTTGCTCACCCTACGGTTATTACGGGCCGGGATATTTCTACAACGGCATTTTTCTTGGCATGGGCCCATGGGCCGGCTGGGGATATGGCCACGGCTGGGGCGGGCATCGTTTCAGTGACGGTGGTGGAGGAAACTATCGCGGCGGCGGCGGTTATGCGGCGAACCATAGCCATTTTGCTGGCGGTGGGGGCGGAGCGGACATGCGCGGCAGCGGCGGCGGGCAACACGTAAGCGGCGGAGGCGGAATCCATGCCGCATCGGGGAGTCATGGCTCCTATGCTGGAGAAGTGCGCCCCAGCGTCGGCCATGCCGCGCCCGCACATAGCAGCGGCGGCAGTGGACAGGTAGGCGGTGGTGGCGGACATACCGGCGGTGGCGGTGGACAGGCAGGCGGTGGTGGCGGACATGCCGGCGGTGGCGGTGGTGGACATGCTGGCGGCGGTGGCGGTGGTGGACATGCTAGCGGCGGTGGCGGCCACAGATAACCGGCAATTTTTGAACCGGACCCCAGGTCTCGATCTCGAGACCTGGGAAACCCCAGATACCAGAAAAAGCAACCGCAGGCCCATCGACTTTGCTGCGCTTCGCTCAGGATGATAAGTCAATAGATAAAAAAATGCTGAAACTATCGATGTAGATGGACGCGAGTACCTGATAACGGCCAAGCACGTCGTCATGGGCCTCAACGACATAGATAAGATTGACGTCTTTATCAACGACGGCTGGCCACCAACTGCGGTAGATATCTTCCGTTGCTAAGACCGGGTTGACATCGCTGTCCTCATACCACCGCGCCAGTTGACGATAGATTTCGACCTCCCATACATCTTCTTCATTCCATGACTTATATCGCACGGCATTAGGCATCTAAATCCTCTGTCTCTGTTCAGCAGAAGCTCAGCTGGCAACAATTTCATTCGATTTCAAAGTCTCCCCGGCCACGCTCTGAAATATTATGGCGCTGGATGTGCTGCACCTCGCGGTCGTGCCCAAAGTATCTTCCTTCGACCCGTGCCCATGCTTCAGCGCGCTGTTCGCTATGGGCGCACTCACTGTCGCCGCGCGAACCAAAGAGAGCATCGGCGGTGCGCTCTGCATAGTTTGTCCAATTGCAGTTCTCTGCCTCGCGCCCCTGGCTGGCGCGTTCCTTCAGGGCTTGCGTGATGCCCTGTTGATCGTGGCCGGTTAGCGCATTCTCACCGCAATCATCCAATCAAGCTGCGAAGCGTTCCGCACCTCGATACGATTGAGAATGTCGGTTTTGAGACCCGGTCTCCAGATGGTTTAATATCCTCAGCGGTTGGAATGCAATTGTTTTGAAATTCTGATTCAAGGGAGTCCTGTTTTGGCCAAGTATCTCGTTACCGGAGTTGCGGGCTTCATCGGCCGGTCGATCGCCGCGGAGTTGCTCAAGCGCGGCGAAACGGTGCGCGGCATCGACAGCTTCATCACCGGCAAGCGGACCAATCTGGCTGGCCTTGATGCCATGGAGTTTATCGAGGGCGACCTGGCCGATCCAGCTGCGTGCGTCAAGGCCTGCGACGGGATAGAGATCGTCTTCCACGAGGCGGCGCTGGCCTCAGTTCCGCGTTCTGTGGCTGACCCCGTGGGCACCAACGTGAACTGCGTGGACGCGACGCTCAACCTGCTGGTTGCCGCGCGCGATGCCGGCGTGCGGCGTGTGGTCTACGCGGGCTCTTCTTCGGCTTACGGCGATACGCCAACGCTTCCCAAGACGGAAGAAATGCTGCCCAATCCCATCTCTCCGTATGCGGTAGCCAAGCTGGCCGGCGAGCAGTATATGCGCGTCTTCACGCGCGTTTACGGGCTTGAGACGGTGGTGCTGCGCTACTTCAACGTCTTCGGCCCCTACCAGGACCCCACCTCGCACTACTCCGGCGTACTGGCCATCTTCTGCCGCAAGATGCTGGCCGGCGAGCAGCCCACCATCTATGGCGACGGCGAGCAGAGCCGGGACTTCACCTACATCGACAACGTGGTCCATGCCAACCTGCTAGCCGCTGCTGCGCCATCAGGGAAGGTCGCCGGGCAGATGATGAATCTGGCCACCGGCAAGCGCATTACGCTGAACGAAGCCTTTGAGGTTTTGCGGGAACTGACAGGCTATGACGGCAAACCGGCCTATGCCCCAGGGCGCGCTGGAGACATCCGCGATTCGCTGGCCGATATTTCTCTGGCAGAGGATCTGCTCGGCTACAAGCTGATCGTCGATTTTCGCGAGGGGCTGCGCCGCACCGTCGCGTGGTATCGCGCAGGCTTGGCCGAGTAGGGCGTTGCGTCCATAAGCAGCCATGCTCAAAGCTCAGAATTTTCCACAGCGCGCTTTCGTGAGTGACGGAGCCTATTGACGAATTGCTTCCAATCAAGCACACTGTCGGGGATTTCCTCCGCAGCTGTTTTTCGATTTGAAATGCAGGGTGGGCTTGCGTGAGGGGTCATGGGACTGAGGTTCCCACCCCTTGCCGGACGATTCCGATCTTCATCGCGATGCGCCGCGCGAGCCCGATGGCTGGCCCCGGGATAGCGCCGTCCGGCATTCGTCCGCAACCTCCCTGCGAGAGCTCTGGCAGGTTTTGTTCCGCCGTCGCCGTTTCGTCGGGTCCGTGGTTGGCGGATTGCTGCTGCTGTGCATTCTGTATTGCATTGTCATGCCCAACCAGTACGAGGCAAGCGCCAAGGTGGCTCTGCGTCAGGCCCCTCCCTCTTCGCTCAGCATGGAGGCGGCTGAGCCCATTGCCGCGGCCTTCTTGCTCTCAGCGCCCTTGCAACTCGAAACGCTGGCTGATGTCTTCCGCAGCGACCGGCTGGCTTGGAGGGTGATCGTAGAGCTAAAACTTTATCGGGAGCCAGGCTTTCTGGGTCGTTTTGGCCATCGCTTTCCCGGCTTTCGTCCAGATGCGCCGTCCGCCACCGACCAGGACTATCTGCTGAAGAGATTTCAAAAGCAGCTCCGTGTGCAGACGATGCCGCGCACTCTGTTGATTCAGATTCGCTTTCGCTCGAAGGATCCGGCCTTGTCGGCCTCCGTCGTAAACGCGCTGATTCGCGCATACGATGAGCAGGAGAGCGAGTCCAGGGGGTTGGCCACCAGTCAGGCATCCAATTGGCTTCAGGGCCAGCTCAAGGATCTGAAGCTCCGCATGGACCAGGAGCAGCAGCGCCTTGCGGCTTTTCAAAGCGCACACGGCATGATCGGCACGCCGGAGGCCTTCGCCAGTGGCCAGCCGGGCGATGCCGAGCATAATTCCACCCTGCTTGAGATCGACGAGTTGGGCCGTCAGTTGGTGGCTGCATCTACGGAGAGAATTCTGCGCGAGTCGGAATACCGGGCCGCGTTGCAGGACGACCCTGAAGTTGTCATAGCCTCCGATCCGGGCCTGCAAGAGGAAGGCGGAAACCTGGCGACTGGGTTGATCGGGCAGATTCGCGCCCGCCGCACCGAACTCGAACAGGAACAGGCGCAGTTGGGCGCCGAGCACGGTCCGAACTTCCCGCGCGTGGTCGAGATTCACCGCCAGTTGCAGGAAATCGACAAACAGAAGCGTGCCGAAGACGACAAACTTCTTTCGCAGTTCAAGAGCGCCTGGGAGGCGGCTTCCGATCGCGAACAGTCGGTGCGCCAGAGCCTGGAAGATCGCAGGGGCGAAGCCATGAATCGGAACCAGGCCGTCACTGAATATGTGGTGATGCTGCAAGCGTCCAAGGCTAGCCGCGAGTTGTACATGCGGGTGCTGGGAAAGGTTGAAGACGCAAGGCTCTCCGTTGGCGTCCACAGCTCGAATATCGACGTTGTGGATGCCGCGCGCCAGCCAGTGAGTCCGGTTGCGCCCAATCCTCCGCTTTATCTTGCTATCACGTTCTTCGCCGGACTCTGGCTGGCAGTGGGAGGCGCTCTCTTCGTGGAATCTCTCGGTCACTCTGCGTCACGCAAGGCCGTGACGTTACTGGTGGTGCTTTTAGCCGGCGGAATCGCCTACTCCCAGGCGCCCACGCCGAACACCTCCGGCCTGCCTTCAGGCGTGGTGCGCACTCCAACCGCGCCGCAGACGCAAAATCTGCCCAATCCCCAGGAGTCTCCCGCAATTTGGAATGACTCGGGCGGGGCAAGCCCGGCTGGACAGCAGCTAGCGGCTGCCCAGTCCGCGTCGCCCATGGCCGCTCCCATCGGACCCGGCGACACTCTGGAAATAAGCGAGTACCACACGCCGGAGTTTCGTTCCGTGGTTCACGTCTCCCCGGTGGGCGCGGTGACGCTGCCTCTGATTCAGGAGGTGCAGGTTGGCGGGATGGATGAGCGGGCCGCCGCGCGCGCTATCGAGGCGGCTCTGGTGGAAAAGGGCATGCTTCTCCATCCGCAGGTTTCCGTGCTGGTGATTGCTTACACCGGGCAGGATGTAAGCGTGCTGGGCGAGGTAGCACGCCCCGGCGTTTATCCCTTCACGCTCCACCATCGCTTGCTTGACCTGATCTCGGCCGCTGCCGGTTTGGGGCCCAATGCCGGCCGCCTGGTGAACATCTTCCACCGCGACGACCCCAAGACGCCTCACCCAGTGGTGCTGGACCCCAGCGGAACTGACACCGCCGCCGACCACAACCCTGAGCTCAGTCCGGGCGACACTCTCCAGGTGAGCCGCGCCGGGCTGGTGTATGTCATCGGCGATGTGGTCCGGCCGGGTGGTTTTCCAGTGGACCCAGCGCAAGGGCTGACCGTGGTGCAGGCGCTCAGCCTAGCCTGGGGAACGAGCCAGAACGCCGCCACCGGCAAGGCTTTGCTCATCCGTGAGCAGAAAGGCGGGCGCACCCTGACCACCCTCAACCTCAAGCGCATGATCCACGGCCAGGAGCCCGACCAGCCGGTCCGCGACCGCGACATTCTCTTCGTACCCGATTCCATGGCCAAGGATCTGTGGAACAAAGGAGTGGAAGCGGCCATCCAATCGGCCATCGGCGTGACGATCTATGCCGGGCTGGTCTATTCGCAGAGGTTTTGAGTCCATGAGGAGAATCGCCTGGGGTCTATTGCTCGTCTTCGCCTTTGCAATTCCATGGGAGTACTCCCTGGACTTGAGCGAACCGCTGGGCAACGTAGCCCGTATCGCTGGTGTGCTGCTGGTTCTGGTGGGGATTCCGGCAGTCCTGCAAGCGGGCCGCCTGCGCACGCCGGGGCCCATGCAGTGGCTGGTGCTGGCCTTCTACCTCTGGTTCTGCTGTTCCTACTTCTGGACGGTCGATCCGGATGAGACCCTGACGCGGCTGCGCGGATTTTTTCAGGAGATGATGACCGTTTGGCTGGTCTGGGAGTTTGCCGAGACCCCCAGCGATCTGCAAAATTTACTGCGCGCCTATGTCGCAGGCTCATGGGTGTTGGCTTTGCTCACCCTCAGCAACTTCAGCTCGCCAGAAGCCATTGCCGCTGGGCAGTTCCGCTTCGTAGCCGAGGGGCAGGACCCAAACGATGTGGCCCGCTATCTCGACCTGGGCTTTCCGCTGGCGGCTCTGCTGTTGAATAGTGAGCGGCGCTGGCCTGGCCGGCTGCTGGCGCTTGGTTATCTGCCGCTGGGTCTGGTTGCCGTGGTTCTCACCGCCTCCCGCGGAGGCTTCCTCACTGCCGTGGTGGCGTCGGCTGGCTGCGGCCTCCTGCTGGCGCGCAACCACGCCCGGCGAGTGCTGGCCGGGGCGCTCGCACTGCCCGGATTCGCCGTCGCGCTCTGGTTCTTCGTCCCGCACGAGACCTTTGAGCGCCTTGCCACCATCCCTGAGCAGCTCCAGGGCGGCGATCTGAACCAGCGGATGAATATCTGGACCTTCGGCTGGCAGGCCTTTGCCCAGGCGCCACTTTTTGGGTCGGGCGCAGGCACGTTTGTCAGCGCCTCAAGAATTGCTTCCATGAATACAGCCCACAACACGGCTCTCTCCATCCTCGTTACTGGGGGCTTGATCGCTTTGTGCCTATTTGTGGCCATTGTGGTCTTGGCGGTCCGGTCGATCCTACGCACCCATGGGCCGTTGCAACTGGCGCTGGCTACCGCGCTCGGTATCTGGTTCATCACCACGCTCGATGCCACCGTGGAAGAGAACCGCGCCACCTGGCTACTGCTGGCTCTGATAGCCCTGGCCGGTAGGCTCGCCGTAGAAACGCCGGAGCATCTTGCCGCTTGTTTCGCGGCCAGCGCACGCCGTCCAGAGACTGAATCGTCCCCCGTAACGAGCGGACTGGCGGAATAGCCGCCCCTCATGTCTCCCTTCCCCCAAATCGCACGGCTCTTCCAGGGCGGCAGCACCAATCGCCGCATCTTTCGTGCCGCCGCTTCGGTCACTGCCGCCGGCGTTCTCGTCAAAATCGTCGCCACCTTCAAGGAAATTGCCGTTGCCGGAGCCTATGGCCGCTCCGACGCCATGGATGCCTTCCTGGCGGCCGCGCTCATCCCCGGCCTGCTCATCAACCTCATCTCCGAATCGATGAACCAGGCGCTCGTGCCCACGCTGATCCGTGTGAGGGAACGCGAAGGCCACGACCGCGCTCAGGAACTGCTGTCAAGCTCGATGCTCTGGATGTGCGTGCTGCTGGCCGCCGCCTCAGCCGTTATGGCTTGTGCCGCGCGCGGTTTCTTCCCCTTGATCGCCTCGCATTTTTCCGCGGCCAAACTCGATCTTTCGGTGCGCATCTTCTACGCGCTGCTTCCGGTGGTGCTCATTACCGGAATCGCCACCAACTGCACCGCCGTTCTGAATACCTTCGACCGCTTCGCCTATCCCGCGCTGGCAGTGATGATCAACCCCATCGCCATCATTGCCGGCGCGTTGCTGTTGAGCAGCCGCCTGGGCATATGGGCCATGGCCTACGCCACACTGGCTGGCGCGTTGCTTCATGCAGCCATCGTGGCGGCCATGATGGACTCGCACGGCTATCGCTTCCGCCTGCGATGGCACGGCATGACCGAAGCCACCCGCGAAGTGGCGCACCAATATGGCCCCGTGCTGCTCAGCGGAGTGGTGGCATCTGGCGGCCTGCTCGTCGATCAGTCCATGGCCGCCATGCTGCCCGCTGGCAGCGTCTCCGCGCTGGTCTATGCGAATCGCTTTGTCAGTGTGGTTCTCACGCTGCTGGCCGGCGCGGTTTCAACGGCGGTCACGCCCTATTTTTCGCGCATGATCGCCATGCAGGACTGGGCCGGCTGCCGCCATACTCTGCACACCTGGGTTCGCCTCACGGCTCTGGTTTCCGCGCCCATCGCGATCGTGCTCATCGTTGGCGCGCGCTGGCTCATCCGCTTCACCTTCCAGCATGGCGCATTTGGGCCGCGCGACACGGCTGTGGTGGCGCCCGTGCTGACGATGTACGCCATTCAGATTCCTTTTTTCGTCTCCAGCCGGGTCTTTTACCGCTTTCTGGTGGCCATGCGCCGCACCGATCTGATCTTCTACTGCGGCACGCTCAATCTCATCCTCGACATTGTGCTCAACATCGTCTTGATGCGCTGGTTCGGCATTGCCGGAATCGCGCTGGCCACTTCGCTCTGGACTGTCAGCACGTTCATCTTTCTCTGGTATTGGACCTGGCGGCTGCTGCCTCGGGCAGCCACGGAGGCAGCGCGATGATTCCCAAGCCCGCTCAATATCTTCTGCGTTTCGACGATCTCTGCCCCACAATCTCTCGCGACAGATGGCCGCGTTTTTTGCCAATGATCGAGGAGTTTGCCATCCGGCCCATTCTCGCCGTGGTTCCCGACAATCAAGACCCCGAGTTGAATCTTGCGCCGCCCGACCCGGATTTCTGGGCCGGGATGCGCGCGCTGGAGGCTGCGGGCGCGGCTATCGCCCTGCACGGCTACCGCCATATCTGCGCCAGCAAGGGCGGGGGTCTCTTGCCGTTTCACCGCCAGACGGAGTTTGCCGGCGTTCCGGAAGAGACCCAGCGCCAGTGGATTCGTGCGGGGCTTGGCCTTCTGCGCAGTCACGGGCTTAACCCAACAATATGGGTCGCTCCGCGCCACGGCTTTGACAAGGCCACTCTGCGGGCGCTGTCAGGGGAGGGAATCGAGACCCTCTCCGACGGACTCGCTCACCGGCCTTTCCAGCGCGGCGGCCTCACCTGGATTCCGCAGCAGCTTTGGGCGCCAGTCGAGAAGCCAAGCGGCCTTTGGACGATCTGCATGCACAGCAACACCGCGACCGATGCTCAGGTCTCCGAGTTGCGCACCTTCCTCGCCAAACACGCCGCGCAGTTTACATCAGTGCGCCGCGTCTTGGCCGAACTCGAACCAACGGAGCTAAGCCCAACCGAGCGGCTCTACGAAGCCTTCGCGCTCGGGCGCATCCAGGCCTCTCGAATAAGGAAGCGCTTGGCGCGCCGACGAGAGGTTCCCACAGCCTAATTCCCTTGACATCCGGCCGCGGTCGGTCACACTGATTGCAGACTCACTCTTCATCTCAGGGCCGGAAGTCAGCCCAGTGACCACACCGTCATCCCACTGAAAGGATTCGTACCCATGCGCAAGCTCTTGGGCAAATTAAGGGCAATTGCAGGGCCATTCCTCTATCTCTCCATGCTATTTCTGCTGATTTACGCTCCATTTTGTCACGCCCAAACCGATTGTCCCGTGCCGGTTGTCCCGTGCCGGCCATTGCCTCTATTACGCCCGATACCTGGGCCATCGATACACCCACTAACTTCGTCGTCACGGGAACCAACTTGCCGGACGGAGCTATCGACCCGTCTGGAGTTGGGATTTGCGGCGTAACTTTCGACTTGACTGCATCTGGTGGAGCGGAAGTACCGACGACCAACATCTCCCTAGATTGGGGCGACTCGACGACAATGCCCGGTTCCGTAACCCCCGCCAATGACGCTCGAATCGGAACAGCCACACTCACGCTACAAAATATCTGCGATCCAAACGCCGACCAGGTCTGCCCAAACGGATATCAAGTCGTCTGGACCGTCACGTTTCCGGTCCAGATCGTCTGTCCCATTCCAACCATCGCCTCGGTAAAGCCCAGCACCTGGTTCGCGGGAGAGACATACGGCAAGCCCGTCACCATCACAGGGACAGGCTTCATCACCGCAGCCTCATCCGCCAAGAACGGTTGTCCGGTGACGGCGGTTACAATCATTGCCGCGGATGGCAGCCCTATTACTGTGGGCAGTGTGACGGTTGACAGCAAAACCAAGATCACCATCAGCGGGATTGCGCCACCTGCCAGTTCTCCCACCCAGACGGCCACTATCACGGCAGGCACCGCCCCCAACACGGGGACGTTTAATACAGCGCAGATTCTCGGCAATATCATCCAGTGCGGCCCCAGCATGCCTGTGTGCGGAAAGACCACCATCAGCGCCCCTCACGACCCTCCGCCGGTCATTGTGGGCCAGCAGATCGCCTTGGTTGCGAATCCCGATCTGCCGTCCTCGATCACACCTGTAGGTACTCAATGGACGGTGGGTGGAACGAGGATCGCTGGGTATAATCCATCCGCGGGCCCGACAGATGTGACCCCTTTGAAGGCAGCAGACCTGAAGAACACGACCGTAACCTTCTATTGGCCTTATACGGAAACTGCTGTCCCCGTGACTTACAAGTATTGCGTAAATATCACGGGCGCAAACCCGGTACGCCAATGCAGCCCGGATGCGACCGCGACGTTTGAGGTGGACGGACCTACAGGCGGCACGATGAGCTTCACGCCTTTCGCTCCAGCTGTCACCATCTCTAATCTCACCGTTTGCACCGATTCTCATGGACATAAATGGCCAGGAGGCCCTTGGATGTATTATGCCACCGGGGTAACTGGTCTTGCATGCCCAGGCGAAGCAGATTATCCCGCGTTCGGGATAACTTTCAACACCCCGACGGGGTATGCAAATGACTCTGGGGGAAGTTACTCGCTCGTGCAGTTGATAAGCAGCGACACAACAACGGGAGAGTCGTCAGTCAAATCCGTCGCAGGCCTGGATACGGAATATCCGTATGGAGGACCTCCTTCCTCTGACAGTCCAAAAGTTTACCTGCAGTCAACTGCGAGATCTGTAACTCGGACGTTCTCTGCAAATATGTTTTTGATGTGGCAATCCAACACATCAGGGTCGATTCCGGTTCCGTTGGGATACCAGACCTGGGGATTTTCTGGGACGGCCACCTGTAGCACGTCTTGCGGTACCGCGCGCAATTGGACGGCAGCGAACACCAAGGGAACAACCCCAGGTCCAGCTGGTTCCTTCGTGCCAAGCTCCGCATCTCAAACATTGAAGGTCGGAAATAATCCGCTCGTGGATGGTTACCCCACGTGGACGCGCACTTCGCAGTAAGTCGACGCTCAAGAAGATTGTATTGGAGAGTACTGAACCGCAAAGCCTGCTGTTTCGAGGGCGCACCAGCCTCGAGTTAGCCTTTCGAGGCAGATCCAAACGAGGCATGAACAGAGTTCTGTCCATCGGAGGAATTATGAAAATCATTTACGCGACTCTTTTGCTCGTTGCGGCGTCCGTCGCTGCTTCCGGCCAATCTGATTTCTCTAAACAAACTGAGGCTGTGAACCCGCCGTTCAAGCTCGGAATCACTGCTAATCGCGAAAAAGAACATTCTGATGTCTGGGACTTTATCAAGTGTGCCGAGACCAGTGTCGGGGATGGTTCCATGGCTATGGTTGCGATTCGGAAGACAAATGTCTCCGATCACGAGATAAGCAAATCCTCTCGTGCAGGTACACATTCGAGCTATTACGTTGATGTACACGACAGCAACGGCAACTCAGTTGGCCTGAGAAAGCCCAATGAAGTGAGGATGATAGGGGACGATCATGGGGGACATTTATTAGGCACCAAAGATAATTTGCTGCAACCGGGCGAAAGCATGATAGATCAAGACAATGTGGGCAAGTGGCTCGATATGAGCACGCCAGGAACGTATACCATTCAAGTATCCGCGCACATTTCGGATGATCCCAAGTCCGATGTGGTGAAATCGAACATAATCACCATTACCGTGCTCCAAGCGGAAAGCAAGCCGTCAGGGGACAGCAAGAAGGCAGCGGATGACGTGCCCCAGCCAGAGGCCGACACGCCGAAATAGCTCGTCATGCCGGGAATAGCCCCTTCCAGGAGACGCAACTCTCTCCGGGAAGGGGTTTCTCCTGTTAGCCGTCCTCATGGGAGTGGAAGAGGTCAATGCGCACGGATTTCCGACATGGACTGGAACGGTCGTGAACGGCCCATCAAACACCAACAAGACGATGATGATGATGAGCTGGAAGAGCAACAATGAAAACAGTGAATAAGCCTGGAATGATTTTGGTTTTTCTAATGCTCCTGTCCTCGGCGGTAGCAATCTTGGCTCAGACTTCCGAAACGCCAGCACCTACATTCGCATTGACGATTCAAGAAAAGCCACTGGAAGCGGAGAACACCCCAGGTACACGCATGCTGTTGGTGAAATACACCAATGTCTCGGACGTCATTCAGAAAGACAGGTGTGTTGTAACTCCTGTGGCAAACAAGATGGTGGTTTTGCGCAATGGTTTACCGGCCGAGAAGAGAAAGACTCGCAGTGAGAATGCCGATGAATCTCAGGATCAGGGAAAGACAAACACATATCGGATCAAGGTACATCACACTGAGGCGGATTCATGCCACGGAGTTGACCGCGGACTCAATCCAGGAGAGAACGTGAAATTTATCTTGTGGGTCAGCTCGGAGTACGACATGACCGTGCCGGGTACCTATGAGATTACCGTGACGCGGGAGACAGATCGGTGGAATCCTGAAAAGAGTGTGACAATCAAGTCCACAAGAGCGAACGCATCAGGTCAGTGTTCGGACCTCCGTCAGGGCCTCGTAACCCGATATGACATCAAAGAGTTCCTCGTCAATCGACTCCTGGCGTATGCGATGCAGCTTGAGGTTCAAGTCTTCCAGGATTCCGTCAATGTTCTTCTCCGCCCGCTGCATCGCAGCCAGGCGGCTGGCGTTTTCGCTGGCAAGCGATTCGGCGCACGCTTGAAACAACAGGACAAACAGGTATTCGCGGATGAATGCGCGTAGTGGCGACGTGGTTCCCTGGATGACTTCAGGAGGGAGTTTGGTTGGCCACGGAGCAGCGACAAGCTGTTTCTGCCAGGCCAGATCCAAAGGCAACAACCACTTGCCGATGGGCTCGTAGACCGATCCCGATTTGGGGTGGTTGTGGAATAGATACACCTCCACTACCTCGCCGCGCTCCCGAGTTGCTTCGACGTCGATCAGAATCTGTCCGATGAGCCCTGGAATGGCATCTACAGAGCCTGGCACGGGCAAGATCCCTGCGGTAGGCTGTCCGGTATCGGTCAAAAGGGCGTGGATGCGCTCCCCAAGAGGCCATACCTTTGTGATTGTTCCGGGGAGAGCCTTGAGCGTGTTGACGGCATATTCCACGACGACCTCGTTGAACCTTCCAACGAGACCCTGGTCCGAACCAAAGACAATTGCTCCGATGCCGTGCTTCTTCTGTGAGCCTGTTTCTGTAGTGTCGTACTCTGGTCCTGTCTGACGAAGGCACGTGGTCAGGGCGAGTTCCACAGTGGTGGTATATTCATCGAGCGAGTGGACTGCTTTTTGATACTGCCCAATGCTCGATGCGGCGAGCGCCTTCATGGAACGAACGACGGCCTCCAGATCGGACGCTCCAGAGATCTTCCGCGTCAGGCTTTCGATGGTTCCACTCATGGCGCAGGCGTCGTGGCGGGTTTGGCCGTTGGAACCGGCTGGAGTGGAGCCAAGGAACGTTTAGCGATTTCAAGGATCGCCTTTCGATCGTCATCGCTGAACTTATCGGACGAGGTCAGCCGCTCCGCCACATCCGCTGGAATATCGGTCGCAGCTTTTTGAAGCGCCCGCTCGGCGTCATTCACTTTGTCGAGCGGCAGGGTATCGAACAGTCCCGCAGTCAAAGCCAAAAGTACAATGATCTGTTCGATCATGGAAACGGGGTGAGACTCGGATTGCTTGAGGCAGGCGCGAATGCGCTGTCCGTGGTCAATGGTCTTTTGAGTCGCTTCGTCGAGGCGGGTTCCGAATTTCGCAAAGGCTTCCAGTTCTTCGAATTGTGAGTAAGCAAGCTTGAGGCTACCCGCGACTGCGCGATATGCAGCCCGCTGTGCCGCTCCGCCCACGCGCGAAACCGACTTGCCAACGTCGACTGCGGGGAGGATTCCAAGTTGAAACAAAGTGGGCGAAAGGTAGACCTGCCCGTCGGTGATGGAGATCAGGTTCGTCGGGATGTAGGCGGATATGTCCTGCGCTTCGGTTTCGATGATGGGCAGCGCTGTGAGAGAACCGCCTCCGCGTTCCTTGCTGAGGTGGGTCGAGCGCTCCAGCATGCGCGAATGAATATAGAAGATGTCGCCGGGGAAGGCTTCACGTCCCGGAGGACGGCGGAGCAGAAGCGAAAGCTCGCGATAGGCGCGGGCATGATGAGTAAGATCGTCGTAGACAATCAGGACATCGCGCCCCTTTTCCATGAAGTACTCTGCAATGCTGGTTGCCGCATAAGGCGTGATGTAGACGAGTCCGGGCGCATTATTGTCTTCTACGACAACCACAACGGTGTAGTCCATCGCACCCTGCTTGTCGAGGTTAGCCACCACTTTAGCCACAGCGGCCGCGCGTTGGCCAATCGCACAGTAGACGCAAACCACGTTCTGCCCGCGCTGGTTGAGGATCGTGTCGATGGCGATGGCAGACTTACCGGTCTGCCGATCGCCGAGAATCAATTCGCGCTGTCCACGACCAATGGGGACGAGTGCGTCGACCACCTTCAGCCCGGTCTGCAAAGGCACGCTTACCGCCTGGCGATCCATGATGGGTGCAGCGGGACGTTCAACGGGGAGACGTTTCTCCGCAGCGATCGAGCCCTTGCCGTCCAGCGGATTGCCCAATGGGTCGATCACGCGTCCCAGCAGACCGTCTCC
>Ga0302319_10001325_pt1 | contig 55241 bp, 43 predicted proteins | sample Bog_T0_2_FD_203319 | JGI IMG/M metagenome (GOLD analysis project Ga0302319, IMG submission 203319) | Peat permafrost microbial communities from Stordalen Mire near Abisko, Sweden - Bog_T0_2 | ecosystem: Environmental > Terrestrial > Soil > Wetlands > Peat | place: Sweden: Abisko, Stordalen Mire...
CGGCGGCGACAAGTCCGCCACGCCGCCCGGCGGCGACAAGTCCGCCACGCCGCCCGGCGGCGACAAGTCCGCCACGCCGCCCGGCGGCGACAAGTCCGCCACGCCGCCCGGCGGCGACAAGTCCGCCGCGCCACTCAGTGGCGACAAGTCCGCCGCGCCACCCAGTGGCGACAAGTCCGCCGCGCCGCGGCCGGCCGGCACGCCCGTCGCCGCTGTTCGGCCCAACGCCGCGCCCGCCGAAACGGCCGCCGCCGAGCCGCCCCGGCCCACCGAACCACGGGTTTCCGACAGCGAGCGCACGCTTCTGCTTGACCTGCGGGGCCGCCGCACCGAGCTGGAGGCGCAGTCGGCGGCGCTCGCCGCGCGGGAAGCTGTGGTGGGCGCGGCCGAGCGACGCCTGACCGCGCGCATTGACGAACTGTCCGCCCTGCAGAAGCGCCTGGAGGCGCTGGAGACCGCCCGCCAGTCGCACGACGACGCCAACTGGCGCGGCCTGGTCAAACTGTACGAAAACATGAAGCCGCGCGATGCCGCGGCGATCTTCAACGATCTCGAATTGCCGGTCCTGCTGCCCGTGCTCGACCGGATGAAGGAAGCCAAGGCGGCGCCTGTGCTTGCCGCCATGCAGCCCGAGCGCGCTCGCCAGGTCACCGCTGAGCTAGCCCAGATGCGCACCCGCGCCGTGACCCCCACGCCTACCCAGGAGAAGCGATGACCATGGACAAGTCGATGAACGTGCTGATCGTCGATGACTACAAGACGATGCTGCGGATCATCCGCAACCTCCTCAAGCAGATCGAGTTCAACAACGTCGAGGAGGCCACCGACGGCGCCGAGGCGCTGTCCAAGCTGCGCGCCGGGAGTTTCGGCCTTGTCATCAGCGACTGGAACATGGTGCCCATGACCGGCCTGCAACTGCTGCAGGAAGTGCGCGCGGATGCGCGTCTCAAGACCACGCCGTTCATCATGATCACCGCGGAAAGCAAGACCGAGAACGTGGTGGCCGCCAAACAGGCCGGCGTGTCCAACTACATCGTCAAGCCGTTCAACGCCGAGACGTTGCGCGACAAGATCGAGAAGGTGCTGGGACATGCCTGACACGGCACTGCCCGACGTGGCCTCGCTGCGGATCAGGCTCGACAGCATCCGCGTCCGCTTCCCCGACCCGGCGCCCGAGGCGGTGGCCGAGGTGGTGCGCGCCGTCCTGGCCACGATGGAGGGCGACCTCACCGCCACCGAAACCAGCCTGCTCGGCGAGGTGGCGGAACTGGGCCGCACCATCGCCGCCGCCAAGGCCGAAATCGCGGCGCTGCGCGTGAACGACATCAACATCAGCCACATCCCGTCGGCCACCGATGAGCTGGACGCCATCGTGGCGCACACGGCGGTGGCAACCGAGAGCATCCTGGAAACCTGCGAAACGCTCGATCGGGTGGCCGGGGAACTGAGTACCGAGACGCAGAGCGCCTTGTCGGCGCAGTTGCAGGACGCCACCACGCGGATCTACGAGGCGTGCAGCTTCCAGGACATCACCGGCCAGCGAATCACCAAGGTGGTCGCCACGCTGAAGACGATCGAGGCGAAGGTGGCGCATATCATCGCCGCCTTCGGCGACCGCCGCCGCGATTTGGATTCGTCGCCGCTGCCCGAACCGCCGCCGGCCGATGACCTGCTGCACGGGCCTCAGCTTCCGGCCAACGCCATGGACCAGACCGATATCGACAAGCTCCTGGCGAGTTTCGACTGATGCGTGCCGGGGCCGTCCTGCTGGGGGTGGCACTGGCGATGGCGCCAGCCGGGGCGGCGCGCGCCGAGCCGCCGATCCAGCCGGCCGCCGCCCCGGCGCCGGCGGCGTCTGCCGCCGCGGTCATGCGTACCGGCAACCACCCGGGTTTCGGCCGGGTGGTGTTCGATCTTCCGGCCGGCGCCACCTGGAGTCTTGACCGCGCCGGCGACCGGCTGACCGTGCGTTTCACCGGTGCCACCGTGGGCGCCGGCGCACGGCCGCCGCGCAATGTGCGGGACATCGTCACCGGCCCCGGCAAGGTTGAGTTCATGCTTGCCCCGGGCGCCCAAATCCGGCCCGTGCGGAACGGCGATCGGCTGGTGCTGGACGTGCTCGACCCGGCGGCCGTCACGCCAGCGCCCCCCACCCCCGCGACGCCCCCCCCGACAACCTCCACCCCCGCGCCCCTGACCCCCGTGGCGCCACCCCCGGCGCCCACCAACCCGGCGGCAATGGCTGCGGCGGTCCCCCGTGGGGCGGCCCCTGTCCCCCTCCTCCCTGGCAAGCCGTCGCGGCCGGTGCCCTTGCCGCAAGCTGCCGTCCCCGCGGCGCCGGTGCTGCCACCGCCGCCCGCACCTGCCCGGGCCGTGCCGGCCGAGGCGCCGCCTGCCGGACCTGTCGCCCTGATCGCTGCGCCCGGTCCGGGGCTGCTGCTGCCCTTTGCCGCCGGCACCGGCGCCGCCGCCTTCCGGCGCGGCGACGAAGCCGTGCTGGTGTTCGACGAGCGCCGGCCGATCGACACTGCGTCGCTGCACGGCGACCCGCAGTTCGGCACCGCCGAGGTCCGGCTGTTGTCCACCGCCACCGTGCTGCGTTTGCACCTGCCGGCTGACCGGGCATTGAGCCTGTCGCGCGAGGAGGCGGGCTGGACGGTCGTCATCGGCGGCCAGCCAACACTGCGTCCGATCCGGCCCGAGCTTGAGTCCCTGGCCGGCGGCACGGCCGGGTCCGAATCCGAAGCCAAATCCGGGGCCGCGTCCCGGGCGGCAACCGGGGCGACACCGGGCGCCGACTCCGGGGCTGCATCCGGCGCGCGCCTCCGCATGGCCGCCGCGTCGCCCGGCCGCACCGTCGTCGTGCCGGACCCGCTGACCGGCGGCACCTTGCTGGTCGGCACCCAGCGTGAGCCGGGTCAGGGTGTCGCGGTGGCCCGCAGCACCCCCGAATTCATCATCCTGCCGACGTGGCAGGGCGTGGCCGTCGTCGCGATCTCCGATGAGCTGGTGCTGCGCCAGATCCCCGAGGGTTTCGTGCTCGCCTCCGCCGTGCCGGGCGGTGGGCTGGCGCTGGCGCCGGCGGGCGTCGACCTCGACGCCCTGGCCGCCGCGTTGCCGCTGACCCGGCGCTACGACTTCCCCGCGTTGCCGCTGCCGGCGCTGCTGCGCCGCCTGCAGGCCGCGGTCGCCGGCGCCGCGGCGTCACCCGCCGGCGAGCGCTCGGCGCCACGGATCGCCACCGCGCAGGCCATGCTGGCGCTCGGCCTCGCCGCCGAGGCCGAGGCGGGTCTGTCGCTGGCCGCCGACAGCGATCCGCGCGCCGCCGACGATGCCGATCTCGCCGGCCTGTCGGCGATCGCGGCGCTGCTGGCCGGGCGTCCGGATGAGAGTGCGGGGCTGGACGATCCGCGGCTGACCGGCACCGACGAAATCGCGCTGTGGCGTGCCTTGCGCACCGCCATGCTGCGTGAGGGCGCGCCGGAGGCGGCCTCGGTGCTGGCCACCGAAATGCCGCTGCTGCTGGCCTATCCCGCCCCGTTGCGCTCCCGCCTGCTGCCGCTCGCGGCCGAGACCATGGCGCTGGGCGGCGAGGCCGAGGCGGCCCGGCGGCTTGCCGAGTCGCGGCCGGATGATGCCGGGCTCGACTTCGCCCGCGCCCTGCTGGCCGAACCCCGCGACCGGCAGGCGGCGCTGGTGATCCTGGACCGCCTGGCGCAATCGCCCGACCGCCTGCTGCGCGCCCGGGCCGCCCCGCGTGCCGTCGAGTTGCGCCTCGCCGCCGGCGACCTGACGCCCGCCGCCGCCGCCGAGGCGATGGAGAAACTGCTGCTCGTCTGGCGCGGCGACGGCCGCGAGGTGGCTTTGCGCCTGCGCGCGGCCGACCTGCATGCCCTGGCCGGCACTCCCCGTCCGGCGCTCGCCGTGCTGCGCGAGGCGCTGGACGGCCTGCCCGACCAGCGCGAGGTGCTGCGCGCCCGCATGGCCGCCATTTTCGCCGCCGCGATCGCGGCCGATGCGGCCAAGCCGCTGCCGCCGCTCGATCTCGTGGCGCTGGCGGAGGAAAACCCGGACCTGATGCCGGAGGGCGATGCCGGCCTGGCACTGGCCGGACGACTGGCGGAGAGCCTGGCTGCCCTGGACCTGCCGCGCCGCGCCGCGCCGGTGCTTGAGAAGCTGGTCGCCGCGTCTCCCGCCGGTGTCGTGCGCGCCGAACTTGGTGGCCAGCTCGCCGCCACCCGCCAGTTGCTCGGCGATTCCGAGGGAGCATTGTCGGCGCTGGGCGCCACCGCGATCGACACGCTGCCGCCGCCGGTGCTGGAGGCGCGGGTGCTGACCTGGGCGCGCGCCACCGCGGCACTGGGCGATGCGGCCCGCGCGGCGGCGGCGCTGGAAACGCTGGACACCCCGGCTGCCCTGGAACTGCGCGGCCGGCTGCTGGAGAAGGCCAAGGACTGGAACGGGGCCGCCGCCGCGCTGCGCCGCTATGCCGACCGGATGCTGCCAGCCGAGGGGGCGCTCACCGAGCCGCAGGGCGTTACCTTGCTGCGCCTGGCCACCGCCGCCGCGCAGGCCGGCGACGAGGTGATGCTGGCCCGTCTGCGCGATCACGACCTCGCTCGCATGCCGCCGGGCCGCACCGCGGACATGTTCCGCATGCTGACGTCCACGCCGGTAGAGTTGCCCGAGGACCTGCCGCGGGCCCGCCACGAAGCCGCGCTGGCCGGCGGCCTGCTGGGCGCGCCCGGCCGCTGACCCTCTGACCGCTGCCACCCTGACCGGCACCGCCGTGGGCAAAATGTTCCACCGCGCTGCCGGCATGCAGAAAGCGGGGGGCGATCGGTCCATTTGGGCTTGCGCGCCCCCCCAGTTTCCCTATGTTCCGCCGCCTTGGCCCCCGGGGGCGCGCGCATGCGGCCCGCGCCCACCAGGCTGTCTGCTGGTTATGGAGGGATGCGCGATGAACGCACTCACGCAACTGGGGATGGTCTCGGATCTCCCGAGCGAAAACCAGACGATTAATATCATCTCGGCGGGTGCCGAGGACGATCGCAAGGACTACTTTGTCGAGCGCGACGGCATGCGCTTCGCCGGCACGCATCTGCTTGTCGATTTGTGGGGCGCGAGCAATCTCGGCGACCCCGACCACATCGACGCCGCGCTGCGCGAGGCGGCGCTGGCGGCCGGTGCCACCATCCTGCACAGCCATTTCCACCACTTCACGCCAAATGGCGGCGTGTCGGGCGTGGTGGTGCTGGCGGAGAGCCACATCTCCATCCACACATGGCCGGAGCGCAACTTCGCCGCGGTGGACCTGTTCATGTGCGGCGCCTGCGACCCGTACCTGTCGGTGCCGGTGCTCCAGCGCGCCTTCACGCCCGAGACCGTGCAACTGGACGAGCAGCGGCGCGGTCGCGTCACCTGATCCCACCCATTCTGGACTGGCGTGTGGGCGGGTGCCGGTCGGCGCCCGCCCTCTCTGCGTGAGGAGGCCGGCGATGACGACCGATTCCGGGGAACCCGATCTGTGGGTGAACGAGACTCTGTACGCGGCCTGGGGACAGCGTTTCCGGGTGGTTCGGCACCTCGCGCGGGTGCGGAGCGCCTTCCAGGACATCATGATCTTCGAAAGCGAGACCCACGGCCGGGTCATGCTGCTCGACGGCGTGGTGCAGATCACCGAGGGGGACGAGTTCGTCTATCAGGAGATGCTGACCCACGTGCCGCTGCTGGCGCACGGGGCGGCCCGCAACGTGCTGATCATCGGCGCCGGTGACGGCGGCGTGCTGAAGCGCGTGCTGCAACACCGTGGCGTGGCCCGCGCGGTGATGGTGGAGATCGACGGCGAGGTCATTGCCCTGTCACAGCGGTTTCTGCCCGGCATCGGCGGCGATGCCTGGACCGACCGGCGCGCCGAGGTGATCGTGGGCGACGGCATCGACTTCGTGAAACGCGCGCCGGATGGCGCGTTCGACGTTCTCATCGTCGATTCGACCGACCCGATCGGCGTCGGCGAGGTGCTGTTCACCGATGATTTCTACGCCAACGCCGCCCGGATTCTCGCCCCGGGCGGGCTGATCGTGAACCAGTGCGGCGTGCCCTTCATGCAGGCCGATGAACTGCGCGACACCAGCGCCAGGCGGGCGAAGTTCTTCGCGCAGGTCGGCGCCTATGTGGCGGCGGTGCCGACCTATGTCGGCGGCTTCATGACGCTTGGCATCGCCGCCAAGGCGGCGGATGGCACTGCCGCCAAGGCGGCGGGGTTCGATGCGGTGCCGGTGGACATCATCCGTGCCCGCGCCGAGGCGGCCGGGATCCTCGGCACCACCCAGTACTGGACGCCGGAAGTGCACTGGTCGGCCTTCCAGCTTCCCCCCTACATCGCCCGTCACCTGCCGCCGCGCGGCTGAGGCGGGTTCAGAGCGCCCCGTTCGGCACGTTCTGGCCGAGCGTGCGGCCGATGAAGGCGCCCAGCTCGGCGGCCACCGCCCCGGCATCCTGCGTCCTGATGTCGCACTGGGCGGTGGCCACCCAGACATAGGCATAGGACGAAATGTCCATCACATGCGCCGAGAGGCTGACCCGGCCGGCAGTGACATCGGCCAGCGCCCCGCCCTGGTCGGCCCAGTTGAAGTTGTTGTAAACGGTGCCCTGCGTGGCCCCGGATGCCGGGGTGGACAGCGTGAACAGCAGGTCCATCCTGAGGGACGAGGCCGGGTCGATCCGGGCGCCGCCCGCGCGCATGCCAGCCACGAAGCGTTCGGCGAGGGCCGGGTTTTCCGGTGCTTCCGCCAAAGCGACCGTCAGGGGCAACGGAACCTGCTGCAGGACCGACGTGGTATAAGTGCCGCCACATGCGTCCCCCGCCAGCGCCGGGCCACCGCCGGAGGCCAGCAATGAGGCCGCCAAAATCGCGCCGGCCGCGCAGTACGTGGGGTGTGTTGCTCGGCTCATGGCATCCGCTCCATGCTGGATTTGCCGCGTTTCGCGCGACGGTTGCCGGGCATTGAGGCACGCCCCTGATCCCGCCGCAAGCCACCCCCGGGCCGCCGTGCCGCGCCGGCTCTTGCCCTGAGGGCGCCCGGCGCGAACACTGGCTTTCGGACAGACGGAGCGAAGCCGTGGCGGAGATCGTGACCATCCGGCGCGTCACCAGGGACGATGCCGAAGCGCTGATTCGCGGCAACGTCGCCAGCCGGGCCGCGCACGCCCCCTGGGTGGAGCCGTTCACCGACATGGACGGCTTCGAGCGCTGGTTTGCCGAGACGCGCAGTGGCCGCAACGTGGCGCTGATTGCCGAGGCGGCCGGCGTGGTTGCCGGTCTGGTGAACCTCAACGAGATCGTCTATGGCAATTTTTGCAGCGCCTATCTCGGCTATTACGCCATGGCCGGGTTCGGCGGGCGCGGCCTGATGACGCGCGCCGTCGAACTTGCCGTGTTGCACGCCTTCAACGATCTCAACCTGCACCGGGTGGAATCGAACGTGCAGCCCGGCAATCTGCGTTCGCGCGCGCTGGTGAAGCGGCTCGGCTTCCGGCTGGAAGGCTTCTCGCCGCGCTACCTGCACATCGACGGCGCCTGGCGCGACCATGAGCGCTGGGCCAGACTGGCCGACGACGACGCGATCGGCTGAAGAAAAGCCCTGCTTCGCCGCCCCCTACTTCGCGGCTTCGGTCCGCGACAGCGTCAGCGTGCTGCGGACGTCATCGAGCGCGCCATAGAGCAGCCGTTCCAGGTCGGGGTATTCGTTCGGCTGGAACACGTCATGGTCGATCACCAGATGGCGGATGACACGCACCTCGCTGCCTTGCCGTTCGTAGCGGGCCGAATAGCGGCCGGCCGAACTGGCCAGGGCCACCGGCGATGGCAGCCGGGCGGCGGTGATGCCGGCGGGCAGGACGATGGTGGTGGTCCAGCGCAGATCGGTGGCGCCCACCAGCATGGGCGTATGGCGGGTGCCGTCGGGCGTCAGGAAGCGGCGGGTGCGATAGGCCGGCTCCAGATCGGGGCCGTTGGGCACCGTGATGGCGGCCTCGGCATCGTGGAAGGTCACGCCGCGCGGGCTGCGCCAGGTTGCGGAGACTTCCAGCGGCGTGGCCAGGTCGCGCGGGTCGCTGGCGCGGAAGCTGCCGAAGCCGCCTTCCGGCGTGGTCAGCAGCAGCCGCTCCATGAGGTCGCGTGGCGAACTGGCATTGGCCAGATAGGCGCGGATATTGGCATCGACGTTGGGCGAGAGCACCCAGCTGGCGCTGCCATCGATGTTGCCGTCAGCGTCGATGGCAACCCGGCTGTCGATGGCATAGCGGTAGCTGTCAGGGGTCGAAGCGGGCGTGCGCGCCACCCGGCCCGTTGGGGTGGCGATGACCACGCGCTTGCCCGACAGCGTGCTCTCGAGGCTGTCGAACCGGGCGTACGGATCGGTCGGGTTCAGGTACATGTCGTAGTCGGGCAGATAGACGATGGCGTGGTTGAACTCGAACGGATGGCCCAGCGGCAGGTCGGCGTAGCGGTTGCCCCACTGGATCAGCGCCGCCTGCCCGGTGATGCCGCGGGCGGCCAGCAGCGCCTGCATCAGCACGGTGTGGTCCTTGCAGTCGCCGTAGCCGTTGGCCAGCACGTCGCCGGCGGCGTGCGGCACCCAGCCGTCATTCGGGTTCAGATAGACGGCGATGTAGCGGATGTTCACCGTCACCCAGTCGTAGATGGCGCGGGCGGCGTCCAGCCCGGTGCGGTCACCGGCGATCGTCGCCGCCAGTCTGGCGATCTCGGGGGTGACGTCGGCGCGGCCCTGGCTCTGGCGATAGTAGATCGCGCCCACCGATTCGAGGTCGGGCAGGGTGGTGGCCAGAAAGATCGGCTGAAAGTCGCTGGTATCGACGGCATGCCGCTCGGGGTCCTGGCCCTCGGTGGGCGCCATCTCGGCGACGATATGCCGGCGGCCGGCGGCGGTGGCGTCGCTGACCGTCACCGTCCCGCGGCTGCGCCAGTTCAGCGTGAAGTCGGCGGGCGCGTCGATTTCCAGCCGGTCCGCCAGCGTGGGGTCCTCGAACTCGGCCTCGGACCAGGCGCTGAAGCCGAGCAGCGGCGGCGTGGTCTGCACCAGGCGGTATTTGCTGTGGGTGCGACTGCCGGGGCGCAGCTGCGGATAGACGATGGTGGTGGTCAGGCTGCTGGTGAAGCCGGGCGCTTCCTGGCTGGCAGCGGAGGGGCGGGTGAAGCGGTTCTCCGGCCCGACCTGCACGCGGCTGCCATCGGGCTGGTCCACCCAGGCTTCCAGCACCTCCAGCGTCTGCTGGTCGGGATAGAAGGTGATTTCCGAGCGGTCGCGTGACCGGATGCCGCGGGTGGTCAGCAGCGTCCGGTCAACGGTGGATGTCTCGGTATAGGTCTGGTCCGGGTTGACCGTGTAGACGATCTCGGAACGATCGATGCGGACATGCGCGACGTGCTCGGCGCGGGCCGGACCAGCCACGGCCAGCAGCAGGATCAGCAGTCGGGGAAGCCAGATGCTCATGGCCGGGCAACGCTCCGCGCAATTGTATGACGCGGAAGTGATAGCGAAGCCGGACGAGGAACGCGATTCAGATCAACACGTGGTGAGCCGGCGGGGCCGCAGCTTGCGCCGATGTAATCCGCGCCGCCGGCTCATGCGTGGTTCGCCAAGTGGACTTCAGGCGCTGGCCAGCCGCTTTGCCTGGGCGCGCAGGATGCGCCGCTTCACCGTCTGCGCCTCAACCGGCAGGTTCCGGTTCGGCGTGCCCAGCAGGAAGGCGTCGATGCCGCCATTATGTTCCACCGTGCGGATGGCGCGGGTGGATATCCGCATGGTCACGCTGACGCCGAGAATGTCGGACAGCATCGATGATTCCTGCAGGTTGGGCAGGAAGCGGCGGCGTGTCTTGTTGTTGGCGTGGCTGACATTGTTGCCGGACTGGACGCCCTTGCCCGTGATCTCGCAGCGACGCGACATGATGGAACCCTCGAACAGTCGAAAGGCGCGCAGGCGGACCCGCGCGCCAAGTGCATCGGAAGGCGGGGCTTATCGCCGATGCCTCCCGGCGCGTCAACCCGTGCGGCGGCGATTCAGGCCCGTCCGCCGCCGTCGATGCGGTGCAACTCGCCCGCCCGCACGCTGGCGATCGCGTTGTCGAGCACGCGCACGATCGCTTCGTCTCCCAGGTTGCGCGACAGCACGCCAAGCGCTCCCCCCAATAGGGCCGAGGCGATGGCCAGCCCGCCGATATTCTGTCCGGTCATATACTCGATCGCCTTGTCCACCACCGCGCCGGCATGGCTGAGGTCGGCCGGCGGGCCTTCCTCGTCGGTGCAGTGGTGGTCGTGCGGCGGCGTGTCTCCGCTGGGCGGCATACGGTCTCTCCTCGACAGGGATGTCATATGGTCACGGCCGCGCCGCATGAAAGCGGGCGGCGCCTGCGGGGATGTGGAACCCCGCGGGGCGCGCGGGACCCGGCCGGTCCTATGGCGCCTCGGCCATCTCCGGTTCCGTGAGGGCGAACCGCGCTTCCACCACGTCCTCCTCGCCCGGCGTGCGGCGCACCACGAAGCCGAGGTGACGGACGAACGCCAGCATCGGCTGGTTGTCGGACAGCACCTGGCCGACGACGGCGCTCACACCCTGGCTGCGGCCCCAGTCCATCATCCGCTCCATCAGATGGCGGGCGAGGCCACGGCCCTTCATGTCGGGCTGCACCACCACGGCGAACTCCCCCTCGGTGCCGTTCAGATCACGCACCAGCCGCGAAACACCCACGGTTTCGCCGGTGGCATCGCGTACCGCGACGAAGGCCATCTCCCGCTCGTAGTCGATCTGGGTGAGCCGGGCCATCTGCTCGTGCGACAACTCGCGCATGGCGGAGAAGAAGCGGAAGCGAACATCCTCGGGGCTGAGGCGGCGAAAGAACTCGCCATGCGCCACGGCGTCCTCTGGGCGGATGGGGCGGATGCTGAGAATTTCGCCCTTGGCGTCGAAGCCGCCGGCGAGTTCGGCCGGGTAGGGCGGGATGGCCAGATGGCCGGCCTCCACCCCTTCGCCGCGCAGGCAGATCCAGGCATCGGCGACCAGCACGCCGTCGGCATCGGCGAACAGCGGGTTGATGTCGAGCTCGGCGATTTCGGGGAAATCGACCACCAGCTGGCTGACCCTGACCAGGGCGTCGGCCACCGCCTCCTCATTGGCGGCGGCCTGGTCGTGCAGCGGGCCGAGTGTGGCGGCGACCCGGGTGCGGGCGATCAGCGCGTGCGCCAGCGGCAGGTTGAGCGGCGGCAGGTCAACGGCAACGTCGCGCAGGAACTGCGCCGCCGTGCCGCCCTGGCCGAACACGATGGTGGGGCCGAACACCGGGTCCTCATTGACCCGGATCAGCAATTCACGGGCGCGGCCGACCTGGCGCTGCACCAGGAAGCCGGTATTCCCGCCGTCCGGCTGGTCGTTGCCGCGGCGTTCCAGCATGACGGCGGCGGCGCGCACCTGCTCGGCGTCGCGCAAATCGAGCGCCAGACCGCTTTTGGTGGTGTGGTCGGGACGATCGGCACGACGGCGCTTCAGCACCACCGGGAAACCGAGCTGCGTGGCGGCGTAGGCGGCGTCATCGGCGTCGGTGGCGGGGCGGCTGGGCACCACCGGAATGCCGTAGGCGGACAGCACCACCATCGCCTCGTCCTGCGTGAGCATGACGCGGCCGGCGACGCGGGCGCGGCGGAAGGCGCGGCGCACCGCCGCCTGATCGGGGGCGATCTGCAGCACCGTCCGCGGCGGCAACTCCCGCGCGGCGGCCCGGTTGCGGCGGTCCTGCACCAAATGCTGGAAGCCGCGCACGGCCTGCTCCGGCGAGGCGAACACCGGCACCCCGGCGGCGGCCAGGATGCGGCGATGCGCCGCCCCGGTGGTTTCGCCCATCGCCGCCACCAGCAGCGGCACCTTCACCGTGCTGGCGGCGGCGGCGATCGCCTGGATGCCGGCGTCATCCGCCGGGCCGGTGGGGGCATGCACCACCAGCACGCCGCCAACCTCCTTGGCGCCGGACAGCAGCGAGGCTGTCTCGGCCAGCTTGATAGGGTCGTCCGGGCCGACATAGACGATGTCGCTGGTCGGCGTGTCCAGATCGACGCCGGCGGCGTGGCGCGGCGCGAAGGCGCCGGGCAGGCTCAGGCCGATGATCTTGCGGGTTTCGTCGGAAAGGGTGGCGAGCCGCAGCCCGTCGCGCAGCGCCGCGTCCGCCCCCATCTGCGCCGGGCCGATGGCGTTGGTGACGATGGCCAGGGTTTCGCCGCGGGCCGGCCGGGCGCGGGTGAGGGTTTCCGCCGCGGCGAGCAGATCCTCCAGCCGCGGCACCGCCAGCACGCCGCAGCGGCGCAGCGCCGCGACCAACGCCGCATCGGCGGCGCCGGTGTCGTCCAGCAGCATGCCGCCGGCGCGAATCGCCACCATCGGGCGCAGCCGGGCGGCGGCGCGGGCGGCGGAGAGGAAGGCGCGGCGGTCCTTGACGCGACGGATGTCGAGCAGGATGGCGCCGGTCCCGGGGTCGCGCGCCAGCCAGTCCAGCACGATGCCGAAGCCGATATCGCCGTTGCCGCCGATGCCGATGATGTGGCTGAACCCCACCCCGTTCGGCTCGGCCCAATCCAGCACGGCGCGGCAGAGCGCGGCCGACTGCGACACCAGGGCGATCTTGCCCCGCCGCGGCGTGAGATGCGCGCGCGAAGCGTTCAGCCCGATTTCCGGCACCGCGACGCCGAAGGAGCCAGGGCCCAGCGCCCGCACCCCGGTGGCGAGTGCCGCCTCATGCAGCCCTTCGGCCATGCCGACCGCCACGGCGGCGTGCGTGCCGCGCTGCGCCAGCGCCGCGAAGACGGGCCCGACCGGCCCATCGTCGCAGACCACCGCAAGGTCGGGCGCCACCGGCAGCGACGCGATGTCGGCATAGGCGAACACGCCGCAGACGGCCCCCAGCTTCGGGCCGACCGGCAGGATGGCGCCGCGGAAACCGGCAGCCATCATGTTCGCCATGACCTGCCCGCCAGCCAGCGTGCCGGCGCCGATAACGGCAACCGAGTTGGGGCGAAACAGGGCGTCTGGCCGGAACCGTCCGGCGCTGATGGTTTGAAGGAGGGCCATGTTGCGGTGCAGCATATACCAAAGGGTGGGTTGCCGAAAGCCCGTTCACGGGTTCGAAAACAGACGCCCATCGTGCATACGGATACCATCATATTTAGTAAACATGTGACAGCCCATCCGCCCGGGAAGGTCGGACTGCGGCGTCCGACCGGCTGCGGACGGCCACGACGTCGCGGCCCACGGTGATCAGGCGGTCGGGGCGGCCGCTGCGCCTTTCCAGGTGGGAGGGAAAAACACGGCGGCGCCGTTGCCCGGAACCACGCCATCCCGGCGTTGCCGACGGCGTTATGCGCGGACTTGACTTCCCGCATCCCGATGTCTGCTATGGGGCGGCGCGCGGGTGTAGCTCAACGGTAGAGTCCCAGCCTTCCAAGCTGGTTGTGCGGGTTCGATTCCCGTCACCCGCTCCAGCGGCCTTTCAATGAACCGCTTTCCTCCGCGTATCCGCCGCGATAGCATTGACCTGTCCAAACAAAAAACACGGAGCGGGGGGATGGATAATCTGGCGCTGATCGGTCTGCTGGGCGGCTTCATCTGGGGAACTGCGGGAATAGTCGGCTATCCCGGGGTGGCGTGGAAACCCGGCGCCATCATCACCGTCGCCGCGGCGATATGGCTGCTCAAGCATGACGCCATGCCGCCCGAACCGCTCGTCGAGGCCGGTGCCATCGGCATCTTTCTTGTGCTGATGAGCGCCCTGAAAAGACGGCATCCGGCGAAGCGCGAGGATTAGCCGGGCATTGCCCCCAGGGCTTGCCTATGAAAGAGGGTTGCTTACGAAATCCGCCCCAACGCCGCCTCCAGCCGGGCAACATCGGACAACGCCGCGGCCAGCCGCTCGCGGTTCTCCTCCACCACCTCCTCCTTGGCGCGGGCCACGAAATCGGGGTTGGACAGCTTCTTCTCCACCTTCTCGGCCTCGCCGACGGCGCGCGCCCGTTCCTTCGCCAGCCGGGCGCGCTCGGCGTCCAGATCGATCAGCCCGGCCAACGGGATCACCACCGTCGCCTCGTCCACCACCGCCTGCGCCGACCCCGCCGGCACGTCGCCCGCCAATGCTTCCAGCGAGGCGGCGCGGGCCAGGCGGGCGATCGCGTCGAACCAGCTTCCGCCGCGCGCCAGGGTTTCGGGGGTGGCATCCTTCAGCAGCAGCGGCGCCTTTTGCGAGGGCGGCACATTCATCTCGGCGCGTACCGTGCGCACCTCGGTGATCAGCCGTACCACCCAGTCCAGTTCCGCCCGCGCCTCGGCCGCCCCCGGCACCGCGAACGGCTCCGGCCAGGGCGCGCGGATCAGGCTGCATTCCGCGCCGTAGCCGAAGCGGTCCCACAATTCCTCGGTGACGAAGGGCATCACCGGGTGCAGCAGGCGCAGCACCAGCCCCAGCACATAGGCGGTGGTGCGGCGGACCTCGGCGGCTTCGGCGCTGCCGGTATCGGCGAACGCCGGCTTGGCGAACTCGACGAACCAGTCGCAGAACGTGTTCCAGGTAAAACGATAGCCGGTGGCGGCGTATTCATCGAAACGATATGCCTCCAGCGCCGCCGTCGCTTCTGCCACCGCCGCCGAGGCCGCGTCCAGAATCCAGCGCGTCAGCGGCAGCGTCGCCCGTGACGGGTCGAAGCCGGCGTCGGGCACCACCCCGTTCATTTCGCAGAAGCGGGCCGCGTTCCACAGCTTGGTGACGAAGCTGCGCTGGCTTTCCACCCGTGCCGGGCCAAGCTTGATGTCGCGGCCCGGCCCGGTGAGGGCGCAGATGGTGAAGCGCAGCGCGTCCGCCCCGAAACGGTCGATGAGCGCCAGCGGGTCGATGACGTTGCCCTTGGACTTGCTCATCTTCTGGCCGCGCTCGTCGCGCACCAGACCGTGGATATAGACGGTGCGGAACGGCACATCGCCCATGAAGTGCAGCCCCATCATCATCATCCGGGCGACCCAGAAGAAGATGATGTCGAACCCGGTCACCAGCACGTCGCCCGGGTAGTAGCGCGCGACTTCCTGGGTGCGCTCCGGCCAGCCGAGGGTGGAGAACGGCCAGAGCGCCGAGGAAAACCAGGTGTCGAGCACGTCCTCGTCGCGGGTCAGGTCCGTGTCATACCCGTAATGGGCATGCGCGGCGGCGGCGGCCTCCGGTTCGGTCTTTTCGACGAACACCTCGCCGTCCGGGCCGTACCAGGCGGGAATGCGATGGCCCCACCACAGCTGGCGGCTGATGCACCAGGGCTGGATGTCGCGCATCCAGGCGAAGAAGGTGTTCTCCCATTGCTGCGGCACGAATTTGGTGCGGCCCTGCTCCACCGCCTCGATGGCCGGCTGGGCCAGCACCGCGGCGTTGCAGTACCACTGCACCGTCAGGCGCGGTTCGATCGGCACGCCGGAGCGGTCGCCATGCGGCACCTGGTGGGTATGCGCCTCGGTCCGCACCAGCAGGCCGAGTTCCTCCAGCTTCGCCAGGATTTCGCGGCGGGCGGCGAAGCGTTCCCGGCCCTCCAGCCCGCGCACAAAGCCGGGGTCCGCTATATCGGGCGCCGCGTCCAGCGCGTCGGCGATCTCGCCGATCGTCACCCGCCCTTCGCGGTCGAGGATGGTCGGCATCGGCAGGTCATGCCGCTGGCCGACGGCAAAATCGTTGAAATCATGGGCCGGGGTGATCTTCACCGCGCCGGTGCCCTTTTCCGGGTCGGAATATTCATCGGCGACGATCGGAATCCGCCGGCCGACCAGCGGCAGAATGGCGAACTTGCCGACCAGATCGGCAAAACGCGCATCCTCCGGGTGCACCGCGATGGCGGTGTCGCCCAGCATGGTCTCCGGCCTTGTGGTCGCCACGGTGATGAACCGCTCCGGCTCGCCCGCCACCGGATAACGTATGTGCCAGAGGTTGCCATGCACCTCCCGGCTTTCCACCTCGAGATCGGAAATGGCGGACTGGAATTGCGGGTCCCAGTTCACCAGCCGCCGGTCGCGGTAGATCAGTCCCTGCCGGTACAGCGTGACGAACACCTCCCGCACCGCCGCGGACAGGCCGTCATCCATGGTGAAGCGTTCGCGCGGCCAGTCCAGCGAGGCGCCCAGGCGGCGCAACTGGCGGGTGATGGTGCCCCCCGATTCCGCCTTCCACTGCCACACCCGGTCGAGGAACCCCTCGCGGCCGAGCGCCTGGCGGGTGCTGCCCTGCTCGCCGAGCAGGCGCTCCACCACCATCTGGGTGGCGATGCCGGCGTGGTCGGTGCCGGGCTGCCACAGCACGTCACGGCCCTGCATGCGCCGCCAGCGCACCAGCGTGTCCTGCACCGTGAAGGTCAAAGCGTGCCCCATGTGCAGACTGCCGGTCACATTCGGCGGCGGGATCATGATGGTGAAGGGGGGCGCGTTGCTGCCGGGAGCGCAGGCGAAGGCGCCCGAGGACTCCCATCCTTCGTACAGCCGGGCTTCGGTGGTGTCGGGGGTATGCGACTTTTCGAGCATGGATTTCCGTGCCTGTCGGGCTGACAGCAATGGACGGGGGGAGTGCGCGGACCTTCAGACCGGCCGGCGCGGCATGGGCAGGCCGGGCGCGTCAGGGTACCGCGCGGCCGACGACCCGTTCGATCTCGACGCGTACCAGGCGCTCGACCATCGGCGGCAGGTTCTCGTCCAGCCAGGATTTCAGCATCGGACGCATTTCCTCGCGCACGATGTCCTCCAGCGTCGGGCCGCCGCGATACACGCCCACCCCCTGGCGCCCGGCCAAGGTGCGAACCAGGCTGTCCATGGAGGAAGCGGCGGCGGCGGCGGCGGCCGGCGCCACCAGATCGGCATCCAGTGGCTCGCGCCCAGGCGGCTCGGGTGCCAGCGGCTCGGATGCCGGCGGCTCGGATGCCGGCGGCTCGGGTGCCGGCGGCTCGGCCACGAACGGGGCAGCGGCGGCAACCGGTGGCGGGGCGGGAGCCGGTGGTGGGGGTGGCGCTTCGGGTTCCGGTTCCGGTGCCGGTTCCTCGACCAGCATGGAGTCATCGAGCGCCAGCACGTCGTCATCCCCGGGCGCGGGTTCAGCCGGCTCGCCAGCGGGAGACGGCGCCGCGCCGGCGGCAGCCTCGTCCTCGCTCAGGATACGCCGGATGGAGGCCAGGATGTCTTCCATCGAAGGATCGGCGGCGCCGCCGGCGGCGGCCGGCTCGCCGGCCCCGGCGGGCTGGGATGCGCTCATGGCGTTCCCCTCATGCTGCGGCCGGTCATCGCCCGGGCTGGCTGGTGGCGAAATCGCCGGTGCCGATCCAGCGGTCGCGCACCGAGGCGTAATAGGCGGTATCGTCGTACAGCGGCACCGGCAGGTTCAGATCGCGCGCCGTCAGGCGCCCGGCGGCCGAGGCCACCGCGTAGCTGGCGTTCACCAGGTTGGCCAGGTTCTGCACCAGGGTGACGCGCGAGTTCAGCAGCGCCTGCTCGGCGTTCAGCACGTCGAGCGTGGTGCGGCTGCCGACGATGGCCTCGCGCTCCACCCCCTCGAGGGCGATCTGGTTGGCGCGAATCTGCGCGTGGGTGCTCTGGATGGTTGATTTGGACGAGGTGTAGGTCTCCCAGGCGGCAACGAGCTGCTGCACGGCGGTGCGGCGGGCGTCGTCAACCAGCTTATGGGTCTGCTGCTGCTGCTGGCGGGCCTGGCGGATGGCGGAATATTCCGAACCGCCCTGGTACAGCGGAACGGTGACGGCAGCGACGATCTCGGCGGATTTGGTGGTGGTGCCCGGGAGCTGCGTGTCCTTGGTCTGGATGAGGGCGCCCTGCAGGCTGAGGTTGGGCATGATCTTCGAGTACTGGAAGTCGAAATTGTCCTTCGCCGCGGCATCGTCGAACAGCGCGGCAACGACAGCCGGGTTGTTGGCCGAGGCCAGTGCCTTGGCCTCCTCCAATGTCCGCACCGGCAGCCGCAGCGGCTGCGGCTCGATCAGGGCGCCGGGCAGTTCGCCCACCATGCGCTGGAACTGGGCGCGCGCGGTCTGCAGATTGCCCTCGGAGGTTTGCCGCGTGGCGGTGGCGCCGGCCAGCGCGGCCTCGGCCTGGGCCACGTCGGTGCGGGTGATCTCGCCCACCCGGAAGCGGTCATTGGTGGCCTGCAACTGGCGGGCGAGCACCTGCTCATTGTTGATGTTCAGCGCCAGCACCTGCGAGTTGGCGATGACGTTGACGAAGGCGGTGATGGTGTCGTTGAACACCTGCTCCTCGGCGGCGATCAGGCGGGCGCGCTGCCCTCTCACCTGATTCTCGGCCCGGTTGGTGCCGGCCCGGGTCTGCCCGCCGGTCCAGATCGGCTGGGTAACGCTGAGCTGCGCGGTGTGGGTGCCGAGCAGATTATTGGTGGCCTGGCTGCTGGGCGGGGCGACCGCCGACGTGGTGCGGGTGATAATGGTGTACTGGTTGTAGCCGGCATTGCCCGAAATGGACACCTGCGGCCGCCACCCGGCCAGTGCCTGCGGCACGTTCTCGTCCACCCCGCGCAGCTGGGCGCGGGCGGCCAGCAGCGTCGGGTTGCTGGAATAGGCCGCGGCCAGCGCCTCGGTCAGCGTGCGCGTCTCCGCCCAGGCGGGATTGCCGGAAGCCAGGGCGGCGACGAGGCCAATGGCAAGACCGTGGCGCAGGAACATGCTTCGACCCTTACTATTCTGCCAGCCCGGATGCGGGCGTACAGGGTGCGGGCGCACCCGCCGCCCGGGTACGCATCACCATATCCGCCGCGGCGGCAGCGCGAACGCCCCAATATGCCACAGTCTCCGGCATTTAGCCACGATTTTGGTGGGCGCCCGCCGACCGGCCGCCGGCGCACGCGGTCAGAACACGAAGCCGGGGGCGCGGCGCAGCCCTGGCAGGACCCGGCTGGCGCAGTCGAAGATGGGGCGCAGGCTGATCGTCGGATCGGCGGCGAACCGCTCGCCGAGCACGGCCTGGCCAACCGGGCCGGCCCCCAGGCGCACCCCGACCAGCCGGCCGCCATGCGGGCGGACCTGCTCGGCGATGGCGGGCGGCAGTTGCTCGAACCCGCCCTCGATGAACACCAGGTCATAGGGCGCCCCGGCAACCCAGCCCGCCCCCAGCGGGCCGGACACCAGTTGCACGCCGGGCGGCAGCGCGGCACGGGCGAGGCGCAGCAGACCCTCATCCTCCTCCAGCGCCAGCACCGAAGCACCGCAGGCGGCGATGACCGCGGCGCCATAACCGGTGCCGGCACCCACCACCAGCACGCGCTCGGCCGGCGCGGGGTCGGCGGCCTGGATGAGGCGGGCGAGCACCATCGGCTCCATCAGGAAACGTCCGCCGGGCAGCGTCACGTCGGTGTCGGCATAGGCCAGCGGCGCCAGGCCGGGCGGCAGAAAGCGTTCGCGTGCCAGGCTGCGCATGGCGCCGAGCACGCGGGTGTCGGTGACCCGGTTGGGCCGAAGCTGGCTGTCCACCATGCGGGCGCGCGGGTCGCTGGTGTCGATCACGGTTGTCATGGCGGGCGGTGCTCGTCAGGAGGGAGCTAATTATAGGGTCGACCCGAGCCGGCGCCAAGTCGCTGCCAGCGGTCCCGGCTGCGTCGGCCCCGGCCAACAAGATACGCGCCACAATGTCCATGATGCTGGCAAAAAAGCCACGGCTCACCCCGAAAGCACCGCTCCGCTCTCCACAAACCGTACCCCATGCGCCTGCCGCAGGAGGTCGCGCGCCTCATCCACCGTTGTTCGTCCCGGACCCGTCGGCAGCCCGATGCCCCGGCAGGCATCCTCAACCACCACCACCTCGAACCCCGCCAGCACCGCGTCCTCGGCCGACCAGGCCACGCAGTAATCGGTGGCCAGCCCCGCCAGGAACAGCCGGACAAAACCCCGTGCCCGCAGCCAGGCATCCAGGCCGGTGAACGTCACCCGGTCGTTCTCGCGGAACGCCGAATAGCTGTCCACCAGGGGATGCACGCCTTTGCGCAGGATCAGTTCGATACGCGACTGGTCCAGCCCCGCATGCAGCGCCGCCCCCGGCGTGCCCTGGACGCAATGATCCGGCCACAGCGTCTGCGCGCCATAGGGCAGCGTCACCGTCTCGAACGGCGCGCGGCCGGGATGCGAACTGGCGAAGGAGGCGTGGCCCGGCGGGTGCCAGTCCTGGGTGGCGACGGCGTGGCGGAACGGGCCGGCGAGCAGGCGGTTGATCACCGGCACCACCTGGTCGCCGCCGGGCACCGGCAGGGCGCCGCCCGGCATGAAGTCGGGCTGCACGTCCACCACCAGCAGCACATCCGTCACCGGATCGATCATCGGTCAGTCCGCCGCGATGCGTTCCAGCCCGCCCATGTAGGGCCACAGCGGCGGCGGCACCAGGATCGACCCGTCCGCCTGCTGACCGTTCTCCATCACCGCGATCAGCGCCCGCCCGACCGCCACGCCCGAGCCGTTCAGCGTGTGCACATAGGCCACCGATTTGCCGTCGGCGCCGCGCCAGCGCGCGTTCATCCGCCGCGCCTGGAAGTCGCGCGTGTTGGAGCAGGAGGATATCTCGCGCCACATGTTCTGGCCCGGCAGCCACACCTCGAGATCGAATGTTTTGGCCGACCCGAACCCGGTATCGCCCGATGACAGCAGCACCCGCCGGTACGGCAGATTCAGCGTCTCCAGCACCCGTTCGGCGCAGGCGGTCATGCGTTCGTGCTCGGCGTCGCTGGCCTCGGGGGGAACGATCGAGACAAGCTCCACCTTGCGGAACTGGTGCTGGCGCAGATAGCCGCGGGTGTCGCGTCCGGCGGCGCCGGCTTCCGAGCGGAAGCACTCGGTCAGCGCCGTCACCCGGATCGGCAGCCGCTTTTCGGCGATGATCTCGCCGGCCACCATGTTGGTCAGCGGCACCTCGGCGGTGGGGATCAGGTAGCGCCCATCGGTGGTCTTGAACAAATCCTCCTCGAATTTCGGCAACTGGCCGGTGCCGTAGGCGGCGCCGGCGTTGACCAGCAGCGGCACGATGGTTTCCTCGTAGCCGTGCTCGCGCGTGTGCAGGTCCAGCATGAACTGGCCAAGCGCCCGTTCCAGCCGGGCCAGCGGACCGCGCAGGATGGTGAACCGCGCCCCGGCGATCCTGCCCGCCGTGGCGAAATCCATCAGCCCCAGCGCCTCGCCGAGTTCAAAATGCTGCCTGGGGGTGAAACCGAAATCGCGCTTCTCGCCCCATTGCCTGACCACGACATTGGCGGATTCGTCCGGGCCATCCGGCACGTCGGCGTCGAGGATGTTGGGCAGGCTTTCCAGCACCGCCTTGATTTCGGCGTCCAGCCGCGCGGCGTCGGCCTCCAGCCCTTCCATGTCGGCGCGCAGGGTGGTCGCCTCGGCTTCCAGCGCGGCGGTGTCCTCGCCACGGCGGCGGCCTTCGCCCACCTGTTTGGCCAGCGCGTTGCGCCGGGCCTGTTTCTCCTGCAAGGCGGTCTGGGCGGCGCGGCGGGTGGCATCGCGCTCCAGGATGGCGGGCGCCGCGGCTTGCATGCCCCGCCGCGCCAGGGCGTCGTCGAAGGCGGCCGGCTCGGCGCGGATGGTGCGGATATCGTGCATGGCTCAGACCTCGACCGGCTTCGGCTCGACCAGCTTCGCCGCGATGATGGAAATTTCGTACAGCCCGATCAGCGGGATCGCCAGCCCGCACTGGGTGATGATGTCGGGCGGCGCCAGGATGGCGGCGACGATGAACATGCCGACGATGGCATAGCGCCGGTATTTCTTCAGCCCGGCCGAGGTGACGATGCCCACCTTGGCCAGCAGGCTCAGCGCCACCGGCAGCTGGAACGTCACCCCGAAGGCGAAGATCAGCTTCATCACCAGATCAAGATATTCCGACACCCGCGCTTCCAGCTCGATCGGCAGCCCGCCGGCGGCCGGCGTCGTCTGGAAGCTCAGGAAGAACCCCCAGGCGATCGGAAACACGAAATAGTAGGCCAGCGCCCCGCCCAGAAAGAACAGGATCGGCGAGGCCACCAGGAACGGCATCAGCGCCCGCTTCTCGCTGCGGTACAGCCCGGGCGCCACGAACAGCCAGAGCTGCGTCGCCATCACCGGGAAGGCGATGAAGGCGCCGCCGAACATCGCCACCTTGAGGTAGGTGAAGAACCCCTCGGTCAGCGACGTGTAAATCATCCGCCGGCTGCCGCCGATCCGCTCCTCCACGTCCGCCAGCGGCTGGGCGAGGAAGCCGTAGATCGCGGACGAAAAATGGTAGCAGACGAAGAACGCCAGCAGGAACGCCCCGAGCGACCACATCAGCCGCCGGCGCAGCTCGATCAGATGCTCCAGCAGCGGCATCGGCTGGTCGTCGATCGTGTCGACCGGCGCCTCGGCCGGGGCCGGTTTGGCCGCGTCGGCGTGCTTTTTTTTCAGGAAGGGGATGCGCACATGCGTCTCTGGGTCTGGCCGGCGGTCAGCGGCGGAAGCTGCCGGTATACGGCGCCATCATTCCCGGCGGGATGAAGGCGGGCGGCGGCTCGGATTTCGCGGCGAACTCGGGGGGGATGAAGGCGGGGGCGTCCGGCGAGGGCAGGGCGGCCGCTTCCTCGGCCGGCGGCAGGCTGTCGGTCATCGGGGGCGCCGGCGGCTGCGCCAGCGGGTTGGCGGCGAAGGTCTGGCGGATCGAGCCATCGGCATCGACCGCGCGCTCGATCGTGCCCTTGATGTCGAAGTTGCGGATTTCGTTGATCTGGTTGCGCACTTCGCCGAGGTCGGCGTCGCGCATCATGTCGTCCACATGGGTCTGGAACTCGGCGGCCATACGGCGCGCCTTCTTCATGGCCCCGCTGACCGCCTTCATCGCGATCGGCAGATCCTTCGGCCCGATGGCGACCAGGGCCACCACGCCGATCAGCACGATCTCGGACCAGGCAAAGTCGAACATGCGCGCGCCACACCACCGGGGGCGGCTGGTTAGCAGGAAACCGGGGGATGGGAAACCGGGCCGGCGGGCGAAGGCAGGCCGGCGCGCGGTCCGGGTCTTCGGTCACCCATCCAGCGCCGCGCGCACCTGCTCGGCCAGAACCTCACGCCGATACGGTTTGCGCAGCAGCGGTGCCGGTTCCGGCCCGGTGGCATCCTCGCCGACAGGGGCGAAGCCGGTGGTGAACAGCACCTTCAGCCCTGGACACTGTTGGCGCCCCGCCTCCGCCAGCGCAATGCCGGTGACGCCGCCGGGCATGACGAGGTCGGTGAACAGCAGATGCACCGGCGCCCCCGACCGCAGCAGCTCCAGCGCCGCCTGGCCGTTCGCGGCCTCCAGCACCGCATAGCCCAGCGCCCGCAGGTGGCGAACCACCACCCGGCGGACCGCGGCGTTGTCGTCCACCACCAGCACCGTCTCGACTCCGCCCGGAAGACTTTCGGTGCGCGGCGAAGCGGGTGGCGCCGCCTGCGCGGCCTCGGCGGCGCGCGGCAGCAGCAGGCGCACGGTGGTGCCGGCGCCCGGTGTGCTGTCCACCATCAGGGCACCGCCGGACTGGCGCGCGAAGCCATAGATCATGCTCAGGCCCAGCCCGCTGCCGGCGCCGGGCGGCTTGGTGGTGAAGAACGGTTCCATCACCCGTTCCAGCACGTCCGGCGTCATGCCGGTGCCGCTGTCCGACACGCCCAGTGCCACGTAGTCGCCCGCCGGCAGGTCCGGGCTGGCGTCGCCGGCATCGACCCGCGTATTGGCGGTGCCGATGGTCAGCGTGCCGCCCGCGGGCATGGCGTCGCGGGCATTCAGGGCCAGGTTCAGCAGCGCGTCGCCCACCTGCGAGGGGTCGGCCCGCAGCGGCCACAGGTCGGGGGCCAGGTCCAGCCGCACCTGGATCGCCTCGCCCAGGGTGCGGCGCAGCAGGGCAGCCGAATCGGCCACGCAGGCGTTCAGGTCCATCGCTTGCGATTGCAGCGTCTGCTTCCGCGCGAAGGCGAGCAGCCGCCGGGTCAGTTCGGCGCCATTGGCGGCGGTGGCCAGTATGTCGTTGGCCAGGCGGGCGCGTTCCGGGTCGCCGGCCGAAACCTCGGCCAGCGATTCCGCGTCCAGCATGATGATGCCGAGCAGGTTGTTGAAATCATGCGCCACCCCGCCGGTGAGCTGCCCGACCGCTTCCAGCCGCTGCGCCTGGCGCAGCCGCGCCTTCATCTCCCGTTGCGGGGTGATGTCCTCGCCGATCGCCAGCACCAGCGGCGCGCGCCCGGGCGCCGCCGGCAGCAGGCTGCGGGTGAGGCGCGTCCACACCACCGTGCCGTTGCCGGCCACCAGCCGCGCCTCCAGCGTCACCCGACCTTCCGCCGGTGTGCGTCGCACCGCCAGTTCGTCGTGGTCGTCGGGGTGGATGATGTCCTGCCAGGGCTGGCCCACGAGACAAGCGGCGGGGCGCCCGACCAGCGCGCAGCAGGCCGGATTGACCTGCACGAAGCGATGATCCGCGGTGGAGATCAGCGCGATGGCCAGCGGACTGTCGTTGACGATCTGGCGGAACCGTTCCTCGCCCAGCGCGCGGGTGGTGGTATCGGTGTAGGTGCGCACCACCCCGCGCCCGGCCAGCGGCACGCTGCGCACCTCGATCACCCGCCCGCACGGCCGCCGCCGCTCATAGGTCTGCGGGCGGTCCAGGATGCCGCCGGCGCGGACGAAGGCATGCACTTCCGGGCCGTTGTCGCGGAACTCGCTGATGCTTTGCTGGTAGGCCAGCACCTGCTCAAAGGTCGGGCGCGACGCCATCAACTCCGGCGGCAGGTCGAGCAGCTCAATGGCGCGGCGGTTGCAAACCGGCACCGTGCCGTCGGCATCCACCATCATCAGCCCCTGGTCCATGAAGGCGAGGGTGGTTTCCAGCTCGCGTGATTTGCGGCTCAGGTCGGCATGGGCCGCTTCCATGGCCGCCTGCGATGCTTCCACCCGGCGGAACTGGCGCAGCAGCGCGCCCAGCAGCAGCAGGATGCACCCGGCGGCGGTGACCGCCGCGTCGGCAATCAGCCCGGCGTCGTGCCGCCACGCGGCCAGCGCGGCGTATTCGTCCACCCCGACCACGGTGACCAGCGGATAGTCGCGCAGCGGGCGCACCGCCAGCACCCGCTCGGTGGAATCGAACAGGCCGAGCGCATGGGTGCCGCCGCCGCCCTTGGCCACGACATCGCGCCAGGCATCACCGGCCGGGATCTGTCCGCCGGTGGCCGCCGGCGGCTCGCGCAGCAGCAGGGTGCCGTCACGGCGCAGCAGCGCCACCATGCCGTTGCCGGGCTGCCGCAGCGCCGCCTGCACCGTGTCGAGGGCATCGATCCGCAGAGTCGCCGCCATCACCCCGGCCACCGACCCGTCGGCGGCGGTCAGCCGGCGAGCCAGCTGCACCGTCCAGGCGCGGCCCATGGCGGGCAGGAGGGTGCCGCCGGCAAGCGCCGTGGCGACATGCGGCGCGTCCGGCGGGATGGCGGCGACCTGCCGCGCCAGCTGCGCGCCGGCCGCCTCCTGCCAAGGGGCGGGCAGGCTGCCGGCCGAGGCCAGCAGCCGTCCCTCGGTGTCGGCCACCACCAGCGACTCGAGCTGCGGCAGGCTGGCGGCGCGGTTCTGCATCCAGGACGCGAAGGGTCGCCCGGCCACCGTGGCCCGCACCGAGGCGGCGGCGCCGTCGGCGGCCTCGGCGGTGCGCTGCTGAAGGTCGAGCAGCAGCATGTCCGCCCCCCGCAGCGAGCGGTCGGTCTGCTCGGCCAGCACCAAAGCGAGGTTGCCGGCATCGGTGCGGACCTGCTCCAGCGTGGCCCGGCGCTGGCTCAGCACCAGGGTGAAGGTGGCGACCAACGCCACGGCCACCAGCAGCACGCCGATTCCGGCCTGTAGCATGCGCAGGGCGGCAATCCGTCGCCGCCGGTCGCCTGCGGCGGGCAAGCCGGGCGGCAGCGTCAGGCCTCCCCCTGAAGCTGCTGCAAACACGGCCTTATTTGGTATGCCCGCCATAGATTCTCGCCGCCCCGGTTCCGCCTGCGGCATGATCGCATACCACGGTATTGCAGTGAAAGCGAAATGGCCGGCCGGATCAAGTACCCCGATCCGCTACCGGATCAGCCCTTGCCCGCAAGGAAGGCGTTGAAGGTGATCAGCGTGTAGGTGTCCTTCACCCCGGGAATGGTCTGCACCCGCTCGGTCACGAACAGGCCGGTGTCGTGCTCCGGGCCGAGATAGAACTTCGCCAGCAGGTCGTACTGGCCGGAAGTGGAATAGAGCTCCGACAATTCCTCAAGCGTGTCGGTCGCCACCCGGGCGACCTGGTAGCTCAGGCCCATCTCGCATTTGAGCATGACGAAGATCGGACGCATGGAAACCTCGCCTTTTCGGTTTATTGGTGCGCATGTTCGGGATTCCGCCGGATTCCGCAAGCCGGGCCACGCCCGCCGGCGATGGCGGAGCGCGCATGCGCCGATGCTGTGCTGCCCCCGAACAGCGCGTCAACCGCCGCCCGGCGCGGCACCGCCCTGCCGCGGCCGGAACCAGACTCGACGAAGGGTGCGAAACGCTGAAAAAATGGTGCTGTTGGAGAGGATTGAACTCTCGACCTCTCCCTTACCAAGGGAGTGCTCTACCACTGAGCTACAACAGCGCCGTTCGCCGAAGCGGTCGACTTCCTAGCCGCCCCCGCCGGACGGTGCAACCCCTATCCGCCCCGCCCGCGAAGCTGCCGCGGCTTTGGCACGGCCACGCCGCTCCGGCTATGCTCCCGCGAAGGCCAACGCAAGGACACGAGCCATGGCACTCTCACCGCTGGCCGGCAAGCCGGCCCCCCAGGACAAGCTGGTCGATCTGGCCCGGCTGGAAGCGGCCTATTACGACACCAGCCCCGATCCCGCCGACCCCGCCCAGCGCGTGCAGTTCGGCACCAGCGGCCATCGCGGCAGCTCGCTGGCCGGGTCGTTCACCGCCGCGCACATCCTCGCCATCACCCAGGCCATCTGCGAGCACCGCCGCGCCCAGGGCATCGATGGACCGCTGTTCATGGGCCGCGACACCCACGCTTTGTCGGTCGCGGCGCAACGCACCGCGCTGGAGGTGCTGGCCGCCAACGGCGTCACCACCCTGATCCAGCGCGACGACGGCGTCACCCCCACCCCGGTCGCCTCGCGCGCCATCCTGGTGCACAACCGTGGGCGCAGCGACCATCTCGCCGACGGCATCCTCATCACCCCCTCGCACAACCCGCCCGAGGATGGCGGCTTCAAATACAACCCCCCCAACGGCGGCCCGGCCGACACCGACGTCACAAGCTGGGTGCAGAACCGCGCCAACGCCCTGCTGGCCGACGGCAACCGCGAGGTGCGACGGATCAGCCTGGCCGCCGCCCTGGCCGCCGACACCACCCGGCAGGAGGATTTCATCCGTCCCTACGTGGACGATTTGCGCCACGTGATCGACATGGACGCCATTCGCGCCGCCGGGCTGCGCCTGGGCGTCGATCCGCTCGGCGGCGCCTCGCTGCCCTACTGGCAGCCGATCGCCGACACCTACGGGCTCGACCTCACCATCGTGAATACCAGCGACGACCCGCGCTTCGGCTTCATGACGGTGGACCACGACGGGCGCATCCGCATGGATTGCTCCAGCCCCTATGCCATGGCCGGGCTGATCGGCCTGAAGGACCGCTTCGACCTGGCCTTTGCCAACGACCCCGACGCCGACCGGCACGGCATCGTCACCCCATCGGCGGGGCTGCTGAACCCCAACCACTATCTCGCGGTGGCCATCGACTACCTGCTGACCCACCGGCCGCACTGGCCGGCCTCGGCCGCGATCGGCAAAACCCTGGTCAGCAGCGGCCTGATCGACCGCGTGGTGGCGCGGCGCGGCAGGCATCTGCTGGAGGTGCCGGTCGGCTTCAAATGGTTCGCCCCCGGCCTGTTCGACGGCAGCGTCTGTTTCGGCGGCGAGGAAAGCGCCGGCGCCAGCTTCCTCCGCCACGACGGCACCGTCTGGACCACCGACAAGGACGGCCCGCTGCTGAACCTGCTGGCCGCCGAAATCACCGCCCGCACCGGCCGCGACCCCGGCGAGCTTTATCAATCGCTGACCGCCGATCTCGGCGCGTCGTTCTACACGCGCATCGACGCCCCGGCCACGCCGGCGCAGAAGGCGCGATTGCAGAAACTCTCGCCCGAGGCGGTGCGCAGCACCACCCTGGCCGGCGAACCCATCACCGCCCGGCTGACCCGCGCCCCCGGCAACGACGCCGCCATCGGCGGGCTGAAAGTGGAAACCGCCAACGGCTGGTTCGTCGCCCGCCCCTCCGGCACCGAGGACATCGTCAAGCTCTACGCCGAAAGCTTCCTTGACGAGGCACATCTGCAACGCATCCTTACCGAGGCGCAGCAGATCATGACGGACACGCTGGCGGGGTAGGGGCGCCATGGCCGACCGCACGCCGCTATCCCAGGCAGCCCTCGAGGAACGTCGCGCGCGGGAGGCGGCGGCGCTGCGGGAGAACCTGCGGCGGCGGAAACAACAGGCTTGGGAGCGGGCGTTGCGGGAGGAAAGTAAGGAAGGCCAGGGCGCTGCCCTGGACCCGCCAGGGGGCGGTGGCCCCCTGGACCCCGTTACTTATTGAAGGCGACGTTACACTACCCATGCCCAGCGGGGACGGGTATGAACGTGGGCGAGCCGTGAGCGCCGCTATTAACGAGGTGGTGCGGGTGGTGCTGTCTCAACCGGCACGCAACGGAGTTATAGGAATGATCACCGCGTATTTCGACGACACCGGCACCCACGCGAGGTCGGCCGTTGTTGGGTTCGGTGGCTTGTTTGGAACCAGCGCCCAGTGGAACGCTTTTGATTTGGAGTGGCGGTCAACACTCCGCGCTCCGCTTCCTGGCAAGCTGCCTCTGAGGCGATTCCACATGACAGAGTGCATGGCTCGCGATGGCGAGTTTGAGGGATATTCGGAAGGTGAGAGGGACGCTATAATTCACGACTTCAGAAAAATCATTATACGATCTGAGGTTTCTGGTTATGCAGTAGTCGCGTCTAAGAAAGATTGGGATACCATGATAGTCCCACCGTTACGTTACGTTATTGGTGATGCAGAAATTTTCTGTTTTCGTGCATGCGTAGGAAAGATGGCCTCATACATACATAACCACTCCAATGATGCTGAGTTAGCTTTTATATTTGACGATCGGCCAAAATGGGAAGCCATAAGCAATTTTATTATGCGACAATATCAAGAAATGCACCTTCGGACCAAATTTGCTGGCTTGTCTTTCTTGTCAAATGAGAAGGTCCCGGCACTTCAGGGCGCTGATATGTTTGCGTGGGAAGTGTACAGACATGCGTCAGAACACATTGCCAATGGTGGGCGTTCACCACCCCGCCCTCATGCGGTGCAGTTTTTTCAATCTGACCGCTTCGAGATGCACTGGCTCGATCGGGCTAGCGTTCAGGAGTTCTCGGGTCTTTTGGGCGTGCCCCAGGCGTGATGTCTGACGGGTTCAAAACCTGCCGGAATGCTTGCTCAAACAACTCTGGGCTTTCGTCCGCCCCGACCTCACGCGCAACGTCGGTGAAGTGCTGCGACTCGGCTGGATCGTCCTGGGGCGGTTTGGGCTTGCGTGAGGGCCGCAACTTACTCCGGGGGTGCTCATGCCAGATTCGATGGCGGCAATGAGTGGCGTCAAATCAATCCGATAGCCTGGGAGGACGGTCAACGCGGTATGGGATTTTCGGTTGGTTTGCGTTCCCACGGCGCTGGGGGCGCTCGCAAGGAGGCCACATGGCAGGTGCGGGCGTCCATAACCGACTGAAAACAATTAGATCTCCACCGGCACGAAATCCAGTAAGAGCTATCGCCATTACTTAGCAGGTTGCGGAAAAGTCCGCTGGGCTTGATCGGAGGTGCAACGCTCAGCGAAAAGCAATCTGGCCGCACTTTTCGGCAAGACATTTCGTGCATCTGCCGCCGCATAGCCGAACCAATCTTGCGCATGCTTCCTCGCCGGACAGGCGCAGCCCATTTTTTTCCGCAGCCTGTAGGTGACATCCAGCTATCGGCGATGGCTGGGGCGGCGGCCCCCCTCACCCAAACTTCCCGCTCTTGGGAAACCCATGCGGCGGATTGCGCCCGACCTGCGCACGCTCGCCCTGCCATTGGCGTAAATCGGTTTCGGTGCGCGTCCGCTCGCCCTGCCGCCAGCTCAGCCCCTCGGCCAGCCGGAACACCCGTAAATCCGACAACGTGCCGTCGCCGGCGTATTTTTGCAGCATAACCCCCGCCCCGCGCGCCAGTTCCGGCACCTGGTCCAGCGGGAACACCAGCAGCTTGTGGGTGCTGCCGATGATCGCCACGTGGTCGCCCTCCGCCGGCGCACACAACACCGCTTCCTCGCCGGGGCGCAAATTCAGCACCTGCTTGCCGGTGCGCTTCTCGGCCGACAATTCCTCCGCCTTCACCAGAAAGCCGCGCCCGGCGCTGGACGCGACCAGATAGCGAATGCCCTCGCGCGGGACGAACACCGCGGCCACGTCGTCCTCGTTGGTCATTTCCACCAGCAGACGCACCGCCTGCCCGTCGCCGCGCCCGCGCGGCAGGTCGCCGGCCTTGAGCGTGTAGGCACGGCCGTTGGTGGCGAACAGGCATATCCGGTCAGTGGTCTCGCACGGCACCAGCAGGCGCAGCCGGTCGCCCTCCTTGAACTTCAGCTCGCGCAAATCGCTGCCCTGGCCCTTCATCGCCCGAATCCAGCCCTTGTCGGACAGGATCACGGTGATTGACTCGCGCTCCATGAACGCCTCGGGCGCCACGTCGATCACCGGGCCGGCCTCGGCGAACACGCTGCGCCGGTCGCCCAGCGGACCGCCGCCGAACTTCTTCCGGGTTTCCTCCAGTTCGTCGCCGATATGGTCCCAGCGCAGCTTCTCATCCTTCAGCAAAGCCTGGATGTCCTTGCGCTCCTTGGAGAGCGCCTTGTGCTCCTTGCGGATCTCCATTTCTTCCAGCCGGCGCAGGCTGCGCAGCCGCATGTTCAGAATGGCTTCCGCCTGCACGTCGGAAAGCGCGAAGGCGCGCATCAGCACCGGCTTGGGCTCGTCCTCGCTGCGGATGATGCGGATCACCTCGTCAAGGTTGAGATAGACCTTGACGAAGCCGTCCAGGATTTCCAGCCGGCGCTCGATCGCCGCCAGACGGTGGTTGGACCGGCGGATCAGCACCTCATGGCGATGATCGAGCCAGGCGCGCAGCACCTCGCGCAGCCCCATCACCCGCGGGGTGTGGTCGGCGGTCAGCACGTTCATGTTCAGCGGAAAGCGGCTTTCCAGCGCGGTGGCGTGGAACAGGCTCGCCATCAGCACCTCGGGCTCGACGCTGCGGCTGCGCGGCTCCAGCACCAGGCGCACCAGTTCGGTGCTCTCGTCGCGCACATCGGCGAGCAGCGGCAGCTTTTTTTCCTCCAGCAGCTGGGCGATCTGCTCGATCAGCTTGGCCTTCTGCACCTGATAGGGAATTTCCGTGACCACGATCGACCAGGTGCCGAACCGCCCCTGCTCGACCGCCCATTTCGCCCGGGTGCGAAAGCCGCCGCGGCCGCTCTCGTAGGCGGCCAGCATGGCGGCCGGCTCCTCGACGATGACGCCGCCGGTGGGGAAGTCCGGCCCCTGGATGTGGGCCAGCAGGCCGGCGGTGGGGATCGCCGGGTCGCGGATCAGGGCGAGCGCCGCGGCGCATACCTCGCCGGCATTGTGCGGCGGAATGGAAGTGGCCATGCCGACGGCGATGCCGGCCGAGCCATTGGCCAGCAGGTTGGGAAAGCCGCCCGGCAGCACCACCGGTTCGTTTTCCTCGCCGTCATAGGTCGGGCGGAAATCCACCGCGTCGTCGTCGATGCCGGCCAGCAGCGCCTTGGCGACCTCGGTAAGCCGCGCTTCGGTGTAGCGCATGGCGGCGGCGTTATCGCCGTCGATATTGCCGAAATTGCCCTGGCCCTCGACCAGCGGATAGCGCGCGGCGAAATCCTGCGCCAGCCGCACCATGGCGTCATAGATCGAGGCGTCGCCATGCGGGTGGAACTTGCCCATCACGTCGCCGACGATGCGGGCGCATTTCTTGAAGCCGGCGGCGGGGTCCAGGCGCAACTGGTGCATCGCGTAGACCAGCCGCCGGTGCACCGGCTTCAGCCCGTCGCGCACGTCCGGCAGCGAGCGCGACATGATGGTGGACAGCGCATAGGCGAGGTAGCGCTCGCTCAGCGCGTCCGCCAGCTTGGTGTCCTCGACCCTGCCGATAAGCTCGTCAGACATCCGACTCGGTTCCCGCCATCAACGTGACGCGGTCGTACAGCGCATGGCGGGCCTGGGGCAACGGCCGGTGGCGCAGGCCGAACACGTCACGGGCGAGAAAATACCCGGTCAGCCGCAGCCCGTCGCGCCACTCCCCGGCGTTTCCCTCGCTTTGGCCGAGCAGCAAAGCGGGCAAAGGCAGCATCCGGGGCGCCCATTTGCCCGCCCCTTCGGCCGACAGCGCCCGGCCGGATTTCGGGCTGACATAGACCAGCCCCTCGGTGGCGCCGGTCACCGGGCAGGCGGCAAGGTCCAGGCCGTAGCCCAGATCGGCCAGCAGCAGCGCCTCCCAGCGGATCTGCGCGGCCAGCAGGCTGGCGCCACCGGACAGATGGGCGATCAGGTGCAGCAGCCCGGCGAACACCCGCGCATGGGCCTCGCGCTCGGGCAGCGCGCCCTCGGCCACCGCGCAGGCGGCGGTGAGCATGCCCAGTTGCAGCGGGTCGTCCATCGCCAGCGCGGCGGCCGGATGCACCATTTCGGCGGAGAAGCTGCCCAACTGGTCGGCCAGCCGGCCGACCCAGCGCACCTGCACCAGGTTCCCGGGCTGCCACACACCCGCCCGCCCACGGCTGGCGCCGCCGCGCGCCAGGCCGCGATGGGCGCCGTGTTCCGCGGTCATGACGGTGGCCAGCGCGTCGCCTTCGCCGAACGGGCGGGCGTCGAGGATGATGGCGGGGGCATCCCACTCCATGCCGGTCTCCGCGCCCCGGTCTGCGCACCGTTCAGGTCGGCAGAATGCCATGGCCGCGGCCGGGGCCGACGGCGCTGCGCGGGCAATAGCGGAACCGCAATGCGGCGGCCAGGGGCGGCGCCGCCGGCCTTTCTTGCATCCGGCGGTTGAGGCGGCGGCGCCATGCGGCCATACCTGTCACCATCCCCCTGGCGCCTCTTCCGCGAGTCGCCCCTGCAACAAAGGTCCCCGCCCGCCGATGCCGACGCCGTTTTCGTCCCAGGACCTTGGCCGCGCCTTCGACCAGCGCAGCCTCACCCGTGGCCGCAGCCTGGTGCTGGCCGGCGCGGTGGAGGTGCGGCTTGACGGCGATTCCATCGCCGGTACCGTGCAGGACGCGGGCCGGCGGCATCACCTGCGCATCACCCCCTCGCCGCTCGGCCGCCGCGTGGTGTTCGACAGCCGCTGCGGTTGCGGCGCCCAGGGCTGCCTGCATCTGGCCGCGGCGGCCTTCGCGGCACTCGACCGTTTCCCCGCCTTGCGCCGGCCCGAGCAGCAGAGCTTCCTCGACACCCTGGTCGTCCCACCGGAGCACGCGGCGGAGAAGGAGCGGCAACGCATTGTGTTCGAGCTTGCCCCCGGCGAGCCGCCGCATGCCTGTGTCGTCGCCACCCTGCTGATCGGCGAGCGCAGCGGCGCCATTGCCGCGACCACGCCGCGCTGGATCGCCGCCGACCCGCTGGCCGATGCAACAATGCGCGACCTCGCCCGCCTGCTGGGCGGCGGCAACGATACCCGCACCGACGTGCCGGCGGCGCTGGCCGATGCGGTGCTCGATGGGCTGGTGCGGAGCGGCCAGGCGCGCTGGCACGCCGGCTGGCGCCGGCTGGTTGCCGGCGAGCCACGCATTTTCGCCGCCGCCTCGGCGGCTACCTTGCCGGCCGGCTCGGGGGTGATTCTGGGCGATACCGGCCCGTGGTATGTCGATGCTGCCTCCGGGGCGGTCGGGCGGGTTCGCGTGCAGGCGCCGGTGGTGGCGCCGCGCCCGCCGGCCAGGCCGCCCTTCGCGATAACTTCGGCCGGGCGGGGCCGCGCCGAACCGCCGCGGCGGCCGGTGCAACCGGGAGCCGTCGCCGAGCAGGTGATCGTCGAACGCCCGCCCACCCCGCTGCTCCGCCTGACCCGCTTTCCCTGCCCGGATGAGTCCGGCCGGGTGGTGGAAACCGACGCTTTGCTGCTCGACTTCGACTATGGCGGCGCCACCATCCCCGCCGACGACGACCGGCAGTTCGTCCGTGTCGAGGAACCGGGCGGCCCGGTTTTCGTCCGCCGCGACCGCGCCGCCGAGGCCGCCGCCCTTGATGCCATCCGCCAGGACGGCTTTGTGCAGATGCGCATGGCCGAGGGGAAAACCGCGAAGGGAAGGCTGGTTCTGCTGTTTCGCGGCCGGGATGCGGCGGAAAGCTGGCAGCGCTTCATCACCGAGCGGCTGCCGGCGTTGCAGGCAAGCGACTGGCGCAGCCTGATCGACCCCGCTTTCGGCCCGCGCCTGGTCACCGCCGGCGGCGTCTATGACATGCGCGTCGCCGATGCGGCGCATGGCGGGTTCTCGCTCGATCTGGGCATCGAAATCGACGGCGCGCGGCATCCGCTGCTGCCGATCCTGCTGCATCTGCGCGAGCGCGGCGGCATGGCGGCATCGCGGATCGTCGGCGGTGAACTGGTCACCAGCCTGCCGGACGGCCGCATCCTCAAGCTGCCGGCCGAGCGCATCGCCCGCCTGCTGGCGGTGATGGACGACCTGATCGAGGCGGCGCGCCGCAGTACCGGCGATGCGCTGGTGCTGGACGCGGCGGAAGCGCCCGCCGTGCTCGACCTGGAGGACCTTCTCACCCCGCGCTGGCAGGACGGCGCCGCCATCGCCGCCCAGGTCGCCCGCTTCCGCGGTATCGCCGACATCCCGCCTGTCCAGGTGCCGGCCGGCTTCACCGGCACGCTGCGGCCCTACCAGCAGCAGGGCGTCAACTGGTTGCAGCATTTGCGGGAGAACGGCCTCGGCGGTTTCCTGGCCGACGACATGGGGCTGGGCAAGACGGCGCAGACCATCGCCCATATCGCGGTCGAGGAAGCCGCCGGCCGGCTGGACCGGCCGGCGCTGGTGGTCGTGCCGACCAGCCTGGTGCCGAACTGGACCGCCGAGCTTGCCCGGTTCGCGCCGCATCTGCGGGTGGTCGTGCTGCACGGGCTGGATCGCCATGAACGGCGGCGCGACCTTGCCGGCGTGCATGTGGTGATCACCACCTACACCGTGCTGGTGCGCGACATCGAGGAGATGGCGGTGCTCCCCTGGCACATGGTGGTGCTGGACGAGGCGCAGGCGATCAAGAGTTCGACCGCCAAGGCGACGCACGCGGTATGCCGGCTCGACACCCGCAACCGGCTGTGCCTGTCCGGCACCCCGATCGAGAACAATCTGGGGGAATTGTGGTCGCAGTTCGCCTTCCTGATGCCGGGGCTGCTCGGCCACCGGAAAACCTTCACCCGGCGCTTCCGCACGCCGATCGAGAAGAACAACGACGAGGTCCGCCGTCGCCAGCTGGCCCTGCGTATCCGCCCCTTCATCCTGCGCCGCACGAAAGCGGCGGTGGCGACCGAGCTGCCGCCCAAGCACACCATCCTGCGCCGCATCACCCTCGCCCCGGAGCAGCGCGAACTCTACGAGACCATCCGCGCCACCCTGCACGAGCGCGTCACCCAGGAGATCGCCGCGCACAGCCTGGGCCGCAGCCAGATCGTGGTGCTGGATGCGCTGCTGAAGCTGCGGCAGGTGTGTTGCGACCCGCGCCTGGTGAAGCTGCCCTCGGCGCGGCTGACGGCGGCATCCAGCAAGCTGGACGACCTGCTGGAGATGGTCGGCGAGATGATTGCCGAAGGGCGGCGCATTCTGCTGTTCTCGCAGTTCACCTCCATGCTCGACCTGATGAAGCCGCCGCTGACCGCCGCCGGCATCCCCTTCGTCGAGCTGCGCGGCGACACCCGCGACCGGGCCGAGCCGGTGCGCCGCTTCGAGGCGGGCGAGGTGCCGCTGTTCCTGATCAGCCTGAAGGCGGGCGGGCGCGGGCTGAATCTGGTCGCCGCCGACACGGTGATCCATTACGACCCATGGTGGAACCCGGCGGTCGAGGAGCAGGCATCCGACCGGGCGCACCGGATCGGCCAGACCAAATCGGTGTTCGTCTACAAGCTGATCGCGGCCGACACGGTGGAGGAGCGCATCCTGGAATTGCAGGAGCGCAAGGCGGCGCTGGCAACCATCGCCTTCAGCGAGGACGGCGCGGCCCACCCGACGATGGATGTCGAGGACATCGACTTTCTGTTCGGACCCGCGCCCGACCAGATTGCCGCGTGATTTGCCTCCGGGAGCATGGGTACTGTCCCGGCGCGGCGCCGGGCGATTGGCGTTGCGCGCCAGTCCTGGCCGGCACAGACTGCCCCCGCAGCGGAGAATGCGCATGCGAGGCTTGACGGACAGCGACCGCAAGCTGGGCGGCGGGCTGATCGGCGGCTTGCTGCTGCTTGCCATCGCCCTGTTCGTCTTGTCCGAAAACCTGGGGGCCGGCGTCGATTCTGGCCCGGCGCTGCGCGCCGCCGCCTTCGGGCTGCTGGCCGGCGCCGCCAGCGCGGCGGTCGCGCTGGTGCTGACGCTGCGCCGGCGCGACGGTAACACTGGCGCCGGGCTGGAGCATCTGCTCGCCGGTCTTCCCGTGCTGGTTTATCGCGCCGAGCTTGCACCCGATGGGTGCTTCGCGCGCGGGCTCTGTTTGTCGCGCAACACGCTGACCGCGGTCGGTTGGCCGCCGGAGGCGCTGGCCACGCGGGCGGACTGGCTGGACCGGGTGCATCCGGACGACAGCGATACCCATAGCTGCTGGCCTTGCCTGCTGCGCGGCGAAACCGCGGCGCTGGAATACCGGTTCCGCCGGCCGGACGGCAGCTATGCCCGCCTGCGCGACCTTGTGCGCGTGGCCGCCCGCCTGCCCGACGGTGGGGCGGAGGTGATCGGCGCGGTAATGGACGTGAGCGAGGCGCATGCGCTGGCGGCCAGGGAGATCGGCGCGGCCCGGCTGGCCGGCCTGGGCGAACTGGCGACGATGATCGGCCACGAACTGGCCCAGCCGCTCACCGCGATCGCGCTGCTGGCCGAGGCGACGGCGAGGGAACTGGAGTCGGCGCCCGGGGACATCACGGAGCTGCGCGCGCTGCTCGCCGATCTGGCCGGGCAGGTGACGCGCGCCGCCGGGCTGACCCGCGCGTTGCGCCGCTTCGCCCGGCCGGAGGACGGCGACGACCTGGCGCCGGTGGTGTTGGCCGAGGCGGTCCACGGTGCCTTTATGCTCGCCGAACCGGCCTTGCGCGACGCCGGCGTGGCGGTCGAGATCGATGTCCCCGGGAACTTGCCGCCGGTGCTGGGGCGGCGGACGCCGATCGAGCAGGTGGTGCTGAACCTGATGCTGAACGCGCGCGACACGCTGGCGGCAATGCCGCTGGGCGCGCGCCGGCTGCGCATCGCCGCGCAGGTGACCGGCGAGCACGTGGGGCTGACCGTCACCAACACCGGCAACCGCGACGACGGCGCGATGGTCACGGTAACATTGCTCCAGGCGGCGATGCCGATTGTGCCAGCCTACAGCCAGTGCGCCGGCACCCAGCGCCAGGTGCCATCCTCGTTGGCCCAGTAGCCCGGCTGCCACTGCGTGCTGTGGTCCCCGCGGGGAATCCAGCGTCCTTCCCGCCAGATGTAGCGGAGGTTGCTCAGGTCCCAGTGGCCCGGCTGCCAGATCAGCGGCGCCTCGGAAACCGGCGGCTTGGGGATGTCCTCGGGCGGGATGGCCGGTGGCGGCGGCGGTGGCGGCGTTGACGGGCCGGCCGCCGGTTGCGGGGCGCCCATGCAGCCCGCCAGCGCCAGCAGGCCGCCGGCCAGAACGGGCGCCAGCACGGCGGGCAGGTGGCGACGACGGAACGGACCCAACTGCATTTTCGGTAACCTCCGGTTGTGCCTGCGCGCCCGGCTCAGGCGACGGGGTCGGTGCCGGTCAGCGCCGCCGTCGGGGTGGTCGCGGCTTCCTTCAGCCCGGCCGAGCGTGGCAGCACCTGATCGAGGAAGACCGCGGCGGCCCGCCGCACCGCCGGCGGCGCGTCGGCATGGGCGAGCGCGCGGGCGCACAGCCAGCCGGCGGCGACGTTGCCGACCAGACCAAGGAAGGGCGTGGCCCCCGCCTCGGCGTCGCGCGGCTCGGCCCGGCGCAGCCAGTCCGCCGCCTCACGCGCTTCCTGTACCGCATGCAGCAGGGCCGGGGTGGCGAAATCAGCCGCCGCCGCTTCGTCCAGCAGCGCGCCGAGCGCCGCCCCCTGGTCGCGCAGCAGGCCGCGCCGCAGCAAGGTGAGCGCCTGGATGCCGTTGGTGCCCTCGTAGATCGGCGCGATGCGGGAGTCGCGCAAATGCTGGGCGGCGCCGGTTTCCTCGATGTAGCCCATGCCGCCATGCACCTGCACGCCGAGCGAGGCGGCTTCCACGCCGGCATCCGACGCCCAGGCCTTGGCCACCGGAATGAGCAGGGCGGCGCGGGCCGGGTCGCGTTCCTGCTGGTCGGCGGCGTACAGGGTCAGCAGCCGCGCAGCCAGCGCCAGCGCGCGCATGGTCCACAGGTTGCGCCGCACGTCCGGGTGGCCGACGATCGGCCCGCCGCCCTGCTGGCGGTCGGCGGCGAAGGCGGCGGCGCGGCGGAAGGCGCGTTCGGCCACCGCCACGCCCTGCATGGCCACCCCCAGCCGGGCGGCGTTCATCATCGCGAACATGCTGGACAGGCCGCGATGGACCGGCCCGAGCAGCTCGCCCCGGGCGCCCTCGAAGGCGAGCACCGCGGTCGGGCTGGCATGGATGCCGAGCTTGTGTTCCAGCGACACCGCCCGCACCGGGTTGCGGCTGCCGTCGGGCAGGAATTTCGGCACCGCGAACAGGCTGATGCCGGCGCTGCCGGCGGGCGCGTCGGGCAGCCGGGCCAGCACCATGTGGAGGATGTTCTCGGTCCACTCGTGGTCGCCGTAGGTGATGAATATTTTCTCGCCAATGATGCGGTAGCCGTCGCCATCCGGCACCGCTTTGGTGCGCACGGCCGACAGGTCGGAGCCGGCGGAGGGTTCGGTCAGGCACATCGTGCCGGTCCAGCGCCCTTCCACCATCGGCGGCAGCAGCCTGGCTTTCTGGTCGTCGGTGCCGTGGGTTTCCACCAGATGAATGGCGTCCTGGGTCAGCAGCGGACAAAGGCCAAAACCCATGTTGGCCGAGGACACTGGCTCGAAGGCGGCGATCGCCACCACGTCGGGCAATCCCTGGCCGCCATGCGCCTCCGGCGCGGCGATGCCGATCCAGCCGCTCTCGGCATAGGCCTGGAAGGCTTCCTTGAAGCCGGGCGGCGTCACCACCACGCCGTCCACCAGCTTCGATCCGATGCTGTCGCCGCTGCGCTCCAGCGGTGCCAGCACGCCCTCGGCGAAGCGGGTGGCCTCCTCCAGGATGGCGGCGGTGTCGTCCTGGCCGATCGCGTCGAAGCCGACGACGTTATGCAGCAGCCAGGCGGTTTCCTCGGGCGGGACGGTGACGGGCATCGGCGTGACCTTGCGCGTTGGTGAGCGGGGCCTGTCTAGCTCACCCGCGACGGGAAGGGGAGGGGCGGGAAAACCAGGGGCACGATGGGATGGATCGCAGGTTCTTGCCGTAGCACATAGGCTCCTGCAATCGGGATGCCGGGGCCGCCTTTCCCGCCCGCCGCGCCGGGCGCTATGGTTCGCCTCATACAGCAACGGGTGAGGGTGCCATGGTGGTGGAAACACGCCGGGTCGTGACGGTGTTCGGCGCCTCGGGCTTCATCGGCCGCCATGTGGTGCAGCGGCTGGCCCGCGAGGGGGTCGTGGTGCGCGCGGCGGTGCGCGACACCGAGGCGGCGAATTTCCTCAAGCCGATGGGCGCGGTGGGCCAGATCGTGCCGCTGCGCGCGCCGGTGAACGGCGCCGACGCGGTGGCGCGCGCCGTCGACGGTGCGGAACTGGTGGTGAATCTGGTCGGCATCCTGGCCGAGCGCCGCGCTGGCGACTTCCACCGCGTCATGGCCGAGGGCGCCGGCACGGTGGCGCGGGCCGCCGCCGCCGCCGGCACGGCGGCGCTGGTGCATCTGTCGGCGATCGGCGCCGACCCGGCCAGCCCGAGCGGCTACGGCCGCGCCAAGGCCGAGGGCGAGGCGGCGGTGCTCGCCGCGTTCCCGGCGGCGACCATCCTGCGGCCGTCCATCGTGTTCGGACCGGAGGATCAGTTTTTCAACCGCTTCGGCGCCATGGCGCAGATGCTGCCGGTGATGCCGGTCATCGCCGGCGATACGAAGTTTCAGCCGGTCTATGTCGGCGATGTCGCCGACGCCGTGCTCGCCGCGCCGGCCCGGCCCGAGGCGGCCGGCCGCGTTTTCGAGCTTGGCGGGCCGCAGGTGTTCACCTTCCGCGAACTGCTCGAATGGATATTGCGCGAAACCCAGCGCCGCCGCCCGCTGATCAGCATCCCGCCGCGTTTGGCCGAGTGGCAGGCGCGGGTGATGGAATACCTGCCGGGCAAGCCGCTGACCCGCGACCAGCTGCGGATGCTCGGGCGCGACAACGTGGTCTCCCCCGGCGTCGCGGGGCTGGCGGAGCTGGGCATAGCCGCTACCCCGATTGACCTGGTGGTGCCGGCCTATCTGCGCCATTTCCGTCCGGGCGGGGGAAGGCGCGCGGTACTGGCCGGTTGAAAGGTCCGAATCGGACCTATATGGCGGCTCCGGTCATGATAGCGGGGCGGGTAGGGCGGGTGCCCGGGGAAATAATGGCAGCTATACTGCCATAATATCTATTTTCCCGCTCGCGGGCGGCGGGGAATTGCCCTATAGGCGGTTCCGCGCCGCCTTGTGCCCGGAGATCCGACGATGGCCGATCGCATGCTTCAGTTCGTTCGCGTGCCCCAGCAGACGCCCGGGAAGCGTGACGCCGCCCATCGCCGCGCCGATTTCGGCGAAATCTATGCCGATTTCGATCCCGCCCGGGCACGCCAGCAATCCAGCCGGTGCAGCCAGTGCGGCGTGCCGTTCTGTCAGCTCCACTGCCCGCTGGCCAACAACATCCCCGACTGGCTCAAGCTCACCGCCGAGGGACGGCTGGAGGAGGCGTACGAGGTCAGCGGCGCCACCAACAGCTTCCCCGAGATTTGCGGCCGCATCTGCCCGCAGGACCGGCTGTGCGAGGGCAACTGCGTCATCGAGAAGGGGTTCGACAGCGTCACCATCGGCGCGGTGGAGCGCTTCATCACCGACACCGCGTTCGAGCGCGGCTGGGTCCGGCCGCCGGCGCCACGTGCCGAGAACGGGCGGTCGGTGGGCATCGTCGGCGCCGGCCCGGGCGGGCTGGCGGCGGCCGAGCAACTGCGCCGGCGGGGCTATGCGGTGCATGTCTATGACCGTCACGACCGGGTCGGTGGCCTGCTGGTGTATGGCATTCCCGGCTTCAAGCTGGACAAGGCGATCGTTCTGCGCCGCCACCACCTGCTGGAGCAGGCCGGGGTGGTGTTTCACCTCAACACCGAGGTGGGCCGCGACATCGCCCTGGCGCAGTTGCGCGCCCGCCATGGCGCGGTGCTGCTGGCCACCGGCGTTTACAAGCCGCGCGAACTCGGCGGGCCGGGCGCCGGCCTGCCCGGCATCGTGCCGGCGCTTGACTACCTGATCGCCGCCAACCGCCGCGGTCTGGGCGATGCGGTGGCGGATTTCGACAGCGGCCTGCTGGACGCCGCCGGGCGCGACGTGGTGGTGATCGGCGGCGGCGACACCGCCATGGACTGCGTGCGCACCGCGGTGCGCCAGGGCGCCCGCTCGGTGAAATGCCTGTATCGCCGTGATCGCGCCAACATGCCCGGTTCGCGGCGCGAGGTGCGCAACGCCGAAGAGGAGGGGGTCGAGTTCGTCTGGCTCGCCGCCCCCGAGGCTTTCCTGGGCGATCAGGCGGTCACCGCCGTGCGGGCGGTGCGCATGCGCCTCGGCCTGCCCGACGGCTCCGGCCGGCAAAGCGTGGAGCCGGTCGAGGGCAGCCATTTCAACCTGCCGGCGACCCTGGTGATCAAGGCGCTCGGCTTCGACCCCGAGGATTTGCCCGGCGGCTTCGCCGAGCCGGGGCTGGCGGTGACCGGCTGGGGCACGCTGGAGACCGACCCGGATCGTTTCACAACCAGCCTGACCGGCGTATTCGCCGCCGGTGATATCGTGCGCGGCGCCTCGCTCGTGGTATGGGCCATCCGCGACGGCCGCGAGGCGGCCGCGCAGATGGACATTTATTTGCAACAGACCGCCGCACCGGCGGTCGCCGCGGAGTGACCGCCATGCGTCTGATCCCCCTCGCCGCCGCCTGCCTGCTGCTGCCGCTCGGCGGCGCGGCCGCGCAAACCGCGGCCAACCCCGCGCCCGCCGCCAAGGCGCCGGCCCAGCCGGCCGCCCAACCCGCCCCGGCCCAGACTGCGGCGCCCCAGCCCGCGGCGGCCCAGCCGCCGGCGCCGCAGCCGGTTCCCAAGCCCACCGACGCGGCCCGCAAGGCGGCGATCGAACTCAACGAGAAGTTGCAGTTCACCAACCAGGTCAACGGCATCCTCGGCAATGTGCGCGGTCAGATCATCGTCGGCCTCGCCCGCGGCAGCAACAAGACGCCCGAGCAGGTGCAGCCGATCGTGGACGAGATCGTGATGCCCGACTTCACCTCGCATGCCAAGGAACTCGGCGACACCATCATCGATCGCTGGGCGACCAGTTTCACCGTCGATGAACTGCGTGGCCTGCGCAACTTCTACACCTCGCCGCTCGGCGAGAAGCTGGTCAAGACCATGCCGGTGCTCAGCCAGGAGATCGGCCGCGACGGCGGCCAGTGGGCGCAGGCAATCTTCCAGAAGTCACTCCAGGTGCATGGCGACGCGCTGCGCGAGCGCGGCCTGACCCTGCCCACGGAAGGAGCACGACCGAATGCCCCCTGACGGCTGTCCCGGCAACGCCGGCGAGGAATTCGTTACCGCCTGGCAGCGCAACGCGGTTGCGCTGTCCGGCACCTACGGCCCGTCGCAGGAGCACGATTCCTGCGGCGTCGGTCTGGTGGCGGCGCTGGACGGGCGCCGCCGCCGCGACGTGGTGCAGGCCGGCATCGACGCGCTGAAGGCGGTATGGCACCGCGGCGCGGTCGACGCCGACGGCAAGACCGGCGACGGCGCCGGCATCCATGTGGAAATCCCGCAGGACTTCTTTGCCGAAGCGGTACGGCGCGGCGGCGACAAGCTGCGGCCCGGCCCGATCGCGGTCGGCCAGGTGTTCCTGCCCAAGACCGATCTCGCCGCGCAGGAACGCTGCCGGCAGATCGTGGAGACCGAAATCCTGAATTTCGGCCATGCCATTTATGGCTGGCGGCAGGTGCCGATCGACGTCGGCTGCATCGGCGAGAAGGCCAACGCGACCCGTCCCGAAATCGAACAGATCATGATCTGGAACCCGCGCGCGGGCCAGCCCGGTGCCGATGACGCCGCATTCGAGCGTGACCTGTACGTGATCCGTCGCCGCATCGAAAAGCAGGCCATCGCGGCGCAGATCCCCGAGCTGTATTTCTGTTCGCTGTCGTGCCGGTCGATCATCTACAAGGGCATGTTCCTGGCCGAGAACCTGACCGATTTCTACCCCGACCTGCTGGACGGGCGCTTCGTCAGCCGTTTCGCCATCTATCATCAGCGCTATTCCACCAACACCTTTCCCACCTGGCGGCTGGCCCAGCCCTTCCGCATGCTTGCCCATAATGGCGAGATCAACACGCTGTCGGGCAACGTCAACTGGATGCGCAGCCACGAGACGCGGCTGGCCGATCCGGCCCTTGATCCCTGGATGGACGACATCAAGCCGGTGGTGCAGGCGGGCGGGTCCGACACCGCCACGCTCGACAATGTTTTCGAGGTGCTGGTGCGCGCCGGCCGCGACGCGCCGATGGCCAAGGCGATGCTGATCCCCGCCAGCATCGGCCAGGACGCCACCATGAAGCCGGCGCACCGCGATATGTTCCTGTATTGCAACGCCGTGATGGAGCCATGGGACGGTCCGGCCGCCATCGCCGCCACCGACGGGCGCTGGGTGATCGCCGGGCTGGACCGCAACGGTCTGCGCCCGCTGCGCACCACCATCACCCGCAACGCCATGCTGATCGTCGGCTCGGAAACCGGCATGGTAAAGCTCGACGAGGCCGACATCATCGAGAAGGGCCGGGTCGGTCCGGGCCAGATCATCGCGGTGGACCTCGACTCGGCGCGCTGCTTCGCCGACGAGGAACTCAAGGACATGCTGGCCGCCCGCCATCCCTATGGCGAATGGGCCACCCGCATCCGCGAGATCGACCACATCGTCAAGACCGACGCGCCCGAGCCGGTGCTGTGGCAGGGTGAGGCGCTGCGCCGTCGCCAGCTTGCTGCCGGGGTCACGCTGGAGGAGCTGGAGACCATCCTGCACCCGATGGTGGAGGATGCGCAGGAGGCGGTGGGCAGCATGGGCGACGACACGCCGATCGCCGTGCTGTCGACCAAATACCGCGGCCTGCACCACTACTTCCGGCAGAATTTCAGCCAGGTCACCAACCCGCCGATCGACAGCCTGCGCGAGACGCGGGTGATGACGCTGAAAACCCGCCTGGGCAACCTTGGCAACGTGCTGGATGCCGATTCCAGCCAGTTCGACCTGCTGCAACTGGAAAGCCCGGTGCTGTCCACCGCCGAGTTCGAGGCGATGCGTGTGCACATGGGCGACAGCGCCTGCGTGGTGGACTGCACCTTCCCGGTCGCCGACGGCGAGCCGGGGCTGCGGGCGGCGCTGGCCCGCATCCGCCGCGAGGCCGAGGAAGGCGTGCGCAGCGGCTGCAAGCACGTCATTCTCACCGACGAGGCGATCGGCCCCGCCCGCGCCGCCATCCCGATGATCCTGGCCGCCGGCGGCGTGCACACCCATCTGGTGCGCCAGTCGTTGCGCACCTTCACCAGCCTGAATCTGCGCGTGGCCGAATGCGTGGACGTGCACAGCTTCGCCGTGCTGATCGGCGTCGGCGCCACCACGGTGAATGCCTGGCTGGCGCAGGAGAGCATCGCCGACCGCCACCAGCGCGGCCTGTTCGGCGACCTCACGCTGAAGCAGGCGGTGGGTCGCTACAAGCGCGCGGTGGACAAGGGCCTGCTGAAGGTCATGTCCAAGATGGGCATTTCCGTTCTGTCCTCCTATCGCGGCGGCTGCAATTTCGAGGCGATTGGCCTGTCGCGGCAACTCGTCGGCGAATTCTTCCCCGGCATGCTGTCGCGCATTTCCGGCATCGGCCTGTCCGGCATCGCCCGCAAGGCGCTGGAGCAGCACCTTCTGGCCTGGGAATCCGACCCGGTGACGCTGTCGGTCGGCGGCATCTACAAGCTGCGCCACAGCGGCGAGACGCACGCCTTCGACGGCTCGCTGATCCATCTGTTGCAGGCGGCGGTGGCGACCGACGATTTTGCCAAGTTCCGCCGTTACGCCGAGGCGGTGCGCAACATGCCGCCGATCGCGCTGCGCGATCTGCTGGATTTCCGCACCGAGGGCAGAACCCCGGTGTCGGTGGACGAGGTGGAATCGATCACCGAAATCCGCAAGCGCCTGCTTGCACCTGGCATTTCGCTCGGCGCGCTCAGCCCGGAGGCGCATGAGACGCTGTCGATCGCCATGAACCGCATCGGCGCGCGCAGCGATTCCGGCGAGGGCGGCGAGGACCCGGCCCGCGCCACCCCGCGGCCGAACGGCGACAACGCCTCCTCGGCCATCAAGCAGATCGCCTCCGGCCGGTTCGGCGTCACCGCCGAATACCTGAACGCCTGCCGCGAAATCGAGATCAAGGTGGCGCAGGGCGCCAAGCCGGGCGAGGGCGGGCAGTTGCCCGGCTTCAAGGTGACCGAGCTGATCGGCCGGCTGCGCCACGCCACCCCCGGCGTCACCCTGATCAGCCCGCCGCCGCACCACGACATCTACTCCATCGAGGATCTGGCCCAGCTCATCTACGACCTCAAGCAGATCAACCCGGAGGCGACGGTCTGCGTGAAGCTGGTGGCGCGCAGCGGCATCGGCACGGTGGCGGCGGGCGTGGCCAAGGCGCGCGCCGACGCCATCCTGATATCCGGCCACTCGGGCGGCACCGGTGCCAGCCCGCAATCCAGCGTGAAATATGCCGGCCTGCCGTGGGAGATGGGGCTGTCGGAAACGCATCAGGTGCTGATGCTCAACCGCCTGCGCCACCGGGTGAAGCTGCGCACCGATGGCGGCATCAAGACCGGGCGGGACGTGGTGATCGCCGCCATGCTCGGCGCCGAGGAGTTCGGCATCGGCACGGCCAGCCTGGTGGCGATGGGCTGCATCATGGTGCGCCAGTGCCATTCCAACACCTGCCCGGTCGGCGTCTGCACCCAGGACGAGTCACTGCGGGCGAAGTTCGAAGGCACCGCCGAGAAGGTCATCAATCTGTTCAGCTTCATCGCCGAGGACGTGCGGCTGATCCTCGCCTCGCTGGGCGCGCGCACGCTGGCCGAGGTGATCGGCCGCACCGACCTGCTGCGTCAGGTCAGCCGCGGCTCCGAGTTCCTCGACGACCTCGATCTCAACCCGTTGCTGGTACAGGCCGATCCCGGCCCGCATGCGCGCTACTGCACCCTGGAAGGGCGCAACGAGGTGCCGGAGACGCTGGACGCGCAGATGATCGCCGACGCGGCGGCGCTGTTCAGCCGGGGCGAGAAGATGCAGTTGCAATACAACATCCGCAACACCCACCGCGCCATCGGCACCAAGCTGTCCTCGCGCATCGTGCGCCGGTACGGCATGGCCGGGTTGCAGCCCGGCCACCTGAGCGTGCGCCTGCGCGGCTCGGCCGGCCAGTCGCTGGGCGCCTTCGCGGTGCAGGGGCTGAAGCTGGAGGTGTTCGGCGACGCCAACGACTATGTCGGCAAGGGGCTGTCGGGGGCGACCATCGTGGTGCGTCCGTCGCCGTCATCGGGGCTGGCCAGCCAGCACAACACCATCATCGGCAACACGGTGCTGTATGGCGCCACCGCCGGGGCGTTGTTCGCCGCCGGCCAGGCCGGCGAGCGTTTCGCCGTGCGCAACTCGGGCGCCGTCGCGGTGGTGGAGGGCTGCGGCGCCAATGCCTGCGAATACATGACCGGCGGTACGGTGGTGGTGCTCGGCGCGGTGGGCGACAATTTCGGCGCCGGCTTCACCGGCGGCATGGCGTTCGTCCACGACCCGGAGGACCAGTTCCATCACCGGGTGAACCCGGACACGGTGCTGTGGCAGCGTGTGGCCAGCCCGCACTGGGAGGCGGCGCTGAAGCATCTGGTCGCCACCCATGTGGCGGAGACCAGCAGCCGCTACGCCCGCATCCTGCTGCTCGACTGGGAGCGCGAGTTGCCGCGCTTCTGGCAGGTGGTGCCGAAGGAATACGTGAAATACCTGTCGCATCCCCTGGCCGAGGCGGGGCCGGAGGCGCTGCGGGCCTGACACGCCACCGCCGGCCGGGCCGCCACTGGACAGCCCCGGCCGGCCCTGGCACGCAGCGGGCATGACCGCATTGCTGCGCCTTGTCGTTGTCCTGGCTTTCGTCGTGCTCGCGCTGCCGGCCGGCGCGGCCGAGAGCGCGGCGGTGAGCAGTCCCCGCGCCACCGCCACCCTGGTTTCCGACACCGACCGCATTGACCCCGGCGGCACGTTCAGGCTCGGGCTGCGGCTGCGCCTGGCGCCGGGCTGGCATACCTACTGGCGCAACCCGGGCGATGCCGGGATTGCGCCGGAGCTGCATTTCACCCTGCCGGACGGCGCCAGCGTCGGGCCGGTCGCCTGGCCGGCACCGCAGCGCCAGCCCGAGGGGCCGCTGATGACCTATGGCTACAGCGGCGAGCTGCTGCTTGCCGTGCCGGCCAGCGGACCCGCCAATACCGTGCACCTGCATGCCAGCTGGCTGGTGTGCAAGGACATCTGCGTGCCGGAGGAGGGCGATTTTCGCCTCGACCTGCCCGACGGCACCCCCGCCGCCTCGGCGCAGGCGCCGCTGTTCGCCGCCGCCGAGGCGGCCCTGCCGCGGCCGTCACCCTGGCCGGTGGAGGTGGCGCCGGACGGCACCTTGACCATCGCCGGTGACGGCATTTCGCCCGCTGCCGTGCGCGATGCCTGGTTCATCCCGGCCGAGGCCGGCACCGTCGATGGACCCGCCCCGCAAACCCTGCGCGTGCGTGAGGGCCGGCTGACGCTCGCCCTGAAACCCGGCGAGGCGTTCCGGCCCGATGCCGCGCTCAGCGGTGTGCTGACCCTGCGCGATGCCGGCGGTCAGCAGACCGCGCTGGCCGTGACCGCGACGCCGGGCGGCAAGCCGGCGGCGCCCGATCCGCCGGTGCCCGATGCGGCGGTCTGGCGGGTTCTTGGCCTTGCCGCCCTGGGCGGGGTGATCCTGAATTTAATGCCCTGTGTTTTCCCGGTGCTGGCGGTGAAGGCGGTGGGGCTGGCCGGGCTTTCGGGTGCCGCGCGCCGGCACGCGGTGAGCCATGCGCTGTTCTACACGCTGGGCGTGCTGGCCACTTTCCTGGCGATCGGTGCGCTGCTGCTGGGCTTGCGGGCGGCCGGCAACGAGGCCGGCTGGGGATTCCAGTTCCAGTCGCCCGCCTTCGTTGCCGGGATCACCTGGGTACTGTTCGCCGTCGGGCTGAACCTGTCCGGCGTGTATGCGGTGCAGCCGCACGGCACCGGGGCGGGGCAGGCGCTGGCGGCGCGCGGCGGCCATGCCGGCAGCTTCTTCACCGGCCTGCTGGCGGTGCTGGTGGCGACGCCCTGCACGGCACCGTTCATGGGGGTGGCGATCGGCGCCGCGCTGGCGGCCGGATCGGCATGGCTGACGCTGGCGGTGTTCCTGTCGATGGGGCTGGGGCTGGCCTCGCCCTATCTGCTGCTGGCCGCCGTGCCGGCCTTCGGGCGGATGCTGCCGCGCCCGGGAAACTGGATGGAGGTCACCAGGCAGGTTCTGGCCTTTCCGATGTACGGCGCCTGCGCCTGGCTGCTCTGGGTGATCAGCCAGCAGGCCGGACCGTCCGGGGTGGCCGCCGCCGCCGTGGGGCTGGTGCTGCTGGCCTTCGCCGCCTGGGCGCTGGGGCTGGGGCAGCGCGTTGCGGGATGGCGTGGCCGCCGCCTCGCCCATGCGGCGGCGCTGGCGGCGGTGCTGGCGGCGCTGGCGGTGCTGGCCGGCATCGCCACCAGCCCGGCGGCACCGGCCGGCGAGGCCGCGGAACAGGGGGTGGAGCGGTTCTCGGCCGAACGGCTGGACGCCCTGCGGCGCGAGGGCCGGCCGGTGTTCGTCAACATGACGGCCGCGTGGTGCGTCACCTGTCTGGTGAACGAACGGGTGGCGCTGGACCGGCCCTCGGTGCGCCGGGCCTTCGCCGACCGGGGCGTGGTCTATCTCAAGGGGGACTGGACGCGGCGGGATGCCGGCATTTCCGCCTTCCTGCGCAGCCACGGACGCGACGGCGTGCCGCTCTATGCGCTCTACCCGCCCGGGCACGGCGACCCGGTGCTGCTGCCGCAAATCCTGACCGAAGCCACCGTGCTGGCGGCGCTGGAGCGGATGGGCCGGTAGCGCCGGCCCGGCTCGGAGGCCCACCGGCATCAATCCACAAACGCTCAGGCCGCCGCGTCCTCGCGCTTGTCGCGCACCCGCACATAGGCCATCGCGGCGTGCTCGCCGCAATATGGCTTGCCCGGCGTCGCCGCGGCGTCGCAGAAGCGGAAGCTGGGTGTGCCGGGATCGCCGAGCGGCCAGCAGCAGGTATGCGTCCGCGGCGTGTGAAGCGGCGGCAGCGGCCGGACCGCGACCGGCCTGGGGGCTTCGGCAGGCGGCGCCACCGGGTCCGCCACCGGTGCGGCTTGTGGCGTCTCCGCCGGCGGCAACCCTGCCGCAAGCGGCGGCAGCGTGGGGCCGACGAAGCGGCGCGCCGTCGCCGGCCGGGGTGATAGGGCATCGCCCTCGCGTCGGATCGGTGACGGGCGGGCCTCGAGATTCAGGCGGTGCGCCTTGCCGACAATCGCATTCTTGGACACGCCCATGCGCCGGCCGATCTCGGCGGTCGAATGCCCCTCCGCCCAAAGCTCGCGAATGCGGGCGATCGTCTCGTCGGTCCACTCCATTTCGTGGGCGCCTCTTGCTGTGGCTACCAAATATGGTAGCGATATGGCGGCTGCGGTCAATCACGCAGATGCCGGCAATGGCAGAAAGTTGTGGATAACAACGTGGCGCCGGGGCCACGGCGGCGGTTCGTTATTTTAACGTTACAGCGCCGGCAAGACCCATCCGCGCCGCGACTCCGGCAAAGTCGGGCGCCGTCGGGTGCTGGTCGCTGGCCGGGGTGGCGTTGCCCGGCCGCACCACCTGGCAGGTGCGCATTCCCGCCGTCGCCGCGGCGTCCAGTTCCGCCTCGATATCGGCAAGGTAGAGAATTTCCGCCGGCGGCAGGCCCATGCCGATGGCCAGGCGGGAAAAGCTGTCCGGCTCGCGCTTGCTGCCGACGCGGGTGTCGAAGAAGCCGGCGAACAGGCCGGACAGGTCCCCGGCGGCCGAATGCCCGAAGATCAGTCGCTGCGCCTCGGTGGAGCCGTGTGAGAAGCAGTACAGCCGCAGCCCGGAGGCGGCCCAGCGGCGCAGCGCCGGCGGCACGTCGGGGTAGACGGCGCCGACCAGCCCGCCCTCGCCATATCCCTCGCGCCAGATCATGCCCTGCAATGCCTTCAGCGGGGTGATCTTGGCGTCCTGGTCCATCCAGTGCAGCAGCGTCTGCAAGACGGGCTGCCCCGGCACCAGACGGCGCACCTCGGCCAGTTGCGCGCGCACCGCCCGGTCGTCCGCGTGGGCGGCCACGAACCCGGGCAGCCGCTCGCGCGCGAACGGAAACAACACGTCGCGGATGAAGCTGAGCGGGGTGGTCGTGCCCTCGACGCTGGTCACGACCGCGATGAGCGGGAGCACCTCGGCGCCATGCGATGGCGGCCGGCTCAGACCTTCTGGTGGGTCTGGGCGCTGCCGGCGGTGCTGCCGGGGGGCGAGATCGAGCCGGGGGGCTTCTCGGCGGCGGCGGCCTCGGCCGAGGCGTCGTCCTCCTCGGCCATGTTCTTCTTGAACGACTTTATTCCCTTGGCGAAATCGCCCATCAGCGTGCTGACCTTCCCGCTGCCGAACAGCAGCAGAACGACCATAAGCACCACGAGCCAATGCCAGATGCTGAAGCTACCCATGAGCGTCCTCCAGATGGGGCGCCGCCCCGTCGTCCCGACATGGCCTGCCGGGGGTCCCGATGCAAGCGATGCCTGGCGGCGTGCTAGCCCGGATGGGCGGCAAAGGCCAGCGAACTTCGCCGCGCCCAAACTTTGCCGCGCCGGGCGGTTAGCGGCCGTTCTCCGCCAGCAAGGCGGCCGGCTGCGCGGCGCGGCGCAACGCCTCATGCGTGGCCGGCGACGGCGGCAGGATGAAACCGTAGGCCGCATAAGTGTGGCTGCCAAGCTGGCCGGTGGGCGGCCACCACATCCGCAGCTCGGTCCAGTCATTGGCGGGCGACACATCGACCACAAGCTGGTCCTCGGTGACCTCGTTGGCCACCCAGTTGGCCTGGATCACCAGCATCTGCCGCGCCGCCAGCAGGCGCGACACCACGGCGACATGGCCATGCGGCAGGCGATCGGAGCGGCGCAGCACCAGCACCGCCCCGATCTGCGGCCGCGCCGCCTGAACGTAGCGGCCGGTGGCGGCCATCCACCAGGTGTAGGCGTCGCCGTACAGCGCGATGCCGGACAGCTCCCGGGCGAACGGGGCGCAGGCGAGGCCGGGATGGTAGCTGCTGGCGGCGAGGTTCGGCCCGGCCGAGGGGCCGCCGGAGCCGCAGGCCGACAACGCCCCCGCGGCCAGCAGGGCGGCGAGCCGGAACATGCGCGAGGCCAGGGCCGTGCAGGTCATCCCGCAGACATAATATGAAGGAACCCCGGCAAGCCACGAAATTGTCGTGTTTGCGCTTTGTTGCGATAAAACGCCGTCGTTTTATCTGCCGCCACCGCGCCATGTTAACGTTTGGGTGACACCCCTGGTGCAGGATGTTGGCTGAAGCCGGGTTGGCTTCGGACTCCCTCCCCATCCGCGGCGCATCTCCTTGCATTTGGCCCGCGGACACTCAAGGGCGGCACCAACGTTGTGTGCCGCCCTCTTTTCTTGTGCCCCCGCCCTGGCGCAGCATGCCCCCCGCAGCAGCATGGGGGTGCGGGATGGACGCGGATCTGGTGGTGACCCTGGCCCGCCTGGCCGGGTTGGAGCGGGCGCTGGCCGAATTCCCCGAGGACGTGGCCGCCGCCGCCGCGCCGGCCCTCGGCCATCGCCACATTCTGCACGCACCCACCGACCCGGCCGCCGAGCCCTGGCCGCCGATGCGCGCGGGGATCGGCCTGTGACCCGGTGGCGGCTTTGACCGAATTGCACTGGCTCACCGCCTCGGCCGCCGCGCGGGCCTTCGCCGCCCGCCGCCTCTCGCCGGTGGAACTGGTGCGCGCGCTGCTGGACCGCGCCGCCGCGCTGGACCCGCGCATCAACGCCTATGTCCGGCTGGACGGCGAGGCCGCGCTGGCGGCGGCGCACGCCGCCGAGGCCGAGATCGGCGCCGGGCGCATCCGCGGCCCGCTGCATGGCGTGCCGGTGGGCATCAAGGACATCATCGACGTGGCCGGGCTGCCCACCACCTGCCATTCCCGCCTGCTGCTGGGCAACGTCGCCGGCGCCGATGCGGCCGTGGTGGCGCGGCTGCGGCAGGCCGGCGCCATCATCATGGGCAAGCTGTCCACCCATGAATTCGCCATCGGCGGCCCGAGCTTCGATCTGCCGTTTCCGCCGGCGCGCAACCCCTGGAACCCGGCCTGTCATCCGGGCGGGTCGTCATCGGGATCGGGGGCCGGGCTGGCGGCCGGGCTGTTCCCGCTGGCGCTCGGCACCGACACCGGCGGGTCGATCCGCAACCCGGCCAGTGCCTGCGGCATCGTCGGGCTGAAACCGACCTATGGGCTGGTGTCGCGCAGCGGGGTGTTTCCGCTCGCCTTCACCTGCGACCATGTAGGGCCGATGACCCGCACGGTGGCCGACAACGCGCTGCTGCTGGACTGCCTCGCCGGCCACGACCCGCGGGACCCTGGCAGCGCCGCGCCGCCGCGCGCCCATCACGCCGCCCTGCTGGAGCGGGGCGTGCGTGGCCTGCGCATCGGCTATGTGCGCCACTTCCATGAGCGCGACATGCTGGCCGATGCCGAGATGGCCGGCGGCCTCGACCTGGTGGCCCGCACCCTCGCCGCCGAGGGGGCGGACATCCGCGACATCGTTCTGTCCCCGCTGGGCGAGTTCGCCGCGGTGAACCGCATCATCCTCGCCAGCGAGGCCTGGGCGGTGCACGCGCCCTGGCTGCGCAGCCGGCCCGGCGAGTACGGCCGGCTCGGGCGGCGGCGGCTGATGGCGGGGGCGTTTTACCAGGCCGGCGACTATGTGGCGGCCCAGCGGCGGCGCCTGCGGATGATCGCGCAGGTCGAGGCTGCCCTGCGCGAGGTGGACGTGCTGCTATGCGCCAGTTCGATGGAGCCGGCCTGCCGCATCGAGGACGAGGAAGCGATGGCGCATACCTATCCGCGCCAGGCCCGCGCGCCGTTCAGCGTGACCGGGCATCCGGCGCTGGCGATGATGGCGGGCCTGTCCTCGGCCGGGCTGCCGACCTCGGTGCAGTTCGCCGGCCGCTATTTCGACGAAGCGACGGTGCTGCTTGTGGCGCGGGCGTGGGAACGGGTGGCGGGCACCGACGCGCTGCATCCGGCGCTGGGGTGATGGCGGGGGCGCTGGTCGGCGGTTGGTTGGGGGGGGGCGTGGATGGATCGCGGCTCCTGTCCGGTCTGCGCCCATGGCGGTCATTCAGCCGGTTGTCGCAGCCATTCAAAGCGGACTTTCTGTTCGCACGGCTCCTGGGGCGCTATGGGTGCAGGCTGTATGAAAGCGCTGGGCCGCAATGATGGCGCGTAATTATGTTGTTCTCGATGCCGTTCTTTCAAATGCTTCATGCGTGCAAATGATCCCAGACGACGGAATGTTGCGCACGGCTCTCCTAGAGCCGCGATTTCACGCGACGTCGGTGGGAAGCGGACAACGCCAGCATAATAACTCCCGAGTGCTGTGATTCGAACTTGCACCACAATTGGTTACGGAGCGGGAGGACGGTGCAGCGTTAGAGGATCGTTAAACCCGGTTGGGCCACATTGCGCCAAACTTCACCGAATACAACTGGCGCGCGCCATTTGCCTGGAGATCCTGATCATGAACATCGTCCGCCACCTCGCGGTTGCTGCCGTCGCTTTGATGGTCGCATCGGCCGCCATCGCCCAGACCAGACCGACCGCCGAGCAAGCAAAGAGCATAACGCTGAAGGCTGCCGAACTGGTCTCCACCCAGGGCGTCGAAGCCGCCCGTCCGGTTCTGCATCAGGAGGGCGAGTTCCGGCACGGTGAAATCTACGTCAATGTGATCGACTTCGAAGGGCATTGGCTGGTTTACCCGCCGCGTCCGGCCGGCGAGGGCCAGAGCATGATCAATGTCAAGGACGCCGACGGCAAGTTGATAGTACAGGAAATTATCAAGCTGGCCAAGGAGCGGGGTGAAGGCTGGGTCGAGTACCGGTGGGTGAATCCCGCATCAAACCGCATCGAGGCCAAGGTTTCATATGTCAAGCGCGTGCCAAATTTGGAAGTAATAACGTACGTAGGAACCTACAAATAAATAATATATAAAAGCGGGTTTGTTCAATGTTTCGTTCATTGCTGGCGCTGGTGGGCAACAGTTCCATTGCGCTGGACGCTTATGTAGATGTGTCAGGCGACCACAACATCTAGCTCATTGGGTCCGGCTGCTGCGCCGGACGCGGATGGAGATGTGTCAGGCGGCCACAACCACGAGCGCCT
>Ga0302319_10001327_pt1 | contig 55230 bp, 50 predicted proteins | sample Bog_T0_2_FD_203319 | JGI IMG/M metagenome (GOLD analysis project Ga0302319, IMG submission 203319) | Peat permafrost microbial communities from Stordalen Mire near Abisko, Sweden - Bog_T0_2 | ecosystem: Environmental > Terrestrial > Soil > Wetlands > Peat | place: Sweden: Abisko, Stordalen Mire...
GCCCTTTCCTCGGCCATAACTCGTCTCGATAACGTAGTTATGACACAGAAAAGACGGCCTTTCCAATACTTTTCTTCACCCTCGAATCACCAGAATCGACAATCGATCTGTGAGATATGCAGGCTAGTTTTGCGGGGGCGTGGCGTAATAGCCCTTGCGGACCTGCACCTTCATGCCGTCGCCGCGGCATTCGACGCCGAGCTTGCGGAAGCTGCCGTCCAGCTTGGTGTTGCTGGGCGTATAGCTGGCCAGATATTGGGTGCGCAGCTCATCTTCGATCTGCTGGAAGGCGGCCTCGAGCTTCTTCCCATTGTTGCCCACGTCGATGAGGCGGCCGCCGGTTTCCTGGGTCAGCTTCGACATGGCCGAGAAGCCGCTGTAGCCAAAGCCTCCGTAAAAACCCCGGTCAGCAATCAGGATTACGTAGACGATGACGTTGGATCGTTGCGCGGCGGCGATGGCTTCGCCGATCTTGTGGCTGCTGCCCTCATCCTCGCCGTCGGTGAGCAGGATCATGGCCTTGCGGCCCGACTCCTGGCTCAGCTTTTCATTAGAGGCTAGGTACACCGCATCGTAGAGAACGGTTCCCTTGGGGTTTCCGATGGTGGGTACCGTGCCGCCGCCGGCTCCCGGAATGCCAGCCGCTCCATTGCCGCCCGCCGTGTTGATCTCCGCCTTGCTCATGGCCCGCGCCAGCAGGCGCGCGCTGTTGGTGAAGTCCTGCATCAGGTCCACGTCCACATCGAAGGAGATGAGGAAGGCTTCGTCCTTTTGCCGCAGCACGCGTTGCAGGAACTGGCTGCCCACGTCCTGCTCCAGCGGCAGCACACGCTGCTGGCTGCCTGATGTGTCAAGCAGAATGCCGAGAGTAATCGGCTGCTGAGTTTCCGCCACAAAACTCTTCAGCTTTTGCGGCTCCTTGTCTTCGGTAATGGTGCAATCGTCTTTGGTGAGATGCGGAACCAGGCTTCCGTCCTTGGCTTTGACGGTGAAGAAGACGTCCACCAGGTTCACATTGACTTTGAAGGTTGCTACGGATTCTTCCTCGGGCGGGGCCGGGGCATTGCTGACAGGAGCCTCGTCGGGCGAAGGGGCAAGCTGTGCCCATCCCGCCGTAGAAAAGGCCGGCAGGCCGAGGAGCAACGCGAGAATTTCCGATCGGAGGCGCATTCTGGTCCTTTAGACGGGATTGGAAGCCCGAAGAAAGCATACCTGATCTGTTTCCATGCTGGTGCGCAACCAGCGCGGCGCTGGCGCGTCTGATACTCTGACGGATGCGGGCCTTCTTGACGGCTTTTCGCCGGTGGTCGATTTTCGGTGGTCAGTTGTCGCGCACCACGGAAGATTGGCTGATGGAAGTGGCGGATGCCGTGTCGATCAGGGTTTGTTTTTTGACTGACGGCTGAAAACTGACAACTGAACTTTGGAGAAACTCTGTGAAGCTTCGTTTAACGGCAATGGCGCTGGCGGCTCTTTTGATTTCTTGTGGGTGTTTTCACGGCCTGAGCCCTACCGTAAGCGCGGCGGCTTTGGCCCAACAGCAGCAACAAGCCGTGCCGGATGCTCCTACGCCCCAGGCGCGCCCGCCGCTGAAGGGCGCGGATGGCGGTCCGATTACGCCCGGCATTGGCGCCGGGACCGAGCACGAGTCGTCCACATCGTCCTCTGCCGCGCCGGACGAGCAGCAAGCAGCGCCCACTAACCTGGCTCCCTCCGCGCAGGGCAAGGATCAGTTCCAGACCACTCCGCCGGACCTGCCCGCGGCGGGTGAAGGCATGGCTAAGATTCCAACATACATCGTTAACGTCAACTTCGTTGAAGTTCCGGTGACTGTGAAGGATGCGAAGGGCAAGCTCGTGGCTGGCCTGACTTGGCGCGACTTCAAGGTTTTTGAGAACGACACGAGGGTCAAGCTGCAACTGTTCACCGTGGATCCAGCGCCGCTTTCCGTGGCTTTTGTCATCGACCAGAGTTTGACCTCCGACGTGATGGCCAAGGTGAACAATTCCTTGGGCGCAATCCAGGGCGCGCTCACTCCCTATGACGAGGTTGCGATCTTCTCTTACAACCACGGAGCCACGGACCGCTCCGGAGGCTTTACCGGCGCGCAGAGCGCGCGGGTTCCCTTCGTGCTTTCCATGACCAAAACACCCGGCGAAGAGATGCTGGCGCCGAGTCCCGGTGGTCCGTTGTCCGGCTGCAACATTCGTGTAAACGGAAACTGCATGGATCCCAATCTGCAGCCTGGCCGCTCCACCGGCAGTGCAGACAACCAGATGACCATCCCCAAAGAGATTCACACCCTCAATGACGCGATTCTGGCTGCGGCAAAGGAATTGTCCACGCGCCCCAAGGGCCGACGCCGCATTATCTACGTCATCTCCGACGGCAAGGAGAATGGCAGCAAGGCTAACCTTAAAGAGGTGCTTCGCTACCTTGAGACCAACAAGATCGCCGTCTACGGCACGGCAGTGGGTGCCTCGGCCGTTTGGGGCGAGGGCTACATCAGCCGCCTGCACCTGCCGTTTACCATGTACGACAACATTCTGTACGCATACACTGCGGCCACCGGCGGCACTCTGGACTCGGAGCGCGGCACGGACGGGATAGAGAAGAGTTACGCCAAGATCGCCGAAGAGGCGCGCACCCAATACACGCTGGGCTACCTGAGCCATGAATCGATCTACGACAGCAAGTTCCGCAAGATCGATGTGCGCGTGGACCGGCCAGGCCTTGAGGTGATTGCCAAGCGGGGCTATTACCCCTCCGGGCAGGATGCGCACTAGCCAATGAATTCGCCGGGGGCCGCAGCGGGATTTGGATTGATGTCGGCCGCAACGTGGGGCGGATCGGACTTTGTGGGAGGCGTGGGCGCTCGCCGCGCTCCCGCTCTGCTGGTGGTGGTTTCAGGCCACCTCTTCTCTTTTCTGGTACTGCTGGGGATCTGCCTGGCGATTCGTATGGCGGTGCCCGGCCCGCACTTTCTTATCTTTGCCGCTTTGGGCGGTTTTGAAGGTTCACTGGCGCTGGCGGTCTTTTATCGCGCGCTGGCCATGGGCGCAATGGGACTGACAGCAGCTCTCACGGGCCTGCTCACCGCCTTGGTTCCCGTCATTTTTTCTCTCTTTCACGACGGCCTGCCCACGCCGTTGACTGCCGTCGGGCTGGCAATGGGCTTGGCCGCGATCTGGATGATTACACACACACCAGCCACTAAGGGCGTCAAAACGGAAGCAAGCTCCATACCGCGAGCAGCTCTGCTGCTGGGCGCGCTGGCGGGAACCGGGTTCGGCGCGCAGTTGATTCTCTTCAAAATGGCCAGCGGAGGTGGGATGTTGTGGGTGATGACCTCTGCCCGCGCCGCGGGGGTCGCGGCGATGTTGCTGGTCCTACTGGCCGTGCCGCCCAAAGGGCCCTGGCGGGGTTTCTGGCTCACAGGCATTGCAGCCGGAGCGCTGGATACGATCGGCAATCTCTTCTATCTGCAGGCCACGCGGTTTGGGCGGCTGGATGTGGCTGCCCTGGTGTGCTCGCTCTACCCGGCAGGCACCATCCTGCTGGCCGCGCTGGTGTTGCGGGAGCTGCCCACCCGCCGCCAGATGGGCGGCATGGCGCTGGCCCTGGCTGCCGTGGCGCTGCTCAGCGTGTAGAAAACCTTACGGGGCAGATTTTGAGCGCAGAAAAGGCCCGTGCTTTGGCACAGGCCTCTCGCGTCTTTAAAATCTATCGCTACAGCTCCAGCGCGTCCGATGGTCAGGCACGTGGACTCGCTGGAGCGCAGCAATTAGTCTTTGCGAATGATCTGAGGCTCAACGGGAGCCGCGACCGGCGGCGCGGGAGCCACAGCACTCTGCTGCACGGCTGGCGCGGGTGGAACGGGGTCGCTGACGCCCCTGATGCCTTCCTTGAAGCCCTTCAATCCCTCGCCCAGTCCTTTACCCAACTCCGGCAGCCGCTTGGCGCCAAACAACAGGAATGCAACCACGCCCAGCACAACCAGGTGCCATGGCTGAAGGAAATCGCCCATTTGTTCATCCTCCGCGCGCCGCGCAGTGCCGGCGCGCAATCTCAATGGATATTGTCGCACAAAGCTGAGTGCCCGCGCAGGATGGGTTCAGATCGCGCACGGACTGAGCATTGAGCAACCCTTGAAATATCGGAAAGCAATTGCGCCCCATTGCCGGCGCCCGCGGTTAACGGCTGCGCGGTCGCTCTCAGTCTCACGGATACCTGGGGCTACCGGAAGCCCGCGCCCGGCGTCAAACAGAGCAGTGTTATACTTTAGCATTGAGACTGCCGTCCCAGGCCCTTTTCGTGCGTCTGCCGCGTTGCCGTCTGGAGGTTTCTCACACCCATGACTCCCCGCGCGCGCCGTGCACTTTTTGCCGTAGTTCTCTTTTTTGCCGTCTGCGCTGTTGCTGGCAGTTTTATGCAGCGCAAGGTGGGGGCGCAGTCGTCCGCGGACGAGAGCCAGCTCCGCGACAGCCTAAGGTCGTTCACCAACGTCTATGCGCAGGTGGAGGAGAACTACGCCGAGCCGATCGACGGCGAGAAGGCCGACACCGCGATCTACGACGGGGCAATCCCAGGGATGCTGCGTGTCCTGGACCCGCACTCGAACTTCTACGATCCCAAGGCCTATGCCAAAATGCGGGAAGAGCAGCACGGCCGCTACTACGGCGTGGGCATGACCATCCAGCAGCCTGTCAGCGGCGGCAAGACCTATGTGGTGTTTCCGATGGAGGGCGCGCCGGCTTTTAAGGCGGGTATTCATCCGGGCGACGTGATTGCCACTGTCGACGGCAAAAGCACCGACGGCATGACCTCAGACTTGGTGGCCAAGACGCTCAAAGGGCCCAAAGGCACGCATGTGCTGGTGACAATGATCCGCGAGGGGCAGCCAAAGCCGCTGGCGTTCGATCTGGTGCGCGATGAGATTCCCAACCCTTCGGTGGATCTGAAATATGAGATTCGGCCCGGCGTGGGCTACATTCACCTCAAGCAGTTTCAGGAGACGACGGCGCAGGAGGTCAACGACGCCGTGGACAGCTTTGGCGACCTGAAGGGGTTGGTACTGGACCTGCGCGGCAATCCTGGCGGCCTGCTGAGCCAGGCAGTGGATGTGTGCGACCACCTGCTGGCCAAGGGGCAGAACATCGTCTCTCAGAAGGGACGTGCCTACCCCGACGTGGTGTATACCGCCAACCACGGCAACAACGGCCACACATTTCCGATCGTGGTGCTGGTCAACCGCAATACGGCTTCAGCGGCGGAGATTGTAAGCGGCGCCTTGCAGGATCACGATCGCGCGCTGATTGTCGGCGAGACGACTTTTGGCAAGGGACTGGTGCAGACAGTCTACAACCTGAGCGAAGACACCGGGCTGGCGCTGACGACTTATCACTACTACACGCCTTCGGGGCGGCTGATCCAGCGTAACTACTCAGGCGTTTCGCTCTACGACTACTACTACAACCACGCCGGCGCGCTGCCCTCCAACTCGACCAATCAGGAAGTCAAGCTGACGGATTCGGGCCGCACGGTCTATGGCGGCGGCGGCATTACGCCGGATGAAAAGATCGAAGCGCCCAAGAGCAACCGATTCCAGGACGAGCTGCTGTATAAGGAAGTTTTCTTTCACTTCGCGCCGATTTACCTGGCCAACCGCACCGTGGACAAGAATTTTGACGTGAACGACGCAGTGCTGGGCGAATTCAAGAAGTACCTGACCAGCCAGAGCATTACCTGGACCGACGCCGACCTGAACGGTGTGATGGACTGGCTGAAGGCCAGCATCAAAGACAAGATTCTCACCATCCAGTTTGGTCAGTTGCAAGGCCTGCGCACACGGGCCGACTGGGATCCCGAGATCCAGAAGGCGCTGACCTTTCTGCCCGAGGCGCAGGCTCTTGAAGACCACGCGCACAAGGTGCTGACGCAAAAGGCAGAGGCGAGGAACGAGGCGCAATAGACTTAAAGCATGGAAGCAGTAGAGGGCTTCGGTGGCTCCTGCTTGGAAGGTGAATCCAGGCCTTGGGATATGCTTGCCGATGGCCGGCTGGTCAGGAGACCAGGTAGCCCCCGCAAACAGCGATTCAGCCCGTGAGCGCGCACGAGTTGTGAGTTGGTATCCTTTTTTGCCGGTTTTGGCATCGTACTATCCGGCGCCTGGAAAAATATGGCGCCGGGTAAACCGGTAAAAGGAGGATTATGACAAGCCCCAAGAAATGCGCGAATGCGGCCTGCACCTGCCCGGCCCCGGAAAAAGGAAAATACTGTAGCCCCCATTGCGAGGGCATCGGGAGCAAAATCGAGATCGCCTGCCTGTGCCGTCACCACGAATGCGACGGCAAACCCGCCTAAGTTAGGCCCCGGCACGGATTCGATCGGCGGTCAGCCCTTTTGTTGGCAGCCCGGCCTGAACTTGCAGGCTGGATTGGTGGAGATTTCTTGACTTTGGAAGTCTCGCTGGGCACCCGGCAGTGGAGATTCAAGACACCCTGATTGATGGCCGGTCAGACGCTGGAACCCGCATCCCGATCAGGAGTCAACCCGCTCAGGCTCCCGCTCATCCCCACCGTTGTGGTCGATCCGGTCTTCTTGGTCTTCGCGCTCTTCCGCCTCGCGACGCTTCTCGCGTTCTTCGCGCTCCTCGCGGCCATCGCTCATGATCGTCTCCTGTTTCCAGTATAAGGGACTGCCGTATTGCAAGCGCTCCAACCAATTGCGGATGGTCAGATCTGGAAACCCGCCTGGGGTAGGCGAGGCCACCACACGCTGACGCGGGCGGCGCGATAGCTCTCCACAAGAGCCCAATAGGCGTGCCGATTGCCGTCCTTCTCACGATAGCAACGCCGTAGATACATGTCCTCATGCTACGAACCCCGAACCGGCCCGCAAAGCCCTTGGTCGTCACTCCATCCGCTTTTCCGCTGCCAACTCGCCTCTTCCCGCGCCTTCCGCACGAACAGATGTTGAAAACAAACAGCCGCTGCATGGACTGAGCGGCTTTCCCCTATGTCATAGGAAACTAGTCAGTTATAACGCTGCCCAAACTGGGGAAGTTGGGCTAGTTGCCGGCTGGCATCCAGTTGATCCACCTGCCAAAGCCCTCACCGCGCCGGCTCGTAAGGCTCGACGCGCAGCATGTCGGAGAGAACGGTCCGCTCCTCGGGGCTGAAGACGCCTTGGTAGCGGGTAGAGTTGAGCACCATCTGGCGCTGGTCCAGTGGAACCCCGCGCAGATCCCGGAAGGCGCTCCCCATCAGAGCCCGGCGATCGGCCGGCAAAGCGTTCAGGCGGCTTGCGGATCGCGCGACCTGCATGCGCTCCTGTGGCGAGAGGCGCTCCAGCATCTCGTTGCGAGCCAAGCGGCGCTGACGCACATCCTCGGGCAGCTGATTCACCTGATGCAACTGCTGGATCAGCCGCTGCTGGTCGGCGGAGGGAAGCCTATAAAAGCTGGGGTCGTTGCGCAGCATTCGCTCCTGCTCCTGGACAGGCAGCCCCCGGTGATCATTGAGCCAGGCTCCCAGGTGGCCGGGAGGCGCTGCGCCGGGATAGGCATAAGCCGGCCGATTGAGACCCGCATTCGGCGGGGCTGCGTAGCCGGGCCGGACAAATACATTCCGAGGAACATTCCCAGGATTGCCGGGCCTGAGTCCAGGAGCCATGTAGCCGGGCGCTGGACGCTGCATCCCGTTCCCCTGAAACCCGCGCGGAGATTGCTGCAGAATATACCGATTCTGGCTGGGAGGCCTGTTCGCTTGAGGCCGAGTGATCTGAGGATGAGCGGTTTGAGACCTGGGTCCGGCAGAGCGCATCGCAGGTCCACCGCCGCCACGGGGCGCCGCCGCACGAGCATGCTGGCCTTGAGCCGAGACCTGGGAGACGCAAAGAACGACAATCCACGCAGCCAAAGCCGCGCGGATTGTTCGAACCGCATTGTGTCCCCCGGTCTTCATCTCTTCCCGTTTCCGCCGTACCGACGCCGAATGCACCCTTAGTTTCCGTTGTTGGTGATGGTGGAGAGCGCCTCCATCTGATCCAGAAGCTGCGCATTGCTATCCAGTGTCTGCAAGTCGTGGACCACGGCGGTAGGCTGGGTGCTCGGCTGATTCCCATTGGTAACACCCACGTAAGTTCCGCCGCCCAGCAGCAGCAAAACCGAGAGCGCCATGGCCGCCAGCGGACGCACATGCATCGAGGGCCCGTAAGCCAGACGGACACGCAGTCTGGCCAGCCAGCCAGCCGGCGCAGCCGCGCGTTCTTCGCGCAGCCGCGCTTCCATGCGGGTCAAGAAGTAGGGATTGGGCTCCGGAGCCTCCCAGGTATCGAGCAAGGCGAGGGTAGCACGCAGCTCCGCAAGTTCCTCGCGGCAGCGGCCGCACTCCTCCACGTGAGCTTGAACCTTGGCAGGCGCTTTCTCGGGCTCCAGCAGCAGGTCCGCCAGCTTCGAGTCCATTTCAGCGCAATTGTTCTTCATCCGTTCCATGTTGTCCCCCCACTTCCGCCGGTGTCGCCCGGCTTGTTTCCACTTACACAAAATCCTTCAACTTATCTCGCAGCGTCTGGTAGGCGCGAAAGAGCAGCGACTTGGTCGCCGACTCGCTCAACTTGAGCACCTCTCCGATCTGCCGGTAGTCCATCCCCTGATACTTGTGCATCAGCACCGCCATCCGCTGCCGCTCCGGCAGGGCCATTACATGCGTGCGAATAGCGGCCATGCGCTCATCGCGCATCAGCCGCTGCTCCACCGTCGGCTCGTCGTCGGCCACATCCGGCGTGCTGCCTGTCTCCTCATCCGGCGCATCCAGATAGACGGTCTGAGCCGCCCTCTCGTGCCGGGTATCTCGCGCGTTGTTCACCGCCAGGTTGGTCGCAATCCGGTAAAGCCATGTGGTGAACTTGGCCTCGGCCCGGTAGCTCTCCCTGGAGCGGTAGACACGCAGAAACACCTCCTGCGCCAGCTCCTCGGCAACCGCCTGGTTGCGAACCATCCGAAACAGGAAGTGAATCATGGCCCGGTGGTACTTGCGCACCAGATAGTTGAAGCCGTCTTCGTCGCCCGCGGCCACGCGCAACATCACGGCAGCGTCGCTGGCGGGGTCCAGAGCGGCCTTCGCGCCCACATCCGAGTCTGGTGTTGAGTCCGGCCGAAAAGCCGCGCCCGCTCCCAGGGCCGATTTGTCCAGCACCAAGGTAGCCATATCTTCTGGAACCCTATTCGCGGCGGAAGGTTGCGCCACGCTGGCGATTTCATGCCCAGCTTCGGGGCTGGAACTCCCTGTAGCCGCTCCGTCGGGCTGCGAGCCAGGCCTGGCCCCGGAAGAGCCGGCCTTCGAAAACTGGAGTCCGGCGCTAGCTCGGCTCGCTTCAGGCAGCTTTTGACTGGGCAGATGGCTGCAGGACGGATCAAGACCAGCCAGATCAAGGCCGCCGAGTCCTGCAACCGGGCACAGCGCCGCTTCCCCGTCTGGGGGGAATTCGCCGGCAGGACGGATTGATTGGGCTCGAAAATGCATCGTCGGCTTGGCGCGGGTTCCGGGTGTCTCAAGGCGAATGCAAGGGTTGGCCGCAACGGCCCGCTGGTGTTACTCTAACCTACGGGATGCCACGCTGGCGCGGCTTTTGCCGGTCCTCTCCGGGGCGCTTAACTCAGCGGTAGAGTGCCACCTTCACACGGTGGAAGTCGCAGGTTCGAATCCTGCAGCGCCCACCATATAAATCTATAACTTACGGCCTTTACAGCCGAAAAAATCAACCCACATTCCAACCCGCATTTACTACACCATTGCAGTGTGCGTCTGGAGTGCCACAAGAAACTGACCTTGCGCCTCCCGTGCTTGTTCCGAGTCCTACTGTGTGTACAGATCCAGCGTCGTCTGAATCCGACTATGCCGCAGAATTCCCTGCACCGTCTTCGGCTCAACCTTCGCCTTGTTCACCATCCAGTTGGAAAGGGAATGGCGGAGATTGTGCAATCCAAACCGATGCCTTTCGGGCACCTTCACTCCGGCCCCAAGGGCAGCCGTACGCAAGTGACCACCGCAATCCATGGCTGGCCACCGGCAATTTCCGCTATGTGTGCGCGGCTGGCGGCATTGCGCATCGCTACGAGCGATGCCTCTTGGCTGTTAGTTGAAGTCGGAGCACGATGCGCGCACTCGACGACAGCTTCGAGAATCTCTTCCGGGATTGGGTCGGTCCCATAGCTGCGGCTGCTGTGATGTGCCTAAAGCAGGCGGATGGTTTCATTCATCGGGTCCCCTCGTTTTTGTCTGCTGGCGTTTGTCAAGAAATCCAACAGACTAACTTCACAAGGAACGTATTGGTTCTTTCGCTACACACTCAGCGTGGGGTAATCGGTATAACCATGTGGCCCCGGTGTAAAGAAGGTGCTTCCGTCCGGCACATTGAGCAACGAATTGCTCGTAAACCGAGCCGGTAGATCGGGGTTGGCGATAAAGAGCTGGCCGAAGGCTACCGCGTCCGCCTCACCGTCCTCGATGACCTGATTCGCTTGTGCCAGCGTGTATTTTTCATTCGCGATGTATACGCCGCCGAATTGCTTTTTAAGTTGCGGACCCAATCGGTCGGGTCCGAAGTACTCGCGCGCAAGCAGAAAGCCGAGCTCGCGCCTGCCTAGCTCACGCGCCACATAGCCGAAGGTAGCCGGCGGGTTTGAATCGTGCATGTCCTGCGAATCGCCGCGCGGCGCCAGATGCATACCTACGCGCTTGGCGACCCAAACCGAGATCACAGCATCGGCGACTTCAAGCATGAGCCTGGCGCGGTTTTCAATCGATCCGCCATATTCGTCTGTGCGATGATTGGATCCGTCCTGCAAGAACTGATCGAGCAGGTAACCATTGGCCCCATGGATTTCGACGCCGTCAAAACCAGCCAGCTTTGCGTTCTCTGCTCCTTTGCGGAAGGCCTCGACGATGCCCGGGATTTCGGACGTCTCAAGTGCGCGCGGCGTCACATAATCGGTAACTGGACGCACCAAGCTCACATGGCCCGCGGGCCGGATGGCGCTGGGAGCAACCGGCAGTTTGCCCTCGAGAAATCGAGGGTCTGAGATGCGGCCCACATGCCAGAGTTGCGCAAAAATCCGGCCCCCGGCCCGGTGTACAGCCTTCGTCACCAGCTTCCAGGCTTCGATTTGTTGCGGCGACCAGATCCCCGGCACATTGGCGTAGCCAACGCCCTGCGGTACAACCGGGATGCCTTCGGAGATAATCAGACCGGCGCCCGCGCGCTGTGAATAATATTCGACCATAAGTTGCGTCGGAATGTGCTGAGATGTGCCCCGCAAGCGAGTAAGCGGAGCCATGATAATTCGATTCGGCAGGTGGAGCTCGCCGATCTGGATTGGGTCGAGCAGAGAAGTCATCGATTCATTCCTCGTGAAACGTGTGTTGTCTGTCGGGTTCAATTCTAAAGATGCTCTTTAGGGAGTCAGCACGATCTTGCCGACTCCACCCTTTTCCGCAAATTGCTGTGCTTCCCGAATTTGTGAAAGCCTGAGTCTCTTGCCGATCGGGATGGAAAACAAGCCTCTTGCCACTTGCGATCCAAGCTCTTCCAGTCTTGCTGAATCAGGCTGGGCCCAGATGGTCACAACTCGCAGATCGCGCCCTTCCGCGGAGGGCGGCGCGCCGAGCACACTGGCCAGGACACCGTTCTTTTTGAGCCGGGGCAGAAGACGGTCAATGGTCTCATGACCCACCATATCCGCGATTGCATCGAGTTCCGGCAAGCTGCCAACTTCGTTCACATCGCCCAATGCAATTACGCGATCTGCACCAAGGCGTTCAGCCTCTGCCCGCTGGCTGGCACGAACGCCTGCAATCACATGAGCTCCGTGCTGCTTGGCAACATGGACAGCAGTTCGGCCGACACCGCCGACTGCGCCCGTAATGAGGATGACCTCACCAGGCCTTGGCCGAATACCGACTTCAATCACCTGAGCTCCGGTCAAAAAAACCAAGGGCAGCGCCGCGGCATCGATGGCGTCAAGCGTTTCCGGTATTTTGGCGAGATCCTCGGACTTGCACACAACGTATTCGGCATAAGTGCGATTTACCAGGCCGAAGACACGCTCGCCCACCTTCAGGCTAGTTACACCTTCTCCAAGCGCGGCCACCTCGCCTGAAAGGTCGCGGCCGAGAATCGCCGGAAATTCGAGCGGCATCATCTCCTTGAGGTCACCGCGACGCAGTTTCCAGTCGATTGGGTTGATGCTGACGGCTATCGTTTTCACCAACACCTCGCCTGCGGCCGGAACAGGGATAGGCGCATCCTCGTAGTGGAGCTGGTTGACGTCTCCATAACCATGCAGCAGAACAGCTTTCATCAGTCGTTGAGTCATGTGCTTCCTTTTCTACATGCTTTGATTTTCAGGTTGTCAGCATACAACAACAGGTGTCCCATGTGAAGCGCTGGATTCCTGGGCGAATGGATGGAGAGGCCGTAATGCCCGTTTCAACAGCCTTTCCAGATTGACGGTCCAATCGATTGCCAGCTAGTCTTCCAACCTAGACGCCAATTTCGTGCAAGGCCAGAAAAGCCTCCAGCAAGACGCGAGGATTGAATTGTCCCTTGTATACGGGCGGCGCCTTTCGGTCCAGGCCAAGCAATGAATAGACAGCCGTCTGCGCGGAACGAACGGAGTACTCCACCGTAAACACCACATCGTCAGGCTGTTCGCAATACTGCCCAGCGAAGGCCAGGTTCTTCGAGCCTTCCGGTATCACCTGAGGACGATCCCCATTGCTTCGAGGCAGGAATTGACTGGTTATAAAGGGCATCATGCAGGGAATGCAGATGGCAGTTTCGAGAATCCGAGCGGCATGCGATTCGAGGTGCAAATGGCCGAGGATCTCGGTCATGATTTCACGCCCCGAACATGCCGACATAGGCTTCTTCACGAAGTTTCCTGGTACATCGACGAACAAGCCATAACCCCAGAGAACCTGCACATCTTCAGGCTGCCCGATGAAGTGTGGCTGGTGTGGCAACACGATCGATGCCAGCCAACTGGACTCCGGAAAGGTAATCAGGCCTCCTTCTCCAGGGATGTTGCCTGTGAGATCGAGGATGAGTTGGAAGAATGTTGGGTCGTGAAGAGTGGTTGTAAAGGATATCCACTTCGATTGCCCGATGTGGTCAGCGAAGTTCTTCGGTTGGCCAAACTGCGCATGATCTTCTGCAATTTTTTCCCACAGCGCCCAGGAACCTACATCGGGCTTTCCGAGCAAAGCTGGCGGCGAATCCATCGATCCGAGACTGGAATTCTCTGTCATGGATCCCAGCGTGACGATGACTCTATCCTGTTTTTCAATAGCTATCACTTTAAGGCAGGCGCCATCGTTAACGATGATCCCGTCAACGTAATAGCTGTCGCCTTCATAGTAGAGACTGAGATCGGTAACGTGTGTCTTCAGCATGAAGTTCACGCCGCGTTCTTCGAGCCATTTCTGGAGCGGCTTCACCATCGAATCGTATTGGTTGTAGAGTGTTCGCATGATGCCCGTAAGCGTGTTGAATCCGGAGACCATATGAGTGAAGCGGACAAGGTAACGCTTGAACTCGACTGCGCTATGCCAGGGTTGAAAGGCAAAAGTGGTGCACCACATGCGCCAGAAGTCCGTCTCAAAGAACTCAGGATCGAACTGATCGGAGATGGCGCCTCTGCCAAGGAGTTGCTCTGGTTCAAGCGCCAGGCGCTCAAGCGTCAGAATGTGACTCTCGCTCAAGCCAAACTTGGGCGCGTCGATCCTGTGTCCATCTCGAAAAAGACGGGATTTCGACGCGGTCTCCATCGTCTCATTCCAGTCAAAGATCTCTCGCGTCACGGTCCGAGTTCCATCGAGAGTTGGAATCGCCGAGAAGAGATCGAATGTGCATAGATATTTGCTCTCGATCATGCGGCCGCCGCGCATTACGTAGCCGTCAGTCGCGTTCCCGGCCGCATCCAGACTGCCACCGATTCTGGACGACTCTTCAATGATCGTAATTGTGTTCCCAGGGATAAACCCGTCGCGAATCAAGAAGACCGCGGCGGCAAGGGAGGCGATACCGCCACCCACGAGGTAGGTCTTTGAATCCGGATCAAATTGCGTCGAAGGCATCGCGTTTTCACTTTCTCCCTATAGAATGCGTCTTGCCGCACCACCGCAAGAGGCTTTTGCATGAAGGGTTTCCGTCACACAGTGCGATTGTCTATCTGCCAAACTGAAATGACTGTATCCAATTGAACAGATGGTCAGCCGTCCCTGATCGGAGAATGATGCTGAGCGTGCGGAAAAGACTTCGGCAGTAAGCACAGCCTTTCAACGCTCACCCGTGGCATCAACAGAAATCGCCATTTCCATAGGACTGGCTCTACAGCCGCAACAATCCACGACGAACCTCATTGAATCGCAGAAACCTGGAGAAAGCAATGTCAGCAACAAATTCAGTTGTCGCCGTATACGACTCTCACGAGGAGGCGGAACGCGCCGTCAAGGCGCTCCAACAAGCCGGCATCGATATGAAGAGCCTCTCGATCGTGGGCAAAGGCACACACACAGATGAACATGTCGTTGGGTACTACAACGCTGGTGATCGGATGAAGTACTGGGGCGAGGTAGGGGCATTCTGGGGTGGATTTTGGGGTCTGCTCTTTGGATCCGCGCTCTTTGTGATACCGGGCATTGGACCGATTCTTGTGGCTGGCCCGCTGGTTGGATGGATCGTAGCAGGCCTAGAGGGAGCTGTCGTTGTCGGCGGGGTCAGCGCTCTCGGAGCAGGCCTGGTAAGTATTGGCATCCCAAAGGACAGCGTCATCGAGTACGAAGCAGCATTGAAGACCGACAAGTTCCTGTTGATCGTCCATGGCGCGCCGGACGCGGTGTATGGCGCACGATTCATTCTCGATGGCTCCAGCACAGGCAACTATTGTGTTCATGGCCAGCCGATGCTGACCAGTTAGACTTTGTTTGCGCAACGGGTTGGGCGGTTACTCAGGCTCAGAACCCATCTGGCCCATTTAGAGAGCCGCTCGATCTCATGCGCGCATCTCTGTCAGCCTGATCGTCTTTAGGCAATTCCGGATCGGAACAGGACGAAATCGACATGTATCCAGGATTCAACGCACAAAGCTCTAAGCCCTTTGCTACGCGCAGGACACTAAACCACCAGCAGGTTCATTCGATTCAAGGTTCAGCCACCGACGGATTCGACATCTGGTGGCAGAAAACCTTTGCACAGCACACAGCCATGGCCGCGGAATTGTCGGCCCTCATGCGCGCCGATCGCCGAGTTAACCCGATCTGGCAGGCGCACGTTGGGCAAACGCATTGATCGCGTTCGTAATGGAGCAGCGCTCCACATACAAACCAACTGCCAAGGCGTCATAGATGAACGACAACATCTGCGATCCCTTTCAAAAGAGGCTCCAGTCCATGCGGGTCTCTCTGCACTACCCTGCAAGCGCGCACCCGGAATCCGCGCTGTTGCTCCTCTTGTGTCTGCTTGTGGCCGGTTGCCATGTGCAGCCAGGAACCCTGCCGCGCATTGGAACCAATGCAGCAGACGCCAGAGTTGTTGGCGAACGACTGCGTACGATAACGTCTGCCGGAACGCCCTCTGATGTCCATTCAGCTAACTTCAGCGACGATCTACAGAATGCTCAGAGAGTGTATGAGGCGATCCAATATGCACCCGCATGGGTACGCGAAGGACAAGTAACACCACAGGCACTCGTCATCATTTCGGCGCTCGAAAACAGCCAGCAAAAAGGGCTGAATCCAGAAGACTACGATGCTTCGCGCTGGCCCGCGCGACTCGTTGCTCTCAAGGCTACGTCTGGGAGCGCGGATACCGTGGCACAATTTGACGCGGCGCTGACGATCGGTGCCATGCGGTATCTCTCCAATCTCCGCATCGGAAGGGTAAATCCAAAGCCCTCGGAGTTTGGCATTGATCTCGAGAATCAACACTACGACTTGCCGCAGTTTTTGGTTCAGAAAGTTCTGACGGCGAGCAATCTCCCAGGCGTGTTGAGCAAGGTTGAGCCCCAATACCTGGGCTACCAACGCACCGAGACCGCGTTACATACTTATCTGACCTTGGCGGCCCAGGACCATAGCAATCCGTTACCTGATCCGCAACAAACCGTGAAAGACGGCGCCGCTTATGCTGGCGCGGCACAGTTGGGTGAACGGCTTCGCCTGCTTGGCGACATGCCGCAGAGTACTTTAGCCGACCCGAACTCAACCACCTATGATGGGCCATTGGTAGAAGCGGTTAAGCACTTCCAAGAACGGCATGGGTTAAAGCCCGAAGGAAAACTAGACAAAGAAACGTTGCGCGAGTTGAACGTGCCGTTGAATACACGCGTGATCCAGTTGGAAGATTCTCTTGAACGGTGGAGGTGGCTTCCGGCAGACTATCCACAATTGCCTGTCGCGGTGAATATTCCCGGATTCAAACTGCGGGTATTTTCAGACAATCACACCATTACATTGCGGATGAACGTCGTGGTGGGGAAGGCGCTCAATCATCAGACGCCGATCTTTTCCAAGGAAATGAAGTACATTATTTTTCGGCCGTACTGGAATCTTCCCCTCGATATTACTCGAGCGGAGATTGTTCCCAAGCTTCGCAGGGATCCGCGCTACCTGGCGAGGAAGGGCTATGAAGCCACGGACCAGAACGGGCACATCGTAGCTGCCGGAGCGGTGAGCCAAGCCGTGTTGGCAGAGATAAAGTCAGGCAGGCTTCTGGTGCGGCAAAAACCCGGACCACGAAACGCGCTTGGGTTGGTCAAATTCATGTTCCCCAATGAATTCGACGTGTACCTGCATAGCACGCCTGCGCCGCAGTTGTTCAATCAGTCCCGGCGCGACTTCAGTCACGGCTGCATTCGCGTGGAGAAACCGGCGGAGCTTGCGGCGTGGCTGCTCCAGGATCAGCCCAAGTGGACGCTGGAGAATATAAAGGCCGCCATGCAGTCTGGCCCTGACAACCAGCAGGTGAACCTCTCCAGGCCTGTGCCGGTGGTCATCGCTTATCTAACGGCGATAGTCGAGGAAAATGGCGAGGTCTATTTCTACGACGACATCTATGGACTTGACGGAGCCCTCAACGATGCCTTGGGCAAGAGCCGGACGAACCACTGATCGGGAATATCTGTTACCAGCGGCGCACTGGACCTACGTCCACATGCACAAAATCGGATTGCGCGTAATATCCCACACCGCCGCGCTTTAGAGACAGCGCAGCATCGCGAACTTGAGCCGTCGGTATCCCTGGAATGCGAATGTCGATTGCTTTTGCCTCCATGTGCTGGCTGTGCAGGGCAACGCCATTGCTATGTTCGCGGAGATAGTTATTGCTCCACGGGGTACGATAGCCGCAGACAATGTCAATCTCGCTATCGAGATGTCCCAATTTGGCCAACAGATCATGCAGAAGATCGAACTCCCTGATGTCATAGTCCTTCTCGTCGCCGGTGCGGTGGTCGCGAAGAAAACGATCCAGCGCCGCAACGCCCTCAGGAAGATATTGATCGCCTACCCGGTAGACCACATCCAGATGTTCACCCGTATGAAGGTGATAGAGGCGGAGCCTAAAAGGCTTGGAATCTGCTGAGGTTGCTGCACCTGCCGCCCTCGCAGAGGGAAAGAAAGAGAATGCCAATGCCGCTACGAAACTGATAATCAACGGTTTCTTTAACAGAGTCTGCCTCTTTCTGAAGTTAACTCTATTATAGGCGTCCTGGCGAATCAATGTAGGCCGAAGGAAGATCGGGCATAGTCGGGATCAATCAGCGAGCTTGTCGAACAGGCACGATAAGGGCTCTGCGAAACAGGAGTTGCGCAGGCGGGTTCTCCGGAATCCAGACAAGGCGCGGCCGGTTCGTTGATGCGGACATGCCGCGCTCGGATGTTCAAAAGAGCACAGCCTTTGCTCTCATAACAAACGAGACTTGAATTTAAGTCACTCTAACGAATCATCGAGGGTACCATGCCGTACGTTCATCCTTTTCCTTCTATCCCGGCGAGCATCCTTGTGCCCATCGACTTTAGCCCGTCCTCTCAAGTGGCTTTGGACGCAGCCAGCGATCTCGCTGAACATTTTAAGGCCAGCCTTGTCCTGGTCAACGTCGTTCCCTGCCTTTCATCTTTCGCTCTCACATATGCAGTTCCCGACGACGCTCTCCGACGTAAGATGGGGGCGCACGCTGAGCGCCTGCTAGCCAAGTGTCAGTCAGCTCTTACGGCGAGAGGCGTCAACTCACGTCATAGCGTCGAATACGGCAACGATGTTACTGCCGCCATCATCGATGTTGCAGAGCGTGAACACGCCGACATGGTGGTGATCTCCACCCACGGCATCTCCGGTTGGCATCCCCTCGTCTTTGGCTCGATCGCCGAGAAGGTCGTGAAGCTTGTGCAATGCCCACTTTTGCTTCTCCACTCAGCCAATCCTGAGACTCAGCTAAAGAGCCTTTCAAACCGCTCAATGGAATGGTGGTAGCGAGTTCGGCGCTACAGGTGACCAACGGTGAGCTCGACTACTCTTGTCGCCCCGGCATCTACCACGCAGGTCGTGCAACCAGCTAAGGATAGCGCCCCAGCTGGCCTCACAAGCGAAGAAGCGCGCGCCCGTCTTGAAAAAGACGGTCCCAATGCAATGCCGGACACGTCAGCTCATCCGCTGCGCAATGCGTTGGCTAAATTCTGGGCGTCGGTAGCAACAGACGAGCACCCCCGAGAATGCCCCCTTGTGATGCACGAGTCTTCATGCAGGCGGGAACAACCGGCGCTGTACGAATATGCTTCTTCGCGATCTCATCGATCTCCGGCTCGGTTAGCGCGGAGAGAACCGCCGACGCTGCATGGTCTGATCGGCTTTCCCCCTCTGTCGTGGGAATCAAATGAGTGACAACGCTGCCCAAACTGCGGAAGTTGGGCTAATGTGGGATAATATGCCTTCGATCCTACCTGCTGGGCAGGGTTTCCCGCGGCGCTGCCTGCGCCAGCATGGCCTCGGCGGTCAGTTCGTCGGCGTGGCGCAGGCCTGGAAAGAGGGCGGCCCACAGTCCGGCAACCGCCAATGCACCCAGGCCGCCCAGGATGGTGGCGCGGACAGCCCCCCACCACTGTGCGGTCAGCCCACTCTCAAACGCGCCCAGTTCGTTGGATGCGCCGATGAACAGCGAGTTGACGGCGCTGACCCGGCCGCGCATCTCAGGCGGTGTGGCCAGTTGCACGAGGCTGCCGCGAATGACGACACTGACCGAATCGGCTGCACCGGAGATGGCAAGAGCAGCCAGCGAAAGCCACATGCTGCGCGAGAGCCCGAAGGCCACAGTAGCCACTCCGAAGAGAGCCACGGCAACGAACAAGCTGCGCCCGGCGCGGCGATGGAGCGGAAAGCGCGCCAGCACCAGAGACATCGCCACCGAACCCACTGCCGGAGCCGCCCGCAGCATGCCTAGCCCAGCAGGGCCCGCATGGAGGATCTCATGGGCGAAAATCGGCATCAGCGCCACGGCTCCGCCCAGCAGCATCACGAACAGGTCCAGAGAGATCGCTCCCAGCAGCAAGGACGAGCGGCGCAAGTAATGGAATCCAGCCAGGACCACCTTCCAGGATGTGGCCTGTTGCTCCACACGGCCAAGCCGCGTGTGCAGGTTGCTCACCAGCACCAGATACCAGATCAGCGCGGCCACGTTGACGACATAGACGATGCCCGCCCCCTCCAGCCCCCATCCCGAAAGCAGACTGCCCAGAGGCAAAGTGAAGAGCACTCCGCCGATCGCAGGTCCCGTGACATTAGCGAACTGAAAGATGGCGCCGCCCCAGGTGACGGCGTTGACAAAATGTTCTTCCGGCACTAGTTGCGGAATCAGCGACGTACCTGCGGGTCCGCCAAAGGCGCGGCCCGTGCCGATAACAAACAGCACAGCATAGATGGGATAGACGTTCCGAGAGCCGCTATGAGCAAACGCGACCAACGCCGCGGAGCAGACTGTTTGCAGTCCGTAGGTGAGCAGGAGAACATGCCGCCGGTCAAAGCGGTCGGCAACATGGCCGGCAGCCAGCAGAAAGATCAGACTGGGCAGAAACAGAGCCAGCCCGGTATAGCCCAGATCCAGCGGACGGTGGGTGATGGAATACACATGCCAAGCCACGGCGACCGACTGCGCCTCGGCCCCGAGCACCGCGACGCCGCGCGCCAATTGGTAAAGTCTGAAGTCGCGGGAGGCAAAAGCCTCCATGCCGCGCCGGGGCGGCGTGGGGGAAAGTGAGGTCATGATCCAATTCAAGGGTATATTGCGCGGGGCATCGCGGCCAAAAGCCGCTCAAGCCCTGCGCCGAGGCGTTCCACTCCAGGGCCGCAGCGTCCGCTACCGTGCCGAATGGCTGCCATTCAAAACGCCGGCACTCGCATACACGGGCACAACCCAGTCATTCAGGAGACGCTGTTCCTGGCAGTCAAGGCACATAGTCGTGACATACTGCGTCGAGCAGTGCGGGCAAAGGCCATGGGTTTCAAATGTGTCGAAGGGCTGCTCACACTTCCCGCACTTCCAATAGGCTCCCACCGGCGGCGCTGTTCGGCAACTGGGGCAGGCAAAACCTTGCCGCCGCGGCAACTTCGCCAACCGCAGCAGCCCTCGCGCGTGCTGCAATCCACCCCAGCAATTCAGCAGGATGAAGACGGCAACCGCCCCAGTCCAGACAGAATGCCATACCACGGCAAGGACGATAAACCCGACAACGCCCACAAAGCCGAGAATCGTGGCTGTCATCAAGCTGCGTGCGCGTCCCAGCCCAAACCAAAGCACGGAGCGCAGAATCTGCCCGCCATCCAGCGGATAGATGGGCAGCATGTTGAAGATCAACAGGCCCGTGTTGATCCATAAGACCGACTTCACAAACATATAGGCGTCGGGCATGGTATGCGCCCATCCCAACGACCGGCTCACCAGAAAAGCCCCAATCAGAATCGGCAGCAGCGCCACATTCACCAGCGGACCCGCCGCGATGCTCCACAGTGTTGCGCCCGGCCGTTGCGGCGGGTTCACAAACGCCACACCGCCCATAGGCCACAACACAATCCGGTTCGCCGTTCCGCCTACTTGCCTGCAAGCCATCGCATGTCCGAACTCATGCGTCAGCACGATGAAAAACAGCGCCAGATACTCCAGCACGCTCCAGGTAACAGAGGAATATCTGCCATCCCGCGCCTGGATTTCGTAAGCCGCCACCAGAAACCAGGACCAATGCAGAAATACATCGACGCCGGCCAGGCGAAATAGATGGATTGCACCGCTTCGAATACTGGGCATGAGGGTAGCTTACTCCTTTCAAGGCGTTTCGGGCGCACTCCAAGGCTCTTGTCTGCAAGGTTTTGCTCGGTCAGGCGCCCGTCGCGGCCAATCCCAGGAGTCCATTGGCAGGTTCTCGTCAAAGGCCTGGGAATCCATGAACCGCAATCCATCCAAAGCGAATCAAATCACCAGCGCCGATGATCGGGTTGATCGTTGGCCCAACTCCCCCGGCCGATTAACGAGAAGAACCAGCACAGGAGACGACTTTTGCCCGAGTTGCAGCCTATATCGGCGCCCTCCACCGGCGCCGGAATCACCCTCAACAACCCGCAACCGGGCCAGCCCGTGAGCTGGCAGCCCCGCGTCAATCCCTGGCTCATTGCCATGACAGTGGCCTTGGCCGCATTCATGGAAGTCCTCGACACCTCCATCGCCAACGTCGCTCTACCCCACATCGCCGGCTCGCTGGGCGCAAGCACCAACGAAGGAACCTGGGTTCTCACCAGCTATCTGGTCGCCAACGCCATCGTCCTGCCCATGGGCGCATGGGCCTCCAACGTCATGGGCCGCCGCAATTTCTTCCTGCTCTGCATCGTTATTTTCACCGTAGCCAGCTTCCTCTGCGGAGCGGCCCCGTCTCTGCCTATCCTGCTCATCTGCCGCATCGTCCAGGGAGCCGGCGGCGGCGGCATGCAGCCCATGGCCCAGGCCATCATGGCCGACTCCTTTCCGCCCCAGAAGCGAGGCCAGGCCTTTGCGCTCTATGGCCTCGTCGCCGTCCTCGCCCCCTCTATCGGGCCAACCCTCGGCGGCTGGATCACCGACAACTTCTCCTGGCGCTGGATCTTCTTCATCAACATCCCGGTCGGCATTCTTGCCTTTGTTCTCGTCAGCCGTCTCGTGGACGATCCGCCCTGGATCAAGGCAGATTTCTCAAAGCTCCGCCACATGGACTACCTCGGCCTCAGCTTCCTGACCATCTCCATGGGCGGCCTTCAGATTATGCTCGACAAGGGCGAAGAAAACGACTGGTTCTCCTCCGGCTTCATTCAGTTCTTCGCCTTCCTCTTCGTCGGCGGCATTGCCGGCCTCATCCTGTGGGAATGGAACCACAAGGCTCCGCTCATCAATCTCAAGCTCTTCCGCTTCAAGAACTTCGCCATCTGCTGCTTCCTCATGGCGCTGGTCGGCGGCGTACTCAACGCCAACACCGTTCTGCAACCGCAGTTCATGCAGCAACTGCTCGGCTGGACGGCCACAACAGCGGGCTTGGCCCTCACCGCAGGCGGCGTCACGCTGCTCTTTGTCATGCCCATGGCCGGTTATGCCACCGGGAAGATCGCTGCCCGCTATCTCACTATCGTCGGCTTCATCCTGTTTTTCGTTTCTTTCCGGTACGCGGCCAACGTGACCACCCTGAACATGACCTTTGCCTCTGCCTCGTGGCTGCGCGTCATCCAGATGATGCCTATCCCCTTCTGCTTCATCTCCATCACCACGGCCGCCTACGTGGGCATGCCCAGGGAGCAGAGCAACCAGGTTGCCGGACTCATCAACTTTGTCCGCAACATCGGCGGCAGCATCCTCATCGCCGTCACCAATGCCCAAGTCACCAGCCGCGCCGCATGGCACCAGCAGCATCTGCAGAGCGCCATGACCTCTGCCTCCATCGCCTTCCAGCAGCAGACACAGGCGCTCACAGGCTACTTCGCATCAAATTTCGGCGGTCCCAACGGCAAGGGCATGGCTCTCGCTTCCATCTACAACCAGCTCAATATGCAGGCTCAGGTGCAGGGCTATCAGGATGTCTACATGGAGCTCGCCTGGATGTCTGTCGTGCTGATTGCGCTGGCCTTCATGCTCAGCAAGAACAAGCCCGGCGAAGGCCCCGGCGCTGGCGCCGTGCACTAAGACCCACTCCTCTGTCTTCCCGCATGACCTGGGCGCCCTATCCTCGGCGCTGGGTGCCCCACCTGGGTGCCGGGTACCCTCTGGGTCGGGGCAGCGCGTTCTTGTTTTTGCGCCCAGGGTGGGATTCGCCGCCGTCGGCTACAATCAACCGTATTGCATCTGACGATCGAAAGCGCCGTGTTTTCGGCACAGCGGCCCAGGGGAACAATCGAACCGTGGCAGGAATTCTCTTTATTATTTCGGCGCCTTCGGGCTCGGGCAAAAGCACGCTGGTAAGCGAGTTGCGCAAGCAGGTCAGTGGCGTGGACTTCTCCGTTTCGTGGACCACGCGTGCGCCGCGCGGCTCGGAGGAGAACGGGCGCGAATACAACTTCACCAGCCGCGAGGAATTCGAGCGGATGCTCGACAAGGGCATCTTCCTCGAGCACGCCGAAGTCTTTGGCAGCTACTACGGCACCGCCCGGCACTCGCTGGATGAGGCGCGCGCGGCCGGGCACGATCTTCTGCTGGATATTGATGTCCAGGGCGCAGCGCAGGTGCGAGCCAAAATGCCTGAGGCCGTGAGCATCTTTGTCATGCCGCCCAACCCCAAGGTTTTGCGCACCCGCTTGCGCAATCGCAGCCGTGCCGAGGGGGTCGTGGACGAGGCGGAGGTCTTCCGCCGGTTGGCTGCGGCCCGCCGGGAGATTGAGAATTATCGCGAGTACGGTTATATTTTGGTCAACGATATTCTCGATCGGGCGGTGGCGCAACTGGAGGCCATCGTACTGGCCGAGCGCTTTTATCGCAATGGCGAGACCATCGCTTACCGGTCGCGCCGGGTGTTGGAAGTGGCTGCGGCCTGCTTGCAAGCCAACTCGCAGGAGCGGATCAAGCCGGTGCTCGATGCCTTTGGGCTGCTTGGCGCGAACGGACAGCAGCATCTGAATTTTGGGGATGACTCCGACGAGGAGGACTCCCCCGACGATAACGAGGACCCTCATGACGATTGAAACCGGATTCGACTCCAACTATCGCAAGGTACTTGTCGCCGCACGCCGCGCCCGCCAGTTGCAGAGCGGCTCCCACGCTCTGGTTCCCAGCCAGTCCACCAAAGCGTGCCGCATCGCCCAGGATGAGATCGCAGCCGGCAAGATCGCCTACGTTAAAACCACTTCCGAGGTGCATAAGCCGCTGGTCGAGGGGCCGGCAATTCCCATCCTTCTGATATAGGCACTGTGCGTAAATATCTGCTTCAACGGCTTCGCCCTGTATCAGGGCACGACTTTAGTCGTGCCGGAAATCCGACGTAAACACCGGCTATTCGGGAACCGATTCCGGAGACTCCTCGATCCCAGTCAAGGTCTCTATCGGTTCAATGCCCGGCTCTTCCAGGTCGAGTTTTATCGGCTTGGCTTCAGGGCTGAAAGACTGACCGGGCAGCGCATCGATGCGATAGCCGGCGGCCTCGGCCGTCGCCAGCGCCTCTTCAACGGTCCGGCTCATCTCTTCCACGGCGGCTCGGCTGGGAGCTGCCTCACCCGCAATGCGAAGCAAAGACGGCATCAGAAGCCACCAAAGCAGTTCCTCGTACGGCTCGCGAACCACATACGAGCGCCCTTCTGACTCGTGGACGCCCGTCAGCCAGCGCACATCCGGGTCAAGCCACAAAGACGCCGAAAGCGTCACGGTTTCATCCCCAGCCCCAGCGTCCCCAGCCCGAAGCGGCTCTGATTTATCCTCGACGCCCGCGTCGGCAGGCGGAATTGCCGGTTCGGCTTCCACAGCCGTTTTCTGCTCGTCCCCAGGCGCAACCGCAGCCGGCGTTTCCACGCTCGCGGCAGGCGTGGCGTCCGATGCCGCGTCCTTTTCGGCGCCGACGCCTGCCCCAGTGAGCAGCACAACCTTGATGCGGGCTGCAACGCGCCAGCCCTCCTCGCCCTCAAATCCGAGCGCGCCAAAGGCTTGCGCAAAGGTCTCGCGCAGCCGCAGCCGGTCAAACAAATCCAGCGCCACGCGTTCGGGGTTCTGCGCATCGATCGATTCAGCCAGCAGTTCCAGCGCGCACCAGCCCAGCAGCGGCCCCCACATGGCCGTCGCGGTAAACTGCGGACTTGGACTCGGAAGCACACGCCTGGCAGCAACCGTCCAGGGCGTCGGGAAAAGGGCTTCAATGGCCGGAATGCGCATGGCGGCGCGCAGACGCTCCAGGAAGACCGAGGCCAGCGATGCAAGCGTGGCAGGATGCGACCTGCCCGAGGTCTGCCGCTCGCGGCCGAGGCGCGAAGCATAGGCAGCCTGCGCCGCGCGCAGGAAAGCTTCGCAGCGCTTCCAGGCCAGATCGAAGAATGTGTTACGCTCCAGTTCGATTTTCTTGTCTTTTGCGGCAAGCGGACCGCCGGCAAGGGCGCGTGGATGCTCCGCAACATCGGCAAGCACGCGCACGACGGCCGGATCGAGAAGCATGCGCAGCGCCTCATGCACCGGCCGAAGTTCCAGATTCACCAGTGCATCGTCCAGGCTGGCGACGCCGCTACCATTCAGCTGATCGCACAGCCGGTCCCAGGGCTGCTCCGCGGTAGAGCGCAGTTCGCGCCAGTCGAGGAAGACATGACACTGATAGGCGTGCAGATCGAGGGTCAGGCCGCGCTCTGCCAAGTCGCCGGCCCGTCGCAGATATTCAAGCCCAGTGAGCGAATCCCGGTACGCAAGCACGAAGGCGGAGTCACCGGTGACACCGAGGCCTTCCCGCAGACGGCGCTGGCGAAGCTGCCCAGCTCCCTTGTCGGCGTAGGCCGCGGAAAAATCGACAGTGCCGTGCGAAGTGCCGTAGCGGTTGTTGTAGACCACCAGGGCGCGCTCGCCGCCCGTGCGGTTCGAGTAGGCAAAGACGTTCTCGTCCACGGACCCAGCAGCCTCAAAGAAGTCGTAAAGCAGAAAGTTGCTGCTCTCGGCAAACAGCCAGCGCCGGTGCAGCAACGGAGCGATCTCCCGTTCATGTCGCTCGACCAGCCAATGGTCGGCGGTCTCGTCGTAGCGGGGACGCTGATACTCCATCCCATATTTCTCGGTGAATCCCTCGATCTGGCCATGCCCGAACATTGGCAGGCCGGGCAGCGTGGCCATCAGCGCGGCAACGCCAAAGCACTTGTCGCCCTTGCCAAACTGGTCAATCGCCGTGCGCTCGTCGGGATTGCTCATGAAGTTCACATAGCGCTTCATGATGTCGGGATCGAATTCCAGCGTGTTCTTGATGACCGAGCGGTACTTGGCGTTTTCCTCGTCGCGCATCATGTTCATGAAGGCACTGTTGTAAACGCGATGCATGCCCAGCGTGCGGACAAAATATCCCTCCATGAGCCAGAAGGCCTCAGCCAGCAGCAGCGTGCCGGGAACTTCGGCGGCCACGCGATCCACCACCTCGCGCCAGAACTCCTGGGGCATACAGCGGTCGAACTCAGCCTGGCTCATGCCATATTCGGCGCGGGAAGGAATAGCGCCGCTGGCCCCCGGCCCTGGAAACCACAGCCGGTGAAAATGCCGCTTGGCCAGCGTCATGGCCGCATCGAAGCGAATCACCGGGAAGAGCCGCGCCACATGCAGGATGGTCTGGATCACCTGCTCCCGCACCGCCGCATTCAGGTAGTCGAGCTGCGCCGTATCGTTCCAGGGGAAGCTGGTGCCGTCGTTGCCGTGATAGATGTAGCGTGTTTCGCCACTGGCCCGGTCGCGCCGCCGAAACACCACCGCGGCGTCGCTTTGCTCAAAGTAGTGGTCCTCGATCTTGATCTCGACCCGCCCGTCATGAGAGAGATCGGGGCCATTGAAGCTATAGGCGGGATAAGGCGGATCCGGCCGGGAGATGAACCAATCAGGGTGTTCGATGACCCAGGGCGAGTCGATGCCCATGTGGTTAGGCACCATGTCACTGGCCAGCCTTACCCCGTGGCGATAGGCCCGGTCGCGCAGGTTTGTGTAAGCTGCCTCGCCGCCCAGATCCTCGGCGATGGTGTAGTCGAAGAGCGAATAAGCCGACGCTACGGCGTCCTGATTGCCGCACAGTTGCTTGATTGTCTTTGACGCGCGGCTGCGCTCCCACACGCCGATCAGCCACAGCGAGTTAAGCCCCCGCCGTGCCAAAGTGGCCAGTTCCTCGTCGGGAATCTCATCCAGCCGCGTGATTCTGCGTCCATACTGCTTGCTGAGCTGCGCCAGCCACACATAGGTGCTCTTGGCGATAAGCACCGTGCTGGGCATCCACGCTGTGTCGGCGCTGAATTTCTCGTATTCGTGGGCCGGATCGCCAAACGTCGGCACTTCGGAATGGACCACATCGGAAGGCCACTGCTGCTGGCCGCCCCGTCCGCGCCTCCCCGGCGGATTGAATTGCATCCAGATGGCCAGCTCTTCTTCGTGCAGAATCTCGCCTGCGAGTTGCAAAAAGCGTTCCAGGCTATCGCCGATCAGTGGCTTCCACAGGCTGCGAATGAGGGCAAGCTGCTCGCGAAGCGATCGCGGAGCGCCCACCGCCGGCGCGCGCAGCAGTTCCAGTAGATTCATGGGCTTGGAGCCTGGAATCGGGATCAGCGGGCGGGTAGCGAAATACTCGGGCAACTGCGCGGTCACCTGGCGATACACCGTCTTTTCAGCCAGCTTTTTGTCTGCAAAAAGCTCCTCGAAGGGAAGAAAGGCCTCGTTTTTATTGGCCGTCCACAGCAGCAGCAGCTCTTCCATTGCGGCAGCCCGATGGGGTGTTCCATCCGTGACGCCGGCCAGCCATTGCAAGGGCGTCTCCAGGCCGCGCGCCACGCTGATTCCCGGAAACTGCTCGACGAAGGTAAGCAGCAGCTTGTCCAGCGCCTCAACGCCTACCTGAGCTGAGAACCAGTCCAGGGCGCTCGTCATCACTTCGGGATCGAGCTGCTCGCGATAGCGCGCCATAAGCACGTGGCTGGCTTCGTCGATCAGGCCCATGGCGTAAAGCTCGCCTGCATGAACCGCCAGCTCGGGATGCTTCTCGACCTCCCGCACGGTGTTCATGCGCTGCGCGAACGTGCGGCACGCGCCTAGATTTGCGAAGATAACGTTCCCTGTATAGGAAAAAAGAGACTCCGCGAACTGGTAGCGTTCACGCGCCTCCCGGGAAATATGGAACTCCATCATAAAAGCCTTGCTCCCGAACTCTCCAAGCCAAACCAACCAGCAACCAGCGCAAACGCAACCTGAAAGCCGCGGCCAAAAGGGTAAGGAATCACCAATGGGGGTCAAGCCGCTGGACGTTACAATTCTAGCCTCTCAGGGGCATGGCTGGCCGGTGCGCGTCCTGTAGAAGGCGAATTTGGATTGGCGGGTGGCGCACCCTAAGTTTTTCAGAATCTGGATATTCCCTCAAATGTGGGTGCCCCTTCCATCCGCAGTTTCTTCGCGGATGGAAGGGAGCGCACGACACTCGACCGTCCAAATCGGGCCTTCCCACCGGCGTCGCCGACCCTCTCGGAGGCGAGACTGCGTCCATCGCTTGTGTCCGCCAACTTGCCAACTGGCGATCCCGCGCAGCGGGGCTAACTCGCCATAAACCTTCGACCGTTCAAAGCCTTCCCGTTGAAATGGCTCAACTTGCAGAACAATCAAAAGCTTGTTTCTTCCTGGAGTAGCTTCGTCCCTTGCCGATAATTACCGCAAGACCGCGCACAATTCTCTCATGGCATGCATTGCAACATCCGAACCCGCTAGCCCCCATCTCGATACCTCAAGGGCACTGTTTACCAGAAAATAAATACCTTCGCCCCTCCCTTTTATTCGCTGTTTATTCCCATCCAAGCTTCACGGGTTGGGAAAACACCGCTCAGGAACCGCCTTGCAACTGGGCACGACGTCAGTCAAGCGCCTTATGGAATCGGAGAATGGCAATCGTGAGCAGGCTCAGCCCCAGCCCCGCCATGGCGGCCATCTGCGGCCACAGAATCTCCATCCCCACGCCTTTCAGATACGTGCCGCGCAACACGATCAAAAAATAACGGAGCGGGATTAGGTAACTCAGAGTCTGCATCCACTGCGGCATGGTGCTGATGGGGAATCCGAATCCCGAGAAGCTGATGGCTGGCATGATAAAGAAGAAGGAAGTCACCATAGCCTGCTGCTGCGTGGAAGAAACCGTTGAAATCAACAGCCCCACGCCCAGCATGCAAATCAGGAAAAGCACCGAGCCGAGGAACAAGACCGAAATGTGGCCGCGAAATGGGACTTGGAACCAGAGTGTTCCGACCGTCGCAATCAGTGCAACATCGAAGAGGCCAATCAGGAAGAAGGGAAGCGTTTTGCCCAGAATGAATTCGGCCGGGCGAATGGGCGTCACCATGATCTGCTCCAGCGTCCCTATCTCCCTCTCGCGGACCACCGCGAATGCCGTCAGCGTAATCACCAGCACCAGCGTCAGGCTGCCGATCACTCCGGGGACAAAAAACCACCGGCTGCTTAACGAGGCGTTGTACCACGGCCGCTGCTCAAGCTCCACCGAAGGCATCGCCTCGACCAATTGCGGCGCAATACGGCCGATGCGGTCCTGCTGGTGGTCGCGCGCAAAGCCCAGCGCAATCTGCGAAATGTAGCTCGATGCAATCAGGGCCGTGTTGGAGTTCGTGGCATCCACAATCACTTGCAGCGGCGCGGTCTCGCCCTTGCCCAGATTCTGCGCAAAGCCGGCATCGATCTCCAGGCCCACGGTGGCCTGGCCTTGGTCGATGAGATCGCGAATCTGTCTCGAGTCGGTCAGTTGCCGCTGCACGTCGAAATAAGGGCTCGATGTAAACCGGGAGATCAGCTCGCGGCTCTCCTGGCTGTGATCCAGATCCAGCACCACTGTCGAGACATGATGAATATCGTAGGTGGCGGCGTAGCCAAAAACCAGCATCTGGATGATCGGCGGCCCGAACAGCAGAAAGCGTGTCCGTTTGTCGCGGAAGACCTGGATGAATTCCTTGATCAACATCTGTTTCAGGCGCCCAAACATGCGTTCTCTCCTTTACTCCAGCCGCTTGTGGAATGCGCGCGTAGCCAGCAGCGCCAGCGCCAGCGCAAATACGCCCAGGGGGATCAGATCGGCGTAAAGCAGGTCCGTGGGCGTTCCCTTGAGGAAGATCTTCTTCAGCACGGAAACGTAGTAGCGAGCCGGAAGAATGCGCGTGATCCACTGCAAGGGGACGGGCATTTGGTCAATCGAAAACAGAAATCCCGACAGCAGAAACGCGGGAAGAAACGTAACCAGCAACGCGATCTGGCTTGCTGCGAACTGGTTCTTCGCGACGACAGAGATAAAGAATCCTAGCGAGAGTACAACCACAAGAAACAACGCGGAGCTAAAGAGCAGTGTCGTAAATGAGCCTCGAAACGGCACGTGAAACCAATAGATAGAAATAGCGGCGCAGACAATCACATCGAACATGCCAAGCACGAAATAGGGCGCCAGCTTGCCCAGCATGATCTCCATTGCGCTCACCGGAGTCGAAATCAGCTGCTCCATTGATCCGCGCTCCCACTCGCGCGCAATGGTGAGAGATGTCAGAAAAGCCCCGATCACCGACATGACCAGCGCAAGCACGCCGGGCACGATGAACGCGCTGCTCTCCAGATCCTCGTTGTACCAGGTGCGAGTTTCAACGCGTACCGGAGCCGACTGAATCGACTGGCCGCGCTCGCGAAGCCAGTTGAGTTGTACCTCGGATGAGTAGCCTTGCGTGACCGCCTGCGCATAGCCGATCAGCACGTTGGCCGTATTGTCGTCGGTGCCATCAACAAGCGCCTGAACTTGCACTGCGCCGCCGTTGCGCAGCCGCGAAGAAAAGTCCCATGGAATAACGATCCCCATCTTGGCGTGGCCATCGTCGAGCGCTCTCGTAATCGCCGGATAATTGTCTACCACGCGCGCTACATGGAAGTATTCGCTGGCCTGGAAGCGCTTCAGCAGATCCTGGCTTTGCTGGCTGCCGTCGCGGTCAAACACATAGACAGGCAGTCCTTTCAGATCCAGATTGACGCCATAACCGAAGAGCAGCATCAGCGTCACCGGCATGACGACCACAATCGCCAGGCTGCGTGAATCGCGGAGAATCTGAATGACTTCTTTCCTGGCCACGGCCAGCAGGCGCGTCAAGCTCATGCTTTGCGCTCCTCTCCGGCGTTGTCCGCCGTTGTGAGAGAGACAAAAACATCTTCCAGGCTGGGGCGAATCTTCTCGACGCGGCTCACGGCGATTCCGTTGTCCGCAAGATACTTGTCAATGCGCGGCTTCGCTGCGGCGGCATCTGCCACAACCAGGTGCAGCGCGTTCCCAAACACTGCCGCATCCATCACGTCGGGCGCGGATTGCAACGCTTCCACGGCCTTGCCCAGCGGCTCGCACTCAATCAGCAGCAGTTCTCCGTTCATTGAATCCCGCTTCAACTCCGAGGGCGTGCCCAGAGCCACCATCTTGCCGCGAAAAATCAGCGCGAGACGATTGCAGTATTCCGCCTCCTCCATGTAATGCGTGGTCACAAAAACAGTCACGCCCTCTTCCGCCATCTGGTGAATCAGATCCCAAAACTGACGCCGCGAGATGGGATCGACACCCGAGGTCGGCTCGTCCAGGAATAGGATCAGCGGCTTGTGCAGTACCGCGCAGCCCAGCGCCAGCCGCTGCTTCCAGCCGCCGGGTAGCGTGCCGGTAATGAGATTCTCCTGGCCCTTGAGATTCGCCATTTCGAGCGCCCATTCAATCCGTTCGTTCAACTTGTTCGCGGGCACGCTGTAGAGTCCAGCGAAGAGGCGGAGGTTTTCGATGACTTTGAGATCGTTATACAGCGAAAACTTTTGCGACATGTAGCCGATGTTTTGCCTCACTGCTTCGGGATCGCGAGCCACATCGTATCCCGCTACGATCGCGCGGCCCGAAGTAGGCTTCAGCAGCCCGCAAAGCATACGAATGGTGGTGGACTTGCCTGCTCCGTTCGGTCCGAGAAATCCAAAGACCTCGCCCTTGCGCACTTCAAGATTGAGTCGGTCCACAGCCACAAAATCGCCGAATCGCTTGGTCAGGTTCTCCATCGATACTGAATCGTTTTCAGGCATGGGGCGTCGCTCCGCTCTGGACAGCATCCACAAACAGATCTTCGATCGACGGCGCCACTTGCTGAATCGCGTCGAAGGGCACGCCGGCATTCTTCAGCCGCGCCTCAAACTCAGGAATGCGCCGCGCGGCATCATCTACCACCACGTGCAGTCCGTCGCCGGTCAGCACCAGGCTTGAGATTCCATCCGCGTGTTCCAGTGAATCCCGCAGTCTGCGCGGTTCCGCTGAGGTAACGGACAGCACGCCTTTACCCATTCTGGCCTTGAGGTTCGGCGGCGTGTCGCAAAACAGCAGCTTGCCCTTGTCCAGCAGCGCCACCCGATGGCAGCGCTCGGCTTCATCCAGATAAGCCGTCGAAGTCAGAATCGCCACGCCCTCCGCGGCCAGTTCATACAGAATGCGCCAGAAGTCGCGGCGGGAAACAGGATCGACGCCCGTGGTTGGCTCGTCCAGCAAGATCACCTTAGGGCGATGAATGAGCGCGCAGACGAGGCCGAGCTTTTGCTTCATGCCGCCGGAGAGTTTGCCCGCGAGGCGCTTCCGGAACTCGCTCATTCCCGCCGCTTGCAGCAGTTGCGCGGCACGCTCTTCGCGCTCTGCCTTTTTCACTCCGAATAAGTCTGCATAAAAGCGAATATTCTCATCCACGGTGAGATCTTCGTAAAGCCCAAAACGCTGCGGCATATAACTCAGCGCGTGTTTCGCTCCCTCAGGATCGCGGATCACATCGAAGCCGGCGACAGTAGCCTTACCCGCATCGGGCGGCATGATGCCGGCGAGCATTCGCAGCGTCGTCGTCTTGCCAGCCCCGTCGGGACCGACCAGGCCGAAAATCTCTCCGGCGCGCACATCGAAGCTCAGAGCATCCACAGCGCGCACGCCGGGAAAACTCTTGGTCAGCCCTTCTGCTGCAATCGCGGGTTGGAGTTCACCCGTCATTGCTTGGCTGCGGCCAGCTTAAGGTGTGCGTCCGCGGGCATGCCGGGTTTCAGCTCGCGATTTGGGTTATCGATGTCGATCTTGATCCGGTAAACAAGTGTAACTCGCTCTTTGTTTGTCTGCACGCTCTTCGGCGTAAACTCCGCGTCGGATGCAATAAACGAGATACGCCCGTGGTATTGCTTGCCTGGATAAGTATCTGTGGTAACTGTTGCTTCCTGGCCCCAGTGAATACTGCCCAGATCGCTCTCGGCAATATACGCACGCAACCAGATATGATTCAGATCCGCAAGCGTCACCACCGGAGAACCCGGAGAGACCACTTCTCCAAGCTCAGCCTGGCGAACAGTGATGACTCCGCTCGAAGGCGCATGAAGAATCGCGTAACTCAGGTTCACCTGGCTCAGCCCCAGGTTTGCATTGGCCTGGTTCAGATTGGCTTTCGCAATCGCGATGTCTTCTTTGCGGCTGCCCTCAACGGCCTCGTTGGTGCGCTGTTGCGCGGCCTTGAACATTGCCTCAGCGCGCTTCAACGCCGTCGCCGCCAGATCGCGATCCTGCGCGGAGATTTCGTCTTTGCCATAGAGCTGCTGCGCGCGATCGTTGTCGAGCTTTTTCTGGTCGAGATCGGCCTGCGCATCCTTCAACGCCTGCTGCGATGCGTTCACTTCCTGTTCGCGGGTTCCGGCCAGCGTGAGCGCCAGGTCAGATTCGCGCACGCGAACACTGGCCTCGTCGATCCGCACCTTCTGCCGGGAGTCGGCATCTTCCAAACGCGCCAGCAAAGCGCCCTGCTCAACTTGCTGCCCCTCCTCAATGGGTAACTCGACAATGCGCCCAGGCACCTTGAAACTCACCAGGCTTTCATGCGCTTCAATGTTCCCAGACAGCGTAAGCTCATTCGCTGGTGCGGCCTTCTTCGTCAGCCGCGGATAGAAATAAATGCCGGCGGCAACCACAGCAGCCAGCAAAATCACAACGGGGATGATTCGTTTCATAGCACCAAACCTCGCAAACAGGAAACCATAGAGCAGTTCTCCAAACGATTCACCTACGGATTCCCCATAAATTGCATAATGTTTTTCTCCGTATCGCCCATGGCGCGAGCCAGCGCAAACTTCGCATCCACATGGGTTGAAACGGCAAGGATATAGTTTTCCTCGGCGCGCGACCGTTGATCCTGAGCCGTAATCACCTCGACATTGTTGGCCGAACCCGCCTGAAAACGATCCTGCGCGAGTTCCAGTTCCCGCTGCGCCAGATCCTGGCCTTCCCTGGCGACCGTTACCTGCTCGGCGGCGGAATTTAGATTCAGCAGCGCCTCGCGAAGTTCCTCATCGATCCCTCGCCGCAGATCGGCAATCTGATCGTCGATCCGCCTGACGCGGCTGGCGAGCTCTTTCTCTTCACCGTCGCGGTCGTGGTCGAAGACCGTGAAATCGATCTGCCCCTGCAGCAGTCCTGTCGGCTGCACACTGCCAATACTGCGCCCGATAACGCCAAAGTTGCCATTGATGCTGAGCTTCGGATAGAAGCGCGCGCGGCTTGCGCGCTGCTGCTCAACCAGTCCCTGACGCTGACGGTCAAGTGAAAGGTAATCGGCGCGCGCCAGCAGCGCCGCGGGCGCAAGCGTCTCAAGATCGGGTTGATTCAGCTCCTGATAGCGAAGCGGCTCAGCCAGGTCCAGCGGCGTGCCAGGACTGATGCCCAGGTTCCTTGCAAGCACCAGCAGCGATTGCTTGTATTGGTTCTCGGCTACTAGCTTTGCTTGCCGGTCGTTGGCAAGCTGCACTTGCGCGCGCAGCACATCCACGCCTGTCGCTGTCCCCGCATCGTGCTTGTCCCTGGCCAACTTGAGTAGAGCATCTGAATCCGTCACCCGCGACTGCGCGGATTCAACGCGCGCCGCGGCAGACTGCGCATTCAAATAGAGAGCCGCAATCGAGCGAACGATCAGATCGCGGGCATCCTGCAAGTCCATCTTGCCCGCGTCGAGCGACCGTTCGCTGGCCTTCAATCCGCGGTAGCTTTGCAAATCGACAATGTTTTGCTGCGCATAAATGCGAAAATCGTAATTCGAAAACGGTCCCACAACATCGGGAAAACCAGGTGCGGAGATGCCAAACGCGCGCAGGTCGCGGTTTTGCACGTTGGCATAGGTTTGCGCGCTGACCCGAGGAAGCAGCGCTGCGGACAGGCGGCGCTCGCGCGTGCCTTCGGCTTCATCGACCCGTGTGCCGGCCACAAGCAGGTTGAGATTGGCCTCAAGCCCCTTTTGAATCGCATCGTGCAGCGTTAGGCGAACCGGCATCGGCTGCTGCGCCGCGCAGTTTGCGCCTGTCATCGAGCCGACAAGCGCACTCGCCAGATACAGAAGAACGGCAATGCGGAATTCCGATCTCATGATTCCCGCTCTCTACCTGGCTGGACTACCGCCCTCCAGAAATGTTGAAAGCTGTCTTCGATCCATGCCTTCAGCGGTGGCTCCCCATGCAGCGACCACAGCAGCACGGTTCCCATGCATGTTTGCAGTAGCTGAATCGCAACCACTTTCTTCTTCAGGCCGGGGTCGATCTCTCCGCGCTCCTGCCCTGCGGCCACCATCTCGGCAATCATCTTGCGTCCCTCGCGCATGTTGCGCTCGATGATGCCGCGAACGGCCTCACTGGCCAGAAAGGATGAAATTAAGGCGCGCGCCAGGCTGGGGCTGCGTCCCGGCTCCTCGGCCAGGCGAAGCACCAGATCGCGCAGCACGGAGTGGATCGTCTGCTTGCCCTTCCCGGCCAGCGCGGCGGCTTCGCGCACCTTGCCAAGCTGAATCTCGGCCATCACGCCCAGCACATGATCCTTGGTTTCGAAATAGTTGAAGAAGGTTCCCTTGCCCACGTCCGCGGCTTCGGTAATGTCTTCCACCGTGACGCTGCTGAAGCCGTGCTCCGCAATCAGCTGCAGAGCGCAACGGAACAGCCGCAGGCGCGTCTCCGCGCCTCTCCTCTCCCGGCGTCCCATATCGGCCCGGTTAGGCGCTTCCCCGGCGGCAAGAGCGTTTGCGAGAGCAGTTATGCGAGGTTTATGACCATTCTTCATAGATGAGTGTCAGGTGTTCATGACTAATGGTCATATTGTTGCGCCTGTTCGGGCTTTTGTCAAGGCACGAGCTCTATCAAGTTGGTGGGTGGGTGGCGCTATTCATGAGCACACAGCAGGGCGCGCATAGTAGATCGCGGACTCGCCGCCGGGAAGCGGAATCGTATCCTTGACCAGCGCGCCGCCCTGCACTATCGCCAACTTGATGCCGCCTGTAGCTGCCGCTGCCGGTCTCCTGATGTTTGCCAAAGGGATCGTAGCTAAAGCGCTGCGCGACAATTCAAGGCCTGAGAATCCAAACTTGGGGCATCCGGCCTATGCCCTGCCGGATACCGGGCTCCCCGTCCTTGTGCTTCTTTTTAGCGCAAGATCGCTGGATGGGAAGGTTCGCCTCATATCTGCGAACAGCCCAGCGGGCTCAGGATCAGGTTCGTTATGTTGGTCACAATATTGTCGAAACTGTAGCGCGGGCTGCCGGAAAGCTTCTTCCAGGCCGGATCGCTGCGGAAAGTGTCCCACTGCTTTTCGAGTTCGGCCATGTCGGCGAAGCTCAGCATATAGGTCAGGCTCGGCATCCTCGAAGCAATCAGCGTATCGCCGAAAAACACCGGGTGAAAGCCCGCACTCTTGAAGATCTCGAACTCGCCCGAGTGAAACATCTCCACCTTGCGAACGTGGTCCGCATTGCTGGGACTTTCATACGTCCTGAGTTGAAAGATGCGCTTGCCCTTGGTTGCGGAAGCAGCCGGCGGAGTTACACGAGGCCAGCCTTCAAAGGCTGCCAGCAAAGAAGCTTCCACCCGTTGAAATGCTGGCGCCGCTGCGGTTGCATTCCAGAACGGCTCCGCGGCCCTCATGAATCCCGCATCCCCGGCAAGACGCAGATCCAGTTCCGCCAGAGCCTCCACCGAGGTTCCCGGAATCAGCAGATAATATGCCGGCGTTTCCGGCCCAATGTCGAGTTTGAATGCGCCGATCGGCCCCATCCCCATGCGTACCAGCGCGGGAATGAGCGCATCGCCAAAATAGCTCTCGGTCAGCTTGGTCTGCTGCCCACTCAGCAGGGTATAGCGCCGCATCAGGTAGAACTCGCGGGAACCGGCCGCTGGGGCCTGCCCCGAAGCATCGCCCGCAACGGCAAGAGCTGAAGTCAGAATCGAAGCGGTGAGAAACTGACGCCGTTCCATGGTTCCCTCCGTGTTCGCAGAATCATCCCTTGGCAGCGCAGCCCCTCGCATTTTCCATGCGAAGGGCAGGCATCCTGCTTTACTGCCTGGCAGGCAGATTGGAGCCCAGCTCGCCCGGAGGCACGGCGGCCAGCACTTCGCTCTCAGTGGGCAGGGCTGGCGATAGAGGGCTTTCCAGAGCCAGCGCCAGCACTTCGTCCATCTGGTCGACAAAGTGGAGCTTGATGGACCGCTTGATGTTGTCTGGCAGCTCCTCGATATCCTTTTCGTTGGCACGGGGCAGGATGACCTCGAAGATGCCGGCGCGCAGGGCAGCCAGCAGCTTCTCCTTCAATCCGCCGATGGCCAGCACCTTGCCGCGCAGCGTAATTTCGCCGGTCATGGCAATGTCGCGGCGGACAGGAATCTTGGCCAGTGCGCTGGCCAGAGCCGTGGCCATGGTGATGCCGGCCGAGGGGCCGTCCTTGGGGATTGCACCCTCGGGAACGTGCAGGTGCAAGTCCACATTGCGATAGAATTCGCGGGTGAGCCCCAGCGCCTGCGCCTTGCCGCGAATGTAGCTGAGCGCGGCCTGCGCGGACTCCTGCATCACGTCGCCGAGCTGCCCGGTAATCGTGAGCTTGCCCTTGCCGTCGAGCACCTGCACTTCGGTGGTGAGAATGCTGCCGCCCACCTCGGTCCAGGCCAGGCCCGTTACCAAGCCGACTTCGCTCTTCTCATGCACTTCGGAATCGCGATATTTGGCCACGCCCAGGAACTCGTGCATGTTGGCGGCCGTCAGCTCTTCTTTGTGCTTGGCGCCGCTCTTGACCACCTTGCGGGCTACCTTTCGGCAGACGTTGCCGATTTCCCGCTCCAGGTTGCGAACCCCCGCCTCGCGCGTGTAATAGCGGATGATTTCGAGAATTGCATCGTCTGTGAAAACGATGTTTTTCTCGCTCAGGCCGGTCTGCTCGCGCTGCTTCTTCACCAGATATTGGCGCGCGATCTCCAGCTTTTCCGCCTCGGTGTAGCCTTGCAGGCGCAGAACCTCCATGCGGTCCTGGAGCGCGGCCGGAACCGTATGCAGCACATTGGCCGTGGCCACAAACAGCACCTGCGACAGATCGTAATCCACGTCGAGATAGTGATCCTGGAAGGTCGTGTTCTGCTCCGGGTCAAGCACCTCAAGCAGCGCCGAGGCCGGGTCGCCGCGGAAGTCCGAGGCCATTTTGTCCACTTCGTCGAGCAGGAAGACGGGGTTCTTGGTGCCAGCACGCTTCATGTGCTGGATGATCTGGCCGGGCAACGCTCCGATGTAGGTCCGCCGGTGGCCGCGAATCTCGGCTTCATCCCGCACCCCGCCCAGTGAGAGCCGGACAAACTTGCGGCCCGTAGCCTTGGCGATCGACATGCCCAGCGAGGTCTTTCCCACGCCCGGAGGCCCCGCAAAGCAAAGGATAGATCCCTTGGGATTCTTGACCAACTGGCGCACCGCAAGGAACTCAAGAATGCGCTCCTTGATCTTCTCCAGGCCATAGTGATCGGTGTTCAGCACCTTTTCCGCGTACTCGATGGAGCGGGTTTCTTTTGAGCGCTTCTTCCACGGCACCGCCAGCAGCCAGTCAATGTAGTTCCGGCTCACGGTGGACTCGGCCGACATGGGCGGCATCGCTTCCAGCTTCTTCAGTTCCTGGATGGCTTTGTCGAGCACGTCCTTGGGCATGCCGGCGGCTTCAATCTTCTTGCGCAGTTCGTCGAACTCGCTCTTTTCGCCGCGGCCCAATTCCTTCTGAATGGCCTTGATCTTTTCGTTCAGGTAATACTCTTTTTGCGCCCGCTCCATCTGCCGCTTAACGCGCGATTGAATGTTGCGGTCGAGGTCGAGCTTTTCGATCTCGATGTCCAGCACGTCGGCGATCCGCGCCAGCCGCGTCGCCGGGTCAAAGATGGCCAGCAGTTCCTGCTTCTCCTCGATGCCGAGTTGCAGGTTGGCGGCGATGGTGTCGCTCAGCTTGGCTGGCTCGTCCATGCGCACGGTGGCGATGATGGTTTCGTAGTTGAGCGACTGCTGCAGCTTGACGTATTGCTCAAAGAGGCCGGTCACGCGCGTCATCATCTGCCCCACGGCCGGCGTCATCTCAAAGTCGGTCTTGCCGGTGCGCACCGTGGCCACAAAAAAGCCGTCGCGATCGTTCACCTCAGTGGATTTGGCGCGCTCCACGCCCTCCACCAGCACCTTGATATTGCCGTCGGGCATCTTGACGCTTTGCACGATATTGCAGATCGACCCTACCTGGTAGATTTCCTTGGCCTTGGGCTCATCTATCGATGCGTCGTGCTGGGTGGCGAGAAAGATCTTGCGGTCGCCGTTGAGCGCCTCTTCCAGAGCGCGCACGCTGGACTCGCGGCCCACCACAAAGGGCGTCATCATATAGGGAAAGATCACCATGTCCCGGATGGGCATCATGGGCAGCTTGCGGGACTCGGTCTTTTCGCGGTGTGCGGTCATTGGGCTCCCATGGGAATTGGGTCAGCGAATCCGGCTCCGTATACGGGGCCGATTTGACTGCTCATGTTCGGATTGTACAGCGAAATGGGCTGTGGGCGGGGCGTGAAGTGTGACTGTCAACGTCTCAAGAGCAAGGAAGGCGCATGAGTTTTGTTCCGCGGAACGGTTCGGCATACAATTGTTTCAGTCGGCCATCTCTGCAAAGTTGGCCTGCGCGGAAGGACGGATTGTCGATGATCCTGAGGGCTGAGGCGCTATCTCCAGTGCAAAGATCGGTGATCGAGCAAATTCTGGGGCGACAGATACTGGAAGCTGAAGCCATCAGCCTTCGTGCGTTTGAGCCTCAAGCACCCTCCACGCTCGAGCGGCAAGCTGCGACAGAAAAGCTGCGCAGGTTTCTGGAGGAGACTGATCGTCCGCGTGCAGGCGTCTCCGATGAGGAGCTTGAAGCCGCACTCCTGGAAGCCATTCGCAGCCAGCGACCGCATTACACGCCGGTGTCGTGAGAATCGTTCTCGATAGCAACATTCTCATACGTTCCTTTGCAAGATCGCAAGGGCTTGCCCACGAACTGTTGCTAGCGATTCTTGCGAGCGACCATACGCTGATCCTTTCCAACGAGATACTGTTTGAAGTGGCGAGGGTGCTCCGCCATCCCCGCCTCGCGACGGTTCACGGACAGAACGAAGAAGCAATCTACAATTTCGCGGGCTGGTTGCGAGATGCGGCGGAGGTGGTTGCGCTCAATCCGCTTACCCTTGCTCCAATTCGGGACCGGAATGACATATTTGTGTTGCAAACTGCGTTGACCTGAGAGGCAGACGTGCTCTGCACGTGCGACCGGGACTTCTTTGAGCCCCCTGCCTCGATCTTCCTGGCAAGGCTCGGGGTCGACGTTCAGACAGATGCACAGTTAACGCGGAGGTTGGGCGCCTGAGCGCGAGGATTTCTCGGGGCTCAGCATCGAAACCTGGCGCCTGGGCGCTGTTTCTACCCAATCACGCTCGCTGGCGGTGTCCAAGGCCGATTCTGGCTCTCGGCCACTCCGCGATGGGTGAGCGTGCCCAGGCAAGTGTTCAGCCCCTCGGCCAGCCCCGCATCCTGCCGGAGCGCCTCGCGCGCCCCCAGGTTCGCCAGCCGCATCAGGTAAGGAAACGTAGCGTTGGTCAAGGCCAGCGTAGAGGTATGCGGAACGGCTCCCGGCATATTGGTGACGCAGTAATGCACCACCCCGTCCACGGTGTAACTCGGATTGGAGTGCGAAGTTGGAAGCGCCGTCTCCACACATCCACCCTGGTCGATGGCCACGTCCACAATCACCGCGCCTTTCTTCATTGCGGCCACCATGGCGCGCGTCACGATCCTCGGCGCTGTTGCTCCTGGAATCAGCACTCCGCCAATCAGCAAGTCGGCCTCCTTCGTAGCGTGGGCCAGGTTGTAGCTGTTTGAGGCCAGGGTACAAATCCGTCCGCCGAAGATCTCATCCAACTGGCGCAGCCGGTTCAGGTTCACATCGACAAGCGTGACCCTGGCGCCCATGCCAAGAGCGATCCGCGCCGCGTTCGATCCAACAATGCCGCCGCCCACAATGCACACCTGCGCGGGAAGCACGCCCGGCACGCCTCCCAGCAGAATCCCGCGCCCGCCGCGTTCCTTTTCAAGATAAGCCGCGCCCACCTGAATGCTCATCCGTCCCGCCACCTCGCTCATCGGCGTCAGCAGCGGTAAGGTTCCCTGGCGGTCGCGAACCGTCTCATACGCAATGCCGATCACCTTCGAAGCAAGCAGTTTCTCGGTCAGCTCCACCGCCGGCGCCAGATGCAGAAAGGTAAACAGCGCCAGTCCCTCGCGAAAATACACGAACTCGGTTTCAATCGGCTCCTTGACCTTGACCACCAGATCGGATTTGCCCCACACGTAGCCCGCTTCGCCCACGATCTCCGCGCCCACATTCTGGTAATCGCTGTCTGGGAAATCCGATTGAACGCCAGCCTGAGTCTCCAGCAGCACCGTGTGTCCCGCTTCAACCAGAGCCATCGCGCCCGCTGGAGTCACACCCACGCGAGCCTCGTTGTCCTTCACCTCTTTGGGTATGCCGACGATCATGAGACATCCTCCCGTATGGTTTGGATGCGCGCCAGGGCAAAGCGACTGTAAATCTCGAGATTGGACGACGGAGCCTATCTCACATTGCAGCCTGGACTTCAAGCTGCGGCAAGCGCTGAATCGTCGCGACTTCATGCCAGGACTTTGTACAAACGCAATCCACTTTGCAATTGACAGCGAAGCCGAACCTGATTTCAACTGGCTCTCTCTGTCCCTTGGACTCGGCGTTTGCCAGTCTCTTCCTCAACATGAATCCCAATCGAATCAGATCGGTAGGTGTGCGCACTGCATGACCGATCCGTGCGATTGAGGCAATACCAGCCCATCGAACAACTTTGAACACTTGAAGTTTCTGTTCCCAGGGTCTGTCGACGTTTCTCCCATTTGATACGTAATCAGATATTGAAGGAGGAACTATGTGCCAATACTGTGATGTTTCACCGGGTACCCCAGTCTGTACTTGCGGTCAAAACTCACCTCTCGGTTGCAATTGCGACCCAAATAGCGGCAGGCCAAACGCTCCTGGACCTTGCCCCCAATGCCTTCACTCTCCACCGACGAATCCGCCGGCTCCACCACCGCCGCCCGCTCCCACGCCGACCCCAACTCCTAACCCGCCTGTCTATCCCGACCCTGATCCTCAGCCCGACCCTCAGCCCGACCCTCCGCCCGATCCTCAACCGGATCCTCAGCCGGACCCGACACCTGACCCCGAGCCTGATCCGTCTCCCGATCCTGGCGATAACGGCGATTGAGGTTTGTTGAGCAGTGCTGAATTGTTGATCTTTCGCGCCCGTGGCCGCCGCCCATCGGCGACTGTCAAGGGCGCGACGGGTCCAGACTTCACATGAACCGAGGAGAATCGAAATGGATGAACAGGGAAATCCTTCCTCGGCAGACGATGCCGAGAAGGCGCGCGCCATTTATGCGAGTATCGCGCGGGACGCGGACAAGAATAGAGCTGAGCGGGATCAACTGACGCAGAGCCTGATGGCCAAAGTGTTTACGGCTCCCGATCTGGACGGGCAGGAACGCAAGAAGATAGCCGAGCTGACCAGCCTCTGCAACGCACATGCCGCCACCGTGGAACCCATCAACGCGGGGATCGATGCCACCATGAATCCGGCGGTTCTTGCCGGCCTGTTGAATTGCAATCGGCAGTTCCTGCAGCAGCTCGCTGGCTTCCAGGCTGCCGCGCAGGATTTGGAAAGCAAGGGACGCCCTCAGTTATCCCAGACGTTGCAGGCTTGGATGCACGATGCGCAGACAACCAGCGCGCTGATTCAATATGTGCTCCACACTCGCCCGGACGGCAACTCGCCGGCCGTGTCTGCGGCCAGTCCAATCGCCGCGGCGGAGGTGAGCCCGGCTCCCGCCCCGCAGCCCGCTCCCGCTCAGCTTTCGCTGCCTGGCATCTGGGATATACAGCTTGCCGATGGCCGCCAGGTGGAACTGGCCATGGACAAAAACAGCTTTAGTTACATGCTTGGCGATGGAAGCTTTGCCTATTGGGGCACATGGTCGCTCTATCCTCAAGCCGGAGCGCCCCCGTTGATTTGCTTGACGCGCGCGGGCGGCTACCCGGTGGCGTACTACGGTCCGCTGGGATCGCAGACGATCTCGTATCCCACGAACGAGACGTGGGGCATCGCGTCTTTTCAAACGGACAAGGTCACTTTCGGCAACTGCGCCATGGTCCGCCGCCCGCCGATCGCGCTGCCTTTAATCACCTCCAGAATCTCCGAGGTGCAAGCTCAGTTCCAGGCGGCGGATGCGCGCGACAAAAGCTATGCGGCCAACTTTATTCTCCAGAACACCGCAATCACTTCGGCTCAAAATGCCATGTGGGCCTACATCGACAGCGGCGCGGGGCGTCCGTAGGCAGCATCTATACAAAGGAAAAGCCCTCATGCGGGAAATCCGGCATGAGGGCTTTGGCATGGCTGCGAAACTCTGGATCAGCCCGCTTTTTCCAGCAGGCAAAGCGACAGATCGCGGCGCTCGACCATATCCTTGGTGATCTCCAAGTCGCGCACTCTCTTGCTGTTGGGCAGGTGATACATCAGGTCCAGCATCAGTTCTTCCAGAATCATGCGCAAGCCGCGGGCTCCCACCTTGCGCGCCAGGGCCTCGCGCGCAACTGCGCAGCAAGCTTCCTGGGTAAAGTGCAGGCGGACATTCTCATATTCAAAGAGACGCTGGTATTGCTTGAGAATGGCGTTCCGGGGCTTGGTGAGGATCTCGATCAGCGCCGCCTCGTCCAGTTCGTCGAGGATGCCCATCACCGGCAGGCGGCCGACAAACTCGGGAATCAGGCCATACTTGATCAGATCTTGCGGCTCGGTCTTGCGCAACAGCTCGGTGTCGCGATGGGAGCGGGCAGCGGACTCGAGCTCGGTATCCGTCGCCTTGAAGCCCAGCGCCTTCTTGCCCACACGGCGGCCCACAACACGCTCCAGCCCCACAAACGCTCCACCGCAAATAAAGAGGATGTTGGTGGTGTCAACGGCGGTGAACTCCTGGTGGGGATGCTTGCGTCCGCCCTGCGGCGGCACGTTGGCTACAGTGCCTTCAAGAATCTTGAGCAAGGCCTGCTGCACGCCTTCGCCGGAGACATCGCGCGTGATCGAGGGGTTCTCGTCCTTGCGGCCGATCTTGTCGATCTCGTCGATGTAGATGATGCCCTGCTGGGCGCGCGTTACGTCCCCGTCGGCTGCCTGAAGTAGCTTAAGAATAATGTTTTCAACGTCCTCGCCCACATAGCCGGCCTCGGTCAGCGTGGTGGCGTCCACAATGGCGAAGGGAACGTCGAGCATCTTGGCCAGCGTGTGCGCCAGCAGCGTCTTGCCCGATCCCGTCGGTCCGATCAGCAGAATGTTGCTCTTGGTCAGTTCCACTTCATTGTTGCGCACGCGGTTCATCTGGATGCGCTTGTAGTGGTTGTAGACGGCGACAGCGAGCTTCTTCTTGGTCTGGTCCTGGCCGATCACAAAGTCGTCGAGAAAGCTCTTCACTTCCTGAGGCTTGGGCAGGTGGCCGGCCGTAGTAGCGGGGGTGGCATCGCCATGGTCGTCCTCAAGAATCGAGTTGCAGACAGCTACGCACTCGTCGCAGATATAGGCGCGCGGGTAGTCGCTGGGCGATGAGATCAGCTTGGCCACGGCGTCCTGCGACTTGTGACAGAACGAGCAGCGTAGTGCTTCTTCCGGGCCCGTGCGCGTTTTCATTGAAGAGCTCCCTCTTGAGCAGCGTTAGCGACGTTGCGGTGATCGCTGAGCTTGCGGTGTAAGCCCGCCAACTCAGGTTGCCTGTTACGTGCGCGGCCGGTCGATGATTTCATCGACGATGCCGTATTCCTTGGACTGTTGCGCGTTCATGATGAAGTCCCGCTCGACATCGCGCTCAATGCGGTCCAGCGGCTGGCCGGTGTGTTTTGCAATCAGATTGTTGGTGATCTCGCGGATGCGCAAAATCTCGCGCGCATGAATGTCGATGTCCGTAGCCTGGCCGCTGAGGCCGCCCATGGACGGCTGATGGATGAGAATCCTCGAGTTGGGAAGGGCGAAGCGCTTGCCCTTGGTGCCTGCCAGCAACAGAAACGCCCCCATGCTGGCCGCCTGGCCGATGCAGTAGGTGACCACATTGTTCTTGATGAACTGCATGGTGTCATAGATGGCCAGGCCCGCAGTAATGGAGCCACCGGGCGAGTTGATGTAGAGCTGCACGTCCTTCTCCGGGTCTTCGCCGGAGAGAAAAAGCAACTGGGCCACAATGAGATTGGCCACCTGGTCGTCGATCGGCGTGCCAAGAAAGATAATGTTGTCGCGCAGCAGACGGGAGTAGATATCGTAGGCGCGCTCGCCTCGGCTCGTCTGCTCAACCACCATGGGAACCAGTGCCATTTGTGTGTTCTTCTCGCTCTCCGTTAGGGGCCGTTTTGCCCCGTTGAGTTTAGCCGCGGTCAGTATGCCCCGAGGCGCCTATCGCCCAGTTACCCTACTATTTGCCCGCTGCGGCGGGCAACCTTTCGTACAGCAAGCTCGCGGTTTTTTCCCGACGCAATTGTTCACGAATTCTACCCAGCCCACCTTCCTCGGTCAATCGCACTTTTAGGGCATCCACAGGTTCGCGAGCCTGTAAGGCTGCAATTTGCAATTCCTGGTCCAGTTCCTCGTCGCTGACTGAGACATTTTCCTCATGCGCAATGCGGTCCAGCAGCAGTCCGGCCCTCACCTCGGCCGATGCGCCGTCGCGCTGGGCTGCGCGCAGCCGGGCAAAGTCCAGCTTGCGCATCTGCTCGGTATTCATGCCCTGGGCCGCCAGGGCGCGCAGGCCGCGATCAAGCCGCGTATCAATCTGTTCCTGCACCAGCGACTCGGGAACCGCGAACGGGTAGCGCTCGGCAAGCGCGGCGAACAGCCGGCTCTTGGTTTCGCCTTCTACGCTTCTGCGTTTGCGGAGAGCCAGGTACTCGCGCACGCGGGCTTCCAGTTCGGCAAAACTCTCGTAGGAACCCATTTCCTGGGCAAAGTTGTCGTCCATATCTGGCAGGACGCGCTTCTTGATGGCCTTCACTTCCACGTCGTAGGCCACGGTCTTGCCTGCAAGGTTGGCCTCGGCATAGTCGCCGGGGTAAATCACCTCGGCCTTCAGCTCCTGGCCCGGCTTGGCGCCGCGCAGGGCGCCGTTGAACGCCTCCGGAGTGTCTTTTCCGCCGATCTCCACCAGCGTGTCTTCACCCTCTACAGGAGCTGCCTCGGCATCGCCCGCAATCTGGCCCCTGTAGGTGATCTGCGCCCAGTCGCCATCCACCAGGGCGCGGTCTTCCTCCACCGGCTCAATCGTGGCGCGCGACTCGCGCAGTTGCCCAATCTCGCTTTGGAACTCTTCCTCGGTGATCTCCACCGGCGGCCTCTCGACCGTCACGCTCTGGTAGCCCTCGATGGAGAAGTCGGGAATAAACTCGAAGACTGCCTTGACGTGCAGCGGCGCGCCGTCCTCGACGGTCAATTCGGTCACCTGCGGCTGCCCAACGGGCTTGACGCCCAGATCGGAGACAGCCTTGTTGAACCGCTCGGGCAGCAAGCCATCGATCACTTCCTTGCGAATCTCCGCGGAAAAGCGGCGCTTGATGACGGTTTCAGGCACCTTGCCGTTGCGGAAGCCCGGAATCTTGGCAAATTTCCGGTACTTGCCCACCACGGTGCGATAGGACTTCGAGACCTCATCGGCGGGAATATCCAGCACCAGCTCACGGGTACAGTCCGGATTCAACACGGGGCCGTGCTGGTGGTCATGGCCTTCATGATCATGGCCTTCATGATCATGGCCTGCGTGATCATGACCTGCGTGATCATGACCTTCTGGGGCGTGCTCCAGTGGAGCCTCGGCCATTTCAGGGGTGGGGTTGTTATCGAGGGTATCGGTAGAACTCAAGATTTTGCCTTCCAGGCGCGCGCTGTGCGCCGATCGAACTACCTATCCTGGCCGCCAATCCACGCTGCCAATTCAGGTTGAAACTTGGTACAGGAGGTTCAACCAGCTCTTTCCTGTGCTGGCCGGCCAGAAACTCCCGATTGCCGCCCGCGAACCGCCCGTTCCCGCGCAACTGCCGACGTGCTCAGCCACTCCGGGCAGGATCGGCGGCGCGCAGCCGGAGAAATGCCTCATCTCATGGTAAGAGGGTTTGCTGGCACGGTCAAACTGGCTGGCTGGGTTTCGGCGCAGGACGCACCGCAAAAGGCACGTTACTGCTCAGTGACCTGAGGCTTACGAACGTAAGGGAGGAAGCGGGGATGGGCTGCGCCGCAATACGCGAAATGCGCACGAGCTTCATTCAGGCTGAGAGCTCCGTTGACGGTGAGGCGGACTTCCGCCGCGTCCTCGTCTTCCTGGCCATCGTCCTCCCACCAGCAGACCGGACACAGCGCCAATGCGGCTGCGGTCGCCAGCGTCTTATATCCACAGCATGGACATCGAAAACGAAGCGCCAAGATTTCCCCCATGTGTTTGGACGAGAGCGCGGCATTTGGGGTTTACATCGAGTCCAGCTCCCAGCTCTTGGCTTTTAGCTGCCAACTGGTGGCTTCTAACGGCTCTGGCCGGCCCATCCGGATTCTCAAAATGGGAATTCAGACGGGCCAGCCAGAGGGGGGAGCCGCAAGCTGAGAATGCTTTTACGGCACAAACAGCTTCAACCGCACCTGCCACTTGGTTGTCTGGCCCGGCTTGAGTGTCACCATGTCGGTGTCCATCTTGCCCCACTCGTCGCCGAACGGGTCGGCGAAGTTGTACTGGTGCTCGATGGCTACGAAGCTCTTGTTCGGCGGCGCGTACATCTGGATCGTTTTGATGTCAGGCGACACGCCCTGGATGCTGATTCCATAGTGTGCTGCCGGGTCGACAACCTGCACTGTAACGAGATCGTTGTTCCAATCGAGGTGGCTCCAGTTGTCGTCGAAGTAGACGTCGGCGAGCGGTATTCCGCCCACTCCGCGCAGGTCGTACTTGGTATCCTCCACCGGCATAAGCTTGCCTGTGGGGAAGACGTTGTCGTAGTTGTCAACCTCGGCCACGTTCGAGGCGGGAATCCGGATCTTGGCCTGCGACCGATCACCGGAGGGCAGATTGAAATACGGGTGCCAGGCAAGGGCGAAGGGCTCCGGTACGCCACCCACGTTCTTGGCCACGATCGAGGCGTCCACGGTATCGCCGGTGAGCCGGATAGTGATGGTCAGGTCGGTATTTGAAAGCCAGTGGCCCCCGAAATCGCCGCCGTGGATGATGCCTGAGACCTCCTCGCCGCCGCCGACTTTCTTGACAGTCACTCCGTCGGTTTTTGCCTTCAGGATGAGTCCGTGCATGGCATGGCGCTCGGCCGTGGGCATCTTGCCTATGTTATTGGCCGGCAGCGTAAGCACGTGGCCCTGCCACCCCGTGATGATTGTCTTGCCGTCGGATGACAGTTTGCCGCGAATCCGATTCGGATAGGGCGCCAAAAAGGCCGCGCCCAGCCGGTAACCCAGATTTCCGAATTCGTCGTCGTCTACGTCGAGCATCTTCTTGGCGCCGGCCAGGTCGGGAGAGGCTAATACATCCACACTCCCTTTACCGGGGAAGTTGGCGGTGATCTGAAGAATCTCCATGCCGCGGCCGGGCGCGAGCGTGATGCTGGTGAACTCAGGCTTGGACTTGCTGAAGCCAGAGCGCGTCAACGTGACGATCTTCTGCCCGCCGATCTCGGTCACGTCCTGAGCATGGCCGGCTGTTAGGAGCGAACCCGCTATCAAAACAGGCAAGACAGCGGGGAGCAGGGCAAGTGTGCGAACGAATAGCGTCATCTCAATCCATCCCTGTAAGTACTTGTGATTCCTTCGCGGCCGGTTCGGGCGCGATGGTGAGTTGCTTGGCGGGGGAGTGCATATCTGGTTAATTGCGATTCTACGCCAAACAAAGACTGCGAAACACAAGAGACAGGCTCCTAAAGATAAAATCTCTGCATGGCCGAACATCCTGAAATTCTTTCCGATTTGAATTCTAAAATCGTGGCCTGTGAGCGGTGTCCGCGCCTGCGCACACATGGCGCCGAGGTGGCCCGCGTCCGCCGCCGCGCCTATGCGGAATGGGAATACTGGGGCAAGCCGGTGCCCTCCTTTGGCGATCCGAACGCGGGCGTGATGGTGCTCGGCCTGGCTCCGGGAGCGCACGGCTCCAACCGCACCGGGCGGCCCTTTACCGGCGACGGCTCGGGCGATTTTCTTTTCCCCGCGCTCCATGAGGCCGGCTTCGCCTCCCAGCCCAAAGCTGTCAGCCGCAACGATGGCATGAAGCTTTCCAATCTATGGATCAGCGCGGTGGTCCGATGCGCTCCTCCGGCCAACAAGCCCACTCCCGAGGAGCAGCGCAACTGCGCGCCCTGGCTGGATGAGGAGATCGAGCTGCTTCCTGGCTTGCGTGTGGTGGTTTGCCTCGGCAAGATCGCCTTTGACGGCTTTCTCGGCCATCTGCTACGAGCCGGGCAAATTCCATCGCGCACCGGCTTCACCTTCCGCCACGGCGCGGAGTATGCGCTTCCCGGCGGGCTCACCTTCATCGCCAGCTATCATCCCTCGCTGCAAAACACCAACACCGGCAAGCTCACGCGGCCCATGTTCCTTGCCGTCTTTACCCGCGCGCGGCAACTGGCAAACCAGCCGCAACCGGATTGATGTGACCGTATTGAAAGGAAAAAATGGACATTTCATCAAAACAAATTCTGAAAGTGATCGACCCGGAGCCGCCAGGCCCGCGTGTTTCTCAAAACGAAGCGCCGCCCCATTTGGATCATTGGTCCCCGGCAATCCTGCTGGAGCGGGCTGCTTATTTGAGCAAGCTGGCCAAGCACTCTGACGGCTCGGCCAGCGAGACGCTTAGGGAGTATCCGCGCCATTTCACCATGCTCTCGTTCCGCAGCCGCGACGGCCAGGCCGAGCTGCATGAGAACTTTGCCGATCTCTTCTATATTTTGGACGGCCGCGCCACGCTGGTCACCGGCGGCTCGCTGGCCGGCGCAGTCACCGTCGGGCCGGGCGAAGTGCGCGGCGACTCCGTCGAGGGCGGCGCGCGCCAGGAGCTGAGGGCGGGCGATGTGGCGCACGTCCCAGCGGGCGTACCCCACCAGTTTCTGGTCTCCGGGGGCAAAACCGTCACCTGCTTCGTGGTCAAGATTCAGGAATAAGCGAGGTCGACCGGTTTGAAGACCCGTTCAGCGGGCTGGCGAACAATTGCGCAATCGCCGCAGACCATCGATTCAGCTCTTGCTCATCCGCCCGCGCAGCCGCTTCAGCACGTTCGGCGGCACCAGCCCGGTCACATCGCCGCCAAAGCTGAAAACTTCCTTCAGCATCCGCGAACTGATAAACGAGTAGCGCCCAGCCGGCTGCAGGAAAACGGTCTCGATCTCCGGGGCCAGTCGCCGGTTCATCAGCGCCATCTGAAACTCATATTCGTAGTCGGAGATGGCGCGGATGCCGCGCAGCACCGCCGTCGCTCCCTGCTGGCGCGCAAACTCCACCATCAACCCGTCGAAAGTGGAGATCGAGACATTGGGCAGCGCAGCGGTAGACTCCTGGAGCATCTCCACCCGTTCCTCCACGGTAAACAGCGGATTCTTGACCGGATTGTTGAGGATGGCAACCGTCAAATGCTCAAACAGCTTTGCCCCGCGCTGAATCAGGTCCACGTGACCGTTCGTAGGCGGGTCAAAGGTGCCGGGATAGAGAGCCTTTGCGCTCATGTGGGTCGCTCTATTCGGATTCTAGCAGCGGCGGCGACGAGGATCGCCGAGAAGCGATACGCGATCGACGCAGGCGAATCAAGTCGCTCCTCGAAGCCGAGATTGTCAACAGCACATACAGTATGCCTGTGCGGCGGCCGGAATCTCTCTTTAGAGCGTCGGAACTCTGCTGGGTGCTGTCATGGCAGGTCGACGAGGATGAGTTTTTCTCTTCCTGACTGCCGGCGCCCGGTGCGCTTTTGGAGGAAGAGGCGGCACATTTGCCAACGCCGCCAGAAGGTTGTTGGCTTCATGGAAAAAGTCGACTTGCGCATGTCCCGTGCCGTCGGTAATCGCCAGGAAGACGCCCGTTTGTCGCTTGGGGCTCAGCGCAATGTATGTTTCAAAACCCGCGCCGCCCCCGGTCTTCTCCATCAGCGCGGAGGAGCTATCCGGATCGCCAAGCTGAATCCATCCCAACCCAATGCCGGTCGGGTCTCCCGCATGATTGAGCCCCTGAACCGACTTCAGTTGCGCCGGCTTCAGATAGACGGGAATTGCCTGGCCGGCCTGAGCGGCAGTTCCCGAAGTATGCAGCAGATATTGAAGCACCCGAGCCATGTCCGCCGAGGTTGAATACACGCCTCCGCTGGCTGCCGATGCCAGCGTATCGGTGCATGGCCCTTCGTCCCCTGTCCCGCGCAGCAAGCGGGCACATTGCTCCTTGCTGGGCGTCAGCGTGGTATCGCGCAGGCCCAGCGGCCGCGCGATGCGATCATTCAAAAGCTGTGCATAGGGTTTGTGCGCGGCAGATGCGAGCGCATCGCCGAGAAGATCGAAGCCAACATTGGAATACACGGCGGCTGTGCCTGGGCGGAAGATGAGTTTTTGCGTGGAGAGCCACGTCCAGCGAAACGTATGATCCGGAAATGTGAAGTGCGGCGTCTTGGCAGGATAGGAGCCGACTTCGCGCGGCAATCCGCTGGTGTGTGTAGCCAGCTCCAGCAACGTGATGGGAGTTCCGCCAGCGCCTTCAGGCACAATTCGATTGGGCGGTGCATACCGCTGCAAAGGATCGCTGAGCTTGACCTTGCCCTCGTTCGCCAGTTGCGTCAGTAATTCGCCGGCAAAGACCTTCGATAGGGAGCAAAGCCGAATCAGCGAGTTCGGGTCCGGCCGGACGCCGCTCCCAGGCGATGTTTCCCCATAGCTCTTCATCATCGCTTCGCGATTGCGAACAACCACCAGTACCATTCCCGTCGAGGCGGATTGCTGAAAAATCGTGGAGCCGCGGAGATCGGCATCCACGAGCGAGAGAGGTTGCTGGGCTCGTATACACGCCGCCGAGGCGACGAGCAGCAAGCTGGGAAGAAATACTTTCGCCGCAGTCCGGCTCGCCGCCACCAGCGCACGCTGCGCGGCAAGCAAGAGACGCATGGATAGGGGGTTTTGAATCACTGTGATTGGGGGGTTCATTTTGCCCGGCGGATACTGAGCCAGTATACGCAGACAGCCTCTGCCTTCGATGATTGGAGATCGAGGGGTAGAGATCGGAAAAGACACGCAGGACGAGACTGTTCGTTTCACGCATCGGAATCGAGACTTGTACAGCCCGCGTTTCCGGAGACAATCTACCCGAGCCCAGGCCTGAGAATCAGGGTCTCACTGAGGGGCACATGCGGGCCGCGCGCGGCGCGTTACTGGTTCCACCAGCTCGATATCTTCTCCATCGTGAGGGCGATGCGGCCTGGGGGACGCGGCCGCATGTGCTCCGGGACGGTCGCGGGGGGCAGTTCGTCTTCCTTGAAAAATGTCATGGTGTTGGGGGTGTAGGTGTTGAGAATCTCCTGCTGGCCATCGAGCACTTCGACGACGCTGGGGTCTTCGCTCTCGCCACGGGCCGCCTGCTCGAGTTCGGCTGCCCTTTGCTCCCGAGCGACCATGATATCCATCAACAGCTTGGACTCTTCCTGGCGGTCCTCTGCCTCGGCCTGCATTGCGTGTTCAAGCAGTTGTTGCGCCTCCCGGTGGTGCATGTCGGCAAGTTCGCGGAATACTCCGGCAGGCTCCTCGTCCAAGAACGTGTAGACTGGCGTTTGATCCCGAAGATCTTCTTCTGACATTCTCTCCTCCTGTTCGGCAAACCTCCGCAAGCAATGATCGGTCGTATATGATTGCGGCGTAATTATACACTATTGCAGTGCGCCATGGGCGAGTCACACCTGAGTGTTTACCATGATCATCGCCGGAAGGAGACGCGCGGCGATCAACCTTATACTCTAGCCAGAGCATGTCGACTGAGCGTTCCACACATCTTGAGACGATTTTGGCCACGACGCGGGCGGGTGTAGCGGCGGTGCGGGCGCGCGTGCCGGCGGCCGAGCTGGAGCGGCGGGCGGCGGCGCACCAGCCGCGCGGCTGGGCAGCAGCGTTGCGGCGGCAGGCGGCGATGGGTCCGGCGGTGATTGCCGAGATCAAGAAGGCGTCGCCCTCCAAGGGACTGATCCGCGTGGATTTCGACGTGGAGTGGCTGGCACGGAGCTATCAGACAGGCGGAGCAGCGGCATTGTCCGTGCTGACCGATGAGCCGTATTTTCAGGGCAGCTTGCGCAATCTGGAGCTGGCGTCGGCGGCGGGGTCGCTGCCTTGCCTGCGCAAGGATTTCATGGTGGACGAGTACCAGTTTGTGGAGGCGCGGGCCCACTGTGCGGATGCGATTTTGCTGATTGCCGCCGCGCTGACCGATGCTGACCTAGGGCGCTTTGCGGCTGTGGCGCGGGGGATGGAACTCGATGTGCTGGTCGAGGTGCATACAGGGGAAGAGCTGGACCGGGTGCTAGGCGCGCTGGGCGAGACCGGCGCGGACGCCATCGGCGTGAACAACCGCAACCTGAAGACCTTTGAAGTGAGCCTGGAGACCTCGCTGGAGCTGGTGGGGCGGATTCCGGCCAGCGTGGTGCGCGTGGCGGAAAGCGGCCTTGCGACTGCGGAGGATCTGACGCGGCTGCGGGCGGCGGGGTTTGACGCTTTCCTGATTGGCGAGAGCCTGATGCGGCAAGCCGACCCCGGCGCGGCGCTGGCGGATTTGTTGGCGGGAACAGCGATTGCGCGGTGAGCCTGATGCACCTTTGGATCAAGATTTGCGGAAACACTTCGCTCGCGGATGCGCGGCTGGCGGTTGATGCTGGGGCCGATGCGGTGGGGTTTGTCTTTGCGCCCAGTCCGCGGCGAGTGACGGCGGCTGAGGTGGCTGCGATTGTGCCGCATCTGCCGGCTGTAGTGGAGAAAATCGGCGTGTTCGTGGATGCTGAGCTGGGCGAGATTGCCGCTGCGGTTGAGGAGTGCGGGCTGACGGGCGTGCAACTGCACTTTGATGCGGACCTTCAACTGCCGGCCAGGCTGCGCGAGCGGCTGGGGCCGGATGTGAGGATTTTGCGCGTGGTGCATTTTGGTGTTGAAGCCGCCGAGCGGATCGCGGAGCAGATTGTGCATCACGCCGGGAACCCGCATGTGGATGCGGTGTTGGTGGACTCGCGGACGGCCGGGGCGGTTGGCGGGACGGGTGTTGCGTTCGATTGGGCTATCGCTCGCGAAACCCTCTTCGGAAGTGCAGCAGAGCGGAAGATCGTTGCAGCGGGCGGGCTGAATCCCGGCAACGTGGCGGCGGCGATTGCCGCGCTGCGGCCGTGGGGCGTGGATGCGGTCAGCGGCGTAGAAGCCGCGCCGGGGCGCAAAGATGCGGACAAGGTGCGAAAGTTTGTGGCACGGGCGCGGGCCACGGAGCGGAAGTAGGATCGCCTTCGTCATTCCCGGAAGAGATTGATCGGAGGTCTACGA
>Ga0302319_10001328_pt1 | contig 55230 bp, 49 predicted proteins | sample Bog_T0_2_FD_203319 | JGI IMG/M metagenome (GOLD analysis project Ga0302319, IMG submission 203319) | Peat permafrost microbial communities from Stordalen Mire near Abisko, Sweden - Bog_T0_2 | ecosystem: Environmental > Terrestrial > Soil > Wetlands > Peat | place: Sweden: Abisko, Stordalen Mire...
CGACAAGTTCCGCGCCCTTTTCCAGGCGGAATTCGACAGTCTGCTGGCCCTGCCGCAGCGTCCCTGGCAGGCTCTGGCATGGCGCCAGCCCGGCGAAGCCGCGGTCGAGCGCACGCCGATGGGGGTGGTGGCGCAGCATGATGGACGCTTCGCCTTGGTCGCCAATCCGGAACTTGGCAATCTCTCCTCGGATCAGCTCGACGCATTGGCCGACTTGGCGGCGAGCGCCGGCGTGGCACGAATCCGCGTCACCCGCGATCAGAATCTGGTCATCCCGGACGTTTCAGTGGCCGACCGCGCGCGGGTGGTGGCCGGCCTTGCCCAGCTCGGCATCGAGGTGCCAAGCAGCGCTGCCGACAGCACCGACCTGGTGTCCTGCCCCGGCACCACGACTTGCCGGATCGGCATCACCAATGCGCCCGGTCTGGCTCGCAGCATATTGGCCGAAGCCATCGACGACCCCACCTTGCGCGGCATCTCGGTGCGCATTTCGGGATGCCAGAATTCGTGCGGTCAGCATCATATCGGCGATTTCGGCCTGCACGGCGTCGCCAAGAAGATCGACGGCAAGCCGGCGCCGCATTACCAGATTCATCTCGGCGGCGAAGCCAGGCTGGGCGCCGCCGCCGAGATGGCGGGACTGCCCGGGCCGATCGTGCCGGCCGGATTGGCGCCGACCGCGCTGCGGCTGTTGCGACATGGCTATGCCGCCGGCAAACGCCCGGCCGAAACGGTGCGCCATTGGGCGGACAGGCTCGGCAGGGACGGGCTCGCTCTGCTGTTGGCGCCGCTCGGCGCGACCGATAATGATCGCCCTTTTATCGATTGGGGCGATCACGAGCGGTTCAAGGGAGCGCCGACCTTGCGGGGCGAATGCGCGGCGCCATTCGCCTCGGACGATTTGCTGGCCAATTTGGCCGACGATGCGCTGATCCGCCTCGATCGCTGGCTGGCGCTCGGCAATAGCGCCGCCGCCAGGGACGCCGCAAGCCAGGCGCTTGCCTTGGCGGCGCGCCGCTTGCTGCACCAGGTTGGTCTGGTGACCAGCGACGACGAGTCCGCCGACACCATCCTCGCGCGCCTGGCGGAAGTGTCGACGGTCTCACCGGCCGCCTTTGTCGCACTGCAGGACGCAGCAATCGGCGTGCGGCAGCCGGGTGATTGGCCGAGTCGGTTGCGCGACAAAGTAGCGTTGGCGCTCGATCATGTCAGGGCGGTCGTCGAGGCGCCGGATGCCAGCGCGGACGCCGCGGAATGACGCTCGATCTGGCCAGGCTGCGTGCCCGGCATGGCGACAAGGAAGGAAGCGCGCTGCTGGCGGCGATGGTGGCGGAATTTCCCGGGCAGCTCGGCGTCATCAGCGCGTTCGGCATCGAATCGGCGGTGCTGCTGGATCTGGTGGCGAGCATCGACCGCCGGCTTCCGGTGATCTTTCTCGATACCGACCAGCTGTTCGACGAAACCCACAGCTATCGAGCGGAACTGGTCAGCTACCTTGGTCTTACCGATGTGCGCCATATCCGACCCTCACCGGAGGCCTTGCGCCAGGCAGACGAGCTGTGGCGCCTCGACGCCGACCGCTGCTGCACGCTCCGCAAGGTCGTGCCACTCCATCAGGCCGTCGACGGCTTCGCCGCCTTGGTTGACGGCCGCAAGCGCTTTCAGGGGGCGGGGCGAGCCGCGCTGCAAACCATCGAACAAGGCGACAAGAATATCTTCAAGATCAGCCCGTTGGCCGGCTGGACCGAGCAGCAAGTCACTGACAGTTTCGCCCGCCGGGGTCTGCCGCCGCATCCTTTGGCGGCACGGGGCTATCGTTCGGTGGGATGCTGGCCCTGTTCGCGCCCGACCGCGTGCGGCGAAGGACCGCGCTGCGGCCGCTGGGCTGGCAGCGCCAAGACCGAATGCGGCATCCACCTGCCCGGCGAGTTGGTCGCGGCCGCGCAGTAGTGCTGCAAAAACCTACCGCTGCGTCACACCGCGTCGGTGACACCGGGCATCGCTTGCAATGAACGGAGCAACAAACTGTCGAATTTTGCCTGTTCCTGGCGACCATTGCCGTCGCTCTGCGCCGCCGCTTCGATGCGCGCGGCGCACAGGCCCAGCGCCAGACAGCCGAAATTGCGGGCGACTCCGGCGACACGGTGCGCCGCCGCGCCAATCTGCGCTGCATCCTGTTTCTGCCAGCCGCTGTGCAGCTGATCGGCCGAACTCTGCAGCGATTCACGCGCCAGGTCGAACAGTTCCCTCAGCTTGGTGGGCGCCAGGGCCTGGCGCAGCGCTTCGATCTGGGCGGTGTCGAGCAGGTCGTCGGCAGGCGCCGCCGCCGCCGGCGGCGGCGCAGCGGTGTAGCGCGACAGCAGCTGCTTCAGCTTGTCGGGGCCGAGCGGCTTGCCCAATACCTCATCGATGCCGCTGTCACGGTACCGAAGGATATCCGCCTCGGCCACATTCGCGGAAATCGCCATAATGGGAATGCGTGCCTTGACCGGGTCGGCCAACGCCCGTATTTCCCGGGCGGCGGCGAGACCGTCCAGGACCGGCATCTGGATGTCCATCAGGATCACGTCGAAGTCGTGCTCGAGGACAGCTTGCACCGCCTCGCGGCCATTACTTCTGATGGTTACGCGATGCCCAATGGTAGCCAGCAGGGCGGCGGCGACACGCTGGTTGACGACATTGTCTTCCACCACAAGGATCGACAAGAGTCTGCCGTCTTCCGCCTGTTCTCCCACGTTCCGGCTCCCGGGATATAAGTGAAAGAAAACCATAGACAAAACATCGCGGCGGGGCAAATGTCTCGTCCGCCGCGGCGCCAGGCCGCGATGATTGGTGAGAGCGGGTTTTACCCCGCCTTGCGGAAATGGCGATAGGATGTCCGAAGCAGATTTATCCGTCCCCCTTCTGACCCACCTGCAAAGACTGGAGGCGGAAAGTATTCATATCATGCGCGAGGTGGTGGCCGAGTGCGACCGTCCGGTCATGCTCTATTCCATCGGCAAGGATTCGGCGGTCATGCTGCGGCTCGCCGTCAAGGCGTTCGCTCCAGGCAAACCGCCCTTTCCCTTGTTGCATGTCGATACCACCTGGAAGTTCCGCGCCATGTACGAAATGCGCGACAAGGTGGCGGCCGATCCAAACTGGACCCTGATCGTCCACAGTAATGCCGACGGACTGGCAGCCGGCATCAACCCGTTCGACCATGGTTCGAAAGTACATACCGATATCATGAAGACCGAGGCCTTGAAGCAGGCACTGGACCGGGGCGGATTCGATGCCGCCTTCGGCGGGGCACGGCGCGACGAGGAAATCAGCCGCGCCAAAGAACGCATATTCTCATTTCGCGACACCAGGCATCAGTGGGACCCGAAAAACCAGCGCCCGGAATTGTGGACTCTCTACAACGCCCGCAAACATAAAGGCGAAAGCGTGCGTGTGTTTCCGCTGTCCAACTGGACCGAGCTCGATGTGTGGCACTATATCCATTTGGAGAATATTCCGGTGGTGCCGCTCTATTTCGCGGCGACGCGCAAGGTGGTGGAGCGGGACGGCAGCCTGATCATGGTCGACGACCATCGCATGCGCCTGGCGCCGGGCGAGCAGCCGATGCTGCGCAAGGTGCGCTTCCGCACACTGGGCTGCTATCCGCTCAGCGGCGCCATCGAAAGCGATGCCGAAAGCGTGCCGGCAGTGATCCGCGAAATGTTGCTGACCGCCAGTTCGGAACGCCAGGGTCGACTGATAGACCACGACCAGTCGGCCTCCATGGAGAAGAAAAAGCGCGAGGGTTATTTCTGATGCAGGATCGCGCCCTGATCGCCGACGACATCGACCTTTATCTCGATCGTCATCTCCACAAGTCGCTGCTGCGATTCATCACCTGTGGTTCAGTCGATGACGGCAAATCGACCTTGATCGGCCGCCTGCTGTTCGACTCCAACATGATTTTCGAGGATCAGCTCGCCACTCTGCGCGCCGATTCGCAAAAGCTGGGGACCCAGGGTGACGATCTCGATTTCGCGCTTTTGGTCGACGGGTTGGCGGCGGAACGCGAACAAGGCATCACCATCGATGTGGCCTACCGGTTTTTCAGCACGGCACGTCGCAAATTCATCGTCGCCGACACGCCGGGCCACGAACAATATACCCGCAATATGGTGACCGGTGCTTCGACCGCCGATCTCGCCGTGATCTTGATCGACGCCAGGAAAGGCGTGCTGACTCAGACCCGCCGCCATAGCACGCTGGTGGCGCTGATGGGCGTGCGTCAGGTGGTGCTGGCGGTTAACAAGATGGATCTGGTGGATTGGTCGCAAAGCCGATTCGCCGAAATCGTCGCCGCCTATCGCGACCTCGCCGATCAGATCGGTCTGGCGGAGCCGACCGCGATCCCGCTGTCGGGGCTTAAAGGCGACAATGTCATCGCCCGAAGTCCCATGATGCCGTGGTACCAGGGTCCTTGCCTGCTCGAGCATTTGGAAACCGTGCCGCTGGCCGACGATCGGTTGCGCGACCAGCCGTTCCGCCTCCCGGTGCAACGCGTCAACCGCCCGGACGATTCCTTCCGCGGCTACTCCGGGCAGATCGCGGCAGGCCTGGTGCGACCTGGCGACACTGTAAGGGTGATGCCGCACGGCACAATCAGCCGGGTCGAGCGCATCGTCACCCATGATGGCGATCTGACGCTGGCGCAAGCCGGTCAATCGGTGACGCTGACGCTCGCCGACCATATCGATGTCAGCCGCGGCGATACGCTGTCGGCCGCCGCCGCGCCGCCTGAAATCGCCGACCAATTCCAGGCCACACTGGTGTGGATGTCGGAACAGCCGATGCTGCCGGGCCGGCCTTATTGGCTGAAATTGGCGGCGATAGGGGTATCGGTGACAATCACCGAAATCAAATACAAGCTCAATATGGTGACGCTTGAGCATCAGGCCGCCAAGACCCTGCTGCAGAACGAAATCGCCCAAGTCAATCTGTCGCTCGACCGCATGATCGCCTTTGCGCCCTATGCCGAGAATCGCGCTCTGGGAGGATTCATTCTGATCGACCGCGTCAGCAACGCCACCGTCGCCGCCGGCATGATCCAGTTCGCGCTGAGGCGGGCGCACAACATTCATTGGCAGGCGCTGGCTGTCAATAAACACACACGGGCCGCCGCCAAAGGACAGAGTCCCGCCATTCTGTGGTTTACCGGACTGTCCGGGGCCGGCAAATCGACCATCGCCAATCTGGTGGAAAAACGCCTGCAACTGGCAGGCCGGCATACCTATCTGCTGGACGGCGACAATGTTCGGCACGGACTAAATCGCGATCTCGGCTTTTCCGACGCCGATCGGGTGGAGAACATCCGCCGCGTCGCCGAAGTCGCCAAGCTGATGGCCGATGCCGGACTGATCGTGCTGGTATCGTTCATTTCGCCGTTTCGCGCCGAACGCCAGATGGCGCGCGACTTGGCCGGCGACGACGCGTTCTTCGAGATCTTCGTCGACACTGCGCTTTCGGTCAGCGAGGCGCGCGACGCGAAGGGGCTCTATAAAAAGGCACGTGCCGGTGAACTCAAGAATTTTACCGGCATCGACAGTCGCTACGAGCCGCCCGAGCATCCCGATATCCATATCGACACCGCCTTGCTGTCAGCGGAGGCGGCGGCGGAGCTGATCGTCGCGACGGTGACAAGGTGACCGATTCCGACGCAAGGCTGGCGGAATGCCTGGTCGCCGCCACAGCGCATATGCTCACCACGCTCAGGGACAGCGCTCTCTTGCAGGGCGCGGCGCTGGGCGACGCCGGCGACAGAATCGCGCAAGACTTCATCGCCGCAGGGCTGGCGGCGCAGCGCCCCGGGGACGGGTTGCTGTCCGAGGAAGGCGGGCGCGATCTCGCGCGCCTGGACAAGAGTCGCGTCTGGATCGTCGATCCGCTCGACGGAACGCGGGAATTCAGCGAAGGACGCACCGATTTCGCCGTTCAGGTGGCGTTGGCGGTGGATGGGACGGCCAGCGTCGGTGCGGTGGCGCTGCCCGCGCTCGGCCTTGTCTACAGTTCGGCTGCACCGCCGCCGCTGCCGCGCCACGCCCAACCCTTCATTCTGGTCAGCCGCACCCGGCCACCGCCGGTGGCCGCCCTGGCGGCGGCGGCGATGGGCGTGACCCTGCTGCCGATGGGATCGGCGGGCGCCAAGGTGATGGCAGTATTGCGCGGCGAGGGACGGGCTTATATCCATGCCGGCGGGCAGCATGAATGGGATTCGGCGGCGCCGATCGCCGTCGCCGCAGCGGCCGGATTGCATGTCTCGCGCCTTGACGGCACGCCGCTCCGCTATAATCGCCCGGATCCCACTCTGCCCGATCTGCTGGTGGCGCGCCCGGAAGACGCGCCGTTCCTGCTCGATTTTTTGCGGCGCACCCCGCCATGACGAATTGGGATGGGAAAAAGCCGGCGTCCGCGATAAATTCCCGCGCTCGGCTCCCGCGCCCACGGACATAAGGACTGCTGACCATGACTGTAATTTCCAACGAAGCGGTCGGGGCCGGTTTCTTTTCCGCCGGGCTGACGCAAAGCGACCCATTGGTGGCGGCCGCCATCGCCGCCGAGTTCGACCGCCAGCATACCCGTCTCGAACTGATCGCCTCGGAGAATCTGGTCAGCCGGGCGGTGCTCGAGGCGCAAGGGTCGGTGCTCACCAACAAATATGCCGAGGGCTATCCGGGGCGCCGCTATTATGGCGGTTGCGAGCATGTCGACGTCACCGAACAACTCGCTATCGATCGGGTAAAGCTGCTGTTCGAGTGCGGTTTCGCCAATGTGCAACCGCATTCCGGCGCGCAGGCCAATCTGGCGGTGATGTTCGCGCTGCTTTCCCCGGGCGACACCATCCTCGGCATGAGTCTGGCGCATGGCGGCCATCTGACGCACGGCGCCGCCCCCACCGTGTCCGGGCGCTGGTTCAAGCCGGTGCAGTATGGCGTGTCGGCCGCCACCCAATGCATCGATTATGACGCGCTGCAGCGGCTGGCGCTCGAGCATCGTCCGAAGATGATCATCGCCGGCGGCTCGGCCATCCCGCGGGTGATCGATTTCGCGCGCTTTCGCGCCATCGCCGATCTGGTCGGCGCCGTCTTGTTCGTCGACATGGCGCATATCGCCGGTCTGGTGGCCGGCGGCGTGCATCCCAGCCCGCTGCCGCACGCCCATGTGGTCACCGCCACCACCCACAAGACACTGCGCGGTCCGCGCGGCGGCATCGTCCTGACCAATGACGCCGAGATCGCCAAGAAGATCGATTCGGCGGTATTCCCCGGCACCCAGGGCGGGCCGCTCGAACATGTCATCGCCGCCAAGGCGGTGGCCTTCGGCGAGGCGCTGCGCCCCGAATTCAAGCGCTATAGCAGGATGGTGGTAGCCAATGCGCAAGCACTGGCGGCAAAGCTGGCGGCGCGAGGCTGCGCCATCGTCTCGGGGGGCACCGACAATCACCTGGTGCTGGTCGATTTGCGTCCCAAAGGTTTGACCGGCAAGGCCGCGGAGGTCGCGCTCGATCGCGCTTTCATCACCTGTAACAAGAACGGCATCCCGTTCGACCCGGAAAAGCCGTCGGTGACCTCGGGAATCAGGCTCGGCAGTCCGGCCTGCACCACCCGCGGTTTCGGGCCCGCTGAATTCGAGAGGGTCGGCGATCTGATCGGCGACGTGCTGGATGCGCTGGCGGCGGGTCATCAGGACGGTGCCGTCTATGACAGCGTGCGCCAAGGGGTGACCGCGCTGTGCCAAGGCTTCCCGATCTATCCGAGATGAACATTTGTTAATGCAACGCTCACCTTCCGGTTAGGGAGGAGGGAGCAGGATCACCAGGTGAAATCGGCTTGGGCCTTCCCCGCATTCCGCGCGGCCGGGCCAGCCGGGAAAGGATCACCGATGAGCCTAAACAGAAGTTTTTTCTTCGGGCCGCGCAAAGCCGCCCTCCTGTCAACCCTGTTGGCCGGCAGCATTCTGAGCGGCGGCATGGCCTGGGCCGACAGCGGGCCGTTGCAACTGCCGCCGCTGGCCAATCAGGCCGGTTTTTCCGAACTCGTAACCAAGGTGAGGCCGGCGGTCGTCAACATCGCCACGGCAGAATTGCGCCAGCAGGCCAAGGCGCCAGACCTGCCCGACCTTTCACCGGGCCAGCAGATTCCGCCGATGTTCCGGCATTTTTTCGACCAACCGCACACCACCCCGGACCATGCGCTGGGATCGGGCTTCATCATCGATCCGGCCGGCTATATCGTGACCAACAACCATGTGGTCGATGGCGCCAAAAAAATAACCGTGACGCTGGATGACGGCAGCGCCCACCCCGCCAAGGTGGTCGGCCGTGACGCCAAGACCGATCTGGCGCTGCTCAAGATCGACAGCGACAAGCCGCTGCCCTATGTCGCCTTCGGCGAGTCGAGCAAGGAGCATGTCGGCGATTGGGTCGTCGCCGTCGGCGATCCGTTCGGCCTGGGCGGTACCGTTACCGCCGGGATCGTGTCGGCGCATGGGCGCAATATCAATGAAGGCCCTTACGATGACTTCCTGCAGATCGACGCGCCGATCAATCCGGGCAATTCCGGCGGACCGCTGTTCAATCAATCCGGCCAGGTGATCGGCATCGACACGGCGATCTATTCGCCAAATGGCGGCAGTGTCGGAATCGGATTTGCCATTCCGTCCGATCTCGCCGCGCAGGTCATCGGCCAGTTGCGGGCGCACGGCAAGGTAGACCGCGGCTGGCTCGGCGTACAGATGCAGCCGATGACTCCGGCGCTGGCAAAAGCGGTCGGATTGGCGGCTGAGCGTGGCGTGCTGGTCAATGAGGTGCTGGCCGATTCGCCGGCGGCCAAGGCCAGGCTGCAACAGGGCGACGTCATCCTGGCCTTCCAGGGAACCCTGCTGGCATCGCCGCGCGACCTCGCCATGGCGGTCGCCACCGCCCATAGCGGCGACAATGCCAGGCTGACCGTTTGGCGGGACGGCCATGAACGGACCGTCGAGATCACCATCGGCGCGCAACCTGCGGCGCAAGCCGAAGCGAAACTGGAAGAGAAGCAGGGCGGCGCGCTCGGCATGGCGCTGGCGCCCCTGACCGGTGAGGCCAAGGCTGAACTCGGACTGGACCCGAACGCCAAGGGCGTGGTGGTGGCGCATGTGACCGAGGGCAGCGCGGCCGACGACAGTGGCGTGAAGCCGGGCGACGTGATCGTACGGATCGGCGAGGCGACCGTTACGACGCCGAAAGACGCGGCGCTGCGCATCCGCGAGGCGGAGAATGCCAAACGCGAAGCCTTGCCGTTGCTGGTGACGCGCAATGGCACCACCTACTATATCGCTCTGCAACTGTCGCAAGGCTGACACCGGTCGACATGAAAGTCCTGCTGGTCGAAGACAATGACCGTGTGGCCCAATTCGTCCGCAATGGTTTGCGGGAGGATGGTCACACGGTCGATTGTGCGACGGAAGGGCGCGACGGATTGTTTCTGGCTTCCAGCGAGCGCTATGACGTGATGGTGCTCGACCGCCTGCTGCCGGGCGATATCGACGGCCTGGCGATCATCGAATCCTTGCGCAAGACCGGCAATCGCACACCGATTCTGATTCTCAGCGCCTTGGCCGAGATCGACGACAAGATTCGCGGCCTGCGCGCCGGCGGCGACGACTATCTCACCAAACCCTTCGCCTATGGCGAATTGGCGGCGCGGCTCGACGCGCTGGTGCGGCGATCGCAGGGCACGGCCGCCGAGACCATTTTGCAGCTCGCCGATCTGCGCATCGATTTGCCGTCCCGCAAAGTGACCCGCGCCGGCAAACCGATCCAGCTGCAGCCGCGCGAATTCGCCCTGCTCGCTTTCATGATGCGCCATGCCGGCCAGGTGGTGACGCGCACCATGCTGCTGGAAAATGTCTGGGACTATCATTTCGATCCGCAGACCAATGTCATCGATGTACATGTCAGCAAATTGCGGCAAAAGATCGACGCCGATTTCGCGCGGCCGCTGCTGCACACCGTGCGCGGCGTCGGCTACCGGCTCGACGCCGATGGGTAGCGGATTGCTGCGTTCGACGTCGGTAAGGTTGGCACTCGGCTATGCCGTTCTTTTCATCCTGTTTTCCTTCACCCTGGTCGGATTTCTGTGGTGGCGCACCGCCGCCTATCTCGATCGCGAGGTCGATGCGGTGATCCTGGCCGACGCACGCGCGGTGGGCGACCGGCTGCATGATTTCGGTCTGCCGGGCGCGATCGAAACCATCAAGGAGAGAGTAGGCCACGCCGTCGACGAGCATGCCATCTATCTGCTGACCGATCCGACGCTGACGCCGATCGCCGGCAATCTTGACGCCTGGCCGCTGGAGATCGGCCGCCGTCCTGGCTGGCATCAGATCGAACTGGCTTTTCAGGGCAAGTTGCACGCAACCCGCTTTCTCTATGCCGCTCTGCCGGCCGGCTTTCAATTGCTGGTCGGGCGCGACGTCGAAGACCGCGTGGCGATCAGCCGCGCCATCCTGAATGATCTGACCTCAGCCGCACTGCTGGCCATCCTGCTGGCGGGCGCCGGCGGTCTGCTGGTACGCCGCGCCATATTGCGCCGCGTCGATGTGCTTAACCACACCACCACCGCCATCATCAGCGGCGACCTGTCGAGCCGCTTGCCGACCCAGGGGTCATCGGATGAATTCGATCGGCTGGCGCAGACCATCAATGTCATGCTGCAGCAAATCGAACTGCTGGTCGACGGCGTGCGCCATGCGTCGAACGCACTGGCACACGATCTGCGCACACCCTTGGCGGAATTGCGCGGGCGGCTCGAAGCATTGCAGCGGGTTCCGGCCGAGGGCAGTCCGATACAGCGCGAGATCGGCGGCGCGGTGGCCGATCTCGATCGGGTGATCGCCATCTTCAACGCCCTGCTCAGGCTGGCCGAGATCGATTCAGGCGCGCGCCTGTCGGGATTCCGGACGGTCGCTTTGGATCAGATCCTTGCCGAGGTGGTCGATTTGTATGGCCCGCTGGCCGAGGAGAAGGGTGTCACGGTCAGGCTCGAAATCGCCAGCGATCTGATGGTGTCCGGCGATCCGTTCCTGCTGGCGCAAGCGGTCGGCAATCTGGTCGACAATGCCGTCAAATATTCCCGCGCCGGCGGCATCGTCAGGGTGGCGGCGGCAAGCCGGGGTGACGACGAAATCGACATCACGGTCGGTGACCAGGGGCCCGGCATCGCCGATGACGAGAAGCCGCATGCCACCCTACGCTTCTATCGCGGTAGGGCAAGCCGCGGCAGCGAGGGCAGCGGGCTGGGCTTAAGCCTGGTCGCCGCGGTGGCGCGGCTGCATGACGGCAGCCTGACACTCGAGGACGCCGATCCCGGGTTGGTCGCCCGGCTGTCGCTTGCCAAAGCGCGGCAAAATCCTTAGCGTGCCGCCCCATGAACGAGCAGTTTGAACAAACTCTGTGGGATGCCACCGCACCGCCTGGCGTGGCATGGCCCAGCCTGCAGGGTGCGCAGGACTGCGAGATCGCCATCATCGGTGCCGGCGTTGCCGGCCTCTCGCTGGCGCTGCATCTGGCCGACCGCGGCCTGCGACCGGTGGTGCTGGAGGCTGACGCCGAAGCGGCCGGCGGCGCCGGGCGCAGCGCCGGCGTGGTGGCGCCGCAATTGGTACGACACACGCCGGAGTCGGTGGCCAAGGCGCTGGGTGCGGCGGCCGCCGACAAACTTCTGCGGCTGGTCGCCGAGGGCGCCGCCTATAGCTTTTCCGTGATCGGCGATCGCAAGATCGACTGCGGCGCCAGCCAGGCCGGATTCCTGGCACCGGCACGCGGCGCGGCGGGTGCGACTAAGGTGGCGGACATCGCGCGCGGCTGGGCACCGATCCGAAGCGATCTGCAAGTGATCCAGGGCGCCGACGTCGAAAGTCTGACCGGCTGTACCGGCTATGCGGCGGCGATCCTGGATCCGACCGGAGGCTCCCTCAATCCCTTGGCCTATCTGCGGCTGCTGGCCCGGGAGGCGGTAGCGGCGGGTGCGGGGCTGTTCACCGGCAGCCGCATACGCGCCGTCGAACGGCAAGGCGGTCGCTGGCTGCTGCGCTCCGCCGCCGGACAGCTGACGGCGGACCGCGTGGTGGCCTGCGCCAATCACGGCAATCTGGCATTGCACCCGAAACTGGCCCAGACCGTGCTGACCATGCCGGTCACCCAGGTGGCGACGGTGCCGTTCAGCGACGAGGAGCGCCGCGCCATTTTGCCCGGCGGCCAGGCGATGACGGATATGGAACCGGACGTTTTGTCGCTGCGCTTCGATCCCGGCGCTCGCCTGGTGACCGCCTACCCGATCGGTCGTCATGGCCACCGTGCGCCCTCTTTGACGCGGCTGGTCAATGCCCGCCTCAGCGCGGCGGTGCCGGGCCTTACGCCGAAGGCACTGGACTATGCCTGGACCGGCCTCGTCGTGATCAACCCCAGTTTACTGCCCCGTCTGGTCGCGCTCGACGATAATTTTTTTGCGCTGCAGGCCTGCAACGGCCGCGGCCTCGCGCTCAATACAGTGATCGGCCGCGAGCTGGCGGCTTGGCTTGCCGGACAGCGTCAGGCAGGATGGGCGCTGGTGCCCGAAGCGGCGCGGCCGATTTCCGGCTATGTGGTGGCGCAATATCTGCCGCTTCTGCTGATGAAGCTCGCGCTGTTGCGGCAAAACGGGGTTGGCCGGTGGCGCCCCTCCAACGGATAGGAATGTCGGCATGCAGACGATCATGGGATTTGTTGACCCCACTCTGCTCCCGGCGTCGCTGTGGCTGGTGATGTTTTCGATGGGCCTGTCGCTGGCGCCGCATGATTTTCGCCGCATCATCGGCAAGAATCGGGCCTTCGTGGTGGGCGTCGGCAGCATGCTGCTGGTGGCGCCGGCGGTCGGCGTGGCGCTGGCCTTCGGGGTGGCGCCCAGCCAGGCCTTGACCATGGGATTCATTCTGCTGGCGACCTGCCCGGGCGGACTCTTGTCGAATCTGGTCACTGATCTGGCCGGTGGCGATCTGGCCCTGTCGGTATGTTTGAGTCTGTTCACCAGCGCGACCTACATATTTACCCTGCCGGTGATCGCCCATGTCGCACTGCAGATCGTCTATGGCGAGAGTCAGGCCATCACGGTGCCGATCTGGTCGTCGATGGAACATATCATCGCCATCACGGCATTTCCGATCGCTACCGGCATGGCCGTGCGCCATTTTTCGACCCGCCTTGCCGAGCGGGTGCGGCCCTGGCTGCGAACCGGCGCCACCATTACCCTGACCGTCATCTTCTGTCTGATCATCGTCGAACAATGGGACACCTTGCGGCGTTCGTTTGGTGTGGTGCTCGGCATGGTGCTGGCGATGAACCTCACCAACTTCCTGGTGGCGCTCACTTTGTCGCGGGTGGCCGGATTAAATCGCCGCGAGCGGATCGCCGTGGTAATCGAACATCTGATCCGCCAGGAGACCACCGCCATTTATGTCGCGGTATCGCTGCTGCACCGTGATGACATGTCGCTGCCGATGATCGTCAACACCTTCGTCGGCATGGCCTTCAGCGTGACCTTCGTCGCTTTTCTGAAAAAGAGACAGGGCCCGATCACGGCTGTCGCGCCGGAGATGCCGTCGTGACGCTGAAACGGATCGGCTCGGGATCGAAGTTCGAGGAACTGGCCGCCTATTGTCGCGCCGTGGTCGACGACCACTATATCCATTTTTCCGGGACGGTCGGCGCCGATCCGCGGACCCACATCATGCCGGACTCGGTCTCGGCGCAGATGGCCAACATCTTCGCCATCATCGAGCCTATCCTGACCGGCCAAGGCGCGGGTCTGGCCGATGTGGTGCGCTGCCGGCTCTATCTGACCGACCAGGCCCATCTCGAGCCGGCGATCGCCGTCCTGCGCGAGAAATTCCACGCCTGCCGTCCGGCCAATACGACGCTGATCTGCGCAATTCCGGCGCCCGGCGCCAAGGTGGAGCTGGAGATCACGGCACGACGTCCGTTTCAGGCAGGATAATCCTCCAGCACCGTCCCCAGCGCGGCTTTCAAGGGATCCAGCCAGGCTTCGAAATGGCGCCATTGCTGCAGCCCTTCGGTATAGATCGGTTGCCGCACCTGCTCGGCGCTGGCGGTGCGGACTGATCTGCTATTGCGCCAAAAGGTCAGGCAATCGGGATCGAACGCCAATCCGCAATAGTCCAGCAGGCGCCGGATTTCCGGTTCGCTGTCGGCCACCATCCGCTCGTAGTACACGCGATGGACGCGGCCCGGCAGGACGGCGTCGAAATGCGCCATCAGCCGGACATAATCGGCATAATAGCGCCCCAGATCGGCCAAATCGTAGGAAAAGCCTTGGCCGCGGGCGAAATGCTGCTTGAAAGCGGAAAAACAACACGCGAGCGGATGTCGCCGCGCGTCGATGATGCGCGCGCGGGGCAAGATCAGGTGAATCAGGCCGACATGAAAAAAATTGTTCGGCATTTTGTCGATGAAAAAAGGCCGGTCGGTTTTTCGCTGGATGCGGGTACGTTCGAGGTAATCCTCGCCCAGCCCCCGCAATTGGGCGGCATCGAGCTCCGCCAGCATTTCGGGATAGGCGGAAGGGTCACCGATCTTCTTGCGGCCGCCCAGCAATTTTGCGATCGCCTGCAGATCCGGCAGCTCCATGGTTCCTTCGACAGAGGCATGCGACGCCAGGATCTGTTCGATCAGGGTGGAGCCCGAACGCGGCAGACCGACGATGAAGATCGGGTCGGTGGCTGGCGATCCGGCGCCGGCATGGCGACGCAGGAACGGCGCGTCGAATAGCCGGATGGCGCGGTCGGCGGCCAGAGCGGTGTCAAGGGCGTCATAGCCGATCTGGTCGTGGCGCAGCCGGTTGCCGGCCTGATAATGCTGGAAAGACAAGGCGTAGGCGCCGTCATCTTCGGCCGCCTTGCCAAGCGCGAAGTGCAAATGCAGACGGTCCTCGGCGCCGAGATCGGGTCGCGCCAGCTGCGTTTGCATGGCTTCACTCTCGGACTCCGTGAAACGAAAGGTCTTGAGATTGGCCAGGCTCCAGTAAGCCTCACCCAATTCGGGCATTTGTTCGATGCTGCGCCGATAGGCGACGATTGCCGCCGCGCTCTGATTTTCGGTCTTGAGCGCATGACCATAGCTCATCCATAATTTTGGCTGGTCGGGAAATCGCGGCAGAATATCGGCATAAATCGCGATCGCCTCGGCATATTTGCCGATCTTGACCAGGCATGACGCCTTAAGCGAGAGCAGACTGGGGTCGCCCGGTTCCAGCGCCAGCTGGTGCGCGATGACGGCGAGTGCTTCGACCACCTTGTTTTGCCGTTGCAGGACGAGCGCATAATTGCGCTCGGCGGCGGTGAAGTTGGGAGCAAGCTCGAGACAGCGTCTCAGCAGCTGTTCGGCGTCCTCATAGCGCCCGAGTCGGGAGGCCAGTTCGGCCAGCATCCGGATCGCCACGAAGTCGGTCGGAAAGCGCTTGAGATAGTCGCGCAAGCCGGCTTCGGCGGCCGGCAGCCGATTTTGGCAAAGCTGTTCCGCCGCCGCCATCAATTCGGGATGGTAGACCGCCGACCGGATCTGCTGATCGTTGCAGTGGCTGGCCTCGCCGGTTCTGCCCAACAGTCGATAGTGATCGCCGAGCAGGCGCCAACCATCGGTCTGGTTGGCGTCCAGACGGGTTGCCCGCTGCAGCGCCGTGACCGCGCCCGTCGCATCGCCCGCATTCGACAGCGTCTGACCCAATTGAAAATAGGGGGCGAAGGCGCCGGGCTGCAGCGCGACGAGAAGTCGGTGCGACGACAGAGCGCCGGCTATATCGCCACGGCGGCGCTGAGCGACGGCAAGGATCAAGAGGGCCTGTGGCTGACCCGGAACGACGCGGAGAATCTCAACCGCCTGTTGCCGTGCCAGACCCGTGTCCTTGTCCAGCAGTTTGCCGGCATGGGCCAGCGCGAAGGCCAAATCACCGGTTTGGTCAGGCGAATGTCGGTGATTTGCGATATCCGCGCCTCGTCGCTGGTTTCAGAAATTTTGGCCGAATCGCAATCCGGCCGTCAAGGGACGGATATTCACGACATAGGCCGATGGGCCGCAGGTTTGCACCGGGCATTTGATGAAACGGCCGGCCTCGCCATCGGCGTTGAAGGCGTTTTTGATATAAAGCTCGATGTGGCTGTTGCCCCAATTGAGCCCGCCGGCGATGTCCTCCTGGGCATAGGCCGGGTTGCGTCCGACCACGGCGCGCGGATCGATTCCATTGAGACTGGTCTGCAGATAATTCCAGCTGCCCCCAGTGACTCGAGTCGAGGATTGCAGATAGGCATTCATGTCGACGCCAACTTCAAACCCGTAGCGGGCGACGAAATTTGCTTTGTAATAGGGTGACGACGGCAATTGCGTGCCGTTCGGCGCTTGTGGCACCGCGCAATCGGTTTGCGGTTGACCGGAGGCAAGCAGCGCCCCGCAGTAATTCTGGGTCAGATGCGCATCGATGACGCTGGCGGCTGCCGACAGGCTGAGATGAGGGTCGACCAGCCAGCTGACATCGGATTCGATGCCCTGGCTGACGGCCTGGCCGGCATTGACCACCTCCGGAACGGCATTGGGGCCGGCGAAGGAGAATTGGAAGTTGCTCCAGGGATCGAGGAACAGATCGCCGTTCCACCGCAGCCGGTTGCCGAACCACGCCGTTTTCCAGCCCACTTCATAATTGACCAAGGTTTCGGCGAGATAGGGGGATATTCCCGGGACCTCGTTGATGCCGCCGGGACGGTAGCCGTCGGACACCGTGAAATAGGCAAGCCGCGAGTCGTCAAACTTGTAGGTGATCGTGCCGCGATAGGTGGCATTGGTTTGTTTGACATGTTCGTTGATGTCGGTGCATGGCGAGCCATGGATCGATTGCGGGCCGATGCAGTCGCCGACGCCGGCCGGCGCGGCGAAGGCATAACCCAGGCTGACCCCGGTGAATTCGTCATCCTTGATATTGTAATGATAGCCTCGCGTCCCGGCGTCGATCGTTAAATTGGGAAGAATGTCATAGGAAACATTGGCGAACAGCGCTTCGTCCACTTCGCTGACGATACCCCGATATTCCCAGATCGTGTTGGCGTCGCCCGGCACGGTGATGGTCGGCGAGGCGCCGATAATGAACTGATCGAAATAGTTATTGTTGAGCTGATTCGAATAATAGAGGCCGCCCGACAGGCGGTAGGGCAGGCCATTGGGCGAGGATAGCCGCAATTCCTGCGTTTCCTTGCGGATGTTATAGACTTCCTTGATCTGCTGACCGATATCGATCGGCGTGCCGCCGGGACCATAGGCGTAATTCGCCCCATAGCCGGACGAGATATCGTAGAAATAGGCGTAATCGGTGTAGTCCTGCAGCTGGTAAATCGTGTGGCGCGTGTAACTTGCGGCGTAAGTCAGGTCGAAATTGCCGACTTTGCCGGTCACCGTCAGGGATGGCGCCCAATAGCTGTCATGGGTCTTTTCCGGGCGATGGAAGCCGGTCTGGTCGACGCCGATCTCGGCGGAATAACCGAAGAATCCGGCCGTCCATTGTTCCTGTCCCAACACGCCGGCAAGTATCGACCAATCGTCATTGACGTTGAGTTTCAGGGCGGCGCGACCGCCATAGGTCTCGGTCGGGTTGAAATTGTTTTTGACCAGAGGTGCGTTATTCACGGTGAAGCCGGTCGACGGATAGGTGATCGTGTGCGGAACATTGTCGATATAGCCGCCGTCATGCTCCTGGTAGGCGACGATGCGAATGGCGGCATTGCTGGCGAGCGGAATATTGACGAATCCTTCCGTCACATCGCCGAGCCCGCCCCTGGCGTTGCCATTGCCGTCGATATCGTAGCCGGCGCTGAATTTGTTGGGATCGGGCTGATTGGTGACGATTTTCAGCGTGCCCGCTTCGGAACTCGCGCCGTAGAAGGTGCCTTGCGGTCCGGCCAGCGCTTCGACGCGGGCCATGTCGTAAAGATGGAGGTCGAGCGACGCGGTCGCCGAGGTGGTAGGAATCTCATCGATATAGGTGGCAACCAAGGGCGACTGATTTTGTGGCAACAAATTGTAGCCGCTGGCGCCGGTGCTGAGACCGCGCATATAGATGACTGCCCGTCCCGGCCCGCCGGTGGCCTGCGCGTAAGTGACGCTGGGCAACAAGGCCACGTAATCGTCCAATGACTTGACATGCAGCTGGTCGAGTTTAGCCTCCCCCAGCACCTGTAAGGCGATCGGCACATCCTGGAGGTTTTCCGAACGCTTTTGTGCCGTGACGATCACTTCTTCGAGGCGACCGCCGGGACTCGCCGCTTCATCCGCCGCTATTGCCGGTTGCAGGCCCGTCAAAATCGTCGAGGCCATCAGCGTTCTCGTCAAAACAGACGTCGGGATTCCCGCCGGCACCCTGCCCTGTTGCATCGCTTGCCTCCCCAAACATACGACGCCGGCTTTGCCCGTCCGCGACCTGTTCGACACCGCCACCAGAACAGGTCAGGTCGTGATGTTTGAGCCGCCGATCTTGTCAGACGTCTGTCAATTTAGAGCACGCGGCTGTTGAGTCCGTCAATCGTAAATTCCTTGGAATTTCTTGCCCCTTCGAGCCGCGGCGTGACGGCGCTGATTATTTTTCGGCTCCCACATGTCGTGGAGGATAATGGTGCGACGCCATACATCTTGATGTACAATAGTCGAAGCCGCCTATTGGCAGTTTGTCATCGCATCACAATGACACTGCGCAGAGGATCTCCCGTACCGATCGAGGGTTGGAACCCGGAAATGCCGCCTCTTGATGTCATGCCTCCGGGTTCAGGATTTGCGCCCCTCCGCGGCGCACCAGGCGGCGGCTCGCCGCCGAGTGAGGACAAAGTCGCTGGCCGACTCAGGCTGGCTGAGGCGGACAGCTGGCAACTCCTTCGGAAATTGAGCGCCGCGTCGACCGTCGAGCCTTGTCAAGGCGTGGCCTTGGCCACGGCCGACGCGTTCCATTGGCTGGCCTCAGCTCCCGATGCGTGCCTCTCGGCCTGCGTCACCGATCCCCCCTATGGCTTGATCGAATATGAGCAGAAGGACCACGCGAAAATGAAAATCGGTCGAGGCGGGGTTTGGAGGATCCCGCCGTCCTTTGACGGCGCGGAGCGGGCACCGGTGCCCCGCTTCACGGTTTTGACGGCGTTGGACCGCAAACGGCTGAACCACTTCTTTCGGGTGCTGGCAGGGCACATCTTCCGTACGCTGGTTCCTGGCGGTCATGTGATCATCGCGTCCAATCCTCTGCTGTCGACCAACACTTTTGCCTGCTTCGAGCAGGCCGGTTTCGAGAAACGGGGCGAAATCATCCGGTTGGTGCAAACGCTGAGGGGCGGAGACCGTCCGAAGGGAGCCGAGAGTGAATTTGGCGATGTCACGGTGATGCCGCGCGCCTGCTGGGAACCATGGGGATTGTTCAGGAAACCGATCAGCGAAAAGACAGTGTCGGCCAATTTGCGTCGCTGGGGAACCGGGGGTTTGCGCAGGCTTTCAGCCGGCGAGCCCTTCCGTGATGTGATCGAATCAGCGCCGACCGGGCCGCGCGAGCGGGCAATCTCGCCACACCCTTCTCTGAAGCCGCAACGATTCATGCGCCAGATTGTCAGGGCGGTGCTGCCTCTGGGGATCGGCGTTGTTTTCGATCCCTTCACCGGAGGCGGTTCCACGCTCGCCGCTTCGGCGCATTTGGGCTACAAAGCCATCGGAACGGAATTGGACCAGGACTATGCCAAGGCGGCGAGTCGGGCTATTCCGCTGCTGCGTGATTTGCAGTCGCATCCACCATCGAAAAGGGCAGCATCAGAGTGATCCACCCGTCCGAGGAAAATAGCGGCTGTAGCCTGGAGATCCAATCGCTCGGCAAGCGCTTTGGATCGCAGCTGGTGCTTGACGATGTTTCGCTGTCGGTCGGGCGTGGCGAGTTCTTTTCGCTGATCGGCAGTTCCGGCTGCGGCAAAACCACCCTGCTGCGCTGTCTGGCCGGCTTTGTGACACCCGATCGCGGAACAATCCACATCGACGGCAACGACATCCTGCCGTTGCCGCCCAATCGGCGCCCGGTCAATATGGTATTTCAGTCCTACGCGCTGTTTCCGCATATGAGTGTCGAGGACAATATTGCGTTCGGGTTGAGACGGGAAGGCTTGCCACGCGACGTCATCCGCCGCCGCGTCGGCGAGGCTTTGGACTTGATTCGCATGCAGAATTTGCGGCGTCGCCGGCCGAGCCAACTGTCAGGCGGCCAAAAGCAGCGCGTCGCGCTGGCCCGCGCGGTGGTCAAGCGGCCCCGGCTGCTGCTGCTGGACGAACCGCTGTCGGCGCTCGACAAAAAGCTCCGTGAATCGACAAGGCTGGAACTGGTGGCGATCCAGCAGCAGATCGGTATTACCTTCATTCTGGTGACGCATGACCAGGAGGAGGCCCTCACCATGTCGAGCCGCATCGGCGTGATGTCGGACGGCAAGCTGCTGCAGGTCGGAACGCCGAGCGACATTTATGAACGTCCGCAAAGCCGCTTTGTCGCCGACTTCATCGGCTCGGTAACCTTGTTCGATGGCGTCGTTGACCATATCCTGCCAGGCAGCGTCCGCCTTGATTGCGAGACGCTGTCGGCGGTGGTCGCCACCGGCGGGCCCAAAGTCGCCAAAGGTGAAAAGATGACGCTCGCGGTCCGGCCGGAGGCGATTGCGATCGCTGCCGCCGATCAGAATTTTGCCTTTGAAAACCGCTTCATCGGCACGGTGATCAGCCGATCCTATGGGGGCGACCGACGACTCTATCAGGTAAGGCTGCCGGGCGGGCGATTGGTTCTGGTTTCCGAGACCAATCTCGGCGACCAGACCCCGGTGTTTCAGCGCGATCAGATTGTCGCGGTCGGGTGGCCCGCCGCCGCCGGCGCGCTGTTCAGACCCTGAGCGTTTGATGGCATCGACACTTGCTGCGACTCTGCTGTCGTCCCGCCGCGGTCCGCTGATCGTTGCCGTCTTCGCCTGGTATCTTGTCTTCTTTCTGGTTCCCTTCGCACTGGTTGTCAAAATTTCGCTGGCCAGCGTTGCCGATAGCGTTCCGCCATTTTCGGATTTGTCTTCCTGGGACGGTTCCGTCCTGCAGCTCCAGCTCAGCGGCGCCAATTATCTTCGGCTGCTGACGGAGCCGATCTTCGTCGCGAGCTATATCGGCTCGCTCCGCATCGCGGCGATCACCACGGGCTTGTGTATCCTGTTGGGATATCCGCTGGCTTACGCCGTCGCCACCGCTCGGCCCGCGGCCCGCTCCGGGCTGTTGCTGCTGATCACGATTCCCTTCTGGACGTCGTTTTTGATTCGCATCTATGCCTGGATCGCGATCCTCAAGGACCAAGGCCTGTTCGACGGTCTGCTGGCCTGGAGCGGGATGGTTTCCGGACCATTGCACATCATGAACAGCGGGGTCGCCGTGACGATCGGCATGGTTTATTGCTATCTGCCGTTCTTCGTGCTGCCGCTCTATGCGGTGTTGGAAAAATTCGATGGAACCTTGCTGGAAGCGGCAAGCGATCTGGGATCGTCGGCGCTCCGCAGTTTTTGGACGGTGACCTTGCCCTTGACCCTGCCGGGCGTAGCAGCGGGAGCCGTCCTGGTCTTCGTGCCCGCCACCGGTGAATATCTCATTCCCAAGATTCTCGGCGGCGCGGTAACCCTGATGATCGCCCCGGTGCTGTGGGACTCGTTCTTCCTGGCGCGCGACTGGCCGATCGCGGCGGCGGCTACGGTCACGCTGGTGCTGATCGTGCTCTTGCCCTTGGCGGCTTTGTATCGCGCCCGCGCCTGGTGGGGCACGGAGGCGGCATGACCATCCCGGTTTCACGGGGCGCCCGCATCGGGCTGACCGGGGTGCTCTGGCTGGGGTTGCTGTTCCTCTATGCGCCCATTCTGATCGTCGTGCTGTTCTCTTTCAATGGCTCGACCTCAACGACCATCTGGTCGGGTTTTTCGCTGCGCTGGTATGGCGAACTTTGGGCCAATGACGCGGTTCTGCGCGCCGCCGGCCTGTCGCTGGCGATCGCCGCCATGAGCGCTTCCGGGGCGAGTGTGATCGGCACGCTGGTCGCCACTCTATTGTCGCGCCATGAGCGTTTTCGCGGGCGTGCGCTGCTGTTCGGCATGGCGACGGCGCCCTTGGTGATGCCGGAGGTCATATTGGCGGTTGCGCTGTTGCTGCTGTTCGTCAGCGCCGAATCTTTGTTCGGGTGGCCCAAAGGGCGCGGCGTGCTGACCATCACGCTCGCGCATATCAGCTATACGGCTTCCTTCGTTGCCATCGCGGTCCTGGGACGGCTGGCCGGAATCGACCGGACGCTCGAGGAGGCGGCGCAGGATCTGGGGGCGACGCCGCGGCTGGTCTTCCTGCTGGTGGTCTTGCCGATCATCGCGCCGGCCATCGCGGCGGGCTGGCTGCTCGGTTTTTCGATCAGCCTGGATGATGTGGTGATCACACAATTCACGGCCGGGCCCGGTTCCACCACGCTACCCTTGCTGATCTTTTCGCTGGTGCGCCGGGGTGTGAAGCCCGATATCAATGCCATCGCGACATTGTTTGTCGCAAGCGCGATACTGGTCACCATCGGCATCATCCTGGTGCAGCGCTGGCGAACCGACCGGTCGAACCAATAGGGGGGTGACGGATGAGGCTGAAGTTGGGCGCCATCATGGGTGCGATACTGACCGCGTTTGGCCTCGGCGAGGCTGCCCCGGCGCAGCAAGCCGACCCGGAAAAGCTGCTCAACCTCTATAGCTGGGCCGATTATTTCGCCCCCGACACGCTCGGCAACTTCACCCGCAAATATGGCATCAAGATCCACTACGACACCTTCGCCAGCGATAATGAAATGGTCGCCAAGCTGATGGCCGGCAATCCAGGCTACGACATCGCGGTTCCCTCGACGATGTTCTATCCGCGCGGCATCAAGGCGGGCCTCTATCAGAAACTTGACACCGCGCACCTGTCGAACTGGGGCAATCTCGACCCCGGCACACTCAAAGCGATCTCCGACAGCGGCACCGATCCGGGCAATCTCTATGCCATGCCCTATATCGTCGGCTATACCGGCTTCATCTATAACCAGGATCTGGTGAAGAAGATCATGCCCGACGCACCGGTCGACAGCTTGCGTCTGCTGTTTGACCCCGCAATTGCCGGGAAGATCGCGGCCTGCGGCATCAATTACGTCGATTCGCCGGAAGACGTGGTGCAACTCGCGCTGCTCTATCTCGGCAAGAGCCCGAACAGTCAGGACAGTAAAGACATTGCTCGCGCCTTCGACCTGCTGCGCACGGTGCGGGCGACCGTCAGGACCATCGATTCCAACAATTATTTGAATGCGCTGGCCGCAGGCGATATCTGCGTTTCGATCGGCTGGGTCGGCAATGACCGCCAGGCCGGCGCGCAGGCGCAGGAAGCCGGCAAGGCGGTCCGGCTGCAGTTCGTCATCCCGAAGGAAGGCGCTCCCGAATTTATCGACAATATGGTGATATTGGCCGACGCGCCGCACCCCGGCAATGCCAGGCTGTTCCTCAATTACATACTCGATGCCGAGGTCAGTGCCGACATCATCAACGCGCTCGGCTATCCGATGGCCAATCGCGCGGCGATGTCCGGGGTTCATGCCGAGATTGCCGGTAACCGAACGATATATCCGGATGCCGAGACCAACCGGCGCATCATTCTGCAGACGCCTCGCAGCGCCGCAGCGAACCAGGCCGTGTCGAACGGCTGGGTCAGCTACAAGGCCGGCTATTAGCCAAGGAACAGTGCCATGCTCGCTCGTCCGCTCAATTCTCCCCGCGCCGGGCTGCTGGCGGGAAAATCGGTCCTGGTGACCGGTGCCGGGTCCGGTATTGGCCGGGCGATCGCCGGCGCGCTGGCCGAGGCCGGCGCCCGCATTGCCGTCACCGACAAAGACCTGCCGCTAGCCCAGAGCGTCGCCGCTTGCTTGGGAGAAGGGCATCCCGCCTTTGCCTGCGACGTGACGATCGCTGCGTCGATCGAGCAGGCCGTGCGCGACGCTGTCGCGGCGCTGGGCGGACTCGACGTGCTGTGCGCCAATGCCGGCGTCTCGACCATGAACCCGGTCAAGGATCTGACCGAGCAAGAGTGGGACTTCAATTTCGCGGTGAACGCCAAGGGTGTGTTCCTGACCAACCAGGCCGTCGTCCGTCTGTGGCTGGCGGGCGGGCAGCAAGGGGTGATCGTCAATACCGCGTCGGTCGCCGGCAAGGTCGGCGCTCCCTTGCTCGCCCATTATTGTGCCAGCAAATTCGCGGTGGTCGGCTTCACGCAGTCCCTGGCCAAGGAAGTGGCGGCCAATGGCATTCGCGTCAACTGCGTTTGTCCCGGTTATGTCCGCACAGGGATGCAAACGCGCGAACTGGCGTGGGAGAGCCGATTGCGCGGACTGGACCCGGCGAAGGTGCAAGCCGAATATGTCGCCCTCACCCCCCTCGGCCGCCTCGAAGAGGCCGATGACGTAGCCGACGCGGTCCTCTTTCTGGCCAGCGATCTATCCTCATTCATCACCGGTGAGGCACTCAATGTCAGTGGTGGCGCCTTTATGGATTGATCAGCGCCGCGAAAAATTGAAGGAAAAGATGTCGCCGCGATGATAGTCGCGGGCAAAGATCACCGGCGTGCCGTCCTCGGTGAAGCAGGTCTCGGTGATCAGCAGCCAAGGCCCGCGATATTGTCCGCGAACCCGGGACGGCGCCATTGCCGGAAGGTCGACCGCTGAGACCGCCGCCGTCGACATGCGCGGCCGGTATCCCTGTTGCCCCAGCAGGTCATTGAGAGAGCCGCCAAAGTCGAAATCAGCCGGGGCGCCGGGGAGAAGAGTCTTCGGGACGACTTCCAGCGAATAGACCAGCGCCTGATCCTCCTGGATACGCAACCGCTCGATCACCAGCACCGGAACCGCCTTGCCGCAGCGCAACGCCATCGCCATGTCGCGGTCGGCACAGTCGGCTTTGACCGAGATGACCTCCGTCTTGGGCTGATGCCCCAGTTCGCGCAGCAAGGTGGTGATGCTTTCATAAGCGGTAATCGGCCGTTCCACATGCAGCGCCGCCGCCGCCGACAGAAAACGCCCGCGGCCATGCTGGGTGCGGATCATTCCGTCCTGTTCCAGCAATCGCATGGCTTCGCGCAAGGTCGGCCGCGAGATGCTGAACGCGTGGGTGAGGTCCGCCTCGGAAGGAAGCTGGTCGCCGGCCTTCAGATTGCGTTCGGCGATCATCGCGATGATTTCGTCGCGAACCTTGAGACTGGCCGACTGTCGGTTGCGCGGCTGTGGTAACATCGTCAAATGTACTCGTAAGACATCATAGGCAGGCCGAGCAGGCTAATGCCGATGACAAGGCTTGTGAAGTCTATTCTCCGCCGGGATCCGCAGCTTTTGGCAGGACGACGGCGTTTGACAGTTTGGGCCAGCGCATGATAGCTCGTCACACGTCTGACGTCCTGACGGCACGGCAAGGAGGTTGCGATGCTGAATTTCGATGTCCCTCGCTTCGTAAAAATTCAATCCGGCGCCGTCGGCTTGGCCGAAAACATCGATGGCCTGATCGCGTCCGCCCTGGACAAGGGTGCCGAGAACATCTTCTTTCTGGGGACCGGGGGGGCGGCCATCCTGATGCAGCCGGCGGCACATTTGTTGGCCCGGCATTCCCGCTTTCCGGTATTCCTCGATATGTCCGCCGAATTGGTGCTGGGCGGTTCGCCGCAGCTGGGCGAACACTCGATCGTGGTGATACCGTCCCTCTCCGGCACCACCAAGGAAAGCATTGAAGTCGCCGAACTGTGCAAGGCCCGCGGCGCCCTCCTCATCGCCTTGGTGGGGCACGCCGACACGCCGCTGACGAAGATCGCTGACCATAGCCTTGTCAATTTCGCCGAGGACGATACCTCATGCGAATCGTTCTATCTGCAATCCCTGCTGGTGGCGCTTTCGGTGATGCACCACCGCGCCGAATATCCGGCCTATGCCGACACCGTGGCCCAGATTAAGCGTTTGCCGGGCCTTCTGGTCGAGGTCAAGCGCGCTTTCGAACCGCAGGCCGCTGCCGTTGCCGATCATATCGCCGCCAGTTCCTACCACATTCTTTGCGGGTCCGGCGCGACCTGGCCGCAGGCCTTCTATTACGGTATGTGCATTCTGGAAGAGATGCAGTGGATCAGGACGCGACCGGTGCACGCCTCGGACTTTTTCCACGGGACGCTGGAACTGGTGGAGCCGGGCGTCAGCATCATTCTGTTCAAGGGCGAGGATGTCTACCGTCCCCTGACCGAACGGGTCGAAAATTTCGCCACCTCACGCACCGATCGCATGCTGACGCTGGATACACGGGTATTCGCCTTGACGGGTATTTCCGAGGCTGTGCGCGCCCTGATCTCGCCGGTGCTGCTGGCAACCGTGCTCGAGCGCGCCAGCGCGCATCTTGAGGTCAAGCGCGACCATCCCCTGACGACGCGGCGCTATTACAAACGGGTGACCTATTGAGCGTGGCGCTACACACGGCGACGACATCGTGAACTTTCAAATTGCCACGGTCGGCGACAATTGCATCGATCGCTACCTGCCGCCGGTCGGTCTGTCGACGGTGGGCGGCAATGCCGTCAATGTGGCGGTGAATCTGGCTCTGCTCGGCCAAAAGGTCAGCTATTTCGGCGCCGTCGGCCGCGACCGGGACGGCGAAAGAACCTTGGCGGCCCTGCGCGCCAATGGCGTCGACACGGAAAATGTCCATACACTCGATGGGCCGACGGCTTTCACCGAGGTCGCTGTCAGCGCAGACGGCGACCGCAGTTTCGTTCTCGAACAGTTTGGCGTGTGCGCCGGCTATGCGCCGGACAGCAGCGAGATCGCGCTGCTCTGCCAGATGCGGCATGTGCATCTGGGCTGGCTTGATGATGGTGGCGCGCTGAAACGCACGCTTGTCGCGGCCGGGATCAGTGTTTCCCAGGATTTCGCCGTGAACAAGGCCGCGGGCGACGTCACCATCCTGTTCGATTCGGTAGGACCGTCGCTGCAGGAGGCGGAGCGTTTAGCCGCCGAAATGTTGGCCGCCGGAGCGCGGCTCGCCGTCGTCACCATGGGATCGGGCGGCAGCTTCGCTTCGGACGGACGCAGCAAGGCCAGATCCAACATCCGCAAAGTCGAAATCGTCGACACCAACGGCGCCGGCGATACCTTCATTGCCGGCTTTATCGATGCGCATCTCGCCGGTATGGCGCTGCCGACCTGCCTGGATCTGGGACGCGATTTGGCGGCCAATACCTGTCGGCATTATGGAGGCTTTCCGCAAGTACCGCTGCCGTTCGGCAGTTGAGGCGACGGCGGAATTGCTTTACCGCCGGCGGTCCGGCAAGTTGTGCGGCTTCGCTGAAGATTTTTTTACCGGCTCGCCGCTTGCCAAAACGCGGTGAACCGCCTAGAACCGCCGCATTCGGGGTGTAGCTCAGCCTGGTAGAGCGCTAGCTTTGGGAGCTAGAAGCCGGAGGTTCGAATCCTCTCGCCCCGACCATGTTTTCCGCCGTTTCTGGGCAGGCGGATTTTCAGGTTTGTAGGTTTTTTGGGAAAGGTTTGTAAGTCGGGATCATTTTTTGTTCCCGTTACCAGCCCCGACGAGCTTGTCGATCGCCGTCTTTGCCAGCTTCCGCTGGTTCACCTTCTTGCCGTAATGCGTGCGCAATGGCGCCAGGAGCCAGCGATACACCTGAAGAACGCTGCTCTCCGCCGATGGCTTGTCCCGCGGTTTGCTAACCCGCGCCGGCAGCACGACGGTGCCATAATGCTTGATCAGCGCCGCGTAACTGGCGTTGATTACCGGGTCCCAGTAGGACGCATGGGTGACCCCGGTTTTAAGATTATCCGGCACCACTTTGGCGGTCACACCGCCGATGAAGGAAAACAGTCTCACATGGGCGGATAGCCAGTCTTCCTGCCCTTCCGTCCAGCTTCCCTCGGCGTAAATCAGCCCGGAGCAGGGCAGACCGGCGACGAAGATATGGCCTGCACATGAACCACAGGCGTGTTCATTCGCTTGATCCACGACGAAAATTCCAAAATCGGTCTGAAAGGGGTAATCATCCCAGGTTGAAATCCCGCCTCCTTCAGCATGGCTCACCATTCCGTGAGGAATAGTTCCGAAGGTGGGACGGGTCTCGCAGCAGTTCCGGCCATTGCAGCCAGGTGTCCAGGAGGGCCGACTCGGGCGCCACCACGTCCATGAACACCGCCAGGCCGCCCGGCTTCAGCACTTGACGGGCTTCGCGCCGGCCAGCGCCGACGGCCTCTTGCGGATCACCCGCGACACCCAGATCGCCGCCTACGGGCGGGCCGGGGCGACCACTGCCAGCCTGGTTCAGTCAATGAGCAGACTCTGACTCGATAGTCTCATAACGACAGGTCGCTCGCCGTTCTTTGCAGCATCTCCTGGAGGCTGGCGAGCGCCGCCGCCAGGTCGCGCCGCTCGGCGGCCTGGGCGTCCGCGGATGCGCCGGAATTGGGAACATGACGGAGAATCTCAAGGGCGTAGCGCGCCGCCTGGCGCCGCGATGCGTGCTCATTGCGGGTCAGCGCCTCAAGCCTGGCGATCTCGGTGGCAGGGTTGTCCTGGAACGCGGTTTTCATATAGGACTGCAGGTCGCTGCCGTCCGCGTTGAAATGCTGATTGAGGGCGTCGTCCTGGGAAGACAGCACGCTGAGCAGGTCATAGGCGAACCACCCCAGCGTCATTTGCGAAAGATTGGTGCCATGACGCGTCTGTTCCAGCATGCGCGCCGTGGTGCTGGCATAGTCGCTCATATTCTGGCGGAACTCCTCGACCGCTTCGCGGTCCTCGTCAGGCGCCGGCAGACGCGGCGTAGCGCAGGCGGAGAGGGTGAGGGCAACGGCAAACAGAAGAGTGCGTCCCCTCAGACCCAGCCGCAGCAAGGCTGGTGCCGAGCGTTCCTGGCAATTTGAAAAGGCGACCGCACCACCCTGGATCTGCGCCTGGGCCGATTGGCGCACGCCATCGGATTTTGTCGATTCCGCAGGTTTGACGAAGACGATCATAGGCACCCCCCCGCAATTACCGGCCCCGCGGAAGCTTGATCCGGGGGCCATGCGTAAGGATTGCCTGATGCCCGGCACTTTTCAGTGCGTTGGGTCACACTCGCGAAAATTTAGGGGGTATAGCGCGCGGCGGCGGCTTTCAGTTCAATCGAGGCCGACGTATAGCCGCCATCGCCGCCATCGGCAAAATGGATATGCTGACCATCGACAGCAGACCCGACCAGACAGGTCATCAAGGCGGAATCGGCCTCATGCATTCCGAATTTGAGCTGACCGCGGCCGGCGCAGTCTTCGAGATAGCGGCGTATCTCGCTCACCCGTCCGGCGGCGCAATCGAATACCACGCAGAAGCTGTCTCCGGTTCGCGAAAAGAAAATGAGATTGCTGAACACTTCCTGGCGATATTGCGTCGGGTCAAATTTGCCGATCCTTCGATTGAGTCCGATGACCACATAGGCCAGCAATGTCTCCAGCAGCACCGCGACGAACACCCACGCGATCGACCGTTTTCCCCGCCGCGCCCGTACCTCCAGCATCATATGCTTGGGCGGCCAGCGGCTATCGAAATTCTCCGGCGAACCGAGATCCAGGCTGTCTGTGCCGGTTATGCTGAGCAGAGCCGCATGCAGAGCCTTGCTGTCGGCACCTTTGGTGACCAGGGCGACGATGCGGCCGCGTATCGGCTTGATGGGGTTCCAGCGGCACGACAATCCCGACAGATTGGGCGGCGTGCCGTCGTCTTCGGCGGCCGCAATCGTCACCAGGTCGGTCAAGTCGCCGCGTCCCTTGAGGGCACTTTCTGCCAAATCGACGCCATTGCCAAGAAATTGAGCATAGCTATTGTCAGGCGACGGTTCATAGCGACCGACCAAAATCCTGCCGCCGCGTTTGGTGATCTCGGCGACGCCGACCAGACCAACACGCAGACCGAGCTTGAACTCGAGCGCAGCGAAACCGCGCACCCGGGCCAATTCCCGCCGCGCCGCCGCCGCATATTCCGGCGGAATCAGGGCTGAGGCGCCGTCGCCGCCAAATTGGAAGGGGATCGTGCCGCACAGATTGGTGAGGGCGGCAATCATGGCCGAGGCGACGAAATTTACGTCGGCATAGCGGCCGCTTGCCACCGCCTTGGTAGAATTCTGGATGTCGCCGACCGCCAGCAGCCAATCGTCGGGTACCGGGCGATACAGACTTTCATCCATCACGTCCTGTAATGAGCGGAGCGGCGCCATCGACTGGTAGAAATTCTCGGTCATTCTCACCTTTCACGTCGCCAAAGCAAAGATCTTGTCAAGAGCAGGGCAAATCGCCACCGCGACACGGAAACGATTCAACCACTTCCGCGCCGACTGCGGCGGGAGGGCGCCGAATTTCAAGCATGCGTTGAAGCTTTTCCGCAGCTGTGATAACTCCTGCAATCGTCTTGCTGTGCGTAGGACGTTGCTTCTGGTTGATAGCATTGATCTCGTTAACAAAGCCTGATAAGGCGCCAGCGGCACCTATCCTTGTCGCCAGCGCGGCGCGCTGGTTTGCCGAAATTGTAGGAGAGTGCATGCCCGTTCTGCGCATCTATCGTCCCGCCAAAAGTGCCATGCAGGCGGGGCGCGCCAACACCAGGTGCTATAGGGTCGAATTCGTCCCCGATGACCGCAAGGAACCCGATCCGCTGATGGGGTGGAGTGGCTCAAAAGACACCCGGTCGCAGCTAAGCCTGCAGTTCGACAGCAAAGAAGCGGCGATCGCCTATGCCGACAAGCGCGGCTACCCTTATGAGGTGTGGGATGACGAACCGGTCAAGCCGCCGACCGCGAAGGCCTATGCCGACAATTTCCGTTTCGACCGGGTCGAAAGCTGACCCTCGTTGGTGCTGCGCGCCCTTAGCTCAGCTGGATAGAGCAACCGCCTTCTAAGCGGTAGGTCGTGGGTTCGAGTCCCGCAGGGCGCGCCAAGTTTTTCAATCCGGCCAGCGCCGGTGAAGCCATAGCCACTGGTCCGGTTGTTCGCGGATCCAGCGCTCGATGGTATGATTGACGGCCGTCATCGTCGTCAACAGGTCGGCCTGGTGATTGCCGCTGGCCTGCAGGCGGATCGGCGCCTCGAAGATGATGCGGAAATGCGCGCCCTCGGTACGCACCACATGCGTCGGCACCACCGGACAGCGGAATTTCAGCGCGAATGAAGCCAGGGCCGGCGCGGTCATCGCCGCGCTGCCGAAAAACGGCACGCTGATGCCGTCATTCATCTTCTGGTCGACCAGCAGGCCCAGATGGCCCGCTTTTTTCAGCGTGTCGAGCGCCACCCTGGCGCCGGCGGCACCTTTGGGAATCACGTCGATGCCGGTCACGCTGCGGCGGTGCGTGAAGATCCAATTGACGTAAGGGTTGTTGGCGGCGCGATAGATCAGACTGATCGGCAGGCCGTTATGCGCTACGCCCAATCCGGCCAGCTCCCAATTGCCGAAATGGGCGCTATAAAATATACCGGGTTCGCCATCGTCCCTGAGCGCCAGCAGATGTTCCAATCCCTCTATCTCGACCCGTTTGCCGGGACCAAACTCGAAGCGATCGATATGCGGATATTCCCCGGCGGTGCGGCCGAGATTGTCCCACATGCGGAGGATGCGATCCTCGCGCAGGGCCGCCGGCCATTCGGGAAAGACGCGTTGCATATTGCGGCGCGCACGGCGGGTAACCGGCAGGCGATAGCCCACCGTGCGGCCGATCCAGCCGCCGACCGCCGATGCGGCATCGATCGGCAATCGTCGAAAAAGATGAAACACGGCGCGCACGACCAGCGCTTCCAGGCGGAACTTAACCCCCGTTAGGGTCATGAAACTCCCTCGCCGGGGACGATTTGCCGGGCCGGCGCTTGGTCGAACAGCGGGTCAAATGGCTGCACGAAGGGCCGCCGGCGATCAGGGGGCTGCGACTCGGCCGCTCTGCACCAGCCGCACGGCGTTGGTGAAGGCGTGACCGATCGGGCTGGCAGTGCCGCTGCCGAAATAAACCACCCAGGCGCTCGTCGCGGTCAGCGCGCTGCTGCTCCAATACCAATATTTTCCGGCTCCCAAATTGGGAAACAGGTTTTCATCGATGGCCGGGTTCCGGCAGGCGGCGACCACCAGACTTTCCAGCTCGGACTGACTGGGCAGTCGCCAACCACCGGTCGCATGTTTCGCCGCCTGATCCCAGGTCAGCAACAGCACAGTGCCGCTGCAGCCGGCGGTGGCCCATGTCTGGCCGATGCTGCAGCGGTCCCAGGTCAAGTTGGTCTCGCGGTCATAAACCAGGCCGCCCTCGGTCACATAGCGCGCCGGCTCGGCCGCCGGACTCGGCGTCGGCTTGCCGCAACCGCCATGGGCCGCTTCGGCAAGCAGCAGTGTCGCCGCGACGCCAAAGCCTTGCCGGAACCGGACCGGGCGGCAGTTCACGCGACAAAGGCGATGACGCTGACCGCTCCCCCTACCGCGGTCAAGGTCAGCGCCGCGTTCAAGGCCAGACGGCGCCCGGTGAAAATGGCCAGGGAGGAGATGGCGATGCCGACATGCACCAGAGTCGCGGCAAAGGTCAGGGTGTGCTGGCGGTGGGTGTGTTGGGTGCTGTCCGCCCATCGCGTCCGTGACGTCTGTTCCAGGTCGGATGCTTTGGTCTGCAGATCGGCTTCCTCATCGGCGTAGCGCTTGGCTTTGGCCAACATCGCGGCAGCATCGCGTCCCTGCGCCGTCGCCTCCTCGGCGGCGATCTGGTAGCTGTTCTTCTTGATGCTTTTGGCCTGAAAGAAATTCCACTGGTCGGATGCCTGCGCCTGCAACAGCACCGCTTCGTTTTTCAGGCCGAGCGCCAGGGCGGATTCGGTTTCCTGCAGGCTACCGATGGTGGCGGCGATAATCGCCATGAACGAAACGGCGATCGCCACGTCTCGGGTCAGCCGATCTCCGGACTGCGCGGCATGTCGGGCATGTTTGGCATGAAGTATATGGTCGGCGGGATTCTCGATATCAGGCTCTGTCATGACGTGATCGGCGGCTCCTGCGATGATGGAAGCCATTGTAAGGCGATCGGCGGCGTTGGCAAGACGGCCCTCTCGATAGGGCTAAAGCTTTGATTTGGATCAAGGCATCGACAGACGGAAGGGGGTTTGACGGGACGATTGGCGCCGCCAGCGCGGGTCAGCCACCGTCCAGCCTCTCGATTGGTGGCGCGGCCGCCCTGTGCGGTTGGTACGGCGGAATCTGTCGACCGCCGGACCTTGCCGCTGTTATTGGTAAGTCACATAAACAGCAGCGGAGACAGGACATGACGCGCGCCGACCTGGTGGAAAAAATTCTCGATATCAAGCGTGACAATGGCTGGACTTGGCAAGCCATCTGTACGCAGATCGGCGGTCTTTCCGAGGTTCTGATCACCGGCGCCCTGCTTGGGCAAATGAAGCTGCCGAAACCACTGGCGCGCAAGGCGGCTTTGTTGTTCGGGCTGAGCGCCGCCGAGGAGAGAATGCTGAACGAGGTGCCGATGCGTGGCGTGCCGATGCCGCCAACCGACCCGCTGATCTACCGCTTCTATGAGCTGGTGATGGTCAATGGACCGGCCTGGAAGGCACTGATCGAGGAGGAATTCGGCGATGGCATCATGTCGGCGATCGATTTCAACATGGAAATCGAACGCGAACCGAACAGCAAGGGCGATCGCGTCAAGATCACCATGTCCGGCAAATTCCTGCCTTACAAATATTACGGCAATGAACAGGGCATTGCCGATTACGGGTTCAAAGAAGTCTGAGCCGAGAATAGGCTCGGGAACAGGGAAGGAACCGTACCATGCTGCCAGCGTCGATCGACGATTACCGCAGGCTGGCAAAAAAGCGCCTGCCACATTTTCTCTTCGAATATATCGACGGCGGCTCTTACGCCGAACAGACTTTGCGGCGCAATGTTGCCGACCTCGCCGACATTGCTTTGCGGCAACGGGTGTTGCGCGACGTCTCCAAGATCGACCTGTCGGTTACTTTGTTCGGTGCCAAACAGGCGATGCCGGTAATGCTGGCGCCGGTCGGACTGGCCGGCATGAACGCCCGCCGCGGTGAACTCCAGGCGCTCAAGGCGGCGGCCAAGGCGCACGTGCCCTTCTGCCTGTCGACCGTGTCGGTTTGCACGCTCGCCGAACTGCATGCCGGCAGCGAAACACCCTTCTGGTTCCAGCTCTACATGATCCGGGATCGCGGCTTCATGCGCGAATTGTTGGCCGAAGCGCGCCAAGCGGCCTGCCCGGTGCTGGTATTTACCGTCGACATGCCGCAGCCTGGGTCGCGCTATCGCGACCAGCGCTCCGGCCTGGCCGGCGCGTCCGGTCCCCTGGGCGCCCTTCGGCGGGTGGCGCAGGCGGCGGTCAAACCCGGCTGGGCCTGGGATGTCGGCCTGTTCGGCAAGCCGCACAGCCTCGGCAATGTCGCCCCGGTGCTGGGCGCCAAAACCGGTCTGGAGGATTTCTTCGCCTGGATGGCGGCCAATTTCGATCCCAGCGTAACCTGGAAGGATCTCGACTGGATCCGCGAAAGCTGGGACGGTCCTTTGGTCATCAAGGGAATCCTCGACCCGGACGACGCCCGCGCCGCCGCCGATTTGGGTGCCGACGGGCTGATCGTCTCCAATCATGGCGGTCGCCAGCTCGACGGTGTGCTGTCGACGGCGCGGGCTCTGCCGGCGGTGGTCGACGCCGTCCGCGACCGTATCAGCGTCCTGGCGGATGGCGGCGTGCGCTCGGGTCTCGACGTGGTCCGCCTGCTGGCGATGGGCGCCAAGGGCGTTTTGCTGGGGCGGGCCTGGGCCTATGGTCTTGGCGCCCGCGGCGGTGCGGGGGTCAGCCATGTGCTGGAGATCATCAAGAAGGAAATGATGATCGCCATGGCGCTGACCGGGTCGGTGCGGATTTCCGACCTTACCCGCGATTCTATCGAGCCGACTTGACGATCGGGCGCTTGCGGCAGCGTCCGCGGCAGCTAGATCTTTGGGAGGCGGGTTTGGCCGCCGGCAAACCAGGAGAATAGCCGTGGATGACGTCTTAAAAAAGGAAGTCGATGCGCTGCGCGCTGATCTTCAGAAACTGGCTGGCGATATCAAGGGTCTCACCAAGATCATCGGCCAGCGCACCGCCGCCGAAGCGTCGGAAGGACTGGGACACATCAAGGAGACCGGCGAACAGCTCGAAGCGCGGCTGCGCAAGGTCACCGATGAGGCCAAATCCTCTCTCGAAACGCAGATCAAAGAGCGTCCGCTTGGCACTTTGCTGATCGCGTTCGGCCTTGGGCTGCTGTTCGGCAAGTCGATCGGCCGCTGACATGGCCTTGCTCGGCCAATTTTTGCTGCTGCTGCTCGGTGCTCAGTCGGCACCGCGGCCTGCCGCTTTGTCGGCCGCCTTGCTGTGGGGGAGCGCCCTGGTGCTGGCGCTGTTCGGTCTCGGCTTTCTGGTGATCGCCGTCGATCTGGCGTTGGCCGCCAAGGTCGGTGCGCCGGCGGCGGCGTTCATCGTCGCCGGCGTGTTACTGGCGCTGGCGGCCGTGCTGTTGTTGGTGGCGCTGCTGCGCCGACAGGCCTTGCTGGCGCGTCAGTCTGCGCCCGCCGAGGCATTGGCCGATTTGTTGCTTCGGCTCGGGACTAGCGCCGGCGGCGGATTGCCCCAGCCGAATATCGCCCTGGTGGCGGCGGCCGCCTTGGCGGGGGTCGCCGTGGGATATAGTCCAGGCCTGCGAAAATGGCTTAAAAGTCTGATTGTTTAGCTTTACAAAAAGCTGGCAGCTGACCAACTAGAAGGTGCAAAAGACACTTTGGCGCGATCGCGGGGACAAGCTTTCAGCGGATCGAGCGATATTGGTCGGAGGGGATGGGTCGATGTTTTTTGCCCGATTGCTCGACCGGTTGATCTGTTGTGGAGATTTGACCTACGTCGATGGCCGCGGTCACCGATATCATTTCGGCGGTGCGCCGGTCACCGGAATCGCGCCGGTCACCATCCGGCTGCACGACCGCAGACTCGATCTCAGACTGGCGCTGCGCCCGCTATTGGCGGTCGGCGAGGCCTATATGGAGGGCCAGCTGACCATCGAGCAGGGCAGCCTGTACGATTTCATCGCTTTGGCCTGCCACAACATCCAACAGGGCCATCGCGCCGTTTCGGTACGCACTGCGCAGCGGTTCGACCATCTGTGGCGCGGCCTGCAGCATTACAACCCGTTGTCACGCTCGCGGCAAAACGCGGCACATCACTACGATTTGTCGCTGGCGCTGTATGACCTCTTCCTCGACAGTGATCACCAATATTCCTGCGCCTATTTCGAGCGTCCGGACGATAGCTTGGAACAAGCGCAATTGGCCAAGAAGCGCCACATTATGGCCAAATTGCTGCTGCGGCCGGGGCTGACATTGCTCGATGTCGGCTGCGGTTGGGGTGGTCTGGCCCTGACAATGGCGCGCGAAGCCGGTGTCGACGTGACGGGCATCACCCTGTCGGAACAGCAATGGGCCGAAGCCGAACGCCGTGCCGCGGCGGCGGGCCGCAGCGAACAGGTGCGCTTCCGCCTGACCGATTATCGCCAAGTCGAGGGCAGTTTCGATCGCATCGTCTCGGTTGGCATGTTCGAGCATGTCGGTCCCGGGCATTTCGATGACTATTTCAAGATGGTGTATCGATGCCTTGCCCCGGACGGCGTTGCATTGATCCACTTCATCTCGCGCGCCGACGGACCCGGCACCACCAACCCTTGGATGCGCAAATACATCTTTCCGGGCGGCTATTCACCGGCCTTGTCGGAAGTGCTGCCGGCGATCGAGCGCAACAATCTGTTCGTCACCGATATCGAGATCCTGCGGTTGCATTACGCGGAGACGCTGCGCGCCTGGCGGCAACGTTTCCAGGCCAACCGCCCGCGCGCGGCGCAGCGCTATGACGAACGCTTTTGCCGCATGTGGGAATTCTATCTTGCCGGCGCCGAGGTCGCGTTCCGCTTTCAGGGCCATATCGTCGCGCAGGTGCAATTGACCAGGAGCATCGAAGCTTTACCGCTGACGCGCGATTATATGTTCGGCCTCGACCAACCGGCGTTGCGGCAACAGGCTGTTTGAAGCGAGCCCTGAGTACATTCCGACGCTACCTCGGCAAGCAGTTTGTCGACGATGATCGGGGCACCGAATTTCGCCGTGGCGAGGAGTGAACCATGCAAAAATCAGAATCGCAGCCTTCGGTCGACACACCGTTTTTGACCGACGTGGCAACGCTGCGCGATCGGGCCCGGCATCATCTTGAAACCGGCAATGTGACGCCAAGCTATAAAGGCGATGTGGCACAAACGATCGGCATCCTGCAATCGGTGCTGGCGACCGAATTGGTCTGCGTTCTGCGCTACACGCTGCATGCAGTCACCGCCACCGGCCTCTCCAGCGAAGCGGTCAAAGCCGAGTTCGCCCGGCACGCGCAAGAGGAACAGGCGCATATGATGGCCGTCGCCGAGCGCATCAATCAACTGGGCGGTATCCCCAATTTCGACCCCGAAGGCATGGCGTCGCGCGCCGCATCGCAATATGGCAGAGGCGGCAACCTGATCGCCATGATCACGGAAAATCTGATCGCCGAGCGCATCGCCGTCGATCATTATCGCGAACTCATTCGTCATTTCGGCGATGACGATCCTGCCACCAGAACGATGCTCGAATCCATCCTGGTGGTCGAGGAAGAGCATTTGAACGATATGCACGACTTGCTGGCGGATCAATCCGCCACGCCCAGCGCCACCACACACTGATCGACCGCGCCAGGAGTTTGGCAGGGCCTTGCTGACGACAGGCGCTAATCCATCCTGAGCGCCACCTGTTTGCCGGGCAAATTGATCGCCAATACCTGCCAGGACCGGCCGAATTCGGCGGCGAATTCCGAGAGGGCGCGATATTCGTCGTGACGCCAGCTGCGGTTGCCGATCAGTTCGTCGAACAGCAGCACCGATCCCGGTTTGATGCGATCCGCCAGGGCCCACAGCACGGTGCGGGTCGAGGAATAGATGTCGCAATCGATGTTGGCAAACGCCAGCGGCCCCGGGTTGGCGGCCAGGAAAGGCACAAGACTGTCGGCGAACCAGCCGGGATGCAAGATTACATTGTCCGGCACGCTGGGCATGTGCCCGCCGGTGCCGAGCGCGCCGGCGGCCGCCTTGACCCAGGGTTCCGGCAAGCCTTCGAAGGAATCGAAGCCGTGTATGACGCCCTCGCTGGCGGCCGCCAGAATCCGGATCGAATTGCCGCGACGGACACCGAATTCCATCGCCAATCCTTGCGGCGGCGCGGCGGTCAGTGACCAGCGCAGCATCGCCGCCGGGACCCCGAAGAGACGCGCATCACCCTCCATTCGTGCGGCGACGATCGTGGCGGCGTCGCACCAATGGCGGTAGGGGGTCGGGCAGGCACGCGGACGGGCGCTCCGCCGCAGAAGGTCGTAGGAAGCCAGGATCGCCTGATATTTGCGGCTGGCGCGCGGAATTGCGGTGGCGGCGACCAGACGCCGCTCGGCCTCGGCCCAGCCTGCGACATCGAGCGCCGGCGCGTGGCTCCAAAACCAGCCGGCGGCGTGCTGCGGCGCGTGTTCCAGCAGCTTGTCGAAGGCGGACAGCGAGTCTTCGGCGCGCCCCAGCATCAACAAGCATAGCGCCCGCTCATAAAGCAGCGATGGGTGCTCCGGCGCCACCGCCAGCGCCTCCTCGTACAGGGCGTCGCGGCGCATAGCACGGACGAGCGCCTCGGCCACATCGGAAGCCGTGGGATACCGGTCCGCCACCAGTTGCAACAGGGCAACGGCAGAAGACGCGTCGAGAGCCGCCATATAGGCCTTGCCGAGCCCCAACGCGTGAGACAGGTCGGCGGGATCCAGGGCGACGGCGGCACGGAAGTGTCGCACCGCCGTCGCGCCGTGACGCCGCCCAAGATAGGCGGCGCCCAGCAAGGCATGCCTCCCCGGCGCGCAACTGTCGGACAGCAAGGTCACGGCCTGGCCATAGCGTCCGGCGGCGATCAGCCGAGCCGCGGCGGACAAGGTTGGATCGTCTTGCTGCATGGCTTCACCTTAGGCGCTTGCGGAGCGCGGGTCGACAGCGCTAGTTTGGCGCATGGCCGGGCGCGCCTTGAAAATCGGGTGGTGGTTGACGGCGGGCTTGGTCTTCGCGGCCGTCCTGCTCGGCTGGAGATTGTCGCTGGAGACGCCGGCGCCGACGGCGTCGGCCAAACTGCGGATTGGGCCGCCGAAACCGGTGCCGCCCATCAGTTTCACTGATCGGGACGGCAAAGCCATGACTTTGCTGGATTTCAAAGGCCAATTGGTGGTGTTGGATGTGTGGGCCACCTGGTGCACGCCCTGCCGCGCCGAATTTCCACGCCTCGATCATCTGCAAGCAGTGCTGGCCGAGCAGGGGCTCAAGGTGGTGCCCATTTCGGTCGATCTGGGCGGCCGGACGCCAGTGGACCGCTTCTACACCGAGGTCAAGGTCAGCGCGCTCGGCGAATATCTCGACCCCAGCGGCGGCAGCGCCAAGGCGTTGGGTCTGCGTGGTCTGCCCACCACCCTGATTCTCGATCGCCAAGGTTTCGAGATCGGCCGGCTGGAAGGCGAGGCGGCCTGGGACGGCCCCGAAATGCTGGCACTTTTGCAGAAATTGCTGGGGTGACCTGATGCGCATGCGATCGGCGCTATTCGGCCTGCTGGCGACGTTGTCGGTCGCCACCTCGGCGTCGGCGCAGATGGCGATTTCGGCCAAATTGTTCGATCTGGTCGATGCCCATATCGATTATCAGGCCGATTACCGGCTGGTATCGGGCACATGGGTGTTTAACGGCAAAGTGACGCACGCCCCGGCGCGCGAGCGTTGGGAATTCACGACCGGCGCCGGTCCGCAGGTGCTGTTGCTGCGGCGCGATCTCAATGAGGCGAGCATGCTGTGGCCTGAGCGGCGGTTCTATATGGCGGCCAGTTTCACCGCGCTGAGCGGACTTTTGGGCGGTCTAGACCATGAGGTGCTGCATGCCCGCGAAGCCGGCATCGAAAAGCTGAATGGCGAGACCACCACCCGCTACCATGTCGATCGCGGCGCTTTCATAGGCGATTTCTGGCGCAGCCAGGATGGCATTCTGGTAAAGGCGGTGGGCAAGGTGACCTATATGGGCCAGCCCACGGTCGGCGAAATAACCTTGTCAAACTTGCGGCGCGCGCGGTCCGACCCTGCTCTGTTCGTGCGGCCGGAAGGGTATTTTGGCATCCCGCTGTCGCTCGGTAAATGAGCGAGCTTACTCTACCAGCGGCGCACCCGGCCGACATCGACATGGACGAAGCCGGAATGAGGATATTGTCCGACGCCGCCGGCCTTGAGGGACAGCGCGGCGCGGCCCAGCGTGCGGATGCTGGTACCGCTCAAATGGATGTCGATGGCCTTGCCTTCCATATGCAGGCTGTGCTGGGCGACACCGTCATTATGGGCGGCCAGCCAGGCATTGGTGCCGGGCGAGCGATAGGCGGAAACCACATCGAACGCCCGCTTGGTGCCGACCCGATGCTGCAGGGCGCAAATCAGGTCGATGACGCGCGGATCCATCACATGGATGCTGCCACTATAGTGGTCGCGCAACAGATGATTGACGGCTTTCAGGACCGCCGGTTGATAGCTGCCTTCGATCCAATAGGCGGCATTCAAGCTTTCGCCGGTATGGACATTATACAGCGAAATTGAACGCTCGCGTTGTTCCTTCAGGGCTGCTTCGACAGGGTTGGCGAAGACTACCGGCGCGCATCCCGCGGCAACGGCACGAACCAGAAAGCCACGCCTGCTCAGCATTTGCCGAGCGGTCCGTCTTTGCGCGCCGACATCTGGCAACCCCCTAAAGATAGGTCTGAATTTTCTTGCTTGTGACCTTCATATCACAGGTTTAGGGGATCCGACAACCGTCGCAATTCACTGTTTTGGGGATTATTTTTTCGCTTCGATCGGGCAGCAGGACTGCATGATTGGCTTTCGATAATGCCACCGCCAAACGCAGGTCGCGCTGATAAATATCATCCCGGGTTTGCAGCACGCCCTCGGAGTCTACCCACATCGTCCAATAGAGCAGCCATACCGGCAAGCCTTGCGACAGGGCCGCCGTGCGGGTCTCTCCACGGGCGATTTCAAGCTCGAGTTTCTCCTGCGTCCAGCCCTGATTGCGCATCAGGTATACAGCCAGATCGACCGCCCGTTCGACCCGCACGCAGCCATGCGACAAAGCACGATCGGCGCGGGCGAACGCCTTGTGGTTGGGGGTGTCGTGCAGATAGATGTCATCGTCATTGGGGATGTTGAATTTGATCCGCCCCAGGGCATTGTCTGAACCGGGCCTTTGCCGCACCGGCCACTTCATTTGCGTCATCTCTTGCCAGGAAATGCCGACCCCCTGACTCTCCGGGCTGCCGGGCGGAAATTCGTCAGACACCAATTCCAGATCGTTGGCGATCAGGTAGCCGGGATCGCGCTTTAGCTTTGGCAAAATCTCGTTGCTGGCGATCGAGGCGGGAATGCGCCAGATCGGATTGAGCACCAGCGAGATCATGCGGGCGCGCAATGCCGGGGTCGGATGGTCGGCATCGCCGATCACCACCTTCATCGTCATCACCGCGACACCTTTTTCCACCACTTCCATCTGTTCGGCCGGCACATTGACGACAATGTGGTCGGTTTCCATGCGTTGCGGCAGCCAGCGCCAGCGTTCCATGGTGATGGCCGCCTGGCGCGCCCGATCGGCCGCCGAGACATTGAGAGCGTTGACGCTGCGCGGACCCAGCATGCCGTCATCGGCCAGACCATGACGGCGCTGGAACAGCTGCACTGCCGTCGCCAGCTGTTCGTCGTACTGCAGTGAATCGCCGTCGTCAGACAGTTCGCCGCTGGCGCGCAGGCGGCGTCTGATCTCCAGGATTCGAGGATCCTGGTCGCCGGGGCGCAAGGTTGGCCCCGGGGTTACTTTGGGCCAATCGCCGGCCGCGGCGGTCTGGCGCAGCTGTGCCAGCGCCTGCTTCAGCAATTGATAGCCTTTATAGGGGGCGGCCAGGTGCAATAGGGCAGCCGGCATGTCGTTTAGATGTTCCCTGAGAAAGGTCAGCGGATTGAAAGGCGGTAGCGCGATATTCCAGTCGTCCTCGATGTCGGCGGGATCGACGCGCTGTCCGCGCATGGCGTCGGCATAACGCAACAACCCATCGGTCAACAGCAGGTCGGCCTCGGCCTGCTGTTGAGTGCCATTCGACTGGCGCCGGCTGGTGATGGCGGCGATATGCAGCGGATATAACGGCAGACCGTCCTGATCGGCGCCGGCCAGAATCGAAAGCAACTGGTCTAGGCCGCCCCCCCAGGCCGGCCGCCACTGGCGGGTTTGATAGAAGCTGCGCAGCAGTTCGGCATCGAGCGAGTCGCCGTCGATCTTGAGGACGTCGCCGGCCTCGTTCAGGCGACGGCTGATTTCCACGCCAACCGCGTCTTGCGGCGAACTGACGCTGTTGACCGCCGACGCGCCAGGTCCGCACAGCGCGGCCAGCGCGAATACGGCCAGCGCCGCTCGGAAGCGATAAAGAGTTGATGGCGAACGGACCTGCAACTATGACCCCCCCAGAAAACTGCCAGGCAAGCAAGCGATGGCGGTCATTCTGTTGTAACGCCAAGGAATTAAGGATTAGTTCGCTGCGGTGGGCGACAAGGGCGTCGGCGCACCCGGTTCGTTGCGCATCCGTTCCATCAACCCGGCGGTCGGCAAGGCGGACACCATCGCCGTCAGCAGCGCCGCCAGATAGGGTAGCGACTGCACCATGAGCACCAGCGCCCACAGGCGGGCGTCCAGGTCGTGCCAGCCCTTGACGGATAGGATCAGCGCCGCCGAGGCCCATTGCGACAGCATCAGAATGGTTTCGTCGCGCGCCATCAGGAAGGCATGCGTCCAAGTGGCCTTGTCCGCCATCTTGGGGGTACGCAGAAAAGGGATGGATTTGGTGAAGATGCCCTGCCAGATGGCGCGGCCGATCGAATAGGTGAGTCCCATGCCGGCGATGGCGGCGCCGACCCTTTGCCGCATGTTGCATTTGACCCGTGTCGAATAGAGCACCAGATGATGCACCAGCTTGGCGACGAACACGCCGACGGTAGGCATCACGAAAATCGACAGCGGGAAATCGAAGGTGCGTGGCGCCAACACCAGACCCAGGGTCCAGAACACCGACAGGACCGTGAACAGCAGATAGAAGGCGTCGGCGAACCAGGGCAGCCAGCCGGTGATGAAATGGTATTTTTGGCCGGCGCTGAGGCCGGTGCGGCGGAACGGGGTCAGCGAGCGCCAATGCCCTTTCAGGATCTGGCAGGCGCCGAAGGCCCAGCGATAGCGCTGCTTCTTGTAGGCGGTAAAGTCGTCGGGCGTCAGGCCGTGCCCGAAGCGATAATCGAGATAGACCGACTCATAGCCATGTTCCAACAGCCGCAGGCCCAACTCGGCATCCTCGGTAATGGTCCATTCCGCCCATTTTCCGGTCTCCTCCAGCGCCAGGCGGCGGATCAGGGTCATGGTGCCATGCTGAATGATGGCATTGTCCTCGTTGCGTGCCACCATGCCGATGTCGAAAAATCCGGCATATTCCCAATTGATCGATTCCTTGAACAGGTCGTTTTCCCATTCGCGGTGATCCTGCGGTGCCTGTACCCAGCCCACCCTCTGGTTCTCGAAATAGGGCACCAGCACACTCAGCCAATTGGCCGTCACCTGGTAGTCGGAATCGATCACGCCGATGATCTCGGCATCCCGGGAGGTTTGCGTCAGAGCGAAGTTCAGCGCACCCGATTTGGCGCCCGGCCAGCGGCCCAAATGATAGAAGCGGAACCGCTCGCCCAACAGCGCGCAATGAGCCTGCACCGGTTTCCATATCTCGGGGTCGCGTGTGTTGTTGTCGAGCACCAGCACTTCGAAATTGGGGTAGTCCAGCCGGCTCAGGCTGTCGAGCGTCAGCTTGACCATGTCGGGCGGCTCGTTATAGCAGGGCAGATGCAATGACACCTTGGGGAAGCGGGTCGGCAGGGGCGAGGTTTCCGGGGTGAAGCGCCGCCGCATGGTGCGCGCCCAGGTCAATTGCGTCATTTCGTACCCGGCGATCAGCACGATCACCAGAAGGATCACCTGGGCCGGCAGCAGCACCGAATACATCAATTCGGTCGATGGCGCGAAATCGCGGATCACCGGCACCGACATGGTATAGATGACGAACGATGCCGCCAGTTGCACCAGCACGGCAAAGAACACCTTGCCGCGAGTCTTGAGATGGTCCCAATTGAACAGGAACCAGATAACCGGCAGCAGCGCCAATCCGGTGGCGGCGATCGCCATCACCGGCCACTGCTTGATTTCCAGGACCGGCTCGACCATCGAGAATTTTGGCCGGCGGTCGGCGTCCCATACCCCCCAATGGGTGCCCACCGACCATTCGATGGAACGCTTCCAGGGTTGGTCGAAGGCCTCGATGATGTTGTAGTCGATATTGTCGGCCGTCGCGGCGTTAAGGAAGCGGCGCAGGAACAGCGCCTGGTTGATCACCGAGGGTTCGGCGCGGCCGCGCGCCTTGCCACCCGACGGCCATCCGACTTCGCCCAGCATCACATGTTTGTCAGGGTAGAGAGTCACCAGGTATTTATATTCGCCAAGCACCTTGCCGACGGCGTCTTCGACCGGAATTCCTTCCCAGTAAGACAGAATGTGGACGGTAATGAAATCCACCGCCTGCGCCAGTTCCGGGTGGGCTATCCAGACATGCGTCGGCTCAGCCACCGATACCGGCTGCAGGATCTTGCTTTTGACTTCTTGAATATAGCGGATGACTTGAGGAACAGTCGTATCACCGCGTTCGATTGTTTCATTCTCGACAATAACCCGATCTATATTAGAATTATTGTTGGCAAGATCGATGACGGCGCGGATTTCCTCTTCGTTCTCGGCGAGGAATTTCATTTCCTGCGAGAGGGAATCGCCATTCCAGGCGCCGGCAGGCTTGTCGAGATTGAGCGCGGGGTCGGACACCATGCCCCTGATATTCGCTCCCGCCGTGACCCGAAGGCCATGTGCCGCGGCGAGCGCCGGAATCAGGTCGCTGCCCTCGGCATGGGATGCGTTATAGATGCGGATGGCGCCCACCGTGCCCGCCACCAACGCAATATCGTCGGCAATCGAGACTGGGGTCGGGAAGCGATTTTCGAAAGGGTTGTCGTCCTTGCGAAACGGCATGAAGGAAATGCTTTTGACTTGACCTTCCCAGGGAACGCCGTTGCGCGGACGGTTCAGCAGCCACCAGCCGCCGATATTGCCGAGAATGATGACGAGGAGTACGATAAAGCCCGAAAACCGACGCATATGGTCATTGAACCCGAACAATCGCCGCCCTGCTTGGCGCCAAACGCGAGCCAACCGGCCGCCCCCGATCGGCAAATCCGGCAGGCGGCGCCCCATGGCGACCAGAGCAGGTGCGATCGGAAAAATATAGCCCATGCAGGGGGGCGCGTCGAGGTCGCATGTCAGCGGTAACGGTCCAGACCCGGAGTCGTCGGTCTGGCAGGATGGAGCCGCGACCGCGGTCGGCTGGCTGGCCTGCCAAGGGATGGCGCGCTGGGCTAGGGCGGCTGGCGCTGTTGCTGCTGTTGGCGGTGGGCGCCAAGGGCCGCGCTGCCGATCTCGACATTGCCTTCATCGGCAGCCTGTCTGGTGCGAACGCCAATATCGCCCAGGATCAGCTCGATGGCTTTCGCCTTGCGGTCCGGCATCTCGGCGGCCGGCTGGGCGGAATCGAATTCGCCTTGTCGGTCATCGACGACGAAGGCCGCGCCGACATGGCGCGGCAAGCTGCCGAACAATTCTGGCAGTCTGCTCCACCGCATGTGCTGCTGTTGTCTTCGAGCGGGGCCAGTCTCGATCTGTTGGCGCCGCTGGCGGCTTCGCATCGCAGTTTGATCATCAATCTCGGCGCCGCTTCGGCGACGGTGGCCGGCCGCGACTGTACCGCCAATCTGTTCTCGATGGTTGTGCGCGGCGACAGCTTGCAGGAGCAGGCCGGGATTTTTCTGCAGCGGCAGGGATACCGTCGCGTCGCCGTGTTCGACGGGTCGGTTTCGAAGGCGGCGCTGGCGGCGCTGCGCCGCGGTTTCTCCGGCGAGATCGTCGAATTCACCGCCCGGCCCGGAAACATGGATTTCAAGGACGATTTGGCCAGCCTGCGAAAGTCCAAGGTCGACGCCGCCTATCTGCTGCATCGCGGCGGCATGGCGGTGGAGTTTCTGCTGCAATATGCCGCGTCCAACCTCAAGGACCAGGTGCCGCTGGTGGGATCCGCCGACGTGCTGGACCAGACGGTGCTGGCGGCGAGCGCACCGTCCGCGCTCGATCTGTACAGTGTCGGCCCCTGGACCGATGATCTCGACAGCCCGGCCAATCACCGCCTGACCGCCGATTTTGAGGGAGATTACGGTCGCCCGGTCTCGGAGAATGCTGCCGGCGGCTACGATGCCGTCATGGCGCTGGACGCTGCCATCCGCGCCGTGAAAGGTAAACTCGGCGATTTCGACGCCTTGCGCGCCGCCTTAAAAAGGGCCGAGTTTCCCAGCACACGCGGCAGTTTTCGCTTCGACAACGACCAATTCCCGGCTGTGAATTTCTGGATTCGCCAGGTGGCGGCAGACCAGCGCGGCCGCCTGATCAATGAACAGCGTGGCTTGCTGCAAAAGGATGTCCATGACAGCGTCGCCCACGAGTGCACGATGCGGATGACCGATTCGCCGCCGGCGGTAGCCAAGACACGTTAGCCCCTTATCCGCCGGCCGAGAGGCCGTGTTTCTGCCGGTATTCCTCGATCTTGGCCAGTCGAAATGCGTCGGCGGACTGTTTCGCGGCCAGGCGCTGCTGCTCGGTGCGGGCGAGAGGATCTCGGGCGCCGGCCACCGGCGCCGCCGTTTCGGGGGCCGAGGCAAGCGGGAAGATGACGCCAAGCGCAAGGTGCGGCGAAGCGTCGGCTTCGAGTGACGCCAGTTGCAGAGGTGGCTCGCTGGCAGGGCGTTGCAGCGCCTGCCAGGTGGCCACCAGGCGAGCGCGGTAAGGCGCCGCCACTTCCGGTGTCTGCGAGTGGTAATGGGCGCCGGCCAGCGGCCAGCTGGCATCCTGAGCATAGAGCTCGTTCAGGAAGCGACCGGCATAGGCGACATTGGTGGCCGGATCGAAGGCGTCGTCGAGCGAAGCAAAGGCATCGGGGTGGGCCAATAGATTGACCTGCATGCAGCCGACATCGATATTGCGCACGCCGCGCCGGCGCAATTTTTCGACTTCGGCAACCGCCGCCTGCTTGCTCGGCAGAAAACGCCCTTCGCCTTCGGCATAAATGGTCCACGGCCAGGCAAGATTTGTCCGCTGTTCGGCGTCCCAGCGTCCGGATTCCACCAAGGCGATGGCCTGCAGCAGATGTTGCGGGATCGCCAGCACTTGTTCCTGGCGCCTCGCTTCCTGGTTGCACACCAAGGAATCGCTTTTGGCCGCCGCCGGTTGCTGGGCCGAAAGCAGCATCAGCAGAGTCAGGGTCAGGCTGCCCATTCTGCGCGCAAAACCGCGGCGTCGCTGAGCTTCAGGGGATATTAGGGGTGCGGCTAGGGCGCGCACGGCGCGCCTCGCAGCAGCGCAGAGGACAGCGCAGCGCGCAGCGCGCGCGTCCGGCTTCCGGAGGCTGTTGCTAAAATGCAGGGAGCTGCGCAATTTCATGGTCAATCCAAGCGTGGAACAGGCTGTGCTTTCCGATGCGAGAATTGTGCCACATCAGGCATGCGATAACCGCATGGCTTCCATGAATTTGATTTTTCTTATTTATTATCAACATACTATGTAGATTATAGTGTCTCTAAAGAGGGTGCGCGAATCACGAAACAAAATTTCTTCTTGCAATGCAGCAAAATTGGGCCTAATTTCTGCACTGCAGCAAACGATAGTCTTCGACGATCATTTGCTGCCTTTCTTGGACGTTTCCTCCCTAAACTCAGGCTGGTGCTTCGGCGCCAGCCTTTTTTTATTGCCGGAATGATCCGATGCGCAAATCCCCGTCCGCAAACTCTATGGACTCGATCACGGTTTTTTGCATGGCGAAACCGGAGGGTACGGCGGTCTCCATCGATCGTTTGAGTGACGGCGAGAGAATGCGGGCTCAGCGCCTGCGGCGAGCCCAGGATCGTCAGCTCTTCGTAGCCGCGCATGCCCTGCTGGGATACGCTCTGAGGCGACTGGGTGCGGACGCGGCGCTGGTCGCGGCCGGCGCAAGCGGAAAACCCTTCATTGCCGGCGGGGGGGAGGAGCCACCGCCATTTTTCAATCTATCCTATTGCTCGGGCATGGCGGTTTGCGCCGTCAGCCGAACAAGGCAGGTCGGCGTCGATGTCGAGCGCGTTGACGCGGCGGGCGCAGGCGATGCCGCCGAGATCGCCTTTTGTGCCGCAGAACGGGAATGGATCGCCGATGATCCGTTCCGTTTCGTTCAGCTCTGGACCATGAAAGAGGCTTTGTTCAAACTGGAGGGCGTTGCCTGGAGCGAGGCCTGGAAACAGCGTTCGATCCTGGCCGCTGTGACCGGAAAGGGCGCTTCCGACGGCCCTACCTGGCAGCGGCGTCTGGGATCCGAACACCTGGCTGCCTTGGCCTGTTCCGGCGACATTCCCGCGGCGGTGGCGTGGATATGGGTGGGCGGGGCCGAATTGACGGCTTAGTCGTTTTTGTCCATCAGGGTCTTCGCCACCAGCATGCGCAGCCAGGCGGCACGCGACAGACCGAGCGACGCGGCGCGGGCGTCCATCCGCGACAATTGTTCGTCCTCGAAGCGGATCAACACGGCTTCTTTGTCCTTGCGCTTTTTCTCCGTTTTGCCAAGCTTGACTTTGCCGTCCTTGCCTTTGGCTTTCATCTTGGATTTTTTCTTGGCCGGCTTGGCGGCGTCGTCCAGAAGTGCTTCCGCGGTCAGCGGGTGGGCGGCGCTTTCGATAAAGGACTCCGGCGTTTTAAGGCGGCGTGGGGCCGGTTTGGCGTTGCGCGGCGGGCGGCGGGTAATGGTCATGGGCGGGTGGTCCTTTGAAAACAGAGTCAGCCGAGCGCAGCCAGACGATCGGCCAGTCGGGTCAATTCGTCGCAGGCCTTGCGATCAATCGGGCTGGCCTCCAGCACCGACAGGCCGATGGCGCCACTATTCGCGAAGGCCTTGCGACGGCCGATCGCCGCGTCGAGATAGGCGATGTCGGGATGTTCGGCCAAAGTCACCGCCGCAGCGATATTGTCCGGGCCTCCAGCATCGGCGCAGTTCAGCAGGGCATAGGCCCTCAGCCGCTTATTGAAGCCTTTCGCTTCGCTGATCAAATTTGCCACCTTGTCCAGGGTCCAGACGTCGAAACTGCGCGGTTGGAATGGCATCAGGGCAATGTCGGCCACGGTCAGCGCCGCCCGCAAACCTTGACTATCGCGTCCACCGGTATCGATGACGATATCGTCATACTTCTTTTTCTTCGCCAGGACATAGCTGCGCACGTCGTTGCCGGACAATTGCACGGCTTGATAGCCGGTCGTGCCCAGCCGCTCCGCCCGCAGCGCCGCAAAATCCGACGCCGTGCCCTGTTCGTCGGCGTCGACCAGCAGAAGGTGGCGTTTGCCGCGCACCACCCGTTCGACGGCCAGATTGACCGCCAGAGTTGTCTTGCCGACACCGCCCTTGGTTTGCACGATGGCGATGATCATCGTAAGATCCATCAAAAATTACGATACCGTATCTATATCATAGCGATATCAGAATGACCATGTTGCCGGGAAGTCCGACCCTGTTGATCCGTCCCTATGACGTCCGAGACGCCGAGCCGCTGTGGCAGCTGCTGGCCCCCGCCATCCAGGCGGGCGAGTATTTTGCCCTGCCTGTCGATATGAGCCAAGGTGAAGCAGTGGCGGATTGGAGCGGCGGCGATCATCACTGTTACATCGCCCTTCAGGAGGGGCAGGTGGTGGGCAGCTATTACGTGCGGCCAAACCAGCGTGGCGGCGGCGCGCATGTTGCCAATGCCGGCTATGCGACCCTGCCTTCTGCGCGTGGCCGCGGCGTGGCGCGCGCGATGTGCCTGCATTCGCTCGAGACCGCCGCCCAGCTGGGCTTCCGCAGCATGCAATTCAATTTCGTGCTGAGCAGCAACCACGCCGCAATTGCGCTCTGGCAGGCCTGCGGCTTCAGCACCGTCGGCCGGTTGACCGAGGCGTTCTTGCATCCGCGTCTGGGCTATATCGATGCGCTGATCATGGCCCGCCGCTGCTGAGGTCGGTGCTCGCTTGGCTGCCGGCGTCCCCCTGCCAGCCGCCGCCGAGCGCCTGCAGGAGCGCCACCGCGGTGGTCAGTTGCGATTGATGAATTGTGAGCGCGGATTGTTTGGCCGTCAGTTCGGCGGCTTGTGCGGTAACGACGCTGGTATAGGCCACGGTACCCGCCCTATATTGGTTGAAGATCAGTTTAGTGGCTTCGACCGCCGACCTGACCGCGCGGCCTTCGACCGTCGCCTCACGCGCAAGCTGCCGGATTGCGATCAGATCGTCCTCCACCTGCTGCAGGGCGGTCAGCACGGTGAGGCGGTAACTGGCCACATTGGAATCGAAGGTGGCGCGCGTCTGGGCCACGACCGCGTCTCGCGCGCCCCAGTCGATCACGGTCTCGGCCAGCGACGGTCCAAACGACCAGACATTGTTCGAGGCACTCAGCAAATGACGAAAGCTGCTGCTGCTGTTGCTGGTGGCGGCCGACAAAGTGAGGTCGGGGAAAAAAGCGGCGATGGCGACGCCGATCTGGGCGTTGGCGGCCGCCATCTGGCGTTCCGCCGCAGCGATATCGGGCCGCCGCTCGAGCAGGCTCGAAGGGAGCGAGATCGGTATTTCGGGAGCCTCGGCCAGTCCATCGACCGGCGCCAGCGCGAATTCGGCAGGCGGCTTGCCGAGCAGGACGGCGATGGCATGCTCCAATTGGGCGCGAGTCACGCGCACGGCGATAGCCTGGGCGCGGGTGCTCTCCAGTTGGGTTTCGGCCTGATCGACATCCGACTTGGCCGCGGTTCCGGCACGATACTGGTTCCTCGTGATCAGCAGGCTTTTTTCATAGGCGGTTACCGTCGAGTCGAGCAGTCTTTGCAGCTCGTCGGCACCCCGCAAAGAGAAATAATCGCTGGCCAGCGCTGCCTGGGAGGTCAGCCGGGCGGCAGCCAACAGATCGGCCTCGGCATCGGCGCCGGCTTGCGCCGCTTCCAGGGAGCGACGCAGTTTGCCCCAGATGTCCAACGCCCAACTGGCCGATGCTCCTGCCGTAAAGTCATTGCCGATCAGGGTGGTCGACCGGAGGTTTGCGGTGCCGCCGAGTTGCTTGGCGCGGCTGGCGCCGGCAGTGACGCCGAGCGTGGGAAACAAGGCGGCATTGGCACCATCGGCCTCTGCCACCGCCAGACGATAGGCAGCTTCGGCGGCCAGGACATTCTGGCTGGACACGGTTACCTCGCGCTCCAGCCGATCGAGCACCGGGTCATCGAAATGCTGCCACCAGGACGGGTCGGCGTTGACCGCTTGCGGTTCACTTTGCTTCCAGTCTCTGGCTTCCTTGAAGGAGGCCGACAGGGGGGCCCTTGGGCGCTGATAGTCCGGCCCGACCGCGCAGGCCGACAAGCACCCAACCAGGGCAACGAAGACGGAAAGGGTGACGGTGTTTCGCTTGGGGTTAGGCATCATCAGGCGGTTCCTGGCAGGGGCCGCCTGCTCGGGCGGCGCAAGCGGTCGAGTGTGAGATAGACCACCGGCGTGGTATAAAGCGTGAGCAGTTGGCTGACCAGCAGTCCGCCAACGATGGAGATGCCCAGCGGCCGGCGCAATTCGGCGCCATCGCCATGGCCGAGCGCCAGCGGCAGGGCGCCCAGCAAGGCGACCATGGTGGTCATCATGATCGGACGAAAGCGGAGCATGCAGGCCTGATAGATCGCCGCGCTGCTGTCGAGTCCTTCGCTGCGTTCCGCTTCGAGGGCGAAATCGATCATCATGATAGCGTTCTTCTTGACGATACCGATCAGCAGAATCACGCCGATCAGCGCGATCAGGGAAAATTCGGTATCGCAGGCCAGCAGCGCCAGCACGGCGCCGACGCCGGCCGACGGCAAGGTCGACAGAATGGTAAGCGGGTGGATATAGCTCTCATAGAGGATACCCAGCACGATATAGACGGCGAGCAGCGCCGCCAGAATCAGATAGGGCTGATTGGCCAGCGATTCTTGGAAGGTCCGCGCTGTACCGGAAAATCCGCCATGCACACTGGTCGGCATGCCGATCTGGCGCTCCGCCTCGGCGATCGCCGTCACCGCGTCCGACAGCGATTTGTCGGGCGGCAGATTGAACGACAAGGTTGCCGACGCGAAGTGGCCCTGATGGTTGACCGCCAGCGGCGTCGTGCCGGGTTGGAAATGGACGATGCTGGCGAGCGGGACCATGGTTTCGGAGGACGTGCTGACCGCCGCGCCGGACGAAGCCGAGCCATGGCCGGTGTTGGCCAGCGCATTGTTGGCGGCGTTGCGCGCCGAATCGGCGGCGATGGCGGCGGCCGTGGTCGTGGAGGGTCCTGCTGCGCCGGTCGCCACCGTGCCGGCCACCGCGTTTGTCAGTTGCGTGCCGCTCGCCACGCCACCGGAGGTGCTCACCCACAGATCCTTGAGCGTGGCGGGATCCTGCCAATATTGCGGCGCCACTTCCATCACCACATGATACTGATTGAGCGCGTTGTAGATGGTCGATACCTGACGCTGGCCAAAGGCGTCGTAAAGTGTGTTGTCGATTTCGCTGGTATTCAGCTTCAGCCGGCTGGCGGTATCGCGGTCGATCACCAGATCGGTCTCGAGCCCTTTGTCCTGCTGATCGGAATTGACGTCGGCCAGCGCCGGCGAGCGCCGCAAAGCGGCGGTCAGCAGGGGCGCCCAATGCCTTAGATCGTCAAGGCGATCGGCCTGCAAGCTATATTGATATTGCGCGTTCGAGCCGCGACCGCCGACCCGCACGTCCTGCACCGCCTGCAGAAACAGGCTGGCACCCGGGACTTGCGCCAGCTTGCCGCGCAACTGCCCAATCACCTGGTCGGCACTCAGCCGCCGTTCGCTGAGCGGTTTCAGCGAGACAAAGATATTGCCGCTATTGGTCTGGCCGCCACCGGTGAAACCGACCACGGTGTCGACATTGGGGTTGGCGCCGACGATCGACACGAATTGCTGCAGCTTCTGCCGCATCAATTGAAACGAGATGCTTTGATCGGCCTGGATGCCGCCTGTCAGCCTGCCGGTATCTTGCTGAGGAAAGAATCCCTTTGGGATGATTGCAAACAAATAGATGTTCAACAGCACGGTGGCGAACAGAATCATCAAAGTGAGGCGCGGATGGCCAAGCGCAATGCGGAGCGTTCGGCCATAGGCGCGGGTGACGCGGGCGAACAGATCTTCGCTCCAGCGAAACAGCTTTCCACGCTGCTCGACGGGCGTGTTGTGCAGCAAAGTGGCGCACATCATCGGTGTGGTGCTAAGAGAGACCACCAGTGATACCAGGATGGCCACCGACAGGGTGATGGCGAATTCGCGGAACAGCCGCCCGACGATGCCGCCCATCAACAGGATCGGAATGAACACCGCGATCAGGCTGAGACTCATCGACAGGACGGTGAAACTGACCTCGCGAGCGCCCAGCAAGGCTGCCTTGCGCTGCGGCATGCCGGCCTCCATATGGCGGACGACGTTCTCCAGCACGACGATGGCGTCGTCGACGACAAAGCCGGTAGCGACGGTGAGCGCCATCAGCGAAAGATTGTCGAGACTGAAATCGAGCAGATACATCACGCCCAAGGTGCCGATCAGCGATACCGGCACCACGACGCTCGGGATCAAGGTGGCGCGCCCTTCGCGGAGAAACAGAAAAACCACCAATATGACGAGGCAAAGCGAGATCATCAGGGTTGTCTGCACGTCGTGCAGCGACCCGCGGATCGTGGTGGTGCGATCCACCGCAACGGCAATATCGATCGATCGCGGCACCGAGGCGCGCATTTCCGGCAGCAGCGCCGTGACGCGGTCGACGGTAGCGATAATGTTGGCGCCGGGTTGGCGGAACAGCACCACCAGTACCGACGGGCTGCCGTTGGCCAGGCCCATATTGCGGAGGTCTTCCACGCTGTCGACCACCTCGCCCAAATCGCTCAAGCGCACCGGGCGTCCCTGTCGATAGGCCACCACCAGGGGCCGGTACTGTGCCGCTTTGCCGGCCTGGTCGTTGGTGTAGATCTGGAAATGCCGGTCCTTCTCCTCGATCGCCCCTTTGGGCGCGTTGGCGTTAGCCGAGGCCAGAGCGGCGCGCACGTCCTCAAGGCCAATGCCATATTTGAACATGGTGGCGGGGTTCAATTCGACGCGTACCGCCGGCAAAGAACTGCCACCCAGATTGACCTGACCGATGCCGGCCACCTGGCTCAGTTTTTGCTGAAGGACATTCGACGCCCAGTCATAAATCTGGCCCTGGGTCAGGGTGGCGGAAGTCATCGCCAGGATCATGATCGGCGCGTCGGCCGGGTTGACCTTGCGGTAGGTCGGGTTGCTGCGCAGGCTGGTGGGCAGGTCGGCATGGGCTGCGTTGATTGCCGCCTGCACGTCGCGGGCGGCGCCGTCGATATCGCGATCCAGGCCAAATTGCAGCGTGATGCGGGTGTTGCCGACTCCCGATGATGAGGTCATCTCGGTTACGTCGGCGATCTGGCCAAGATGCCGCTCAAGCGGTGTGGCGACGCTGGTGGCCATGGTTTCCGGGCTGGCGCCGGGCATGGTGGCCTGTACCGAGATGGTCGGGAAGTCGACCTGCGGCAGTGGCGCCACCGGCAGCAGAAAATATGAGACCCCGCCGGCCAACGCGATACCGAGGGTCAACAGCACGGTG
>Ga0302319_10001330_pt1 | contig 55142 bp, 53 predicted proteins | sample Bog_T0_2_FD_203319 | JGI IMG/M metagenome (GOLD analysis project Ga0302319, IMG submission 203319) | Peat permafrost microbial communities from Stordalen Mire near Abisko, Sweden - Bog_T0_2 | ecosystem: Environmental > Terrestrial > Soil > Wetlands > Peat | place: Sweden: Abisko, Stordalen Mire...
CTTTTCGAAAAAATGCCCATTTCACAGGCGCTTCAGCCATCCGACTCCCAACCTGAACTCCCCGATCCGGGCAATCAGCTGATTTTGTTCGACTTATAACCGGACAGCAGTGATACGGACGCGGGTGCGGGATGCATCTGCAACCAGGTCGAGATGAACGTGGTGTTTGCTGGCAAGGTCGTCTGGCAGGGCTTGCCAGGTACAGGCGCGAGCGGCGTGGTGATGTCAGACCGCGTCGGGACGAACCGAAACGCGGCCCGCTTCTATCCGTTCGGCGATGAAATTACTTCGACCACAAACGACCGCCTGAAGTTCGCCACCTATACACGGGATTCGTATACGGGCCTCGACTACGCCAACCAACGCTTTTACGCGAACACATACGGAAGATTCAATACCGCAGATCCATATCGAGCCAGCGGAAAACTCAGTGACCCGAGCCGGAGCTGGAACCGGTTTGCCTATGTGCTCGGCGATCCGATCAACGGGTTTGATCCGGGAGGCCTCGACTGCAACGACCCTGGCTCTGGGTATCCCTGCGACGGTGTGGACGACACCAGTAACGAAGACTATACTTCCGGCGGGGATCCAAGCAACTTTGATGTTGCACCTTCCGTGGCCGATCCCCCAACGATTGACGACCCTCTACCGTTTATTTACGGCAATTGCCCTGCAACGCTGCTTAATCCTCTTGGAGATTGCAGTTTTAACCCGGGTAGCAGCGGAAGCGGCAACGGATTCCAGCCTTCTGGGGGTGGTCCGTTCCCAGGTAGTCCATTCACTTCGCAGACTTTGATAAGCATCCTCTCTTCGGTCTGTCAGGCCAGTCCGACAGCTCTCGTGGTTGGCTCAATCACTGTAAGCACGCTCGAAAGCATTATTTGGGGTGCCGAATTGGGCACGCTGGTAACAGCGGGGACGCCGATCGGCACAATTGCCGGGGCTGACTATGGATTATTTGTGAAGCTAATATGGGGTGTCACAGGTTGAGTCGTCTCCGGCGGCACTGTCGCTGCGGTATGTACGGCGGCTGGGGCCTACAAAGGGGGAAATGGTGGTTCGACAACGCTTACTCCGTTCTCGCGGCCACCGGTGCCGATATCAATACCCGGCGCAGGCGCCCATCCGATTCCCATTAGACCTTTGGTTCCCCACCTCGGCGAATAACCACTCTACATGCGCGTGCACGCGAACGTTAGATTGGACACTGGGAACTTTGCTAGCGCGGAAAATAGCCGTGCTTTCCGCGCGGCTCAACCTTGTTTGGAGCAAATCAATTCCGACACGAAATGATGATGATATGAGATTGACAGACGACCAAGGCAGACAACCCAAATCCGACGCTGAGACTAACCCGCCACGCGATAAACCATCCACATTGATGCAGCGGATTCTTCTGTTTTTTTCTTTTAGACCGAAAAGACATTGGCCGCTGTCAACGGCGAAGTTGCTTCGTCGCGAGATCTTCTTTTTCGCTCCCGCTCTCTACGCTATATTGGTCGCACTCCAACCAAGGCCAACGCTGGCGAATCGGCTCTTGGCTCCCATCCCAGCCGTAGTGTTAGTTACGTTCATCCACGCGTTGATTAATATTGGTGCCGCGCGGGCCAGCACCAAACGCGATAATTCGAGAGTGTCTTCCCCCGCAACCGGCAGCGGATCGGAGTGATCCGTGTAGTTTATCCGACAGCGACTCTTGCCTTGTCGGCCAGTGAAATCGAACGCGAAGGAGCGTCAGAACGGAGTGCCTGGTCGGTTTTAGTGAGTTGCTTAGCATCCCGGGCCGCCAGTCTGTGGGCTTCATGTCTGAGGATGAGCCCGTCGAGGACGGCCCGAGCGGCTTTTTTTTCTTCGTCGGTAAACTTCGAGACGGCTTCAAACTGAAGGCGGAGGTCGTCGTCGGGGCCGCGTTCCTCTTTTCCGATAAGTAGCAGATCCGCACTTACCGAGAGAGCTACGGCGAGGTTGCGGATGACATCGAGGGTAGGCTGCGAGGCGCCGCTCTCGTAGCGCCTGAGTTGGACCACGTGTATGCCGGTCGGGTCGGTCAGCGCCTGCTGGGCCAATGCCCGGTCCTTGCGCGCCGCGGCCTTCGAAACCGGGGGCGTGGCAAGGCCAAAACATACGTATTTTATATGCATACTTGAGTCGTGAGGGAGTTCGACTGCGCCTTGGGCCGAGCAGTTCGGCTTCGACGGTTTCGGCAATCTGACAGGTAAGACGCTGAACGGGACGCTGCAATCGATCGCGGTGAGCCCGGCCACGAACCAACTGAGCAGCGCGTCTTACGATGCGAACGGGAATATGACCTCGGGCGCCGGAGCGACGCTCGCATACAATGTGGACAATCGGCTGATCTCAGCGGCCGAGACGTCCGGCGGGATTGAGTATTACTTTTACGCAGCGGACGGGAAACGGGTCTGGCGACAGTTGGCGAACGGCACGCATCAGTTTACGTTTTATGGAGCGTATGGAGAGCGCCTCGGCGTCTATACGGACGCGGGTGCGGGATGCATCTGCAACCAGGTCCAGATGAACGTGCTGTTTGCGGGTAAGGTGGTCTGGCAGGGATTGCCAGGGAGTACGGGCGCGAGCGGCGTGGTGATGTCAGACCGCGTCGGGACGAACCGGAACGCGGCGCGCTTCTATCCGTTCGGCGATGAAATTACTTCGACCACAAACGACCGGCTGAAGTTCGCCACCTATACACGGGATTCGTATACGGGCCTCGACTACGCCAACCAGCGATTCTACGCAAGCACCTACGGCAGGTTTAACACGCCAGATCCATCTCGGCGCAGCGCGTATCGGAGCAATCCCCTCAGTTGGAATCGGTATATGTATGCGCTTGGCGACCCCGTTAACAGCAATGACCCGACGGGGCTGGACGACTGCGACGGAACGGGGAGCTGGAACAACTCCGACGACAATAGCTACGGCTGCGTTGACTACAGCAACGAGGTCGGGTCGGATGGCAGCGGCTCTGACACTGGAACCGTTCCCAATTACACCGTCACAGTAAATGCTTCCAACGGCTTCTTCAATAACATCGGCAGTTTTCTTAATACGGTCACAAGTAACCCGTATGTTCAGCTTACAGCGGCGGTAATTTCGACCGGGTTGGCACTGCTGCCGGCGCTAGAAGGGAATCCGGGCCCGCTATATGAGGCGTTTCCGGGGATCGAGGACGCGGCGCAGGGCATTCTAAGCACATTTGAGAATGGTCAGGTGCAGCAGGTAGTCACAACGAGTCCTACCACCGTATTTCGAGTGTTCGACGGGATCAACTCCTTTGCAAACGGACAGTTCTGGACGACCACTGAGATATCATCGTCTGCGCAGGCTACGGAGTTGCTCTCTCCGGATCCAAGTTTCAATCAAGCCAACCAGGTAATCACCGGCGTGCTCCAGCAAGGGACGACAATCCTAACGGGCAACGCTGCTCCAAACTTTGGTCAACCGGGCGGCGGAAACCAGACTATTATTCCTAATTTGCCTTGCATCTCTGTCACATGCGTGAGGGCCTTGCCGTGAGTCAAATCGTCAGCGAGCTGAAGAATCTGTTGCGGGAAACGGAGGGGCTTCCTCCATTCCGCCGCGACAAGGCCGGCACCGTTCAGGGCTGGCCGACCGCTGCCGTTGCACACTTGTCGGCAACGATCTCCTCTCTCGTCCGCAGCTCGAGTGAGGATCTGCGCGAAGCCATTATCGAGATCGAAATCGCCGATAAGACGCGTGTGCCTGAGGGGCTCATTGCCTTGCTAATGAGAGCAGCTTGGGACGCGCCTGCCGCTCCAGACCTTGTCCAAGTCATGCGCGCCCGCAATCAGGGTGCAAATTTGCGCGACGGGCTAGCGCCGAACCGGACTAAATAAATGTTATCGGCCCGCCAGCGCGCCATAAGCAGGATTTGCAGACGTTGAGGCTCCTCGTTCCCACAGGGACAGCCGTTTATCTGGGGAAGCCCGCAAAGCCACTGGACTCTGGGCTCGGAGCGGCGATCGCTGGCTTCATCGGGTCCTTCCCGGAAGTTCAGGAAGCGCACCTTCCGCAGTGCTGGGCTAAAGGGATCATGAGAGAGGCCGCGCAGGTGCTTGTTGTTGTATTAACGGCAGAAGCAAGTGAACCGCGCGCGGCGCAAGCGATCGACAGTGGTGTATCCCGGCTGCTTCCACGCGGAACACACCTCGATGTGTGGCTCATAACGTCGGACCATTCGCTGCTCGGTGCCGTCCGCAAGGCCGATTGCAGGATTGTCAAAGGCAAGGCCCTCGCTTAACCTCGCCACTATCCAGCCGGCAAGAACAATTCGGGCAGTGCTGGCTACTAAAGAGTGAATCGCTTCCGTTATGAAATCAGAGAACGGGGCGCCTGCAGAAACTGGGTTGGCGTAAACCCGGCTCGCTGAAGTTACTTCGCCTGACCGGCCACCAGTCTGTGGGCTTCATGTCTGAGAATTAGCCCGTCGAGGACGCTCTCGCAGCTTTTCTTTCTTCGTCGGTAAACTTCGAGACTGCTTCGAACTGAAGGCGGAGGTCGTCGTCGGGGCCGCGTTCCTCTTTTCCGAAAAGTAGCAGATCCGCACTTACCGAGAGAGCTACGGCGAGGTTGCGGATGACATCGAGGGTGGGCTGCGAGGCGCCGCTCTCGTAGCGCCTGAGTTGGACCACGTGTATGCCGATCCGGTCGGTCAGCGCCTGCTGGGCCAATGCCCGGTCCTTGCGCGCCGCGGCCTTCGAAACCCGGGGCGTGGCAAGGCCAAAACATACGTATTTTATATGTATACTTGAGTCGTGGAGGATGGAGTTGCCCGTCAATTGGGCATACGGATCAATTGCGGATTCTGGTCGTAGTGTGGACGATGCGAGGTGATTTGATTCGGGCGGTCACCGCGTTCGATGCGGGAGCCCGTCTGGCGGCTGAGTATTTCAGACAGCGAGGATTGTGAAAAATGGGAACAACGAACAGGGGAATTCAGATTCCCGCATTCGATAACGAGGCGCAGGAAGCGCGCTGGTGGGACGACCATAAGGCGCTGGTAGAGGAAAATCTCCTCCAGGCCATGCGGGAGGGCACTGCGCAGCGGGGAACGGCACAGCGCATTCAGAAAGAAGCTCGCGCGTCGAAAAACATCACGATTCGGATGCCCGTCGCCGACATCGAGCGTGCCCGCCATCTTTCCGCGAAAAAAGGGCTGGCCTATCAGACGTTTATTAAAATGCTCCTCCACGAAGCGCTGGACCAGGAAGAAAAGCGGCCCGTTGCATAGCACTGCGACAGACGTCTTCCGCCGCCCTGGCAGCCGAACGCGCGGGGAGGAATGCGCGGCAACTGCTCGACCCGACCGCAGCCGTAACCGGCGACGACAGAGTAAGCGGAACAGGACGTATCATTGAAGTAATGGCACAGGTCCACATGACGGAAGCGGAAATCCAGGCAACTTCCATGCGGTGCTTGAGCGTGTGCGCCAGGGCGCGGAGATCCTCATCGAGCAAGATCACCAGCCCGTGGCCGTGCTGCGGGCGGTCGAGCCGCCCCTGCGGACAATCTCGGAGTGCATCGCGCTCGCCGAACAGCGGGAAAGAGAACGCGGCTATCCAATCACGCTCGATCCGGACTTCGCGGAAGCCGTTGATGAGATAGTCCGTAACCGTAAGCCCTGGAATCCACCCTCTTGGGATTAATACTCGATACGAGTATCGTCATCACGGGCGAGCGGCGTGGACACAGCGTCCCTCAAATCCTGGCGCAAATACGGGATACGTGGGGCGAGACGGAGATCGGGCTTTCGGCCGTTACCATTGCCGAACTGACGCACGGCATTCAGCGCGCCGGACTCGCAGCCCAACGCGAGCGGCAGCAGGCGTTTGTCGATGAGGTGACGGCGACCGTGAAGGTTCACGCCGTAACCGCAGTTATCGCGCAACGAGCCGGAGTGATCTTGGGGTCAGGCGGCCGAACGGGGATTGACGATGCCGTTAACGGATCTGCTCATCGGGGCGACTGCCCTCGAACTCGGCTTCGAAGTTGCGACCCACAACGTTCGGCACTTCGAGAACATACCGGGCCTGCTTGTGCGGCACGCGTAACGACTCGCGGGCGTAACAACTGAAGACGTGGAGAACGTCCTCGCCAGCCACCGGAAACCTTTTCCCCTCCAAATGCGACAATACACATATGCGGTTTCGTGTAGCTCGCAGTGCAGCCTTGTTATGTCTCTGCGCCTTAACGGCCTTTTCCCAGCAACAACTTACCGTTGCCAAGCTGGTCGAATTCGTGAAATCTTCCATCGCCCAGAAGATGCCTGACAAAGACGTCGCGGGCTTCCTCGCCGGCGTGAAGATGAGCGAGAAGCTCGATCCGCGCACCATCGAGACTTTGCAGGGTCTCGGCGCCGGAGCCAAAACCACCGCGGCTCTGAGCCATCTGGCCGAGACGTCCGCCAGCCTGTCGCCCGCCGTGGTCGTCGCGCCTCCGCCCAAGCCCAAACCGATTCCGCCTCCCTCTGACGAAGAGCAGCAGCAGGTGTTGCGCGCGGTTCGCGAGTATGCCCTGAATTATTCGGCTTCGCTCCCCGACTTCATCTGCCTCGAAGTCACTCGCCGCTACCATGATCTGCATTACAGGCCCGATACCGAAGGCTCCTGGGCCATCTCCGACCGTCTCGCGGAAAAGCTCACCTACTTCGATCAGAAGGAAAAGTACGAGGCCATCAGCCACAACGATACTTCGCTCTTCGGCAAGTCGGCTGAATCGCTCGGCGGGTCGCTTTCACGCGGCGATTTCGGTTCCATTCTCAAAGAGATCTTCGTTCCCGAATCCGACGCCGAATTTAATTGGGAGCGCTGGGGTAACCTCGACGGCCACCTGATGCACGTCTACACCTATCGCATCGATCAGCCGCACTCGAAATACACCATCGATTTCAACGGCCACGAACAGCAAACCACCCCCGGTTATCACGGTGAAATCTTCGTCGAGAAGGGCAGTAACGTCATCATGCGGATCACGCTCACCGCTGAACCGCCCGTCGACTTTCCCGTTCAGAACGTCCACCAGGTGCTCGATTACCGCTATGTGGATCTCAGCGGCCAGAAGTTCCTGCTGCCCCAGAGCGGCACCGTGATCTCCCGAACTCAGGGTGTCGGCAATAAGAACGAGATCGATTTCCGCAGCTATAAGAAGTATTCGGCGGACGCCACCATCACGTTCAGCGACACGGACACTCCCGATCCCCCTGCCCAGAAGTAACCGAACCGCGAGTGTGAACGAGCGGCAGCGATAACGCCTGGGCTAAAGTAAACACTTGTCCCGAGTCCACGAACCCACGCGGGCTGAAGAGCTCCGCGACGCGCTTGCCGCCGCCGCGTCTGCGCACTGCAGCATCGAACTCGTCGGTGGCGATTCGAAGCGCCTGATGGCCGGTCGTGTAGCCGAACCCGATGTCCGCATCAGCACCGCCCGCATGCGCCGTGTGCTTCAGTTTGAGCCCCGCGATCTTACCATCAGCGTCGAAGCCGGCCTGCCCTTCGCCGAACTCAACACGCTTCTCGCCAAACATGGCCAGATGATTCCGCTCGATGGCCCCTGGTCGGAAAACGCCACAGTCGGCGGCATGATCGCAGCCAACATCAACGGAGCGCGCCGCCGCCGCTATGGCTCCGCCCGCGATCTCGTCATCGGTATGACGTTCGCCACCCTCGAAGGCAAGCTGGTCGAGACCGGCGGCATGGTCGTTAAGAATGTGGCGGGACTCGATATGGCGAAACTCATGATCGGGTCTTTCGGAACTCTCGCTGCCATCGCTTCCGTGAATTTTCGCCTGGTCGCTCGTCCGGAAATTACCCGTACTCTGATGTACTCCTGCGACACTATCACCGCCGCGCAGGAGATTCGCGACCGCGTCCTCCAGGGCGTTCTGAATCCCCTCGCCGTCGAGATTATCAATCCTGTCCTTGCCGCCCAGCTCAGTATGAAAGGCTTCCAGGTTGCGATTCAGTTCGCGGGTAGTGCCGCCGTCATCCGCCGCTGCGTGAAAGAAGCCGAAGCGTTCGGCGTCACCCGCCCGCTTACCGCCGATGAAGAATCGCGCTTCTGGCAATCGCTTGGCGCGCTCACTCCCCGCTTTCTCGACAAGTTCCGCGAAGGCGTGGTCGTACGCGTCTCCACCAAATTGGCCGAGTGCGGAGAAGCCCTCGCCAGTGTCGAAGGGGCAGGTCTCGCACACTCCGGTTCGGGCATCGTGCGCGCCTGGTTCACACGTCCGGACCCGGCATCTCGCTGGCTCGCCCATGCGTTGAAGCGCGGCTGGAAAGGCGTTGTCGAATTCGCCGGCGATGCCGCCCGCTCCGGTCTGACGCTCTGGCCCAACGCGCCCGAAGCCCAGTCCGACGGAGGCTTTGCAATCATGAGAGAGATCAAACGAATGTTCGATCCGGAAAGCCTGCTCAATCGTGGACGTCTCTACGGCAAACTCTGACCGCCCTCAACAGGCCGATCTCGATCGCTGCGTTCACTGCGGGCTGTGCCTGAACGCTTGCCCCACGTATCGCGAACTCGGCGTTGAGATGGATTCGCCCCGCGGCCGCATCTATCAGATGGCCCAGGTTGCCAATGGCGAACCCATCGCCGATTCCTATCGCCGCCACATCGATCTTTGCCTTGCCTGTCGCGGCTGCGAGACCGCCTGTCCCTCCGGCGTTCAGTACGGCAAGCTGGTGGAAGCCGCCCGCGCTCAGATCAACATCGAAACCCCGCCCACCGGCCTGTCACGCCGCATTGCCGACTTCTGTTTCAAAAAACTTCTGCCTTCGCCCGCCATGCTGACGGCCGCCGGCGCCATGCTCTACATCTATCAGGTCAGTGGACTGCAGCGTCTGCTCCGCGCCACCGGCATAATTCGCGCCTTCGGACCCCTCGCCGATAAAGAAGCCTTGCTGCCCGAAGCCCAGATTCCCTTCTTTTACCGCGATGTCGGCAAAACCTTTCCGGCAGTCGGAGAACGCAAATACCGCGTAGCTTTCCTCTCCGGCTGCATCGCCAACATAGCCTTTTCGCGATTGAATGAGGCGACGGTTCGTGTGCTGCGCAGGAATGGCTGCGAGGTCACCATATCCGCCGGCCAGACCTGCTGCGGCGCGCTCCACGTCCATGCCGGTCGTCGCGACGAAGCTCGCGGGCTGGCGCGAAAAAACGTTGCGGCCGTCGATCCCGCCGCCTTCGATGCCATCATCACCAACGCAGCGGGTTGCGGCTCAACCCTCAAGGAATATGACGAGCTGCTCGCAGGCGATGCGCGCGCTGCGGCGTTTCAAAGCAAAGTTCGTGACGTCACCGAGTTCCTTGCTTCCATCGAACTCAAACCTCCCTCTCATCCCGTCGAAGCCTTCGTCACCGTGCAGGATTCCTGCCACCTGGCGCATGGCCAGAAGATCCGCAACGCCCCCCGCCAACTGCTGCGCGCCATCCCCGGCCTGACCCTTCGCGAGATGCCTCTGGCCGACCTGTGCTGCGGCAGCGCCGGCATCTACAACGTGCTCCACACGGATCTTTCCATGAAGATCCTCGAGAAGAAGATGGCCAACGTGGAGACGGCCGATGCGCAGATCATCGCCACCGCCAACCCCGGCTGCATGTTGCAACTCGCCGCCGGAGTAAAGAAGTGGGGCAACGGCGAACGCGTCGTGCATGTTGTCGAACTGCTCGATGAAGCCTATGGAGGCTCTGAAAACCTGGTATGACTCTGCGGCTCCTGGCTCTGCTCGCATATCTCGCGGCAAGCCTCGCCGCCCACAACGTCTCGCAGAGCGATACCAGCCTGATCGTCGACGGCCGCACCGTAGAAGCAACCCTGACGCTCAATTCACAGGAACTGCGCGATCCCGGCGCCGCTTCGATCTTCGATTCCGTCAGGCAGCATTACACCGTGCTCGGTCCGGACGCCCCGTCTCAAACCAGGCTCGAAAGCATCGAGCCGTTACCCGGTAATCTCGTCCGTCTGCATGTCCTCTACACCTTCTCGCACGACGTAGCCGAACTGAAGATCACGTCTACCCTTCCGCAAGTCATGCCCGCCGGTCACCAGAACATGGTGACGCTGCGCTTCAACGGCGAATTAAAGGAGGCGGTCCTCACGGCATCCAGCCCCAGTGCGGATTTCACCGGCGTCAAAACCAGTTCGTGGCAAACCGTCTGGCGCTTCGTTCGCCTCGGTATCGAACATATCTTTACCGGGTATGACCACCTGGCATTCCTGCTCTGCCTGCTGGTTGCGACTTCAACCATCCGGTCGCTCGTGGTCATCATCACCTCGTTCACCATCGCCCACAGCATCACTCTTGCCCTGGCGACTTTCGGGCTGGTTCACCTGCCCACTCGCCTCACCGAATCGGCCATCGCCGTAAGCATCGGCTATGTGGCCGCTGAGAATCTCTTCGATTTCCGCCTGATGCCGCGCCAGTACATCACGTTCTTCTTCGGCTTAATTCACGGCTTCGGATTTTCCAGCGTCCTTCGCGATATGGACCTTCCCCGCAGCAGCCTCGCACTCTCATTGTTCTCTTTCAACGCCGGAGTGGAGATCGGTCAGATCACCTTTGTGCTGCTGATCTTCCCGCTCGTGCAGGATCTGGTTTCTTCCGGCTGGAAACGCCTGAAACCAGCCGTCTCGACAGCAGTCGCGTGCCTCGCGGTCTACTGGTTCGTCGAGCGGGCTTTTCTTTAGCGCTTATAGCCGATCTTACGCAGAAACAACTGCCGCTCCGTCGCCTGATCGTCCGATTCAATGCCCTGCGGACTCGACCCATCAATAACTCCGAGCACGCCTCGCCCCTGTTCCGTCTCGGCCACGATCACCTCGACGGGGTTCGCTGTCGCGCAGAAGATGCCCACCACTTCGGGGACGCTCTGAATCGCTTTGAGCACGTTGATCGGGAACACATCCCGCATCGCCACCGCGAAGATGTGACCGGCTCCCACATCGGTCACCATGTCGATGGCCGCTTGCCGCATCTCAAGATCCGTTCCATCGCTTCGAGTCAGACAAGGTCCGGAAGCTTCGTTGAAAGCCACCCCGAACCTGACGTTCGGAGCCGAATTGATCATGGCTTCGTACACGTCTTCCACCGTCTTGATGAAGTGGCTCTGGCCGAGGATGATGTTCGCGTTCTCCGGAATCCGGAGCCGCACCGTCTTCAATTCCACTGTGTTCCTTATTTGATGGCCAGCAGCTTATTGATCTCGGCGCGGATATTCACTTCCTGTTTGGCGAGGAAGTTCTCATCTCCGACGTATTGCGAGCGTATCGTTCCGTGCCGGTCGATGAAAACAAGGATGGGCACAAAATAGGGATCGTTGGGCGGCATCTGGAGGAAGTCGAGCACAGGTCCCGTATCGGAAACGCCTACCGGGAAATTAGCACCCGTCCTGGCGACAAACTCGTTCACGCGACGCGGCGCACCCGAATCGAAAACCGCCCCGAGCACCTGAACCCCGCGGGCTGCATACTCTTTCTGAATCCCTGCCAGTACGCCCGCCGTGGCCTGGCAGTGCGGGCACGTCGTATACATCAAGGCCAGCACGATGGTCTTGCCTTTGTATGTGCTCAGCAGTTGTTGATGCCCGTCGGGAGGCATCTGGAAAACAAATTCCGCCGCCTTCCGCGGAACCTGCGCTGCAAAAAGAGAGGTGGCCAGTGCCGCCAGTGCCAGTAATTTACGCATGCCTGTTTATTTTATGCCGTTCGCCGTACTCGCAGGAAGTAGGCGACCGTCACTGCCAGCGCCAGAGCCGCCATGCCACCGTGCTCGAGGAACCAGATGGCATCGATTCTTCCGCTGGCTCCGGATCCGAAACAACCGCAATCGACCGTCAGCCCTTCCGCGAACGCTCTGATCCCGACCGAGAAAAACAACGTCAGCATCAGGGTTGCGATCAACCCAAACCAGCGCGCGAGAATGCCCGACAGCAGAGCGATTCCCAACGCCACTTCGCACCACGGCAGCATACGGGCCATCGGTTCCAGCCAGGATTCCGGCACTACTTTGAAGGAATCGATGGAGATGGCGAACTGCAGCCAGGGCTCCCGCAACTTGGCATAGCCCGCGTAGAGAAAAATAGCAGCGACCGCCAGCCTCCCCACCAGGGGGAGCCAGCGCCGCAAAACAATCTTCAAGCTATTCGCTCAGCTTCTTATTCAGATAGGACTTCAGAATGTTGTACGGCATTCCGCCTGAGATCTGTTCTCGTTTTCCCTTGGAGACAATCACGATCGTGGGCGTCTGCGTCAGGTGATCTTCGTTCTGAGCCAGGGCGACGTCCTTCGCGACGGAGTCGTCGAGGTGAGCGTCACTTTTCACCAGGTCGCGAACCTTCTGCATATCCGCAGGGGGAAGCACTTTGGCGACTTCCGCATCTACAGCCCCGTTCTGATCCCACATCGGCTGGGTCTGGAAAATCTGGTTGGCCACGATATCGTACTTGCCGATCACACCGGCGGCATTGGCGTAACGGGTCGCGAGTTTCGAAAACTGGTGCTGCGGCAGCGGGAAGTCCCGATGAATCAGGCGCACCTTCCCCGTCTTGACGAACTCGGCATTCAGGCTCGGCAGCACGTCCATATAGAACGACCGGCAGGCCGGACATTCATAGTCGGTGTATACCTCGACCGTGATGGGAGCGGCCGGCGAACCGGACTCCTTAAAGTTCGCCACCGCGGGCGCTGCTTTCTTCGGAGCCGGCGTGGTTTCCGCCGCCAGCAACAGGGCGGGCAATAAAAAGAGGATGAAGCGCATCGACTAATATTATGCCCCCTTTTATGATGGATTGTGATGACCGACCCACAGTTGCTGGAGTATATTGCTCGGCAGCCCCATGGGCGGACGGGTCTGAAGCATCTTTTCAAGGGTTTACGGGTCGCGGGAGAAGCCCAGCGAGAGCGCATTGAAGCCTCCATCGAGCGCCTCGCCGAGCGCGGCGATCTGATCGAACTGCCCAATCACCACTACGCCGCCACCTCCCGGAGCCGCGAATATGTGACCGGCCGGGTCAGCATCCACCGGGACGGATTCGGCTTTCTGATCCCCGCCCGCCCCATTCCGGGGATGACCGGCGACCTGTATCTCGGACGCGATTCCCTGCGGGGAGCCATGAACGGTGACCGCGCCATCGCCCGCATCACGCATACGGGACGAGCCGGGCGTACCGAGGGTGAGATCTGGAAAATCCTGAAACGGGCCCACCCGACTGTGGTGGGCGAGTTTCACATCAGCCATCGCGGCATGTTCGTTGCCCCCCACGACGAGCGCATCCGGGACTGGATCGAAATCCCCCAGGAACTGGCGATCCCTCCGGCTGCTTCCCAGGTCGACCGGGTCGGCGCCAGGACCATTGAAGTCAGCCATCCGGCCGATCTTGACGGGATGATCGTCAACGTCGAACTGCTCGAATTCGGCACTCCGAAACAATCTCCGGTTGGGCGCGTGATCGAGGTTCTCGGTTCACCCGATGATTTCGGCATCGATGTCGAAATCATGATCCGCAAGCATCACCTGCCGCACCGGTTTCCCTCTGAAGTCATCGAGCAGGCGCAAGCGATTCCGTCCATCATTCCAGCCGAGGAGATCCGCAAGCGGCGCGATTTCCGCGATCTGCCGATCGTCACCATCGACGGCGAGACCGCCCGCGACTTCGATGACGCGGTGCTGGTGGAGAAATACCCCAACGGCCATTTCCAGCTACAGGTCCATATCGCGGACGTGAGTTACTACGTCCAGCCGGGCAGCCCCATCGATGTCGAGGCGCGGGAGCGGGGCACCAGCGTCTACTTCCCGGACCGCGCTGTCCCCATGTTGCCGATCGAGCTTTCGACCGACCTCTGTTCGCTCGTGCCCCATGCCGATCGGCTGGTGCTCTCGGCTCTGATCGAGATGGACAGGCAAGGCGACCCGGTCAGTTTCGACTTCTGTCGCGGCGTGATCCGCAGCGCCGAGCGCATGACCTATACGAACGTTCACCTGCTGCTCGAAGGCGACCCTGCCCAAAGGGAACGTTACGCCGCGCTGGTACCGCGCTTTGAAACGATGCGCGAACTGGCTGAGATTCTGCAGCGCCGCCGGTACCGCCGGGGCTCCATCGACTTCGATCTCCCGGAACCGCTGATCGAGTTCGACGAAACCGGCGCCATGACAGGCGTAGGCCGCAGCCCCCGCAACATCGCCAATCGGATCATCGAGGAGTTCATGCTGGCGGCCAACGAAGCCGTCGCAGCGCACCTCGAACAGACAGGGCACCCTTCGATCTACCGCGTTCATGAACAGCCCGATCCGAAGCGCGTGATGGAGTTCGAAGAAGTGGCCGCGCAATTCGGCTACTCGCTCGGCGTTGGCGGCATCCCCGTGGATAAACACCGGTATAGGGAAAAGAAATCAGACGGCCGGGCACTTTACAAAGAGGTAGTCATACCCCGTGAGATCCGGATCTCCTCCAAGGCCTATCAAAAGCTGGTGGCTCAGATAGAAGGGAAGCCCGAAGAACGGATCCTCAGCTATCTGATGCTGCGCTCTCTGAAGCAGGCCCGCTACAGCGAGGAGAACACCGGCCACTTTGCTCTGGCGGCCAGCCACTATACCCACTTCACTTCGCCCATCCGGCGCTATCCCGATCTGATCGTCCATCGCCTGCTTACCGCTGCGCTCGACGGCCGGACTTATTCCGATGAAGGCGAGTTGGCCGAAATCGCCGATCAGTCATCCACCAACGAACGCCGTGCCGCCGACGCGGAGCGTGAACTGGTGGAGTGGAAGAAGGCCAAGTTCATGGAAGGCCGGGTCGGCGAGGAGTTCGACGGCCTGATTACCAGCGCCACGAAGTACGGCCTCTTCGTAGAACTGGCCGACCTGTTTGTCGAAGGGCTGATCCCGATCGACACGCTGCCGGGCGACCGGTACACCTTCCACGAGAACGTCCGCAAGATCGTAGGGCAGCGAACGCGCCGGGAATTCTCAATCGGCGACCGTGTCCGGGTATTGCTCGATCGGGTGGATCCGGTGGAACGGAAGCTGCAATTCTCTTTGCTGGAACAGCCGGTCAAAAAGAAGAAAAAGCGGCCTCGCGACTAATCCTTAAGCTCGACGATGGTAGCCCCCGTTCCGCCTTCGTATTGCGAAGCAGGGTAGTATTTTTCGACGTGAGGGCTCTGCTTGAGGAGGTCCTGTACGGCCCGTTTCAGGATGCCCATACCATGTCCGTGGACGATACGAACTCGTGCCGCGGTGGCCATGACCGCAGCATCGAGGAAGCGCTCGACCTTTTCGATGGCGTCTTCGGCTCGCTCACCGATGATGTTGATCTCGCGAACCGAGGGGCTCAATTCCGGGCCCGGCTGGTAGCGGACATTCTTCGGCAGTTTGGAAGATGCACCAGCAGCGAGGGCAGGAAGAACTTCTTCCACGTCTGACGCGTCTACCTGTAGCTTCATGAACCCGGCTTCGACTTCGAGGCGACCGTCCGTCAGAAGCCGGCGGACGCGGGCCGGTTCGCGAATGCCTTTGAGGCGGACTCGTGCGCCTTCTTCGATCTTTCGTTCAAACCGGGCAGGCGAAACCGCCTGCCCCACCTTCGCTACCGAGTTCCACTCTTCGCGCATCTCACGGCTGAGCCGCATGGTCTGGCGCTGCGCCTGATCGGCAGCTTTGCGTTTGTCGGAAGTCTCGGCGATGTGGGCTACGGTTTCATCGGCGCGGGCTTGCCAGCGGAGCTGCATTTCTTCGAAGCGGGCTTCGAGTTCGCGGATTTTGGCTTCTTCTTTCTGCTGCCATTCGGCTTCGATGCGTTTTTCTTTGGCTACGAGTTCGGCGCGTTCGGTTTCGAGCGAGGCGGCAATGCGTGCCGTGGCTTCCGTGCGGCGGTGCAGATCGGCAATCAAGGCGGCGAGTTCGATCTCATGTCCACTGAGCGAGGCACGGGCGCGCTTCATGATGTCCTCAGGCATGCCGAGGCGGCCGGCGATGGAAAGTCCGGCGGATTTCCCCGGCAATCCGGTGCGCAATTGATAGGTGGGTTCGAGGGTTTCCTCGTCGAATCCCATGGAAGCGTTCAGCACAGTCTTAGTGCGAGCGCCGTAGATCTTGAGAGCCGTCAAGTGAGTGGAAGCCAGAGTGAAGGCTCCGGCAGCGCGGAAGTGATCGACCAGCGCTACGCCCAATGCGCCCCCTTCTTCGGGGTCCGTCGAGGAGCCGAGTTCGTCGAGAAGTACCAATGATTCCGGAGTGACGTCGAGGGCCATCTCGCGCAGACGCGACACGTGCGCGGAGAAGGTGCTGAGGTTCTGTTCGATGGATTGGTTATCGCCGATGTCGGCTAACACTTGCTCGAACACAGGCAATTCGGCAACGGAGCAGGGAACGGGCAGCGCGGCCTGAGCCATCAAAGAGATGAGGCCCAGGGTCTTGAGGGTAACGGTTTTACCGCCGGTATTGGGTCCGCTGATGAGCAGAGTGCGGCATTCGGAATCGAGGGTCAGGGTGAAGGGTACAACGCGCTTTTTGGAGCGGCGCAGCACGTCAATGAGCAGCGGGTGACGGGCGTTCTCTATATGGAGCCGACGGTCGGTGAACGTGGGGATGACGCAATCGAAGTCGACGGCGAAACGGGCTTTGGCGAAGATCAGGTCGAACGCGGCCATGACGGAGAGCGCCGAACGGATGGCATCGCCGTGGACGCGGAGGCGGCCGGTCAGTTCCTGAAGGATGCGGAAGATTTCGCGCGACTCTTCTTCCTGAAGCCGTACCAATTCATTGTTGAGATCGATGGTGTCGAGAGGTTCGACGAAGAGCGTCTGTCCGGTGGAGCTGGCGCCGTGAATTACGCCGGGAATTTTGCGGCGTTGTCCGGCGATCACGGGAACCACGAAGCGGTCATTGCGCAGAGTGATGTACTCTTCCTGCAACACGCCTTCGTCGCGGTTGGCGCGGAGGAAACGTTCGAGCGATTCCTGAATGGCGCGCTTCTGCTTTTCCATGTCGCGACGCAACCGATGGAGGTGCGGGCTGGCGGAGTCGGGAATGGTTCCATCGCCATTGACTTTGCCGTCGATTTCTTTAAGCAAAGGGCGAAAGTCGCCGATGCCGCGGGCGCGGGCACCGAGGATCGGATAGCGATCGGCGGCGGCTGTGACGTTGGAGCCCACGTCTGCTGCGCGATCGAGAAATGCGATGAGGTCGAAGATCTCGCGGGGCTCGAGAGCGGCGCCTTCGATGTGCAGTTTCTGGGTGGCTATGGTGATGTCAGGCAGCCCGTTGAGGTTGACGCGAATGGGTGCGTTGGGAGATGCGGATGCCCGCAAGTACCCCATGGCTTCACCGGCTTCGGCGAGATCGCGTTCGATGCGCAGACGGTTATCGGAAGGGACAACGCGAGCCAGTTCGGCGGCGCCGAGCGGAGTGGCCAGGTAGCGACCTACTAATGCCTGAACCTCGGGCCATTCGAGCGCTTGGGCGCTGATCTCATTCACGTTTGTTTTCCTCCTTCCAACGGAATCCTTTTCGGATCACCGTAGCAGTACCTTCGGTAAGTTTCAAACCGTCAATCTCAGCTTCGTCGAACCACTCGGCGCGGCCCGCATCATCCGCTGCACACAGGGTGCCCCCGGCCAACCGGCATACATAATCCATCAGCACGTAGTGGTACTCGGCGCGACCTTCCGCGTCGGGCATAATTCGTTCGAACACTTCGAGCAAGTGCAGGTCCTCAACTTCGAGGCCGGTTTCTTCGCGGACTTCGCGCCGCAGGGCATATTCGAGCCGTTCTCCTGTTTCGACGGCTCCGCCGGGCAGGGACCACCAGCCTTTGAGCGGTTCGCGTCCGCGTTCGACCAAAAGGATTTTGCCCTGATGGATGATCAGCGCTCCGACTCCGAGGACGGGGCGCGGCGGATAGCGGCGGTTTTCCTCCGGCATTTAGTACGGGATGGACCCGGCGACGGGCAGTTTGACCCGATAAATCTGGCTGCGAGCGGTGATGAAAAGCGACTTGAAATCGCCCTCACCGAAGGCGCAGTTCGAGCAGCGTGTATCCTGGATCAAAGTCCGTTCACGCTTTCCCTGCGGCGTATAAATTGCCACGCCCAGAGCCGCTACATAAATGCGTCCATCGATATCGGTACGGATGCCGCCGGGGACTCCGGCAATATCCTTCACGATGTCGCGCGGGTTAGCGGTTTCCCCTGTTTTGCCAATATCGAAGGCCACGACCGCGTGCCGATCCGAATCGGCGACGTAGAGCGTTTTCCCATCGGGCGCGAGCGCCACACCATTGGGCCGCGTCTGCCATTTCGCCGCTACGTCGAGTTCCCCTTTCGGGGAAACATGAAAGACACCATAGAAATCCAGTTCCCTTTGATCCGCCTGACTGCCGAAGGCGGGGTCTGTAAACCAGACATGACCGTCTTTGCGCACCACAATATCGTTCGGGGCGTTGAACTTTTTACCTTGATAGTCAGCCGCCAACGTCTCGAGTTTTCCCTTTACGTCGAGGCGCGAAACACGCCGCGCCGTAGACTCGCACATATACAGGCGGCCCTGCTCATCGTACGCAACACCGGAGACGCCGCCATCGTTTTCGCGGATAACCTTCGGAGTATCGCTCGTATCGAAGCGCAGAACTTTATTCTGACGAACTTCAGCGACGACGAGGAAGCCGGCGCGAGCCCAAACGAGGCCGTCGGCGAACTGAAGATTGCTGACTACCTTCTCGGCTTCGTAGCTGGGGGCTTCCTGACTCACCGAGGGAGTTCGGGGCGACCGATCTGAAGTTCGTTGGTTACGCTCTTAACGCCTTTGACATTTTTGGCGAGCTTCTCGGCTTTGACTTTCTGCTTCTCTTCTTCGACGCGGCCTTTCAGGATCACGACACCGTCTTTAACTTCGACATCGATGGCACCGCCCTTCACGACCGGGTCAGCCGCCAGTTTCTGGCGGACAGAATCGATCAGAAAATCGTCCGTAACCGGCTTGCTTGCTGAGTAGGCGGGAGTCATCAGGGCGAACAGCAATGTGAGCGAGCAGAGGGTTCGCCGGAGCAGGAGAGCAGCCTTATTTTTCATTGTTTTCTCTTGCGGCCATTGTACGCCAATCGATTGTGTTCAGATAGGCGGCTTTTTCGCGCCAGCCGGTTTCCACTTTGACGTGCAGGTCGAGAAAAATATGGGTTCCGAAAAAGGCTTCCATTTCCTCGCGAGCCAGAGTGCCGACTTGTTTCAGCATGGAGCCCTTGGCGCCGATAACGATCGCCTTCTGGCCGGACCGTTCGACGAGGATGGTCGCGTAGATCCGAATCAGGCGCGGCGTTTCCTCCCACTTCTCAATCATGACGGCGGTGGCGTGGGGAACTTCCTGATGAGTGGCGAGGAGAAGTTTCTCGCGGATCAGTTCGGCGGCGAGGAAGCGCGCCGGTTGATCGGTAAAGTGATCGGGCGGGAAATATTCCGGACCTTCCGGAAGCCGCCGAATTACCGACTCCAGGAGTTGTTCCACGCCTTCACCTTTCGCGGCGGAGATGGGCAGATATTCCTCAAATGGATAGTGCTTCTGGTATTCGGTGAGCTGAGGAAGCAGATCATGTTTGGCCGCGAGCGCATCGATCTTGTTCATGGCGAGAATTACGGGCGGGCTGCCTTCGCGGAGAATGCTGAGGGCGCGTTCGTCTTCTTTCGCGAAGGGATGGGTGGAATCGACTACGTAGATGAAGAGATCGCGCTCTTCAAGGGAGTCGCGTACCGCGTCCATCATGCGCTTGTTGATGGCGCTGGAAGATCGGTGAATACCTGGGGTATCCACAAAAATTACCTGGGCATCGGGACGAGTAAAAACGCCCTGAATGGCGGTGCGCGTAGTTTGCGGTTTATCCGCGACGATGGCGACTTTTTGTCCAACGAGCGCATTCAGCAAAGTCGATTTGCCCGCGTTGGGGCGCCCGAGTATGGAAACGAAGCCTGATTTATGCATAGGTACCAATGGATATTGTTTCAGCAGAGAATGAATACATCAGGGCAACGCCACGAATCCGGTCCAGAACAGACTATTACTGACAGTGGTTTGTCTGGCAACGGTGCTCACGAACTCAAGTTTCCCGTCGTTGTGAATGCGGAATAGCGCGAGGCTGGCCGGGACGCTGACTACTCCGCCCTGATTGCGCACGGAGAGGGCGGACTGATTGGCCACGACAAGGAAGCCGCCACTCGAATCCAGAGCGAATGTGCGGGGCTGGAATCCGTGCGTGTCGGCGCTCTGGATACGAGTCGGCTCCCCGGTTTCCTGGTTGATCGAGAACACCGCGATGTTATTTTCGCCCCCGGCAAACACCGGTTTGCCTTCGAAATCCACCGTGCTGTAGGCGCGGTTGGCCACATAGACAAACTTCCCGGCAGGATCGACGTGGATGGAGGAAGCGGTCTGGGTGGGCCGGACATTGGTTGGGTCAACGAGAGTATCGCTGACGAACAGAGGACGGTCGCCCAGGGTTCCGTCGGGGGATCTCGGGTAGATGAGCATCTGGTTCTGCCGCTCAAGGGTGACGAACGCCCATTTGCCTGAGGGGTGAAAATCCAGATGCCGGATCTGGTAGCCGAAGCCCCCATTGGGAGCGATCGACAGCAGGTTGGCGAGGACGCCATTTTTAAAACTGAAAATCTTGAGTGCGCCGGGATCTTCCGGTTTGGCCGCGGTGGGTCCGTTGCCCCGAGTGAGCAGCATGACGGTTCGGCCGGATGGATCGACGCGTATCTGGTGTCCGTAGATGCCGAAATCGAGCGACGCCGGCTGGGGAACATCCGCACCGAGGGTTCCGTCGGGCAGTATCCGATGTACGGTTAAGCCACTCGGATTATTGTGGGCGGTGAGAACATATGTGCCTTCGGCATCGGTGGTGATGTAGATGGGGCGGGAAGGCAGGGAGACGGGGTTGCCGTAAGGTGACAAGGCTCCCGAAACGGGGTTGATGCGGAAGGCGCTTATACCGTGGCGATCGCCCTGCGGAATGGCTCCGCCGAAAGACGCAAAGCTCGCTCCGCCGTTGCTCCAGGCCACGTAAAGGTACTTGCGCGATGGATGCTGCCAGGCTTCCTGAACGGCGGCGGGCAGAGTAATGGAGCCTCGCCGGACGAGGGTCAGGCTGTTGCGGTCGAGGTCATATTGGGTGAGTTCGGAGCCGACGGCAGCGTAGAGGACCGACTTCCCTGTTTTCGATTGCGCGGTTTGCGATGGCGCGGTTTGGGCGATAAGAATGGCTGGCGCAAAGGCGGCGAGAAGGGCGAGCGTTGCCTGCATTGCCTGCATTGAGAGAGTCATTTCGCGAGCTCGCTTTCGGAAGGTGGCTGGGTCTCGACAGGCTGCGGCTTGCTCAGGCGAACCTTTTCGACCCGCATATCGTCACTGGCCAGCACTTCAATACGGAGTCCATCGCGTTCGATGGATTCGCCGGGTTTGGGAACGCGGCCCATCCACTCCATTACGAGGCCGCCGATGGTTGTCGATTCTACTTCGTCGTCGAGATGGAAGTCGAGGATATCGCCGACGCGGGACAGATCGAAATTCCCGGAGACGATAAAACCGCCCTGTCCATCTTCGGTGACGTCTGTGTGTGGTTCGTGCTCATCGCGAATCTCACCGAGGATTACTTCGACCAGGTCCTCCATAGAGGCGAGGCCGGCGGTGTTGCCGTATTCATCGATGACCACTACGAGATGTGCGCCTTCCTGCTGCATTTCGCGCATCAGATCGTCCACCGGTTTGGTTTCAGGGACAAAACGGATGGGCCGCATCAGTTCGCGGATGGTACGGGTGAGGCGGTCACTTTCGGCGACTTCAAACATATCGCGAACGTGGACGAAGCCGATTATGTCATCGACGGAAGTCTGATAAACCGGGATGCGCGAATACTGTTCGTCGATGACGAGCGCACGGAGGGCTTCCAGCCTTTCATCGGCCTGAATGGCGACGATATTGGGGCGCGGCGTCATGACTTCACGGACGACTTTGTCGCCAAAGGCCACGACGGATTGAATCAGCTTGCGGTCGTCTTCTTCGATGAGGCCTTCTTCGGTGCCCGCATCGATCAGCGCATCCACATTTTCGGCGGAGGTTGCCGGCTCATCGCGTTCGGACCGCTCGGCGGTGATCTCGAGGAGAGAGTGCAGGAAGTTGAGCGCAATCACGAGGGGCCGGATGGCCAGCGCGGCGATGGTGTAGAAGGGCATCAGCGCCGCGATCCAGTGGCCGGAAGTGCGGCGGAAGAGCAACTGAGGAATTAAGTAAGCGCAGGCCATCATGAACAGCCAGGCGATGAGGAGGCTTTCGATAAAGATGCCGACGCTGAGGGGGCCGCCGTCGATCATCTCGCCGAGCACGGCTGCGCCGAACATGACGAGACAGGTGTGTTTCCAGAGAGAAAAGGTGAGTGCGCCTTCCTCGGAACGAAGGTTGAGGCGAGGCTCGAGTTCGGACTTGAAGTAATCGAGCGCGGGGAGGTCGCGGCTGCGCAGACGCATGCCTTCGAGGTAGAGGGTCTGGATGCTGGTGAAGAGAATTACCAGAACCAGGAGCACGATCATGAAAGCGAAAATCATTTTTGTGCTCGCTCAATAAGGCCCGACGGTAAGCCGAGTTTGCGGCGCCAACGGAGTTCGGAGCGGCGCATCTGGCCGTCATCGGTTTCGTGATCGAGGCCGGTGAGGTGCAGGACTCCATGCAGCAACAGAATGCGGAGCTCGTCTTCGGCGGAATGGCCCCACTCTTTGGCTTGGGCGCGGGCGCGGTCGAGGGAGATGGCGATGTCACCCAGCGATACGTGGCAGGCGGAACCGCCTGCCCCACCACTGCAAGGGAAGGATAGGACGTCGGTTGGATATTTCTTGCGCCGGAACTGCTGATTAAGGGCCGCCAGTTCCGCATCGTTAGTGATGCGGCAATGGAACTGGCGACCGCGCGCAACTCGGGCGCGCAGGGTTTCGGCAAAGGTTTCGAGCAGCGAACGATCGAGCGAGGCCGGCTTGCGCCGGTAGGTTATAAGGGGGTCGGGTTTCATGAGACGCCGCTCAGGCCTGAGCCGGAGCGGGTGGACTTACGGTCGCCTCTCCGGTGAGAGGGTTCGAAAGTTCTTCCGACAGCTTGAGAGAAAGCTGACGCCCGGCGACAGTTTCGTTGTGTTTTTCATAGGCACGCACGATGCGCTGCACGAGGCTGTGGCGTACGACGTCGCGATCGTCGAACTGAACGAAGGACACTCCTTCGATGCCACGCAGAATCTCGACTGCATCGAGCAAACCGCAGCGGCGACCCATGGGCAGATCGATCTGAGTGAGATCGCCGGTGATTACCATTTTGGAGTTGAAGCCCTGGCGGGTGAGCACCATTTTCATCTGTTCCGCAGTGGAGTTCTGGGCTTCGTCGAAGATGATGAAACTGTCATTGAGGGTGCGGCCGCGCATGAAGGCGATGGGCGCTACTTCAATGTTGGCGCGTTCGAGAAGCTTCTCGACTTTATCCGGTTCGAGCATGTCGTAAAGGGCGTCATACAGAGGCCGGAGATAAGGATCGATCTTTTCCTGCAAAGTGCCAGGGAGGAAGCCGAGACGTTCGCCGGCTTCGACGGCGGGGCGAGTGAGAATGATGCGGGTGACGCGCTTGGCGATGAGCGCCTGAATGGCCATGGCGACGGCGAGATAGGTCTTGCCGGTTCCGGCGGGTCCGATACCGAAAGTCAGGTCGTTACGCTCGATGGCTTCGAGGTAGCGGCGCTGGGTGACGGTTTTGGGAGCGAGAACCTTTTTGCCGAAGCTGCGCTGACGGCCGCTATTGAAGAGGGCGCGCAGAGTGACTTCGGGATCGGCCACGACGACGCGGAGGAGGCTGTTGAGATCCCCATTTTTGAAGACCGCGCCTTCCTTTACGAGGGAGAAATAGTCCGAGAGAATGGCTTCGGCGCGCGCGACGGCTTCGGGAGCCCCTTCAATCTCAAGGGCGTCATCGCCGAGGCGTGTGTGAATGTTCAGCGCCGTTTCGAGGACGCGGATGTTTTCATCGCGCGTGCCGAATAGACTCTCAATGCCGTGACCGGTCGGGACGATTGTTTTCATGTGAGCGGAGTTAGACCTCGCGGACGCAATTGGATCATTGCGCGATGAAAGTTGACACAGAAAGAGGGTTGATGCAAGAAGTACGATCTGGCCGCGCTTTGGCGGGGAAGGAAAATACCATCCGCTTGAATTATAGCGCGGGCGGGCAGGTGTGGCGGCGGGCGGGGTTTGGGCGGAGTGGTGCGGTAGCGGATTCTGTCGCCATGGGAGGGATGCGGTCATGCGGCTTTTTGAGCATGCGGTTGAGTGGTCGCAGCGGGGAAATTGAGAGTGGTGGCGGGGTCCTGGGTGCGGTTGAGATCCGGAGCGGGAGTGCTCGCATAAACGAACGTCCCTTTATCCCGGTTAGCCCCAGGCTCCGATTTCGAAGGAACGACAATGGCGGTGGGACGGGTTTGGTTTTCTCGGATCGAGGTTAGTTTGGCTTCGCGCTCGCGGGCGAGGCGGGCTTGCTGGAGGGCTTCGAGGCGATCGAAGTTCTTTTCGAGCGAGCGGTTGATGCGCTGCTCGTAGAGAGACAGGTTGACGAATACCTTCGAGTTATCGCGGAAGACGCGGGCTGAGGTAAGGGCGGCGTCGATCTGCGGATGACCGGTTTCGGGCGCGTAATCGAAGTGACCGAGCGCGAACATATTGGTATCGACGGCGCGCGCGCGATTGAGACGCCACTGGTCATCGGCGACGCCTTGTGCGGCCTGGGTTTCGATATCGCCGATGGGGGCGAGAGTCTTCAGGTATGAGGCGCAGTGAGTTTGGTAGGCTGCATGATCTTCCCAGGGCATGAGAATGGTTTGTCCGCTGAGACCGTGACGGAGGGCGTTGAGTCTGGAGCGGCTTTTACCTTCAGCGGTGGTGGGGCCGGTGGCGGTTCCGGGTTGGGGTGTCATGGTGTTAAGCAATTCTCCTTGCGATCAACTTGCGATCAAAGCGATACCACACGTGCGGAGGGTTTCAGACCATCAAAAACTGCAAGTAGCTGAATGGAAGGTAAATAAACACCGATAAATCGCAAACTGAGGGAGGCGGATCCAGCAAAATTTCGGTGGCTGCGTTAGCGGACGGCACACAGGGCCGCCCTTTAAAGTCCGGGTAACCACGTTCTATGTCCCGATCTTCGGGCTGTAACTTCTGGTGAGCGTCTAACAGGTCGAAATCCACCGCGCTCGACGCTCCGACGGTTCGCTCCCCACGAAGGGTGTTTTACGCTCAGCGCCGTATAGTGGCTTCTCTGTGTGACGCCGAGGCCGAACTGTAGTAAAAGGCTACGATGAAAGGCGGGAGACCGGAGAACCAGCCATGAAACCCTCGGAGGCCCTTATAGCGCATCGCGACGAATTGCGGCAGCTCGTCAGCCGTTACGGCCTGTCGCGCCCCCGCGTATTCGGGTCGGTTCTCAGCGGAGCCGATACAGAAGACAGCGATCTTGACTTGCTGGTTGATCCCGGGAGGTCCACCAGTCTGCTTACTATTGCGGGTTTGAAGATCGACGCCGAGAAACTGCTTGGGGTGCCGGTTTCTGTTCTAACTCCGAACGGATTACCGCCAAAGTTCCGCAGCGACGTTCTGCAACAGGCGCAGCCCCTATGAAGCATCCGGAGCGCGTCGAGGATTATCTGGAACACATTGCCGAAGCGATTGAGCGGGCGACTGGCTATCTCCAGTCCGTCCCGGACCTCGCAGCCTTTAGGAAGAACCCGCAGGTTCAGGACGCGGTTGTACGCAATATCGAGATCATCGGCGAAGCCGTGAACAAGATCAATAGCACCGCGCCGGACTTCATCGAGCAGTACCCGGGGCAATGTCGTCCATTCAAATCCCGATCCTCTCGACTTCCCCCACGCTGATGTCATCGTTGCGCCGGTCGTAAAGCCCAGTCGTTATCGCGCTCGAATGTCCGGCTATCCGCTGCGCGACGTCGATGCGTCCGCCGTTCGTGAGGTAGTCCGTAATCCCTGTTGCGCGGAAGGTGTGGCAGCCTATCGCGGTCTCAATTTTTGCCTGGCTGCACGCCGGCGCAACATGTACCGGACAATGTCTATTTCCTTGCCGGAAGCTCTACTTCTATCTCTCTGGTGATCCCGCCAGCCGGCCAGTCTCCCCGCACCGCTTGCCAGTAAGCCTGAATCGCTTCGGACGCGCGTGCGGTCAGCTCTTCCATCGAGCGACCCGTGACGAGAATCGTCGGCAGTTCCGGAACATAGGCACTGTAGCCAGCCTCGTCGCCTTCGATAACCAATGAATATCGGCGTGTCATAGCTCCTCACTTTTTATGCCGGTCTGGCGCAGGATTGCCCGATACGTTCCGGGGCGAACGTCGTCGCCCAAGCCACCGGATGCCACGGTCGTGCGCCCGTCTGCGTGGCGAAACACGCGGTGATCGCCCGACGTTCGGACATGAACCCAGCCCGACTTTTCCAGTTTTGCCGAAGTTAAGTGAAGTTAAGTAAGGTAGTACGAGCTATTACTGCCGCGGTGCGCCCTTTTCGGCCGACTCGCTTTTTTCCGGTTGGTTGGCCGCCAGTTTTGACCGTGATGGCTTTGCTGCGGAGCACCGATAGGAGCACGACGAGAATCAGAGCGCGGCATGGAGTAAGGCCGGCGAGCTGCGCTCGCCCGAACAGGCTGAAAGCCTATTCCACATGGCGCTTCACACGGTAACGTTTGTTATCTGACATCCCGGGATCTGTCAACAACCCCGCCAAGGCGTCTGGCGGTGGGGGGCAGTGCAACGGTACAATAACAAGAACCCCGTACCCGTGTTTGAAATGAGGCGCTAGCTCTATTATGTGGATCGTTAAACTTGCCCTCCGGCGTCCTTACACGTTCGTGATCATGGCGTTGCTGATCGTCCTCCTCGGAGGGATGTCGATCTTCACCATGCCCGTGGACATTTTCCCGTACATCAACATTCCCATCCTGAGCGTGATTTTCAGCTACAACGGACTCTCGCCCGAGGAGATGGCAAGCCGGGTCACCATCAACTTCGAACGCAGCGTGACGACGAGCGTCAACGACATCGAACATATCGAGTCGCAATCGTATAACGGCGTCGCCGTAATCAAGCTGTTCTTCCAGCCGGGCGCCAACATCGAAATGGCGCAGGCGCAGGTGGTGGCGAACGCGCAGTCGAATCTTCGCGGCATGCCGCCGGGCATTTTCCCTCCGACCGTAATCAAATACGACGCGTCGCTGGTGCCGGTGCTGCAGTTGGGGCTCGGCAGCTCATCGATGAGCGAACAGGAACTTTACGATTACGGGAACAACTTCATACGCACGCGGCTGGCGACGGTGCAGGGCGCGACGATTCCGAATCCTTATGGCGGAAAGAACCGGTCGATCATGGTGGATCTGGATCCGGTGGCCATGTACGCGAAACAGGTCTCCGCGACGGACGTATCGAATGCTATCAATCTGCAAAGCCTGATTCTGCCCGCGGGAACCGCAAAGTTCGGTGAACGCGATTACCAGATCAAGCTCAACAGCAGCCCGAGAACCATCAAAGAACTGAACGAAATGCCGGTGAAGGTGGTCAACGGGGCTCCGGTTCTGGTTAAGGATGTGGCTCAGGTTCGCGACGGCGCCTCCATCCAGACCGGCGTCGTGCGGGTCAACGGAACGCGCGGCGCGCTGATGACGGTTATGCGCAACGGTTCCGCTTCCACGCTCGATGTGGTGAACCGCGTGAAGGCCGCGCTGCCGAACATCATGGCGCAGGCTCCGCCGGAGCTGGAATTGAAGGAACTGGCGGATCAGTCTGTGTTCATTCGGGAATCGATATATGGCGTGGTAAGAGAAGCGACGATCGCGGCGGCTCTGACCGGTCTGATGATTTTGCTTTTCATCGGCAGCTGGCGGAGTACTCTGATCGTCTGCATTTCGATTCCGCTCTCGATTCTGGTGTCGTTGATCGTGCTGGGCGCGATTGGGGCGACGATCAACGTGATGACGCTGGGAGGGCTGGCGCTGGCCGTCGGCATTCTTGTCGACGACGCGACGGTTGAGATTGAGAATACGCACCGGAATATGGCTATGAAGAAGCCGCTGGTGCGGGCGGTGCTGGATGGCGCGCAGCAGATTGCGGCTCCCGCGTTCGTCTCCACACTTTGCATCTGCGTGGTGTTCGTGCCGGTCCTTCTGCTCACCGGCGCGGCGCGCTTCCTGTTTACGCCGCTGGCCATGGCGGTAGTGTTTGCGATGCTGGCGTCGTACCTGCTGTCGCGCACACTGATTCCGAACATGGTGCATTACATGCTGCGTCCCGAAATGAAGCTGTACATTCAGGGTGAACATGGCGAGACGGCCGGCGGGAAAGGCCTGATCTGGCAAGCTCACTATATTTTCAACAGGCAGTTCGAGCGGTTGCGGACATTCTATGTATCGTTGCTCGACTGGTCGCTGGACAACCGTAAGACGGTGCTTACAGGGTTTATGATTTTCTCCGTGGGATCGATGGGATTGATTCACTTCATCGGCAGCGACTTCTTTCCGACGGGCGACTCCGGGCAGATCAGACTGCATGCGCGGACGCCGGCGGGCACACGCCTTGAGCAGGCGGAAGTTATTTTCGCGGCCATGGAAGACGAGATCCGCAAAGTGGTTCCGCAGCGGGAGATGGGGACCATTATCGACAACATCGGCCTCCCAATCGGTGGACAGAACCTGGCGTACGGAGACGCTCCGACGATCGGCAACGGTGACGGCGAGATTCTGATTTCATTGAAGCCCGACCGAAGCAGGCCGACGGCCGAGTACGTGCAATTGATGCGCAAGCACCTGCACGAGCAGTTCCCGGGCGTGGTGGTTTTCTTCGAGCCGGCAAACATCACAAACCAGATTCTGAACTTCGGGCTGCCCTCGCCGATCGATGTGCAGATCTCCGGACGCAACGCGGCCCTGACCTACAACCTGGCGAGCCAGTTGCAGCGGAGACTCGCGAACATACCTGGCGCGGTGGACGTACATGTTCACCAGGTGGTGAATTATCCCGAGATCCGGCTGAACGTGGATCGTAACCGAGCGGGGCAGATCGGTCTGACGCAGCGCGATGTGTCAAACAGCCTGATGATATCGCTGAGCGGCAGCGGCCAGGTTGCGCCCAATCAATGGATGAACTGGGACAGCGGGGTTAATTACAACATTGGTGTTCAAACGCCACAGCGCGACGTCGATTCTCTCGATGCTCTGCTGAAAACGCCGATTTCTCCGCCGGCTAATTTCATGACCAATACTCCAGGGGCTGCGAACACGAACAACGCGATCGACAATGTTCCCAACGCGCCGGCGCAGCAAACGTTCAGCTATGGAAACCCGGGCGCTGGTTTTCAGGGCGCGCAGGAGCTGGCGAATCTGGCCACGACACAGCGCGGCGTAGCACCGCAGATTGTGAACCATTACGATGCGCAGCCGGTGTTCGACGTTTATGCCAACATCGACAACCAGGACCTGGGCCGGGTTACCGATGAAGTCGACAAGATTATCGATCAGACCAGGGCGAAGCTGCCGCGAGGCATGACGATCGATCTGCGCGGCCAGGCGGCCACGATGAAGGAATCGTTTTACCGATTGGGCCTGGGGCTGATCTTCGCGATCCTTCTCGTTTACTTTCTGATGGCTTTGAACTTTCAGTCATGGCTGGACCCCTTCATCATTCTTACTGCACTGCCGGGAGCGCTGGCGGGGATTCTGTGGATGTTGTTCATCACGCAGACGACATTCAGCGTGCCTTCTCTGATGGGCGCGATTATGTGTATCGGGGTAGCTACGGCGAACAGTATACTGATGGTGGTTTTCGCCAACGATCAGCGGATTGAAGGGATGGATTCGCGGGCGGCCGCTCTGTCGGCGGGACACACGCGCATCCGGCCGGTTCTGATGACGGCGAGCGCCATGATTGTGGGTATGTTGCCGATGGCGATGTCACTGGGCGAAGGCGGGGAGCAAAACGCGCCGCTGGGACGGGCGGTGATCGGCGGTCTGATTCTGGCTACGGTCACCACGCTGTTTATCGTGCCTGTGGTTTACAGCATGCTGCGCAAGAAGGCGCCGATCGATTTCGACCTTAAACTGGAAGAAGAAGAGCGCGAAGATATCTCGGCTTATATGAACGCCTAGGGCTGCAAGTGGAAGCGAATGAGACGGTCTGAAATAAAACACGGTCTGAACTAACACAATGATCAGCGATACGAAATCAACGGGTCCGGGTGTCGAAGAAAAACTGCGAGCCGAAATTGAAGAATTGCGGCGCCGGCTGGAACAGACGGGTGGAGGGCACGGTACGCACGGGGCGCGGAAGCGGATCTCGGGAAAAACGATCATTGTCCTTGGGTTGCTGGTCGTAATCGGATTCACGGCGGCTTTCTTTGCGGGCTTCCTGCCTCTGAGCGGCCGCGAGACGGCGCTGGCCAAAGAAGCCGATGAGGAGAAGGTAGCGCTGCCGCGTGTCAACGTTGTGCCGGTGACGCGATCGGCGGGTAAAAGCGAACTGGTGATGCCCGGCAACATCCAGGCGGTCACGGAAGCTCCCGTGCTGGCCCGGGCTTCGGGCTACATCAAGAAGCGCTATGTGGACATCGGCGACAAGGTGAAAGAAGGCGAGTTGCTGGCGGAGATCGACGCGGGCGAACTGGATCAGCAGGTGCGTCAGGCCGAGGCTGCGAAAGATCAGGCGGCGTCCGCTCTGGAACAGGCTACGGCGAATCTCGAACAGGGTAAGACGAATGAGGAGCTGGCGCGGATTACGAACGAGCGTTATACCAGTCTGATTGCCAAGGGCGCGGTTTCCAAGCAGGACTCCGACACGTTCAAAGCTCAGTTCGAGTCGCAGCGCGCCAATACGCAATCGCTGGAAAAGGCGGAAAATTCGGCGAAAAGCAATATACGGGTGGCGGATGCCAATCTGGCGCGACTGCGGGAGCTGCAAGGATATCTGAAGGTGCGTGCGCCGTTCGCAGGTGTGATCACGCTGCGCAACGTGGATACGGGAGCGTTGGTGACGGAGGGCAACACGTTGATGTTTCGAATTGCCCAGACGGACCGCTTACGTATTTATGTCAACGTGCCCCAGGTGGATGCGGTGGGTGTAAAAGTGGGGCAGGCTGCCGATGTATCGATTCCCGATCTCCCTTCGCGCAAATTTAAAGGCCTGGTGACGCGGACGGCGAATGCGCTCGACCCCTCATCGCGAACTCTGCTCACGGAAGTTCAACTGGATAATGCGGAGGGTCTGCTGTTCCCCGGCATGTATGCGCAGGTCGACTTCATCACGACGCGCGCGGAACCACCGCTGCTGATCCGCGGTGACACTCTGATTACACGCGCCGACGGTCCGCAAGTGGCTGTGCTAAACGATCAGGACAAGGTTCATTACCAGAAGGTCATAGTGGGGCGGGACTTTGGCGACAGCGTGGAAGTTTTGTCCGGTCTCGAGGCGGGACAGAGACTCGTAGTTAACCCGGGCGATGCCGTCCGTGAAAACGGAAAAGTAATACCCGTGCTTCTGAAGACAGCTAAGACCGGTCAGTAAACCTCGCTCTGTAAACGGCGCTCAGTAATCAGGCTAGAGCGGTTGTTTGAGCCAGCCTTCGAGCTGCGCTCGATAGTTTTTGCTGAGAGGCACTTCGGCGCCGTTCTTCAGAATGATGGAATACTCGCGGCTGGACGGATTGGTGCGGAGTTCCACGATGCGGTCGAGTTGAACCATGGCCGAGCGATTGACACGCACGAACAGGGCGGGGTCGAGACGCTTTTCGATCTGACCCAGGTTGGCGCGATAGAGGTGAGCCTGCGGGCCGGCGTGCAGATACACGTAGACGCCGGCGGCTTCAATCCAATCGATCTCACTGACACGCAGAAAAGTCACGCGTCCGCCGGACTTGATCACGATGCGTTCCAGGTATTCGGGTGCAGGAGCGTCCGTGGGGTTGAGCAGGCTGGCGAGGCGAAGCCCCAGTTCACCCGCGGTACGGGTCTGAATGTAGCTGCGTGCGCGTTCGAGAGCGGCCTCGAAGCGTTCATCGCTGAAAGGCTTCAGCAGATAGTCGGCGCCGTGGGCTTCGAAGGCCTGCACCGCGAACTGGTCGAAAGCGGTGACGAAGATGGTGACCGGCCTTGATTCGGGATCGAGTTCACGCAGGACATCGAAGCCGTCGAGCTCAGGCATTTTGATGTCGAGGAAAAGAACATCGGGCTTCAGTTCCATGATCTGCTGGAGGGCTTCGAGGCCGTTAGAGGCAACGCCCACTACCTCGATGTCGGGCTGTTTCCCGAGCAATTGAAGCAAGCGCTCGCGGGCTAACTTCTCATCGTCGGCGATACAGATGCGGAGTTTCGGCACCGCTTCAGTTCCCGGTTCCGTTCTCTGAACTGGCGCCGATGGGGCGGAAGGGAATATTGATGACAACCTCGGTTCCCACGCCTTCGACGCTGTTGATGTTCAGGCTTTGCTCGCCTTCACCGTAAAGGTGGCGCAGGCGTTCGCGGGTGTTGGAAATGCCGATGCCGAAGCCGTGGTTGGTGCGATTTTCCGCGGCGGGAGTGCCGGGGCCGTTATCTTTCACGCGCAGGGTGACGTTGCCGTTGTTGCGGGCCGCGCTGATTTTTATGGTGCCGCGAACGGCGCGCGTTTCGATGCCATAGCGGATCGCGTTTTCGACCAGAGGCTGAAGAATGAAGGCCGGCACCATGGCTTCGAGCGCGTCGGGATCGATGTCTTCCACTACTTCGAGGCGCTCGTCGAAGCGGATCTTCTGGAGAGTAATGTAGCGGTCGAGAAACGCCATTTCCTGATCGAGCGAAATCTCCTGGGCATCGGAATGGGCGAGGGAGAGCCGAAGCAGATCGCCCAGTTGTTCGATCATGCGGCGTGCGGCGCGGGGGTCCAGTTCGATCTGAGCCGAGACGGCGTTCAGGGTATTAAACAGGAAATGAGGCTGGAGCTGGGCGCGCAGAGTTTCGAGGCGGGCTTCGGCGAGACTCTTTTCGAGTTCGGTGGCGCGGATCTGCCGCTCGATGAAGCGCTTGTAATAGTCGTAGGAGATGTAGAGGCCCGCGATGGCCCAGTAGATCTGTACATGGGCGGCAAAAAAGCTGCGTAAGCGGACGCCCTGGGGCGGATGGAGCAGCGCTGTCACCAGAGTTACATGAAGGAACGCCGTGCAAAGAGTCAGGCAGACGCATAAGACGCCATGAAGGAGCAGGCGCTTGTAGATATCGTCGCGGCGGACAGGCAGGCGAGCGTCGAGCCAGATGATGAGAGGCGCCAGGCAAGCCCACATTCCCCACTCGATGGCGGAGGAGAGGAGTGACTTCCAGGTGTAAGTGGCGGCGGGCTGGCGGGGGGAATCGATCAGGACGAAGATCAGCCAGACGGTGAGACCGATCAGCCAGAGCCGTTTGGGGCGGGCGCCATACACCGCGATGGGGTTAGTGTCTTCCAAGTGTAATCAGCAAATGCAACCAGCAACAGCGACCAGCATAATTCAGGCGCGGGGGCGAGAGGGAACTGAATCTCGCTCCCGCGCTTAAAATCACTCGGGAGAGAAGGCCAGCATCACGTTGCCGGGGGTGTCGGTGCCGCCCATTCCGTAACCGGACGAAACGAAGACCATGCCGCCAACGACCGTGATGCCGGGGGCGCGAATGGATCCGCCTTTGGCTGGAACTTTGTTTACGGTGTCGTAGTCTTTAGCCGATTCGTAGGTCCAGAGCACGGAGCCATCCCTGGCGGAAAGGGCGATGAGCCGGCCTTTCGAATCCGGCGTAAATACGGCGCCGGGGATGGCGGTGATCACAGCACCGTTGCCGACGCCGGGAGTGAGCGGGGCGGTCCAGACCACTTCACCTGTGGCGAGCTGAACAGCAACTACGCCACCGGCGGTCATGCCGTAATACGCGTTCTGATCGTCGGAAGCTCCGCCCCAGACGATACCCGGCATACGGCCGGAGTCACCTTTCGGCAGAGCGTTGATGCGCCACAGGAGGGCGCCTTTTTTGTCCGGATCGAGAGCGAACACCTGACCAATTTTGGTTCCCGCGATGAGAACGCGTTTGCCGCTGGCCATGGTTTTCAGAATCGGTGAGTTGCCGATATCGTAATCCGGTCCGACGTTATTGGGGCAATTTTCCGTTTTGGCGCCGGGGTTGGTGCAGCCGGAGAGATAGGAATCGTTGGCATCGGCCTGATACGACCAGAGCACTTTTCCGGTGTTGATATCGACCGCCATGATGGCATCGGATGTTAGTGCGGCGGGCTCCGTCTCGGCATCGCCGGTGCCGAAGTAGACGGCATGATTCTTTGCGTCGATAGTCGGAGTGTTCCAGACTGAGGCGCCGGCGGGGGCGTAGAGTTGGGTGCCCATGGAGTTCTTACGAGTTGGCCTGGGGGCTTCGGCGATGGAATAAGTCTTCCAGATTTGCTTGCCTGTATTGGCGTCGAGAGCGACTACGCTGCCGCGGAATGTGCAGCAGCCGTAATCGAGAGCGCGCGCCGAAAACTCTTCCCATGAAGACACGGGGACAAAGAGTTTTCCGTCATAGAACTTGGGGGCGGCAGTGACGCGGCCGGTGAAGTGATCTTCGACATGGGCCGTCCACAGTTCTTTGCCGGTGTGGGCGTCGAGACCGTAGACATTGGCTTTCACGTCGCCGAAGAAGACGGCGTACCTGGCTTCGCCAGCACCTTTTACAGGACCGAATGTGGGGGCGTTGCGAACGCCGGCTTTGGTCTGATAGGACCAATAGACGCAGCCGGATTTAGCGTCGATGGAGTAGACATAGCCGGCATCGGAGCTTACGAAGACTCGTCCGGAAGCGACGGTGGGCTCGCTGTAAGAAGAGATGGCGCCGGGAAATCCGAAGGCCCAGCGGAGTTTGAGGTTGGGAATCTGCGCGGGTGTGATCTGAGCGGATTTAGCCGGCTGGAAACGGGTGTTGGTGGCGTCAACGCCCCAACCATTCCATTCGGGACTGGCAGAGGGATCCGTCATGGCAGGGTTCGATGCGCAGCGGTTGGGCATTTGCGCCGCGTCACCCTGGTCCGCGGTACCGAGCAGGCGTCCGGCGATGGATTCGGCGACGCGCTTCCTCTGCTCATCGGAGAGATCCTGCCCCTGAACCTTCATCTGGCCGGTGGTGAGGGCTTCATAGATTTTTTCGGGCGTGAACTGGCGGAGGGTCGAAGGCGAGGGTGCGCCTTCCACGTTGGGGTTGCCATGGCAAACGAGGCACTTGGCCTGGAAAGTGGCGAAGCCTGACTCGGTACCCTGGCGGGCAGGACCCTGTGGGGCAGGAGTCTGGGCGAGGAGCGGGAGCGCGGCTGCGATCAGAAATGTGAGCGTAAGTTTCATCGGATGTTTCATCGAATATCCTTTGGCGGAGTGAAGTAATCCGTGGGTATGGGTTCGTTCCAGGTCACGCCGGCGATGGCGATGGTAATCACTTCATCGCTCGATTGCCGCGTGGTGAGTGTCGGCAGTTTCAGGCCGTCAAAATCTTTGTAACCAGAGTACGTTTCGGTCACGGCATCTTCGGCGTTTTCTCCAGAACCGATCACCGTCTTAACCAGGAGGCCGGTGCTCTTTGAGAAGTATTCTACTTCGGGCTCGCCGGATTTGGGAATCATAGACACTTTAAAGCAATCCTCACCGCCGATCGATTCCACGCCGAGAGTCTCTTCTTTGGAGTAGAACTGGGTCCAGCGGGCGACCGCATGGAAGCGGGCATCGCGGGCAGCGGCCTCCCGTTCTTCGTCCTTCTTAATGCGACCGGAACGGCCCGCGCTCTTTTCCCAGGCAATGCCATTCTCGAAGCCGGCATCGATCCGGCCCGCGGGCTGCAGGTCCATGGAGTCAAGTTCGTGATCGGGAGCGGTGAGGTAGCGGGTAAAGGAACCGGCGAGGCCTTTATCCGGCCATGCGATTCGCCCCATATCTATCTCACTATGGACCTGTTCCCAGGCGGCGGTGCCGCCGGTGACGTCGATGTATTTTTGGAGGATTGCGGAGGCGGGTTGCAAAGGTTCAGCCGCCTGCAGCGCGCAGGCGGCGAGAACCGTCGCAATCGGGATGGTTATATACAAGGCCGACGGCTTACTGGCCGCCGCCGCCGTTGGCTACCGGCTTATTTGAAATCAGCTCCGTGAGCACTTTGATGGTGTCCGGTTTGGGATCGCGCAGGCCGCCACCGAGTCCACCTTTGCCCGAAGCGATATCGAGCGGAGTGAATCCAGCTTTGTTGCGGACGTCGAGATTGGCGCCTTTGTCGGCAAGATAGCGGAGGATCTGGTTACCGCCCCGGTTGGTAGCGCCGTGAGCCGCGGTTTCGCCTTTATCGCTGACGCCGTTTACATCGAGGCCGAGATCGAAGCACATTTTGACCGCTTCGAGCGCTTCCGCTTCGGTACCGTGGGTGCGTCCATCCTGATAGCCGACGCCTGCCGCAAGCATCAGGGCACTGATGCCGTCATTGTTCTGCAGTTTCGGATCGGCTCCTTTGGCGAGCAACAGCTTCATAACGGCGAGATCGGCGCCTTTGGCAGCGCGCATGAAGGGAGTTCCGCCGGTCGAGACGGTGCGGTCACCGTTGTCCTGAGCGAACTTCTTCAGAGGCACGCCGATTTTCAGACGGGCGTTGACGTTGGCGCCATGGGCGATGAGCGAGTTGATGGTGTCGAGACTGTTCAGTTTGTCATTGTCGCGGCGGGCGGGGCGCGGTGACCAATCCACGCTGTGCATATCGACCGCCATGTAAAGCGCGGTACGACCATCTTTGTTCGCGATATTCACATCGGCGCCGCGGTCGATCAGGAATTGAGCGACATCGTAGTGTGTATTCAGGATGGCGAAAGTGAGCGCGTTGTTGTTGTCAACATCGCCTTCATTGATGTCTGCGCCGCCGTCGAGAAGAGCTTTCACGGATTCGATTTCACCCTGGCGGGCGGCGAAGAGCAGAGCCGTCATGCCACCGCGGTTGATGGGCGCAACGGGCGTGGCGGCGGCCAGCTTGGGAAGCGTGGTGTCGCGATCTGACGAGCGCACTTTGACATCAGCGCCGCTGGCGATTAAGAGCTTCACTACTTCGGGATGCCCTTCAGCGGCCGCCCACATAACAGCGGTCTGGCCTTTGAAGGATTCTTTGGCGTTGACGTCTGCCTTGTGGCTGAGGAGCGCCTTGACGGCGGCCACGTTGCCCGCGCGAGACGCCGTCATCAGAACGGTTTCGCCTTCGGGAGTGGTCAGGGTGTTGGGGTCGGCTCCGGCTTTCAGGAGCGCTTCAATCAGATCGCCGCTGCCGGATACTACGGCTTCAGAGAGCGGGGAAGCACCGTAGCGGTTCTGCGCCGATACTTTGGCGCCGGCTTTGAGAAGCGATTGAACAGTGGCCAGGTCGCCGGAGTGGGCCGCGCGCAGAAGGGCGGTGGTGCCATCCGCATCGACGGCATTCACGGCATTCACGGCATTTACGTCTCCCGCGAAAACGGAGAAGGCGAAGGCGGAAGTGAGGCCGGCGGTCAGGAGTATTTTCTTGAAATTCATGGTCAGTGTGCTCCTTTTTTGCTTTAAACTTCCGCGAGGCGGCCGGTGGAATCGCCGATGCGATCCTGATGCACGCCCGCTTTATCGAGGACGGAAAGCAGCATGTTGGGCCATGGAGTTTCGTAGGGGAATTTCACGTGGCGTCCGCCTTTGAGCTGACCGTTGGCACCGCCGGCGAGGAACACCGGCAACGGACCGTGATCGTGGACGTTGCTATTGCTCATGCAACTGCCATACATCAGCAGAGTGTGATCGAGCAGTGTGCCATCGCCATCCTGCGTGTTCTTCAGCTTATTGAGGAAGTAAGCCACCAGACTGACGTGATATTCGTTGATCTTCGTCAGTTTCTCCAGCTTTTCTTTGTCGTTCTGATGATGGGATGTCGCGTGGAACGGGTCGGGCACGCCGATGTTGCCGAAGGTGCGGGAGCTGAGTTCGCGCGCCATCATGAAGGTGGAAACGCGGGTGATGTCCGCCTGGAACGCCAGCGCCATCAGATCGAGCTGAAGCTTGGAATGTTCTTCGTGCGAATCGGGCACGCCGAGCGGCGTTTCCGGCAGCGAGAAATCCTGTTCGCCGGTCTTCTTTTCGGCGAGCTGGATGCGGCGCTCGATTTCACGGACGTTATCGAGGTAATCGTTGACGCGAGTCTTATCGTTACTGCTGAGGTCGCCCTGCAGGCGCTTCACCTGAGAACTGACGGTGTCGAGAATGCTCTGTTCGCGACGTATGCGAAGGGCACGTTCGGCCTGATTGCTGCCTTCGCCAAACAGGCTTTCGAACACGACGCGCGGATTGATTTCCATGGGCAGCGGCGTGGTGGGAGTGCGCCAGCAGAGAGTGTTGATGTAAGTGCAGCTATAACCGACGTCGCAGGCGCCGACCAGGCCGGTGGTGTCTTCGGTGGCCAGTTCGAGCGAGGGAAGCTGGGTCTCCTGGCCGATTTTCAGCGCGGCCATCTGATCGATGGTCACGGCGGCGCGAACATCTTCGCCTTCGGTACGTTTGGGATGAACACCGGTGAGCCAGGTGGCCGGTGAACGGCCGTGGTCGCCACCGCCATCGCCGGGACCGGCGGGCGATGCAGCTTTATTCGAGAGTCCGCTGACGACAACGACGTTTTCACGGAAGGGTTCGAGCGGCATCAGGGAGCGGTTGAACTTGAAGTCGCGGCCTTCACCGATGGGAGTCCATGCGGAGAGAACGGCTCCGTGAGGGATGTAGAGAAATCCCATCCTGAGTTTGGCCGCAGCCGCCGTCTGAGCGAAAGCAGTGCCAGCCGGCACCATCGCGTCGAGAAACGGCAGGGCAAGGCCGACGCCCATACCCCGAAGGATGGAGCGGCGCGGCAGGTGCTTTTTAGTAATGAACATGGCTCTCTTAAATCTCCTCGGTCTTCTATAAATCGGTTACTGTCCGGCGGCGGGAGGAATCACCCGCGATTCGGTTTCGGTCTTTCTCATCTTCATCTCGAACGGAGCGCTGTTGACGATGCCGAGAACGAGAGATGAGAAATGGTAGTCGTTTTTCGCCGCGTCGTGCATGATGGAGCGCACGATCGGCATGTCCTGATATTCGACGCCACGGCCCAGCGCGTAAGTCATGAGCCTCTGGGTGAAGACTCCCATGAAGACTTCCGGGTTAGATGTCAACATGGCGCGCAGATCCTGCGGGCCGCTCACTTTGGTTCCGTTGAACAAGGTACCGGAGGGGTCAATCTTTGCACCGTCATCCGTGTTGCGCCACTGGCCGATGGCGTCGAAGTTCTCCAGCGAGAAGCCGATGGGATCCATCACTTTGTGGCAGGTCGCGCACACGGAGTTAGCACGGTGGGCTTCCATGCGCTCACGCACGGAAAGAACTTTCCCATCGCCGTTGTCTTTCAGGGCAGGCACATTCGGCGGCGGAGGCGGAGGCGGCACGTTCAGGATGTTGGTCAGTATCCACTTACCGCGCTCGACGGGCGACGTGCGGGTCGCCAGCGACGTGACGGTCAAAAGGCTGGCCTGGCCGAGAATGCCGCGGCGATTCGGGTCTGTGATGGTCACGCGGCGGAAGTCATTGCCGTAGACATTCGGAATTCCGTAGTGCTTCGCCATGCGCTCATTGACGAAGGTGTAGTCGGCGTTGAGCAGATCCATCGTGCTGCGGTCTTCCCGGATGATGCTGGAGAGAAAAAGCTCGGTTTCTTTCCGCATCGACTGGCGGAGGTTGTCGTCAAAATCGGGAAATGTCTCGATGTTGGGCGAGATGTTGTTGAGGTTACGAAGGAAGAAAAACTGTCCGCCGAAATTATGAACCAGCGCATCTGCTTTCGGATCGGCCAGCATACGCCGAACCTGGGCGTCGAGAACGGCGGGATCGTGAAGCTTGCCCTGACCCGCGATGCTAATCAGTTGATCGTCCGGCACTGAACTCCACAGGAAGAAGGACAGGCGCGAAGCCAGTTCGACGTCGCTGATGCGGTAAATCGGCTCGTTCGATTTGGCCGGTTCGGGCTCGAAGCGGAAGAGGAACTGAGGGCTGGAGAGGATCAACTGGATGCCGGCTTCTATGCCCGCATCGAAGGTTTTGCCATCGTTGCGGCCACGCTGGTAGAAGCTCAGAAGATCTTCGACGTCATTTTCATTGACCGGGCGGCGGTAAGCGCGGCGCGCCAGTGTCGAAAGAATTTTGCGGGCGCAGGCCACGTCGTCTGTATTGCCCGTGGGCCGGCAGGTGAAGATCTGACGGCGGCTCGGTGTATCGCCGGAGCCGGTCGGTTTATAGGGGCCTTCAACAACCAGACGATCGATCGTGGGCAGACCACGATAGTCGACCGGATCCAGAGTCGTGCGGATGAAGGGCTGCATCATGCCGTCATCTTCCGCCTCGGAGTGACTCAGGAAGGTGGCGGAAACGGTGCGCGGACCGGCTTTGACGGGAATCTGTATGGTGAGGCGCTCGTCGATATCGGAAGCTGACGCGCCGGAGTTTTTGATCTGTAGCGATTCGTCCTGCTTGCCGCCGATTTTGACCAGCTTCACGCGGACGCCATCCACGCTGATTTCGACTTCGTGCGGTTCTTCTAGACCGCGGATACCATCGAGCGTGGTGCGCCACAACTTGACTTTTAGGTTGTAAAGGCCATCGAGCGGAAAGTTGTTTTTGATCAGCAATCCGCCGCGGGTGCCGTAAGGCAGACCTTCCATATGCTCGTCCTGAGAAAGATCGGGACGGGCTCGATAGGTCCAGGTGTCGCGCTTGATGTTGGGATCGCCCACCGCCAGACGGCTGATGTTCCAGGAAGCGGACATGTAGCGCTCCATGAGCGCGGGCGAAACTTTCAGGACGTCCGCAATGTTGTCGAAGCCATAGCTTTCGTCGTCGGGCGGGAGAATCTGGGTGGGATCGACTTCAAAACCGAGGATGTCGCGGACTGCGTTGGCGTATTCAACTCGATTGAGGCGGTGTACGGTGGCATGGCCGGGGCTGGGATGAGCGAGAGCGACTTTATCGATGGAGGTTTCCAGCCAGGCGGTGAGGCCGTCCAATTGAGCCTTTTCCGGACGGGGCAAACCGACCGGCGGCATAGCACCGACTTTGAGCTTGCGGATTACCTTTTCCCAAGTCTCGGCATCCTGAGGGATAGCGCTGAAGTCGCGCTTTTCGAGAGAGATGCCTGCGGTTTTCAGCTTGTCGTTGTGGCAAGCCACGCAGTATTGGTTCACCATCGCCTGGTAAGCCGGGGGGCTGGCGGGGGAGGTGGTGGAGGCGGGCTGCTGTGGAGCACCCAAGACCAAAACCGGGGCGACGATCAGAGCCGCGAGAGATATCGAGACAGGTAACTTCAGTTTCATCATTGTTTTACGGTTAGACTCTCGACGCATTCACGGACTCGTTCGAGGGTGAGGAACAGTGGGGACGAAAACGCCATTCCTCTCCACTAACATTTTCCGTCCCGGCGGTTCCGCTTTCCAGCCTTTTGTAACGAACCCCGGAAACCGTGTAACGAACAAATCAGGGTTTGGCTGGACAACGGGGACCGTTCAGTTATATGATTCTCCGTGGCGAGATCAAGTTCATGTGTAAACTATCGGTTCTATCCGGCGTCCTTTTAGCCGTCCTGAGTGGCCTGCCTGCCTCGGCGCAGGTAGATTTTACAGGCGAGTGGGCCCCGCTTTATCACGAAGACAACCCAGAGCGCATTCCCGGTCCCGAATTGGGGGACTACATGGGAATCCCCATCAACAATGCGGCGCGGCTGCGCGGGGACGCGTACGATGCCGACCGTATTTCGGTCGTGACCGAATATCAGTGCCGCCCGCACGGTGGGGATTACTCCATGCGCGGACTGGCTAATATGCGCATCGATTATGAATACAACGACGTGGACAAACTGGTTGCGATCCACACGCGCATGAATTTCCAGGAGCAGGCCCGCACGATCTACATGGATGGGCGCGAGCATCCGGGCGAGTTGGCTGCACACACGTTCCAGGGCTTTTCGACCGGCACGTGGGACAACAACATGCTGAACGTGTCGACAGACCATCTGAAGGAAAGCTATCTGCGCCGCAACGGTTTGCCGCGCAGCGATAAAGCGACCTTCACGGATCACTGGGTACGGCACGGTAACTACCTGACGGTGACGACGGCGATCTCAGATCCGGTGTTCCTTGAAGAGACGTTTGTACGCAGCCAGACCTGGGTCCTCGATCCGGGACAGCGGTTGGGGAAGGACATTTGCGAATCGGTTCCCGAGATTATCAAGCCGGGCGTAGTTCCGAATCATCTGCCGGGCACCAATCCGTTTCTACATGAGGTGTCGGATTGGTATGGGGTTCCTTACAACGCGGTACGCGGCGGCGCGGCTACACTCTATCCGGAATTTCGCCAGAAGATGGACAAGGTGCAGAACGTTCCCGAGAAGTGCGAACGCTACTGTAAATGCGGCCAAAACGGCGGGCCCTGTAATCTCCAGTGAAAAATACAATGACGAAATCAAAGACACTACTCCGATTGGGCGTCATGACGGCGAGCGCCGTGGCGATGCTTTGCGCGCAGGCACCAGCGCCTGCGCCTGCTCCGGCCCCGCAGCAGAATTTCGATAACGTTCAGATTCAGGTTTATCCGGTGCAGCGCAACGTTTACATGCTGGCTGGTTCGGGCGGAAACATTACGGTGCAGGTCGGCAAAGAAGGCGTGCTGATGGTGGATACCGAGTTTGCCCCCCTCGCGCCTAAAATTATGGCGGCGATCCGCAAGCTTTCGCAGGGACATATTCGCTACATCATCAACACGCATATGCATGGCGATCATGTGGGCGGGAATGCAGCCATGGCCAAGTTGATCCCGACGGACAACCAGGAACCGCTCAGCATCATAGCTCATGCCAATGTTCTGAACCGGCTCACGGCTCCGAGTCAGAGCAACGCGAACGGACAGACACTCGCGGAAGGCGGCCTGCCTGTGGATGAATACGAAACGCCGGTCAAGAATCTGCACTTTAACGGCGAGGCGGTGGTGGTGATTCACGAGCCGAAAGCGCACACGGACGGTGACAGCATCGTTCTGTTCCGCGGTTCGGACGTGATCAGCACGGGCGATATCTTCACGCCGGATCGCTACCCGTTCATCGACATCGAACATGGCGGAAGTATTCAGGGTGAATTGGCCGCATTGAATCACATCCTGGAGTTGACAGTACCGGCCGATCATCAGGAGGGCGGCACCTATGTGATTCCGGGTCACGGACGTATCTGCGACGATGCGGATGTGGTGGAGTTTCGCGATATGGTTGCCATCGTGATGGACCGCGTGAAAGATCTGATCAAAAAAGGCAAGACTCTGGCTGAAGTCAAAGCTGCCAAACCGACCGACGATTACGACACGGAATACGGGATGGGCGCCGACCGGTTTGTCGAGGCTGTGTACAAAGGCCTCGGTGGGAAATAGAGCATGAAGAAACTTCTGATTTCATTCGTAATTGCCGCCGGATTGCCGGCTCTCATGATGGCGCAGGGCGGACGCGGCGGACGTGGCGCGGCGCCTCCGGCCAATCCGAAAGCCGACGCGCGGGAAGACCTGACGGGTTACTGGGTTTCGGTGGTGACGGAGGACTATCGGTGGCGTATGATCACGCCGCTGAAAGGCGATGCCGCCAGCATCCCGATCAACCTCGAAGGCCGCAAAATTGTGGACGCGTGGGATCCGGCGAAAGATGAAGCGGCCGGTCAGCAGTGCCGTTCTTATGGGGCGGCGGCCGTCATGCGGGTTCCCGGACGTCTGCACATTACGTGGGACGACGACAACACTTTAAAAATCGAGACAGACGCAGGAACGCAAACCCGCGTGCTGCACTTCGGCGCACCGCCTCCGGCCGATCTCAAGCCGAGCTGGCAGGGTTTCTCCACAGCGCGCTGGGAACCGGGAATTCCGCCGGGGCCTCCGGGAGCACCGCTCGGGCTGATGCCGCGCGCGGGTGTGCGGTCCCGCTCGCTCGAAGTACACACATCCGGGTTGCTGCCGGGTTACCTGCGGAAGAACGGCGTTCCTTATAGCGACGCCACTACAGTCACGGAGTATTACGATCAGTTCAACGAACCGGGCGGGCAGCCGTGGTTCACCGTGACAACGATCGTTACCGATCCGAAGTATCTGGCGGTACCCTACGTCACTACCACCGACTTCAAGAAAGAAGCGGACGGCTCGAAGTGGAATCCGACGCCGTGTACATCGCGTTAGCATCCGAATAACCTGCATCATCCGTAAACTGGTTTAGAGTGATGACGGACTCTGAACCCAGGTCTAAGCGCCGCTGGCGGCAGTTTCTACTGGATCAACTGCGTCAGGGCGTAACGCCCGAAAAGCTCGCGTTGACTCTTGTTCTGGGCGTAGTGCTCGGCATTGTCCCGATGTTGGGCACGACCACTATTCTCTGCGCCCTGGCTGCCACCGCGCTGGGGCTCAACCTGCCCGCCATTCAGCTTGTAAACGGCGTGGTTTATCCTCTTCAGCTGATCCTGTTAATTCCGTTCTATCGCGCAGGCGCATGGATGTTTGGGGCTGACGTTTCCGCCCTTTCTTTCAAGGGAGTGGCGGCGTTGATTCGGGCGGATGTCCGGCACGCGATTCAAATGCTTTGGGTTGTCACGATGCACGCATTGGTGGCCTGGTTCATGCTGGGCGCGGTGATCGCCACTGTTCTTTATGCGGCGCTGGTGCCTGTGTTGCAGCGCCTGACAAAGCAGATCCGGAAGCGGCGCGTTACGGCATGAGCGAAGCGCCGGTACTCATATGGTTCCGGCAGGATCTGCGGCTCAAAGACAATCCTGCATTGGCCGCTGCCCTTGAGCAAGGGACAGCGGTGATTCCCGTTTTCATTTGGGCTCCGGAGGAAGAAAACGGCTGGCCGCTGGGCGGGGCTTCGAAGTGGTGGCTGCAGCGTTCCCTGGTCAGTCTGGAGAACGAATTACAACGTCGCGGTTCGCGGCTGATTCTGCGGCGAGGCCCCGCGGCTCAGGCGATCGACGATCTGCTGTCAGAAACGGGAGCGAGTGCCGTGTTCTGGAACCGGCGTTATGAGCCCGCGATTGTGAAGCGCGACAGTGACTTAAAAACCAGGTTACGCGCGCGGGGCATCAAGGCCGAGAGTCTGAACGGAAGTCTGCTGTTCGAGCCATGGATTGTCAGCAACAGCAGCGGTCAACCGTTTCGGGTTTTCACGGCATTCTGGCGAGCGTGCCTGACGAAAGACCTACCCGTGCCAGCCGCGGACGCACCCGCTGTTCTTCCTTCGCCTCGACACTGGCCGAAGTCACTGCCTCTTTCCGATTTCGAACTGGGACCCGAGATTGACTGGGCCGGCGGTCTTCGCGAAACGTGGCAACCTGGCGAGGAGGGCGCGCAGGATCAGCTCAGGCGTTTTCGGAAAGAAGCTCTTGCCGATTACGAGGAAGGGCGTAATGCGCCGGGTTCCGTGGGAACGTCACGGCTGTCACCTCATTTGCATTTTGGTGAGATCAGCCCGGGGCAAGTGTGGCGGGCTGTGGAGGGAAGGGACAGCGAAGCCTGGCTCAGGCAAATCGGGTGGCGTGAGTTTGCGTATTACCTGCTGTATCACTTTCCGCAGACACCTGAGGCCCCGCTCCGTCCCGAGTTTGCGCGGTTTCCCTGGAAGACGAATGCCAGGGCGCTAAAAGCGTGGCAGAAGGGGCGAACGGGATATCCGCTCGTCGATGCCGGGATGCGTGAGCTGTGGCATACGGGCTGGATGCACAACCGGGTCCGCATGGTGGCGGCGTCTTTTCTGGTGAAGCATCTGCTGATTGCCTGGCCGGAAGGCGCGGCCTGGTTCTGGGACACCCTGGTCGATGCCGACCTCGCTAATAATACGCTCGGATGGCAATGGGTAGCGGGTTGTGGCGCCGATGCAGCGCCGTATTTTCGGATATTTAATCCGACGCTGCAGGGTGAGAAGTTCGATCCGGCCGGAGAGTATGTACGGCGCTGGGTACCGGAGCTGGCGGCGCTTCCGGATGAGTGGATTCACCAGCCGTCAAAGGCTCCGCCGCCAGTGCTCAAAGCGGCTGGCGTTGAGATGGGGACAACATATCCACATCCGATCGTCGATCATGATGAAGCCCGGAAACGCGCGCTGGCGGCTCTTGGGGAGATACGTGAGAAATAATCCGGGGGCTTTAGAAGGATGGCGGAGGAAGAGGGATTCGCTGGTCCGCAACCATCTGATTATACATAAGTTATTGATTTTTCAATTGGCACGATTGGCGCAATTTGCAGCAAAACGGCGATTTTGGCAGGTTTGACTTGCAAACTCGCTACAGTGAACTTCGAAGCGACCACGTTCCTTAGTCATGCCACAACCCGAGATGGGTATATGTTGGAGATGTCGCGCGAAGAGAAATCGCCATACCGGGGCGTTGCGTTTTCGTCGAAACACCCCGGAGCAAGTTGTTACTGACACATCGGGCGGGTGCGACTCGCTCGCTTCCCGCTGAATTCGGAAGCAGGCATCGTTTCAATCCACGCACTCATTGAAAGAGTGCGACATGATCGACCAAAGATGGTCCCCGTGCGTACCGTGTTTCAATCCACGCACCCACGCGGAGCACGACGGCCCAAGTGGAGGCGACCAATGCAACTGGCGAAAGAGATCGGAGTGACCCAGTTTCAATCCACGCCCCGCGCCGGGGGCGAAGTTATTTAGCTTCAGCATGTACTGCCCAGCTGTCCAATCCACCCAGCCCGCCGGGGTGCGGCCAGATCACCAAGGTACTGGTTTAGGTTTACCAAGCGGGTTCTTCCCTCCCCGACTCCGAGAAAAGAACAATCGATCCGTTAACCGCAAATTCGCATTTCAACCCAATATTCTAGCTAATTCATTCGCGATTCCGTGTCAGCGCTGGCTCCGCGATTCGAATTGGGCACGACTCGCCGGGTTGCCATCCATTTGTGTGTGCGCAACGCGAGACTTTGTTAGCGGCGGTCGGTGAACTCAATCCGAGGTTTCGATCCCGCAAATGAGGCGAGTATACTCGCCTCCATGAGAGAGTATCCTGCATCATTCGAGATTGCGGGTCCAGCCGCCATCTTCACGCGGCCCGACAGCGGGGCCGCTTTCGTCTCCTACCCTGTGCCTACCTACTCGGCCCTGAGGGGTATGTTCGACTGTGTAGCGTTTTGGAAAAGCGCGTATATTCGACCCGTGAGCGTCGAGGTCTGCAAACCAATTCAATTCCAGCGTTATGCCACAAACTACGGCGGTCCACTGCGCAAAGGGAATCAGATAGCCGGTGGCTCTTCATATCAGCTCTTTGCGACCATCCTCATCGACGTTTGCTACAAGGTCCATGGAGTGGTGGCGGAATCTTCCCGTTCGCCCGGTGGCAATAACCATATGCACGCCCTTCAACAGCTGTTCGAGCGCCGGTTGAAGTTAGGCCGATTCTATCGAACTCCATGCCTGGGCTGGAGTGAATTTGTTCCAACCTATTTCGGACCTCTCAGAGAAACAACCCGCCCTCGGGAGGACATTGAAGTGTCTGTGCCCAGCATGCTCCGGCGCGTGTTTGATCGCGAGTCGGCTGGCCAGTACGGCCCGACATTCGATCAGGATGTCCGGATTGAAAGGGGGGTTCTTTCCTTTGCTCAATGAACTCTCCGCTCTCAGTCATAGCCTCGCCACTCGCGGCATCCAGACTCAGGCGTGGCACCCCTGGATTCAGACCTATAAAAAAGGTGAGGCAATAGTTGCAGAATTGAATGATTCGGGGGATCTTGCGCGCGTATCCCTACTTTCAGGAGATCAGGTGGCTGGTCTCCGCAATATCGCGCCGGATTTTCACAATTCGTTCCCCGGTGTCAACCTCAACTGTCCGGTGCTCAAGATTCCCGATGCAGGACTGTGCAACCAGCCAGACGAACTCTGGAAGGCCGCGGTTGCAGTAACTCCGGAGAGTCCTCTTGCATACGAACAAAAAGACATACGCCGACTCGGCCGGCTGCTTGGTGATTTCCCGTTGAAGGAGATCGCGCCCCGGTTGCAGGGCGACGGGTCGAAACTCCTGGCGACGCTTGCGATTCTGGAACGTTTGGCACGCAAAAAACCCGAGGCCAATTCATTTCTCCATGACATCTCGCTCCAGGTTGTCGCTGCCGTGCAGACTGGGCGCCTGCCGCAGGCGCTGGCTCTCGCCATTCTTTACGGAAAACCGAACAAGAACAAGTTGCGGCTTGAAGCGTGGAAGACCACCCTCATTTTCGATGTCAGCGACGTTGATCGCTTCCCTTACCGCGTTGCGGACCCCGCCGTCGCGGCGGAATGGAGTCGCATTCTGCTGGTGTCCGATTCCGCGTCTCCGGTCGGAGCCGCGCCATTCGTGTGCAGTCTTACCGGGCTTCCCGATACTCTGATGAACGACAAAATGCCGAGCCCCAATCTCAAGATTCTCGGACCGACGGTTCTCATGTCGATGAATGCCGACATACCTTGCCAGACCCGATATGGCCAAACCTCCACGGCAGTTTTCAGGGTGGGGAAAAACACAGTGCAGAACGTGAACGACTCCCTCCTATTCATCACGGACCCGGCGAGGCGCGAGAAAACATGGGCTGGGGTTCCCAACGGATCGAAGGACCAGGGCGATTTACTGATCGCGTACCTCGAAGAGGAACCGGACATCGATATCCCTTTAACCAGCCTCTTTGCCGATATGGAGTCCAATCCAGCACAAGAGCTCGCTACGTACGAAGCTCGCACGGCGCACATTCACGACGCGCTTCGACTGCGGGAAAGACCCGGCAGGGACTCTCACATCAAAGTCATTGCACTGAGCAAGATCGACAAAGGCCGCGCTCAAGTGGTCTTCAGCGCGAGCTACCTGACGGCCGCGATCTATTCGGGCCGCGACCGCTGGCTTGCTGGATCGCGAAATGTGCCGAGTGTCGCAGTTCCTTTTCCTGTGGCGAAAGGGAAACCTGCGATTTGGCGTGCAGGCTACCAACCGAGCCCAGCTGAAGTCATGGTCAGCTTCAAACGGCAGTGGTTGCGCGCCGGCCAGACGAACCAGGGCGTATCGGGCGTGGATCTTGGCAGCATCTATGCCATCCTTCTCGATCCTGATGCTGCGGCTCAAGCCTCATGGTTGCTGGACCGCTATTTGGCCCTGACGGAACCCCTTCTGATCGGGCTCGCACGCTCATTGTCAGGCGGGGCCGGTCTTTCAGAAATGGCGCGTAAAGAGGCGCTAATTGCAATCGCAGTCTACGGAATTCTCTTGCTGCGGCAAGGTCGACTAAAGGAGACGTATATGGAAAGCCGCGATTACCTTCTGGGCCAGTTTCTGCAGTATGCGGATCTGCTCCACAAACTTTACTGTGTCCACGAACGAAAAGGTTCGATTCCGCCACAGCTCATTGGGAACGCCGCGATTCCGATGGCGCTTCAGAGCCCGCGCCGGGCACTACAGGTACTTGGCAATCGAATGCCTGTCTATCTCGCGTGGGCCGACCGATATCAAGACGAGGACGCCGGTCTCGCGAAATGGTCGCGCAGAGAGCTTGGCCGGCTGAGCGCCGCATTGAAGGACGAAAACCTCGACTCGCGGGTGAGTGCCAACGGTAAGGCTGAACTGCTCCTCGGGTACCTGGCGAACGCTAAGCAGAGTGAAAAACAGGAGAGATCTTAATGAACCGAGCCACTGGTCTTTTGGTTATCGAAGTCGTCAATTCCAATCCTAACGGTAACCCCGATCAGGAGAGCGACCCGCGCCTTCGCCCCGACGAGCGGGGGATGATTTCACCGGTCTCGTTCAAGCGCAAACTACGCGACCTGATCGAAGATAAGGAGGGGCCAGTCTGGGAGCACGCCGCCAAGAGTTTCAACCCTGTGCTGAAGCCCGAGGCATATCAAATCCTGGAGAGTAGGGGCCGGGATCGGAACGCAATCAAAGCGCTGGACCCTACGGAGTTTGTTAGCCGCTACTGGGATGGGCGGCTTTTTGGCAACACCTTTCTTGAGGAGGGTGCCTCCACTTTGATCCGCACTGGTGTGGTCCAGTTCGGCATGGGCGTATCGATCTCCCCTGTAGAAATCGAGCGAATGACCAACACGAACAAAGCCGGAGTACAGTCCGACAAGGACCGCGGAATGGCGCCTCTTGCCTACCGCATAGTCCTTCACGGAGTTTACGTCATGCCGTATTTCGTGAATCCGACGGCTGCGCGGAAGTCCGGCTGCACTGAAATCGACATCGAACTCATGAAGTGGCTGATTCCACACGCGTATACGCACACGGCTTCTTATTTACGGCCCATGGTGACCATTCGCCACGCTTGGCACATCGAACATAAGTCCGCTCTGGGCTCGTGCCCGGATTTTTCCCTGATTGAGGCGCTGACTCCGAAACGAATTAATGAGGCCGACCAAGAAACCCCCAGTAAGAGCTGGAGCGACTACATCGCTCCTTCTGCATTGCCGGAGAATCTTGCCGCCCGCGTGTCGAGTGTGACGGATCTCGTATCGTAGCGATGGAGCTTCTCGCTCACAGTGGCCGAGCCGCTCGCGGACTGGAACCACAAAGCTACGCCGTCCACGTGCGGGCGGTTCGGATGCTTGCGCGTTTGCATGCGGAGTCGGCTGTTGTATACAGGACTACAACCGAGCCCGCATTCGAAGGCTCCGCTGAGTGGGCCGGAACGTTTCACGACTTGGGCAAGCTGGAGGCTCCGAACCAAACCATACTTCGCACCAAAGAAAGCGGTGGTCTCGCCGTAAATCACGTCGACGCTGGCGTCGCCCATCTGGCGATCCTCCGCCAGATCGAGGCCGCGATTGCAGTCTATGGCCATCACATCGGGCTGTGCGATCTCCCAACGGAGATGGCGAAAGAACAACGAGGCGGCCACGATAGGACCGAGGCCGCCTGCCGGGACTCCGCTGTCAAACTCGCCACCGACGCCAATCTTGCCACCCTGATTCAACAGCATCATCAAGCCGTTCCCGACGATCCGCCGACTTCAGTGCTGTCGAAGCGGGCGTTCACTGGGATTGAACGCCGCCTGCTCCTGAGCTGCCTCGTGGACGCAGACCACACCGACACTGCCCGCCACTATGGAGACCAGCCCGACCTACGTCCCGGGGAAGCCCGGTGGGAAGAACGTCTGGCGGCTCTTGATCGCTACGTAAGTAATCTGGGAAGCGAGCCGGGTCCGCGCGACTCTTTGCGGGCAGATATCTACCGCGCCTGCAGATCCGCCTCATCGGACCAGCTTATATGGGCGTGCGACAGCCCGGTCGGAAGCGGGAAAACAACCGCAATTATGGCCTATTTGCTGCAGGCGGCAATCGCGCGCGGGCTTCGGCATATCTTCGTCGTATTGCCGTACACCAACATCGTCCAGCAATCGGTCGATGTCTACCGCAAGGCACTTGTTCTTCCCGGCGAAAACCCGGAGAAGATCGTTGCCGCTCATCACCACCAGGCGGAGTTTAAGAGCGCCGACCTCCGTTTTCTTACCACGCTATGGGACGCTCCTGTTATCGTTACGACCGCCGTACAGTTCTTCGAAACGCTCGGAGCCAATCAAACCCCGCGTCTGCGCAAGTTGCATCAGCTCCCCGGTTCCGCGATTTTCATCGACGAAGCGCACGCCGCGATGCCGATCCACCTTTGGCCTTTCATGTGGGAACAGATCAAGTCCCTCGCCCGCGACTGGTCATGCCGCTTCGTGCTCGGCTCCGGCTCTCTCGCGAAGTTCTGGGAAAACCCGCGAATTCTTGGAGAGGGAAAGACGGAAAAGATCCCGCCCATGATACCCGAGGCCATCCGGGACCGCGGTTCGATCTTCGAGCAATCCCGCGTCTCATATCGCAGCCGTCCGGAGGCATTGACGTTAACCGCATTGTGTGACTGGGTTCAGCCGGGCACAGGTGCCGGTGCCCGCTTGGTGGTCCTGAATACCGTGCAATCCGCTGCCGTCGTCGCACAGGAACTGCGGCGGCGCGGCGTGTTGACGCTGCACCTCTCCACGGCGCTTGCCCCCATTCATCGCAAAACGATTTTGCGGCTGATCCGTCGCAGGCTTAAGACGAAACCCGATTTGGACTGGGTTCTCGTCGCCACCAGTTGTGTCGAGGCTGGTGTCGATTTCTCCTTTAGCGCGGCGTTTCGGGAACGCTGCCGCACAAGCAGCCTCGTCCAGATCGGAGGCCGCGTTAATCGACACGGCGAGCGATCCGAAGGCGTTGTCTGGGATTTCATCGTCAGCGACCCACTTCTGACGCTGCACCCCGATTTCAAATCCAGCCGGGACGTTGTCGAGGATGTTTTCCGCAAGACAATGTGGGACCGGGACCTGACAGTATTGATGACATATGCGCTTGACGAGGAGTTTAAGCGAAGGCCGGAAGAGCAGAAGATTGCCGACCTTCTGCAGCAAGAGGCTAACGGTTCGTATCCGGGCGTGGCAAAACTTACGCGCCTAATTACCTCAGATACGCGGCTGGTTGTGATCGATCTCGATCTGATCAAGGCCGTTCGCGAGGGCGAACGCGTCGATCATCGCGAATTGATGGCTCGCAGTGTGCAACTCTGGTTCACTAGGATAAACAAACTGGCTCTCACCCAAATCGGCAATGGGGAAGAACTCTACGCTTGGGAAAACGAATACGACCCAAGGTTTCTGGGAATTATGGCGGGTGTTCTCCAACTGAACCAGATCGACCGGGACGGATATGCCTTTGTCTGATCACCTGTTCACTGAAGACGACCTCCTGCCGCTCTCCGGCCTCCAGCATCTGCTCTTCTGCGAGCGCCAGTGGGCCCTGATCCACATCGAGCGGCAGTGGGAAGAAAACCGCCTCACCCAGGAAGGCCGCGTGCTGCACGAGCACGTCCACGAATCCGGTACCGAAGCCCGCCCCGGCGTCGTGGTTGCGCGCGGGCTTCGCGTCCGCTCGCTACGGCTCGGCTTGTCGGGCGAAACGGACGTGGTCGAGTTTCAGCGCACACAAGAGGGAACCGCGGGCGCAATGCAACTCGACGGCCGCGCGGGCTGGTGGACCCCGTTTCCAGTCGAATACAAGCGCGGCCGTCCGAAGCGGGATGCCTGGGACGAAGTCCAGCTCTGCGCGCAGGCCCTGTGCCTCGAAGAGACGTTCGGCGTAGCAATCGCGGCGGGCGCCCTGTTCTACGGCACCCACCGCCGGCGCACGCATGTCGATTTCGACCAGCCACTGCGCGCCCAAACGGAGGAACTCGCCCAACGTATGCACGCAATGTACTCGGCCGGGACCACTCCGCCCGCCGTCTACGAAAGCAAATGCGAGCGGTGCTCCCTGATCAACCGCTGCATGCCCAAAATGAGCACACGGCGTCGTGACGTGGCGCGTTATCTCGCTACCGCCCTGCGCGACGTGGAAAATACCGAGGGCGAATCCTGAAACAATTACTCAACACGCTCTATGTAACCACCCAGGGCGCGTACCTCGCCAAGGACGGCGAAGCGGTGGCCGTTCGCGTGGAACAGGAAACCAAGCTGCGCGTCCCCATCCACACGCTTGGCGCCATCGTCTGTTTCGGCCAGATTTCGTGCAGTCCATTTCTAATGGGGATGTGCGGGGAACGCGGCGTAGCACTGGCATTTCTGACGGAGAGCGGCCATTTTCTGGCGCGCGTCCACGGTCCGGTGCAGGGGAACGTGCTGCTGCGGAGAGCGCAGTACCGCATGGCGGACGACGAAGCCGGTTCCGCCGTTATGGCCCGGGCCGTTGTGTTGGCTAAGGTGGCCAATTGCCGGACGGTGCTGCAACGGGCACTACGCGATAAGCCCGATAAGGCGGACGGCAATCCTGATTCTGGCGGGTCCGAAGAAATGGAACGCGCCGTGCGCCGGTTAGGCCGGTTGCTGGAAGACGTGGCCAAGGCAAGCGGGGTCGACGAGATTCGCGGGCATGAAGGGGACGCGGCGCGCGTATATTTCTCGGTGTTCGATCATCTGATCACGGCGTCGAAGGAGGAATTCTTCTTTCGGGGGCGAAATCGCAGGCCGCCGCTCGATAACGTGAACGCGCTGCTTTCGTTCGTCTATACGCTGCTGACGCATGATATTACCGCCGCGCTCGAAGGCGTTGGGCTCGATCCGGCGGTTGGATACCTGCATCGCGACCGTCCGGGCCGGCCAAGCCTCGGGCTAGATCTTCTGGAGGAACTGCGTCCTGTGATTGCGGACCGGCTGGTGCTGTCGCTGATCAACCGCCGGCAAGTCAGGGCGGACGCGTTCCGCAAAACAGAGAGCGGCGGCGTGGTGATGGATGATGCGGCGCGGAAGGATGTGCTGGTTGCTTATCAGACCCGCAAGCAGGAAGAGATTCAGCACCCGTTCTTGGGCGAAAAGGTCGCCTTCGGCCTGGTGCCGCATCTGCAGGCCATGTTGCTGGCTCGATTCATTCGGGGCGATCTGGACGGGTATCCAAGTTTCTTGTGGAAGTGAGGCGAGGGCTGCGCGATGATGCTGGTGGTGGTCGCTTACGACGTGAGTACCGGGAGCGAGGAGGGAGTCACGCGGCTGCGTCGCGTGGCAAAGGTGTGCGAGAACAAGGGACAGCGGGTGCAGAACTCCGTATTTGAATGCCTTGTGGATGCGTCGCAGTGGGTGCGGCTGCGAGCCGACTTGGTGGCCGAGATCGATGCCACGGAGGACAGCTTGCGGTTCTATTTTCTTGGGGATAATTGGAAAAGGCGGGTGGAGCATGTGGGTGCGAAGGCGTCATATGATCCGCAAGGTCCCCTGATTTTGTGAGGGGCGCGGACCGGAAGCGAACATGAAAAACCTCCGCCGATTCGCGCTCAAGACAAAGATAGTCCCTGGTGGAAGTTACGACTGGGGACGCAAATTTGGCTCTCAAGGTGGCACGTCGGCTATTGACATTCGCGGAACACGAGCTTTTAGACTCTTCGAATGAGCGTGCTACAGACGGGCCGTCG
>Ga0302319_10001332_pt1 | contig 55108 bp, 33 predicted proteins | sample Bog_T0_2_FD_203319 | JGI IMG/M metagenome (GOLD analysis project Ga0302319, IMG submission 203319) | Peat permafrost microbial communities from Stordalen Mire near Abisko, Sweden - Bog_T0_2 | ecosystem: Environmental > Terrestrial > Soil > Wetlands > Peat | place: Sweden: Abisko, Stordalen Mire...
GAGCAAGTGAGTTACTCGCTCCGCTGATCGATGCGATTCAGAAGCATGTGCTTGCCGGAGCCAAGCTTCACGCCGACGATACGCCGATGCCGGTGCTTGCGCCTGGCAGCGGCAAGACCAAGACCGGCCGTCTCTGGACTTATGTGCGCGATGACCGGCCTGCAGGCGAAGTCACTGCGCCAGCCGTCTGGTTCGCGTACTCAGAAGATCGCAAGGGCGAGCATCCACGGCAGCATCTGAAGGCGTTCAAGGGTGGCTTGCAAGCAGACGCCTACGCAGGATTCCACCATCTGTACAGTAATGACGCCATCTATGAAGTTGCTTGCTGGGCGCATGCACGCCGCAAGTTTCACGAGATCCATGTTATCCACGCATCACCCACAACAATCGAGGCTCTGGCCAGGATCGGCGCTCTCTACGCGATCGAAGACGAGGTGCGCGGCAAGCCCGCCGATCTGAGGCTGAGCGTCCGACAGGCACGAGCCAGACCACTGCTTGAGGACATGCGCAAATGGATGGAGAAGGCACTACGTTCGTTCTCAGCGAAGAGCGAGACCGCGGCTGCGATTCGATACGCGCTCTCGCGATGGCGCGCCCTTACGCGGTACACCGAAGACGGACTGTTGGAGATAGACAACAGCGCGGCCGAGCGTGCTCTGCGTGCCGTAGCCCTTGGACGCAAAAACTACCTGTTTGCAGGTTCTGATTGCGGTGGCGAACGTGCCGCCGCCATGTACAGCCTGATCGGATCGGCAAAACTGAATGGCCTCGACCCCGAACTCTATCTCCGCACTGTGCTGGCCCAGATCGCCGACCATCCCATCAGCCGCATCGAAGAACTGCTGCCCTGGAACCTCGCCATGGCTTTACAGACCCAATCCTCACAAGCCGCTTAGACACACTCATCAGGTGTCCACCAAAAAGGTAGTGGGCACTTCAAGGATCACTCCTCAGCCAAGTCAAGAGGGGAGATCGGGACGCTTACGCATCAGCGAGAGAATTCGATCCATATAAGGACTGATTTGCAACGCAACACTAACTGCAGTACTCTTTGATTGAAAGTGAGACTTATGCAGCAGACCTTCAAACACGTCATAACCAGAATGACCAAGCGGGTCATTTGGGGAGTCGTGTGTTGAGGGTCTGAGTGTATTTGTTTTTATGCACCGGACCCGGCCTAGCGCCGGGTTTTTTATTGCTCTTTGACAATTCATTTGAAATCGCGGGCGTAAGCTCAACGTCAAACTGTCGGTCTCCAAAGCCGAACTTGGGGGTTCAAATCCCTCCGCCCGCGCCAAGTTTGCCAGCGAAGCAGAAGTGGATATTGCGCAGGATTCATAACCCGGTTGTAGCTGATTCGAATTCAGCCGCTGGCACCACGTACGTGTAGCTGCTAGATGGTATGTAGCCGTCTCCTTATAAGAGACAGACTGCGGGTTCGACCCCCGCCACGTACACCATGAGCGCGCCGTATAGCGGCTGATTATACCTGCCTCTTAAGCAGGATGACGCTGTTTCAAATCCAGCCGCGCTCACCATTCCGGGTTCGTCGCATAGTGGATATCTGCACTCGCCTTTTAAGCGAAGAGACGTGAGTTCAAATCTCACCGGACCCACCAATTCATTGTGTATCTGCAAGGCTCCGTCCGGGCGCCTTAGGCCTTGACCTCGTGGTAAAGCCGGTATTGCTCCTTCTCGATGGCTTGGAAGGGCTTTAAGGTCAGTTTGCCGGAGTCGGTTGCGATCTCCCAGTCGAGTGAATTGGATGAAAGCTGCCGCGCGCCGAGCAGGCTGGCCCGGGTGAGCTGCGCATTCTGAGGATCGACTGCGAAGAGCGAGAGCGAACCATGCTGCAGCGCGACCAGGCTGGGATGTTGCGGATCGACGGCCTCAAGAGTAAGCGGAATATCGAACTCGAGAGCGATCCGATCGCCATTTTTCCATGTGCGAGAAACGGTGGCGAAGCGGCCAGAAGTGAGATCCGCATTCGCCGTCTTTCCATTGATGGTGAGCACGGTCTTTGCGCCGGACCAGGCGGGAATGCGCAGGCGCAGGGCAAACGCTGTTTCGCGGTCGGCTGTGAGTTCGAGCTCGGTGTGCGCGGCGTGCGGATACTCGGTGCGCTGGGTGAGGGTGAGATTGGCTCCGTTGTGCTGCCACCTCAGGCGCGAAGGCACATACAGGTTCACGTAAATGCCGTTGGCGTCGCGGAAGTAGGAACTGATGCCGTAGTCGGCGGTGATCTGCGGGAAGGTACCGGAGCAGCAAGGCCACTTGTCGGGGTGGTAGGTTTTGACGGCCTGCATGTTGTAGTCGGAGTAGTAGAAGCTGGTGCCGTCGTCCTTGAGCGGCTTTGCGCCGAGGATGGTGTTGTAGAGAACCCTCTCCATGCCATCGCCGTAACGGCTGTCACCGGTGGCGGCGAGCAGATAGCGGGTGATCTTGAAGTGCCCGTAGGCGCCGCAGGGAGTCTCGAAGCTGGCGTGGGACTTGGCGAGGCTGGCGCCCACGTCGCCACTGCCGGGAGCGCGGAACTGCTCGTCCGGACCCCATCCGCCGGTGGCGAAACTCTGCGTGGAACGCAGGAAATCGAAGCCGTTTTGGGCGGCGTGCAGATGCTTCGGGTTGCCCAGCACAAGATAGGCCTGCATGGCGGAGCTGAAGGCATTCACGTGGCTGTAGGCGTGCTCGCCGGGCAGCACGTTCTCTCCGCGCGCTAGAGGATCGAAGTAGAGATCGTCCTCAATGAAGCGGGCGGCCAGTTCACGATAGCGAGGGCTGCCAGTGAGGCGATAGGCGAAGAACAGGTTCTCCGGCAACGTGTAGGTTTCATCCCAGCAATAAGCATCGTCCTTGTGCGGACGGGCGTATTGCTCCTTGCGGGAGAGCGCCTTCTCGGGAAGAAAGGACACAACCGCCTCAGTGGCCGCGGCGTGGACGGCGAGGGCCTGTTTGTCGCCGGCAAGACGATGCGCGTCGATGAGACCGCAACTGGTCTTGTCGTAGGTGTAGGCGGGCAGATGGTAGTCCTTGTAGAAGTTGGGCGAGACGGTGGGCGCAAAGTTTTTGACCAGGCGCTGCACCTTCTCCTGCGTGGCCTGATTTCCGGTTACGGCGTACGCCCGCGCCAAGCCGGAGAGGTACTGGCCGAAGCTATGGCCGGGAATAAAGCCGTGAAAGCTCCCGCGGCCGTTGAAGGCAGGGTCGATGTCGTACCAGCCGCCCATGTCTTCGCCCGGCGCGGGAAGGCCGGCGAGCTGGCGAAAGGGCTTGAGCAGGCTATCTTCATTGAGGCGCAGAAAGAATTCGTGATTGGTGTCAAACTGCTGGCGCATGGGGCCGGGAAGGAGTTCGATCTGACTGTAGTCGAACGTCCGGATGGATGGAGTGACGGCGACGGACGGTGCAGGAGACGCTTCCCGGGACCAGGCGGGCCTGGAAGCCAGAGCGGCTGCGCCGGCTGCAGCGAGCGAGATAAAACGTCTGCGCGTGTGTTTGCTCATGATCATCCCTCCGGATAAATTGCGTTTACGTTGCTTGCCTTCGGCCGGCATTCATTACGTTGGCGACGAGTGACGGAGCCGCATTGAAATTGTAGTTCACGGGCGCGGCTATTTCCCTGGAGGTTCGCTCACGGAGACCGCGGAACCGGTGTAGACGATGGAGCGATCCGGGTTGGGCTCTACGGTTTCGCCCACGCCGTGATTGGCCGTAACCCACACGAGATGGAAGATGATTTCCTTCGCCATGCCGGCATAAGTCCCGATGCGGTCCCCGATGGTTAACGACTTAGTCGCTTCCGACCACGTGATAGGGATTACCGCATGCGCGCCCTTCTCGTAGTTATAGTTATCCCCCTCGTCGGAAAACAGGTCAAAGGAGCTATCAGCGCCCGGATAAATCCGTAACTCGATTGGACCGATCGAGTTTTCATCGGCATACTCAATCTCGGGTCCAAGCGGCACAATGGAGCCGGCACGAACGAAGAGTGGCATGCGGTCAAGCGGTGCGTCTGCGTGGATGTCTTGTCCGCCCTTGAGAGCAGCGCCGGTCCAGAAGTCGTACCACAGCGGTGCGCCGGGAAGATAGACGGAGCGCTCGGTCGCATCCTGTTTCAGGACCGGATTGACGAGCAGGGCTGGCCCAAACATGAATTGGTCGCCGACGTTCCAGGTACGCGGATCTTCACGCCAATCCATGACGAGCGGACGCTGGATGGTGTAATCGTCGTGGTGCACGCGCCACGCCAGCGAGTAGATGTAGGGCATAAGCCGGTAGCGCAGCTTGTCATAGTTCAACAAGATCGGCTCGACCTTGTCATACGTCCATAGCTCGTTGTGCTCACGGTGACCGTGGGTGCGGAAGACAGGGCAGAAGGTTCCATACTCGAACCAGCGGGTGTATAACTCCTGGTAAGTTGGATCGTTTTGCAGGCTTCCATTGGGCGGCCAGTAGCCACCCACATCGGTTGTCCAATACGGATAACCCGACAAGGCGAAGTTAAGGCCGGCGGGAACCTGGTGAGTAAGTCCCCAGTAAGTGCTGTAGACGTCGCCGGACCAGACGGCAGCGCCCACACGCTGTTGCCCAAGGAACGCCGAGCGCGTGAGCAGAAACACCCGCTTCTGGTCGGTGTCCGCTCTCCAGTGTTCCTGCACACCGAGCGTGTGCAGGAGCGGATAGATATTGGTGTATTCAGCACCGTTCCCGATGGCAAGTTGTTTGTCTTTCAAGATGGCATCGCCGTAGTGCGGCCAGTATTCCTCCGGCTCGGCGCTGTCCAGCCAGAACGCATCCCAGCCCTGGGCAAGAAGTTTGCCGGGCAAGTTCCGCCAGTAGAAATCGCGGGCTTTCGGATTGGTGGCATCGTAGACATGTGCATCGTGAACATCGAAGTGTTGCGCGGCGATGGACTTGAAATTCTCCGAGCGCGGGTCGAACAGACCCCATACGGAGATCATGGCGTGCACGTGGCTGTCGTGAAGCGTCTTCAACTCGGCCGGCACATCGGTGTAGTTCGCATTGAAGATGGGATCGCCCTCGGTCTTCCACCAGAACCAATCCTGCACGATTGCGTCGAGCGGAATATGTTCCTTGCGATAGCGGTTGGCGACATCGAGAATCTCAGCCTGCGAGACGTAGCGGTCCTTCGACTGAAACAAGCCGTAGGCCCATTTGGGCAGCATGGGCGTGTGGCCGGTCATATTGCGATATTGGTGGACGATCTGGTCCATCTCCGGACCATAGACAAAGTAGTAGTCGACCGCGCTGCCGGCCAGAGAGGTGAACTTCAGCGCAAGCGGAAAACGATTGTCCACCTCGGTGAGCGACGCGGTGTTCCACAAGATTGCATAGCCCTTGCTGGAGACAAGCAGCGGGATGGCAACGTCGGTATTGTTCTGGGCAAGCTCAACCGTGCTGCCGCGATAGTTGAACATGCCGCTTTGGTGCTGGCCCAGGCCGTAATAGGCCTCCGTTGCCACCGGCGAAAATCGGTCCGCAATGTGGAATGTCTGCATGCCGTTGACTTGATCTGGCTCATAGGTGCGCGGAACGGCATCGTACTCCTTGAGGAGACTATCGCCGGCCACGGTGCTATAGGTGAGGTTTCCCCGCTCAAGAGAGAAGTTGACTTTCAGAGCGGAAGTGGTCAACGTGGCGACGCGGCCCTCTTTGACGAAGTCGAATTTTGCGCCGGGGCAGGATTCGGCCGGCGCCAGCATCCAGGGCTGCTCGGGGATAGCGGAGGCCGCACCAGTGGGGCTGGCGACTATATGAATCACCGCATCGTTGCAGACAGTCACATCGAGTGTTTCGCCGCCGATGGTTGCGGACAGGCCGGTTTTTGTCTGGCTGACGGTGATGGGCGCCTGCGGCGGAAGGTCACTGCTGAGTTGTGCAGAAGCATGCATCCATGCGACTGCCAGCAGTATGGGTACAAATGCAATGCATCTCCGGTACGCGATGAGTCCAATCCCGCTGCCGATCGTTGCCATGGTCCTGTTCCCTTCAATGTAAGGCCTTAGTTTTGGGTTTGGTTTGTTTTCCTGGACGGTCAATCGATCGGCTCTTGTCCCGAGGTGCCGGGCAATGGCCGAATGGAGACATGCGGGGGCTCACGGCCGACGGCTGTTCCCGAGGTCACTCATGCATTGCATTCCTTCCGAAAGATTGCACCCAGTTCGCTCTTTGACCCTCGTCGATTCGACCTCAAGCTCGATCCTCCGGCGATGCGAACTGAGAAAAGGAGTGAGCTGAGCAATCATACGTGCCGCTCGGCTCACTTGTCAGGAGGACACCCAGGTTGAGGGGCTGGTGAGGACAGGGCGAGAATGCCCGCCGTTCCGGGATTCTCGTTCCCGAATGCAAGTGGCCCGGCAAAAGCCTTTCACCTGACCAGATCGCGTTAGAAGATAGCAGACAGCAAATATCGAATCGATGAGACCAGCCGGGGATGAATTCGCGCAAGTAAGATACGGTGTATTACGGTATTACCGGGGAACGAAGGCGCTCGTGCATGGCGATCGAGAGCAATCATGAGACGAGTCCGGCTCGTCCTGATTGACTGCAGTTGGACGGACCAGTGGCCATTCAAACATAAAGGCTTAGGACAGCATCTTGCCCTGGTTCTAAGGCTGTGGCTGTCCATGGATGCGACCGCTGCAGGGCAACCATGCGTTGACAACGCTCCTTTGGCTCAGTAGGATTCGTTTGCCCACGAGAAGACTCCCGGCGGCTGAAATCACAGCAGACATTCTGGTAAGATTGCTCCCTGTAGCGCGCTTGAGAGAACCCGTTGGGAAAGCGATGAAAGCATCCCTTGAATTGCCGGAGAACCAGCCAGCTCCCCGTCTTCCAGCCGATGGAAATGGCGAAATGCGGAATGCCGTTCTTCTGGAAGTGGAGAAGATCCTGAGCAGTCCCTTCTTTCGAAACGCCGCGCGGAGCAAGCAATTTCTGCAATTCGTTGTTCAGCATCAGCTGGCAGGCCACTCCGAACAGCTCAAGGAACGGACCATCGGAACCGAGGTCTTCCTGCGTCCGCCCGGTTACGCCACCGGAGACGACCCGGTGGTTCGCGTGCAGGCTGGCGAAGTGCGGCGCAGACTGGAGCAGTACTACCAGGCAATGCCGGATGACTCGCACCTGCGGATCGAGCTGCCGGTTGGCTCCTACTCGCCGGTGTTCCATTGGACCTCGACTGCTGCCACCGCAGCGCATCCCGCTGCGCCTGCGGCGCCTCCCTTGCCGGAGCAGGTAATCCAGCATCCGGGCCATCGGGGAAGAAGCTGGGCGATTGCGGTGATCGTGGTGGGATTTGCACTGGCTGGCGCGGCTGCATTCCTGGCCACGCATCGCAGCGTTCGTCCAAAGACAACTCTGGAGCAGTTTTGGACCCCGGCGTTTGCGACCCAGCAACCGGTTCTGATCTGCCTGGCCAAGCCGGTGGCTTACAGACCGTCGCAGGACATCTACGATCGATATTCGCGCAAGCACCCGGGCACATTTCAGAATGAGGCCGAACGATCGAACTTGCCGCTGCCGCTGAATCCGGACGAGACGCTTTCCTGGAGCGATCTGTATATATACTCCGACTACGGCGTCTCTGCGGGAGATGTTTATGCGGCTGTGAGTCTCTCCGAGCTGATGGGCAAGATCGGCAAGCCCAGCCAGGTGCGAATCGGCACCAATTACTCTTTCGAAGATCTGCGCAACTCGCCCGCGGTCGTAGTGGGCGCCTTCAATAACAAGTGGACTATGCAACTGACTTCGACTCTGCATTTTGCATTTATAGAAGATGGCGATCAGTTCATGATCCAGGAGGAGACCAAGGGCGGCCGCGTGTGGATGACAAAGGTTGGAAGCCGGGGAGAGACGCTTGAGGATTATGCGATCGTGGCACGGCTGCTTGACTCGAAGACCGGTCAATTCACCGTGACGACCGCGGGCATCGGGCCCAATGGCACGCAAGCGGCGGGTGAGTTCGTGGCTAATGCGAAGTACCTGGAAGAGGGACTGCGCAACGCTCCCGCAAATTGGCAAACGAAGAATCTGGAAGTTGTACTGCAGACCACGGTGACCGATTCGGTTGCCGGTCCGCCGCACGCAATTGCAGCCTATTATTGGTAGCGCCGCTTCAGATAAAACTTCAACATGGACTTACGGAGTTGCTTTGTCTGCCGAAGTCCGGCTTTGCTCCAGGTACTCCACAAATCCCAGCAGCGCGCCCCAATGGTAGAAGCGATCACTGCTGGAGACATCGTCACCCGTGCCGGCGGTCGCGTTGTAGTTCTCATGCACGTGGCCCTTTTCCGTCCACTCCTTGAGAAACAGGTTCTCTGACTTCTGCGCGAACTCGGCTCGCACGGCGCGGTCGTCGTAGTTGCTCAGCCCCAGATAGACCAGGTAGTTCATCGGTCCCCAGATTCTGCCTCGCCAATAATCCTGATCGCCGAATGCCGGATCGTCGCGCGCGATGGATGGGATGACCCACTCACCCCAGAATTCTTTCGGATTCAGGAGGTGCTTTTCGATCATCGTCTTTGCCTGACCGGGTGTTGCCGCATGGGCAAGAAGGGGATAGAAGTTGGTGGGCGAGAGCCGTGTGCTGAACTGGCCGGTGTGCAAGTCCTTGTTGAGAAAGATGCCGGTGGGCTCGTCCCAGAGCGTGGCCAGCGCGGCTCTGTAGCGGACGGCGCGCTCCTTCAATTCCTTTTGCTCGGCCGGCTTGTTCAAGGCTTCGGCGATCTCGGCGAGGGCGTCGCAATCGGCGATGTACATGCTCATGAGGCCGACGTCGGCGTACTCCAGCAGATGCGACTGCGGGTTGTAGGTTGCCGAATCGTACATCGGGCTGTTGTCCAGGCCGGACTCGAGAATCGCTCCGGCGCGCGTGCCTCGCGTACCGTCGTCAAGATTGCCGGGCAGATCGTCGCCGTCGCTGCCCCACGCCAGGTAGCCTTGAATGTCGCGATGCTCGGACCACCAGCGATTCCAGCCGAGCAGCGGCGCGAACGCATCTTCGAGGAACCAGCGCTCATGGAATTTCTTATATAGGCCGAGCACGGTGATCGCGCCAACCGGCGGCTCCGAACGGTCAAAGCTGCTCCAACCGCCGGGCCGTGCGTAGTTCGGCACAAAGCCCTGCGCGGTTGACTCGCGCAGCGTCTCGATCGCGTCGGCGTATGCCAGGTCGCGGTCACCGATACCCGCCATGGTGGCCGCGAAGAATGTGTCCCAGTCGAAGATGACGTAGCCTCCCCAGCCCACGCTCCACACGCGGCTCACGGGCGAGACAACGCGCCCGCGGCTGGGCTCGAAGATGGTGTCCCACCCAAGCGTGGTTTCAATTGCATCGACGATGGGAGCGGTCTGGCCAGCTGAGGCGACTGACTGTCGATACCCGTCCTGTTGTCGCGCGATGACGGCTTCAATCTCGATCAGCGTGCGGCGCTTGCCGGTGCTCACACCGACAGGCGCAACGAGGTCAGCTGCGAAATAAGGCCCGCCAATGGGAAGGTCGATGTATGCGCTCTCCGCTTTGGATTGCTCGTTTTGGCAGGTGCAAAAAATGGACACTGAGCCCGACACGCCATGCGTCTCAATAAAGTCCGGATGCTTGAGCGCCGTGCCTGGCTGGTTCCACAGGAAGTTGACCGAAAAGACGATGGTTGGTGGCAGCGCGGAGGTGGGCGCCGAAGCCAGCGGCGTAACCAGCAGGACCAGGTCGCTGGCCTCCCGCGCACTCTGAAGGCGCCAGTTGTGTCCCTTCCACGCGATGCGCAGTTCGGTATATTTGCCGTCCCAGGCGTGCGGCCCGGGAAACACCTGCTCCGCGCCGGACACGAGTCTTCCAATCAATGCGTAGCCAAGGAATGCATCGCCGCCCTCGGTGGTGTTGTGCTTCAGGCCGACGTGGATGGCCAGCCCTTCCGGCAGCAACACCTGCGCGGCTACGCTGTTTACGTCCCAGGTGTTCCAGCCTTGCGCGAGGCGCTGCTGCACTTCTCGATAGTGTTGAGACGCCGGACCTGCGCTGCTCATTGTGCCGGCCAGCCTTGACTGTTGCTGCGAGGCGGCAACGGCGCCTGCCTGGGCATGAGCGTGAGCAGCACCGTTGCTGAACAGCAGACTCGCGCCCAGACACGCGGCGATTCGAGGAAGCGATTTTCTTCCACGTTGCATTGAGATCCTCGCGGGCGGCCCATCAGCCTTGGTTCGCATGATAGACGAAGACAGGCTCAGCGGTCCCCGGCAACCTCGAGAATTCCGTCTTCGCTCCAGGCTTTTGCCCCCGTCTGCGTGAGCTGATGCGTGGCATCGTCCCAGTGCAGTTTGGTGATCTGGCTGTCGCCCTTTTCGTAGGCGTAGGTCTTGCCATCGTCGCTGTAGAGAGTGAAGTCGCCGTCGGCGCCGGGATAGACCTTCACATGTGCGATGCTTTGTTTCTCATGCGTGCTCTCGACGACGCTGCCGAGCGGCACAATGGAGCCAGCTCTCACAAACACTGGAATGGTATCGATGGGAGCGCTCACCTCGATCGTCTGGCCGCCTTCGAAGCGCTTGTTTGTCCAGTAGTCGTACCACGCCGCGCCCGCAGGCAGGTACACGCTCTTTGTAGTCTGGCCTTGTGCAGTCACCGGTGCAACCAGAAACGCAGGACCGAACATATACTCATCGCCAATCTCCGCAACCCGCGGGTCGTTGGGAAAGTCCATGAACAAGGCACGCATGAAGGGAGCGCCAGTTTCGTGCGTGAAATTCCCGAGCGAGTAGATATACGGCATTAGTTCGTAGCGCAGGCGTAGGTACTTCTCCAGGATCGGCTCGGCCTGCTTGCCGTAAGACCACACTTCGTTGGAGAGACGGCTTCCGTGAGTGCGGAAGATGGGCAGGAAGGTGCCGTACTGAAACCAGCGCGTGTAAAGCTCGGGATAGTCGTCGTAGCCGCCAACATTATCGCGCGCATCGCTCGGGTCAAGCAGCGGAGGATGAGCGGGATGGTGCTCGGCCGGCAGATACTGCCAGCCTCCGGTGTCGTTCGACCAGTAGGTCAGCCCCGAGGCCGCAACGTCGAGGCCGGTGGGAATCTGACGCCGAAAGGTATCCCAGGTGGGATAGATGTCAGAGGACCAGAAGATAGCGCCGTTGCGCTGCGCCCCAAGATAAGCGTCGCGGGAGAGGATGAGCGCGCGCTGCTCCGGCTTATCCTTGCGAAAGCCATCATAGAGAGCGCCAGTGTGAAACAGCGGGTAGACGTTGAAGAACTGCGTTCCCGGACCGATGTGGAGATAGGCGCCATTGGGGGGCAGATCGGGCTCGGTCTCGTCGGCCCAGATGGAATCGAAGCCCTTGCTGAGAATGTTGTCGCGAATCGTATTCCAGTACCACTTTGCCGCCTCGGGGTTGGTGGTGTCGATGTCCGAGCCGGCGCGATCGTAGGGCTTGCCGTCGATGGGCGTGCCATCGGCCAGATGGATGAGCCAGCCCTTCTGGCGCAATTCAGCGTAGTAGCGGTCGTCGGGCACAAAGCGCGGCCAGACGCTGATCATGGTTTCGAAACCAAGGTCGTGGAGTTTCCTGTTCATGCCTGCGGGATCGGGCCAGAACCTGGGGTCCAGATCCATCTGACCCATCTTTGTGTAGTAGAACCAGTCCACCACCATCACGTCCGCGGGCAGATGACGATCGCGATAACCCTGCGCTACGTCCAGCACTTCCTTCTGGCTGCTGTAACGCTGCTTGCACTGGATGTAGCCATACGCGGCCTTGGGCAGCATGGGCGTGGGTCCGGTGAGCAGCCGGTAGCCGGCGTAGATTTCGTCGACGGTCGCTCCAGCGATTACGAAGAAGGAAACGCGATCGCCCACCTCGGAGGTCCACTTCGTCTGCTCGTTGAATCCGGGCTCGATGGTGGTCTTCGACGGGTTGTCCCACACCAAGCCGTAGCCTTTGTTGGTGACCAGGAACGGCACGCAGAAGCTGGGCGCGGCCGGAGCGTTGTAGTCGGCCCAGCAGCGAACCGGATGCCCGCGATGATCGAGAAATCCCTCGTGATTCTGGCCCAGGCCATAGTAGTGTTCGTCGTCGGGCGAGGCGAATGTCGCACCCACGACGTAGAACTTCGGATCGCTAGGACGGCGGTCGCGGGCTATATCGGCCGTGCCGTCCTTGTGATTGGGCTCCGCCTGCGACCAGCCAGTCATCTCGAGCAGGGTTTTGCCTTCAGGCGTGCGAAGCGTGATGTGCGCGCCGGGAGCGGAGCCGCTGAAATATTTGCCGATGTCCGCCTGTGTTTCAAGCGGAGGACGAGCGGGAGGCAAGTCCCTGTCCACGGTTGCAACAATGCGTGCGGACTGGAAGACATCGGCCTTCGCGGTCTGGCTTGCGCTCCAGCCCGAGTTTGCAGGCGATGCCACAAGCCCAACTCCCGGGCCTGCCAGCGCGGCTTTGGGCGACAGGCTCAAGGTCACTCGCAGAATGTTAGGCGCGTAGGATTCAAGAACAATGGTGCTGTCATCTCTGTTGAGCGTGAGCTTGGTGTCTTGAGCTTCGAGAACCACACTGGAGAAAAGAATAACGGCAATATAAAGAAGCTTGCTGCCTCGGCGGCCAAATGAAATCATTTTCAGAGTTCCTTCCAACACACGGTCAAACGACCGCTCAAAATTGCGGTATGGAAGAGAGGCCCAGCGAGAGGTCTCTGAGACCCAGATTCAGTTCAATAAAGAAGAAGAGAAGCGATGGAACGGCCTTTGCCGAAACGACAACGTGCCGCGACCCATCGCTTCTCCCGGAAGTACGGCCAGCTTAGAAACTGGCCCGCAGGTGCAGTTGGAGACTGCGTGCTGGCAACTGATTCGTGGAAGTTCCAAAGGAGCCGCTCGAAAGATCCGAGGACACCCCGGTGAGATTAGTGCGATTGAACAGGTTATAGACTTCGCCCTTGGCTTCGATCTTCAACTTCTCCCCGAAGAACCATGGGGTTGTGAAGAACTTGGTGGCGGTGAAGTCGAGGTTGTTATAGCCGAGTTGGTCGTAGGTATTGCGGCCCAGGCTTCCTTCGTTCCCAAGAGTGGGAGCGGGGAATTGAGACGCTGTAAACAGCCCGGCGCCTCCGTTCGACGGCGCCAGATAGTCCTTCTTGTGTTTGCCGGTCAGGTGGTTGCCGAAAGATGGCACGTTCGGGACATCCCAGTTGTACCCATCTGCATTGTAGTTGCCGCCGGTGTTTCCAATTACATTGCCGGCGCCATCGAAGACCGGGTCAAATGCCGCACTTGTAAAGACAGTGAAGGGCAAGCCCGTCTGCATGATCCACACGCCGCCGAACTGCCATCCTCCCAGCACATTCCTCTCCAACACGTTTGGATAATTGCTCGGAACCATCCAGGTGCCGTCGGTAGCCAACTGCTGATGAATGTCGAAGTCGGCCCGGCCGCGCTGCGCATTAATATTCTGCGACTGGATGATGTTGGTGGTTGTAGTGATCGACCCCGAATCCAGCGATTGCGCGTTGCTGTACGTATCCAGAGTCTTGCCGACAGTGTAGATGCCGCGCAGAGCCAGCCCATGGTCCATGCGCCGCGTCAGCGTAAACGACCCGTAGTTTCCGACTGAGTTGCCGTTGGATGTGCCGTATTGAATATCGGCAAAGTTCTGGTTGAGCCGTTCCAAACTGCCTTTGTTGACGATCAGGTCGCCCGGGAAGCGGTTGATGTCCTGATAAATGGGTAAATGATGCGCAGCCGAAGCCGAGTAATTCACCTCGACGATGTAGCTCTTGCTCAACTCCTGCTGAATGCTGAGGGTCCAGTCCAGAACCTGGGTGAGTTTGTAGTTGGGATCGATCCCGCCCAATGTAGCCCGTTGCAGAACGCCGTTGTTAATCAGCCCGCCACTCGAGTTCAGAGTGACGTTACTGGTGTCGACCACCGGGCAGACTTCATTGAAGCCCGAAGGAGCCTGGCAAAGCGCGAAGGTTGGCGTAGTCCCCGAATAGACACTGAGATTCTGCTTGAAGTAGTTAGGCAGGTTGCCCGATGCGTTGTCGGTGATGTGCAGGTACGGAGGCTGATCGGCAAACATGCCGAAGCCGCCGCGCACCGCCGTGCGGCCTTTTCCGAAGACATCCCATGAAAACCCGAGGCGCGGAGAGAATCCCCAGATGCTGTGATCCAGAACATGACTGCTCTTGGTGAACCCGGCCGCTCCGCCTGCAATCTGCGCGTTCTCGGTTGCCCCGGACCCAAAGGTGAAGTTGGTGAACTGGGGACTGAGAACGGAGAAGAAGTTGGCCATTGAGTCGTAGCGGACACCGGCATTCAAGGTAAACCGCGGCGCCAGCTTCCAGTCGTCCTGCAAAAATACGCCGGTGTAGAGTGCGCGGTAGCGCCGGTTGTAAGGCGCTTCCAGATGGTCGACCAGGCTGACCGGCGTAGCTGTTTCCGTGGCTGCCTCGCCCTGCACCAGGTCGAGCAGGCTGTTGAAGCCGAAGGTGGGGCGATCGAACGCGCCGTCCTGGGCATCGGCCTCGCGGATGTTGAACTGTTCAAAGCCGAACTTGAGGGTGTGGGTCTTCACCGTGGCTGTCATCACATCACGCCAGCCGATTGTGGATTGGGTAAAGTTGCCCGGTCCCCAGTTTCCAAATCCGCTCAGATTGGTGACATTGACATAGGGAATTTGAAGAGCAGGGGTTCCCGCATCGTCGCCATAAGGGCGAATGATATTTGCCCCGAGCTCATTGAGCAGATGCGAGGAGAAGGTGTGGGTCCAATCGACGTTGGCAAAATCGGAATGGTTGTGCTGCCCGTTGGTCATGGCGGTGCGGGTCGATCCAGCAAAAGCGGTGTCCAGGGTGCGGAGCGCGTCGGCGTAGATCCGATCGTTCTTGCCCAGGTAATAGTCGCCACGGACACTCCACTGATAGCCATTCTTCGGCACCGAATAGGTGATATTCGTCGTCCCCTCTGCATCCAGCGTGGCGGGAATGCCGGCCGGCGGCGCGAAGTAGCCTGGTGTCTTTGCCTCCAACTGGCTGACCGTCAGAGTATTGCTGGTGGCATAGTGTTGCGGAGGAGCCAGCGTCATGATCTGGGTGCCCAGGCTGTTGGGCAGGTTGGTGGTGGCCCAGTTGAAGAAGTCTGACGTCTCCACCGTGTCCTGATAGGCAGTGGTCACGCTGGACCGAAGCACGTCGATGGCGCCAAACACAAAGAGCTTGTTCTTGATGATTGGAGCGCCGATCGTGCCCTCGATCTCATTGCGCTGCGACGTTGGAAGCGAAGATTCAAAATGGGTGAGCGCGGAAAGCTGATTGTTGGTGAAGTAATAGCCGACCGTTCCATGCACGGAATTGCTGCCCGACTTGGTGAACACGTCAACGGTTGCGCCGCCGTTTCTTCCCTTCGAGGCGTCAAAGTCGTTGGTCCTCACTTCCATCGATTCCACGATCTCAGGGTTGGGCGAGATGGAGGTTGCGCCGCCGCGCGACGGAGTGTTGGTGTACGCGCCATCAATCTGGAACCCGTTCTGCTCCTGGCGCAGTCCGGCAGCGTTGATGTTGATGGAGTACTCATTCGTATAGTTGTCGTTGCCCCCGGTTTCCACTGCGGCGCCCGTCATTCCAGGCGTCAGCGCCGACAGGCCGTAGATGTTCTGGCCGGTAAGCGGCGTCTGCTCCAGGGTTGCTTCAGCAATTACCGATCCGGTTGTGGCAGAAACCAAGTCGAGCGAGATCTCCGAAGCAGAAACCGTGACTTCGGCGGATACCTGGCCAATCTCCAGAACCGGCGCGAGGGTGCGAGTCTCACCCACCTGCAGGGTCAAGCCCTTTTGATCCCAGACCTTGAAGCCGCTCATCTCGACTTTCACCGTATAGGTGGATGCGCCGATGCTGTCGAAGCGGAAGTAGCCGGCCTGGTTTGTCGTTGTGGTCTTGACGACCCCGATCCGGTTATCGGTCAAAGTCACAGTGGCTCCGGCGATGAGAGCTCCGGATTGGTCGTGGGCCGTACCCTCAACTCCGCTTAAGAATTGAGCAAATGCCGGCAGTCCCCCGACCATCAGCAGGAGGACGACGAGGAACGGGATTCTTGTCCCGGATTTCATATTGGTCATACTGTCTCCTTTGAAAATCGCATTTCCGGAAGCCGTGCATTTTACTTCGCAGGGTCTTCCTGGTTTGGCCAGTGCACCTGGCTCGTGTTCGTGTTGCTTTCCGATTTGCCGTCGGCAGTTGAACCGCCTTCTACTCGCTGCCAGGAAAAACCCTCTCCTAAGTCAGGCGCGTCAGGAACACACCCCAAACGGCATGCTCGCGCCGCTTTCGTGCGGGTCGTCATTACCCGGAGATCCCGATCAGTTAGGAGGCCCTGGGTCAAACGGGTCCAGCTAAATCGATTGACTCTTGAAATCCGGGCCAGTTTCGCATCGGACTTCCGACACGCGTCCCAATCCGAAGAAAACGTATGCTGGCGGAGGGAGGTTGGCAAGTATTGCACAGTGTCTTACTGTAACGGGTCGTTATATTCGCGTTTTATTTGCTTTTCAACTCGCACCTAGAGAATGCGTATTCTTTGTGTAACCTGTTCAATGCAATCATTCTGAGCCTCCAATATCCAGAGTGGCCGCGCTCCGGCCGCTCGGAGCGGATGCAGCGGCGAAATTAACCGGCCGGCGACCTTGGGGCGGGCTCCGGGGTCGTAGCGAGGCGCTGCCGAGGCGGAAAATGAGTCCAGAAAGTAGGGCGATCATTCCTTTTCCGCCGTTCCTTCGGCCGGCCGGGTAAATTCTTCTACCCCCCTCGTTCCTCTTTTTGAGGAAGCGCCAGGAGCGCGGGGAGGCGGCTTCTCAGCCTGCCGTTGAGCAGTAGACACCAGAGGTCTCTGCACTGGACGAAGCGGTCGAGGCGGGTTGCCGATCCATACCAGGACCGATTCTGCCGGGACCGATTCTGCCTGGATAGAATGGGCTCCGACCCGTTGCGGCCTGTCCCGAGCGCGACCGGCTGATTTGCCGGCAAGCGTCTCTTGACGAACTTCGGCACAATTGACCACAATCTGAGGGACGCGCCCGAGTAAAACGCTTTTGCCGTACTGCACCTGCTCGTGACGCCCGAGGGCAACCATCCTGCGCCCACGCTGTTCGACGGCGAGCGCGGGCTACAATTTGGAGTGTTCTTCGAGCACGGATTCGTCGTATGGTGGTGAGAGCTTTCTCGGGGGGCTGAACAACACAATGCAGACAGGACGGCGCGGATTCCTTCATCTTTCCCTTGCAGCTCTGGCCGGAGCCGTCTCGCCGACGACCGTGGCCCAACAGCAAGGGGGCATGGGTGGGCGGGTCGCAAACGCCCAGAAGAAACCCGCCGAATCTGGCCGTCCCTTCGACGCGTTCTTTACCGACGTTGCCGCCAATGCCGGGCTCACCGCGCCGACGATCTACGGCCCGGTGGAAAACGACGTCTACATCCTGGAAGCGAATGGATGCGGATGCGCATTTTTCGACTACGACAACGACGGTTGGATTGACATCTTCCTGCTCAGTGGCACCCGGCTGGCCGGCGCGCCTGCGGGAACCTCCAATCGGCTCTACAAGAACAACCGCAACGGGACATTCACCGACGTGACCAATCAGGCCGGGTTGGAAGCGGTTGGCTGGGCCAACGCAGTGTGCATCGGCGACTACAACAACGACGGCTATGAGGATCTGTTCTGCACCTATTTCGGGCAGAACAAGCTGTACCGCAACCTGGGCAACGGCACTTTCAAGGATGTAACCAAGGAGGCGGGCCTGGAGGATTCGCACACGCGGTGGGGCTCGGGATGCTCCTTCTTCGATTACAACCGGGACGGGCATCTGGACCTGTTCGTGGCCAATTACCTGGACTTCCAATTCGACAAGGTTCCCAAGCCGGGATCGGGCGTGAACTGCAACTGGAAAGGGATTCCGGTGGAATGCGGTCCGCGCGGCATGCCCTTCGGCGCACACTCGCTTTACAGAAACAACGGCGATGGAACCTTTACCGACGTGACCGCCGCGGCCGGGCTGGCCAAGCCTTGGCCGAGTTATGGCATGACGGTGGTGACCGCGGACCTGGATGAGGATGGCTGGCCGGACATCTACCTGGCCTGCGACTCGACGCCCAGCCTATTGTTCATGAATCAGCACAACGGGACTTTCAAGGAAGAAGGCGTGGCGCGCGGGGTGGCTCTGAATAACGACGGCGGTGAAGAGGCCGGCATGGGAATCGGCGTGGGCGACTACGATCTCGATGGCCACCTCGACCTCTTCAAAACCCACTTTGCCGAAGATACGGATGTGCTCTATCACAACGACGGTACGGGCAACTTCGACGACCTGACGCTGCAGGCGAGGCTGGGCGTTGAAACGCGATTTGCCAGCTGGGGAACCGGAATCTTCGATCTCGACAACGATGGCTGGCCCGACATCTTCTTTGTCACGGGCAGCGTCTATCCCGGTGTGGAGAAGACTCTGCCGCAGAATCCAAGCAAGTCACCGCGCATTCTGTTCAGAAACCTGGGCAATGGTACCTTTGAAGAGATTGCCAACGCCGGACTGGGAATGACCACTCCCCACTCCGGGCGCGGTTGCGCCTTTGGGGACTTCGACAATGACGGCGACGTGGACATTCTTATCCTGAACATGAACGAGCCTCCATCGCTGCTGCGCAACGACCTGAAGGGGACGCACCACTGGCTGAAGGTGAAGCTGGTGGGAACCAAGTCCAATCGCAGCGCGATTGGCGCACGCGTGCTGTCGAAATACTCCGGCCACACGCAGGCTCAGGAGGTATTGAGCCAGTCGAGCTATTATTCCTGTAACGATTCCCGGCTTCATTTTGGCCTGGGCGAAGCAATCACGGCGGATCTTGAGATTCACTGGCCGAGCGGCGCAACTGAGAAATACGCAAACGTGAAATGCGATCAACTCGTTACCATTCGCGAAGCGCACGGCGTGATTCCGAATGCGGGCTGGGCGCGCTGATGGATGCGCGCGCATTGCCATTGAACGCCCGTGCTGCTGCCGGGTTTTCCGCATGAGAATCGGACGTTCCATCTTTCGCACCGGATGGACTGGACTCCTGGTCTTGAGCACGGCGATTGCCGCTCAGGCGCAGCAATCGAAAACGACCGTCGCGTCGATCGAGTCGCTGATCCGTTCGCAGCAGTACGATCAAGCGCTGCAACTCACCAGGTCCGCGCTGCATGAAGCGCCGCGGAGCTATCAGCTTTGGACGTTGCAAGGCATTGCACTTTCCATCAAGGGAAGCAACACGGACGCGCTGGCTGCATTTGAAAAGGCGCTGCGCTTTTCTCCCGACTACCCGCCGGCCCTGAAAGGCGCTGTGCAACTGCTCTATCAGTCTCAGGACAAGCGCGCGATTCCGCTGCTCCAGAAAATATTGAAGGCCGAGCCAAAGGATCAGACCGCGCACGAGATGCTGGCAACTCTGGATGCAATCCAGGGAGATTGCACTGCTGCGATTGATCACTTTCTCCTGAGCGCGGATGTGATTGCCCCGCATCCTCACTCGCTTGAAGCGTATGGCTATTGTCTTGTGCAAACCGGGCAGCAGGAGAAGGCGATCCCCGTCTTTCAGCAGCTTGTTGCCTTGCTTCCGCAGCGCACATACCTCAAATACGATCTCGCGGTGTTGCTCCTTCAGAGCAAACAAAATGACGCTGCGCTCAAGCTGATCGAGCCTCTGCTTGCATCGAGCCAGCCGGACCCGGATATGCTGAGCCTGGGGTCAGAGGCGTATGAGGCTGCGGGCGACACGCCCAAGTCGGTCTCGCTGCTGCGCCAGGCGATAGTTCTTCGCCCAACGGAAGCCAGCTACTATATCGCTTTCGCCGCCATCTGCCTGGATCACGAGTCGTACCAGGTGGGCATCGATATGATCGATGCCGGCCTGCATCATGTCGCCGACGATCCCGGCCTTTATATCTCGCGCGGCTTGCTCTACGCGCAGCTTGCGAGTTACGACAACGCAGAGGCTGACTTCAAGACGGCCGAGCGGCTTGACTCGCGGCAAAGCCTGAGTTCGTATGCCGCGGACCTTGCGCAGCTGCAGCGAAACCTGGCGGAAAAAACATCGTCTGACAAGGAATTGCCAGAGTTGCGCGCGCAGATCAAAGCTCATCCAGACAATCCGCTGCTCTACTGCCTGCTGGCCAAGCTGCTCACCAGCGAAGGAGCCGACACAGACGCCGCGGTAACGGATGAAGCCATTCAAGCCGCTCTAGAGGCTGTGAAGCTGAAGCCGGATTTTGTTGAGGCGCGGGATATTCTTGCCAGCATCTACACGCGCACAGGCCAGTACGACCTGGCGATTGAGCAGTGCCGTCTGGCGCTCAAAGACTCGCCTTCCGACCGCATTGCCGTCTATCACCTGATTGTCGCCTTGCGCCACTCCAGCGAAGAGGGAAAGCGCGATGAGATTGAGACGCTGGTCAAGCGTCTCTCCGATTTGCAGCAGGGCACACGCCAGCAGGATCTGGACCGCAAGCGGTTCAAGCTGGTGGAACAGGAGCCGGAACCTTGACGCGGAGAAGCAGCCCGCGCCGCAAGGCCCTGGAAGTGTGCCGGCGTTCAGAGGGCTGAAGCCCCTGCTCCCTCCGAAATTCTCGATCCGCAACTGGGAGCTATCCCGGATACGCTCCGGCGATGTACCCATGCAGGTCCTGAATGGTCTTCTCCTGGCCGGAGATGACCCACTTCACCAGGTCGCCAATCGAGATGATGCCCACCACGGCCTCGCCGTCGAGTACCGGCAGATGGCGAATGCGGTGCTGGGTCATCATGGATAGGCACTCATCCACGGTGTGTTTCGTGGTGACGGAAACAACCGGGTTGGTCATGATCTGCTGCACCTGGGTCTCTTTGGAGAGATGGCCTGCCAGGACTCCCTTGCGCGCGTAGTCGCGCTCGGAGAGAATGCCGGACAGGCGATTGCCGGAGAGCACCAGCAAGGCGCCGATGTCGTACTTGGCCATCAGCTCAAGCGCCTCGTAGACCAACTGCTCGGGTGCAATCGACAGCACATTCTTTTGGCCTTTGCCTTTCAGTACCAATCCAATTGTGTCTGTAATTTTCATCTGTTCCTCCTGGCAGTTGGAGCAACGCGACGGCAAGGGTATCGCATTCCTGCCGACCCATGTCTTCGCGGAACAGCAGTATACCCCGATCCGTACTGGACGGGATAGCATTTTCAGGACGAATTCAGGGTAGCTGCGGACCGATCCGGCACTGGCGATTGTCCGGCCGCCGGGCTTGGAATGGCGGACGATCCCTGGGGTGCTCCCCGCGCGCAGGATCATGCGATCGGAGATCTAGCGCTGAATGACCGTGTCTGCCGGCTGGGGCTTTTGCGTGATCTGCGCGGGCGTGGGCAATTGCGATTTGTCCCAGCCGCCGCCCAAAGCCTGAATCAGCTCGACCGACGCCGTCATCTGCTGGATCTGCAAGCTGGCCAGAGTCTGCTGATTGGAGTAGAGCGTGATCTGCGCGGAGGCCAGATCGATATACGGATCGATGCCCGTGTCGTAGCGCGCCTGCTCCAGGCTCAGGTAGGTGTGAGCGTGGTCGACTGCCTCCTGCTGGCGCACCAGTTGGTCGGACAGGATGCGCACCGCGGCAAGCGAATCTTCCACTTGCTGGAACGCGGTCAACACCGACTGGCGATAGGCGGCCAAGTCGGCGTTGTAGGTGGCGATGTACTGGTTGACGGTGGCCCGGCGCAGCCCGCCGTCATACACCGTCTCAGAGAGCGACGGACCAACGGACCAGAAGCGGCTGGATGCGGCAAGCAGCTTTCCGATCGCGGAACTCTCCATGCCGCCGCTGCCGGAGAGCGTGAGCGTCGGGAAATAAGCCGCGAATGCCACGTCGATCTGGGCGTTGGCCGAGGCCATGGCTCGCTCCGCGGCGGCCACGTCCGGACGGCGCTGCAACAACTGCGAGGGCAGACCGATGGGGATGGGCGGCGGCGCGCTGGTCTTCGCCAAAACGGGGACAGAGAACCCCGAGGCCGCCTTGCCGATGAGGGTGGCGATCGCGTGCTCATACTGCGCGCGCGCAACCTGGTTGTTGATTGCGGCCGATTGCGCGCTGGCCAGCGTGGTCTGCGCCTCAACCAGGGAAATACGATCGTCGACGCCGGTGTCATAGCGCGCCTGCTCGGCATCGAGAGATTTCTTGTCGGCCGCCACGGCATCGTCGAGGATTTTCTCGATCGCGTCCTGGCCGCGAATCTCGAAGAAGTACTCGGCCAGACTGGCCTGCTCCGAAAGCCGTTCATTGGCCAGATCGGCCGCGCTCACCTGCGCTGTGAATTGGCTGGAGCGGATCTCGTTGCGCACCTTGCCCCACAGATCGGGCTCCCACGAGACCTCGCCGGGAAGGGAGAAGGTTTGCGATTGTTTTCCGCTTTGGCTGCTTGCGATGGCGCCGGAACCCAGGTTCGACGACGTCTGTGACCGTGTGTAGGAAGGGCCCACGCTGACTGTGGGAAATAATTGCGCGCGCGTCTCGCGCACCAGCGCGCGGGCTTCCATGAAGTTCTCAAAAGCCTCGCGGATATTCTGGTTGTCGACGCTGAGTTGGTCCTCGAGTGCATTCAGATCTGGCTCGTTGTAGATCTCCCACCATTTGCCGCGCAGAGTTGCATCCTGCGGCTCGGCCACCGTCCATTCGCCCTTAGCCTGATCGCCGGTTTCCTTGAACTGCTCGGGAGACTCCTTGTAAGCCGTGGGCGCAGTCATCGCGGGCGGCACATACTTGGGCCCCACATTGCAGCCGGCCAGCATCGTGCAGAGTACCGCGGCCTGAACTAGGTAGAACGCCGCTGAGAGCTTGCGGGTTTGCGACCTCGACTTTTTCATATCCAACTCCATACGCATTCCTAGGAGGCCTCCGCGGTGCCGTGCCGGAGCGCCGCCTGGTTGTTGCCGCGGAACCACAGGCGCGCCCAATCAAACAGAATGTAAACCACCGGCGTGGTGTAAAGGGTAAGAATCTGGCTGACAATGAGCCCGCCTACGATGGTGATGCCCAGCGGACGGCGCAGCTCCGAGCCGGTTCCGGTTCCGAAGGCCAGCGGCAGAGCGCCAAACAGCGCGGCCATGGTGGTCATCAGGATGGGGCGGAAGCGCAGCTGGCAGGCCTGAAAGATGGCTTCGGTGGTGGTCTTGCCCTGCTCGCGCTCCGCAACCAACGCAAAGTCGATCATCATGATCGCATTCTTTTTGACAATGCCGATCAACAGTATGATGCCGATGATCGAAATCACGTTGAGATCGATCTTGAAGGCCATCAGCGCCAGCATGGCGCCCACGCTGGCCGACGGCAAGGTGGAGATGATGGTGAAAGGATGCACCAGGCTCTCATAGAGAATGCCCAGCACAATGTAGACCGCCCCGATAGCCGTAATCACCAGAATCGGTTCGCTGGCCAACGATGTCTGGTAAGCCGCCGCGGTGCCGGCAAAAGAGCCCCGCACCGTTTCAGGCATGTTCAGCCGCTGCTGCATCTGGCCCACCTCGCGCACCGCGTCGCTCATCGACATGCCGGTGGCCAGGTTGAACGATACCGTGATGGAGGGAAACGAACTGGTGTGATTGATACCCAGCGGCGTTGTGCTGGTCTGCGCACTGCTCACCGCGGACAGAGGAATCACGCCGCCGCCCGTGGTGTTGAGGTAGATGTTCTTCAATCCCTCAGGGCTCTGCCAGTATTGCGGCGCTACTTCCAACACGACGTAATACTGGTTGAGCTGGGTATAGATGAGGGAGACTTGCGACTGTCCGAAGGCGCCGGAGAGGGAGCTGTCAAGAGACGCAGGTGTAATGCCGAGCCGCGCAGCGGTGGGGCGATCGTAGGTGAGCAACTCCTGCAGGCCGTTGTTTTGCGCATCGGTATTTACATCCTGAAAGCCGGGCAGCTTCTTCATCTCCGCCAGCAGAATCGGGCCCCATTTCGCAAGGTCAGTCACATTGTCCGACTGAATGGTGTACTGGTAGAGCGCGCTGCCTCCCCGGCCGCCGATGCGCAGATCCTGCGCAGCTTGCAGGAAGGCTGAGGCAACTGGAAGCCGGTTGAGCTTGGGCCGCAGGCGATTGATGATATCGGGCGCTGCTGTGCGGCGCACAGCGCACGTTGGCGACTCCTTGCATTTCGTTCCCAGCGGCGTTCCAAGCGGCTTGAGCGCGATAAAGATGAAACCGCCGTTGGAAGAGCCGGTATAGGCGTTCACATGGGCCACTGCAGGGTCAGCCTTGATGACGCTCACCAGCTGGCGCACCGAATTGTCCATCACTCGGAACGACGCGTCTTGCGGTCCCTGCACGCCGCCCATAATGACTCCTGTATCCTGCTGCGGAAAGAACCCCTTAGGGATGATCCACATCAGGTAGAAGTTCAACCCGATGGTGAGCAGCAGGATGATGAATACCGGCCAAGGATGATCGAGTACCGTCTTGAGCGAGCGGCTGTAGCCGGCCAGCATCGATGAGAAGCCCCGCTCGCTGATGTTATACAGGCGCCCATGCTTGATCTTGCTCTCGTCCTTCAGAATGTAGGCACACATCATGGGCGTGGTGGTCAGCGAGACCAGCATCGACATCACGATGGCCGTCGAAAGCACAATGGCAAACTCGCGGAACAGGCGGCCGACAATGCCTGCCATGAAAAGAATGGGAATGAAGACCGCAATCAGCGACATGCTGATGGAGAGAATCGTGAACCCGATCTGCCGCGAGCCCTCGAAGGCCGCTTTCATCGGATCCATGCCGTCTTCGCGCAGGCGCGCAATGTTCTCCATTACCACAATCGCATCGTCTACCACGAACCCGGTGGAGATGGTGAGCGCCATGAGCGAGAGATTGTCGAGGCTGAAACCCAGCAGGTACATCACGGCAAAGGTGGCAATCAACGAAGCGGGAACGGCAACGATGGGAATAAGCGTGGCGCGCCAGTTGCGCAGGAACATGAAGACCACCAGTACCACCAGGATGACGGAACCAATGAGCGAACGCTCCACGTCGCTGACCGATGCGCGAATGGTGGTGGTGCGGTCCAGAACCAAGGTGACCTTGATGCCTTGCGGGATAGAAGCCTCGACCGACGGAAGCTCGGCCTTGATCCGATCGTTTGTTTCGATGATGTTGGCGCCCGGCTGGCGAAAAATCTGTATCGTGATCGAAGGTACGCCATCCAGATAACCTGCGTTGCGGATATTCTGCGCGCCGCTCGACACGTCCGCCACATCGGACAAATGCACCGCAGCCCCGTTGTGGTAGCCGATCACCAGCTGCTTGTACTCGTCCGCCTGGTGCATCTGGTCGTTGGTAATGATGTCCAGCGTGCGGTTCCCATCCGCGATCTGTCCCGTCGCCTCGTGCGCGTTCTGCTGGCTCAGCATCGCCTGCACTTTCGACATGGTGAGCCCGTAGCTGTTCAGTTGCGTGGGGTTCACCTCCACGCGCACCGAAGGACCGGCGCCTCCGCCAACTCCCACCTGGCCGACGCCCTGCAGCTGGGAGAGCTTCTGCGCAATCACGCTGGAAGCTTCGTCGTAGAGCGTCGGTTTGTCGTACTTGTCCGACGTGAGCCCCAAAATCATGATGGGCGCGTCCGCCGGGTTCACCTTGCGATACGTGGGGTTGCCCGGCAGGTTTGCCGGCAGGTAGGTGCGGGCGGAGTTGATGGCCGCCTCCACGTCGCGCGCCGCGCCGTCGATATTGCGGCTCAGGTCGAACTGCAAGGTGATGTTGGTGCTGCCCAGCGAGCTGGACGAAGTCATCTCCGTCACGCCGGCGATGTGGCTGAACTGGCGTTCCAGAGGGGCGGCAATCGACGATGCCATGATCTCCGGGCTTCCACCGGGCAATCCGGAAGAGACGGAGATGGTGGGAAAGTCGACCTGCGGCAGAGGAGAAACCGGCAGCACGTTGAAGGCGATGGCCCCAACAAGCGTGATCCCGGCCGTCAGCAGGGTGGTGGCCACCGGACGCCGGATGAAGGGAGCGGAGACGTTCATGCGCTCTCCGCCGGTTGGGTCTCGCCGCCGTTCTTGATCGCTGCTTGCACGCGTTTGACGCCGTGGCCGAAACGATCGAAGAAGATGTAGATGACCGGCGTGGTGTAGAGAGTGAGTATCTGGCTGAGCAGCAAACCGCCCACCATGGCAATGCCCAACGGACGGCGCAGTTCCGAGCCCATGCCCGTGCCCATGGCCAGCGGAATGCCCGCCAGCAACGCCGCCATGGTGGTCATCATGATGGGACGAAAGCGCAGCAGACAGGCTTCGTAGATGGCATCGGTCGAGTTCATTCCGCGCTCACGCTCGCCCTCCAGCGCGAAGTCCACCATCATGATGCCGTTCTTCTTCACAATGCCGATGAGCAGGATGATGCCGATGATGGCGACGACATTCAGGTCCTGCTTGAACAGGATGAGGGCCAGCAGCGCGCCCACACCGGCCGAGGGCAGCGTGGAGAGAATGGTGATGGGATGGATGAAGCTTTCATAGAGCACGCCGAGCACGATATAGACCGCGGCCAGCGCGGCCAGAATCAACAACCCTTCATTGGAGAGCGAGCCCTCGAATGCGGCCGCTGTGCCCTGGAATCCAAACTGCACGCTGGCCGGCATGCTCAGATTTTTCTGTGCCTTTTCAATGGCAGTAATTGCGCCGCCAAGTGCGGCGTCAGGAGCCAGGTTGAAGGAAATGGTCACGGCCGGGAACTGGCCCTGGTGATTGATGGAGAGCGACTCAATCTCTCTTTCCAGATGGGTGAACGCACTGAGCGGGACAGAAGCGGATGGCGTTGAACTGGTGGCTGTGCTCGCGGAGGAAGCAGAAGTGCTGGTGGCGCCCACGCCGGAGGTAAGCGCATTCGCCGGCGGGGTGAGCACACCAGAGGAAGGCGTATAGGCCACCGATGCGGTGGTCGCATTCGAGCCAGCCGAAGAGGAGCCCGATGACGCATAGGACGACGATGCGCCCGGACCCGATCCTCCTGTCGATGCGCTCGACTGGATGTAGAGGTCCTGCAAACGCGCCGGGCTTGACTGAATGTTTGGATCCGCTTCCAGGATCACGTGATATTGGTTCAACTGCGTATACATGGTGCTGATCTGGCGCTGCCCGAACGCATCGTATAGGGTGTTGTCAATGGTGTCCGGCGCTATGCCCAGCCGCGATGCGGTCACACGATCGATCACCAGAGAAACCGCAAGGCCGCCGGTCTGCTGATCGGTGGCCACATCGGCCAACTGGGGCAGCTTCTTCATCTCATCCACCAGCTTGCCGGTCCACAGGTTCAGTTCGTTCACGTCCGGATCTTCCAGGGTGTACTGGTACTGGGTGCGGCTCACGCGGTCGTCCACCGTGATGTTCTGCACCGGGCTCATGTAGAGTTCAATGCCGTCGACGGCTTTGAGCTTCTTCTGCAGCCTGCGAATCACGTCGGCGGCGCTGATCTTGCGCTCGCCGATCGGCTTCAGGTTGATCGACATTCGCCCGCTGTTGAGCGTGGTATTGGTGCCGTCGGCGCCGATGAACGAAGACAAGCTCTCGACCGCCGGATCGTCAAGCACCACGCGCGCCAGCGCCTGCTGCTTATCCGCCATGGCGGCAAACGACGTGGTCGGCGGAGCTTGCGAGATGCCCTGAATCACGCCCGTATCCTGCGTGGGGAAGAAGCCTTTGGGAATAAGGATGTAGAGCGCGATGGTGAGCAACAGCGTGGCCACGGCCACCAGCAGGGTGATGCCTTGAAAGCGCAGCACAAACTTGAGTGTGCGTCCATAAAACGCGATGATGTTCTCGAACACGCGCTCCGATGCCTTGAAAAAACGACCCTGCTCCGATGGCGGCGTGTGGCGCAGAATCCGCGAGCACATCATGGGCGTGAGCGTGAGCGAGACCACGGCGGAGAGAATGATGGTGACGGCCAGCGTGACGGCAAACTCGCGGAACAGGCGCCCGATGACTCCGCCCATGAACAGCAGCGGAATGAGCACGGCGATCAGCGAGACGGTGAGAGAGATGATGGTGAAGCCGATCTGCTCTGCGCCCTTGAGCGCGGCCTGCATCGGCGTGTCTCCCGCCTCCAGGTAGCGCGAGATGTTCTCGATCATCACGATCGCATCATCGACCACGAAGCCAGTGGAGATAATTAGAGCCATCAACGACAGGTTGTCGATACTGTATCCGAGTGCGTACATCGCTCCGCATGTGCCGACAAGGGAAAGAGGCACAGCCAGAAAGGGAATGACAGTCGCATACACATTGCGCAGGAACACGAAGATGATTATCACTACCAGCACAATGGTCAGCCCCAGCTCAAACATCGCGTCGTCGACAGAGGCGTTGATCGCCGTGGTGAGATCGGTCAGCGGCGTGACTTTGATGGAGGCGGGCAGATTCACTTCGAGCTGGGGAAGAATTGCCTTGATGCCTTTGACCACGCTGATGGTGTTGGCGCCCGGCTGGCGCTGAATGTTCAGGATCACGGCCGGCGTCTCGTTCATCCACGCGGCCTGGTTCCTGTTCTCGATGCCGTCGGTCACCTTGGCCACATCGGTAAGCAGGACGGGCGCGCCGTTCGCGTAGGCGACGACCACCTTGCGATAGTCGTCGCTGGTGACGAGCTGGTCGTTGGCGTTGATCTGGTAGTCCTGGTGCGGCCCGTCGAAGTTGCCCTTGGCCTGGTTCACACTCGAGTTGACGAGCGCAGTGCGCAGGCTTTCGAGGTTGAGCCCGTACGCGGCAAGCGCGGTGGGATTGGCCTGGATGCGCACCGCCGGCTTTTGTCCGCCGCTGATGCTGACCAGGCCCACGCCAGCCAGCTGCGAAAGCTTGGGCGCAAGTCGGGTGTCCACCATATCCTCAACCTGAGAGAGCGGCATGGAGTCGGAGGTGATGGCCAGGGTAAGCACAGGCGCATCCGCGGGATTGGTCTTGCTGTAGACCGGAGGCGCGGGAAGGTCAGAGGGCAGATAACTCTGGCCGGCGTTGATGGCCGACTGCACCTCTTCTTCGGCGATGTCGATATTGAGGCTCAACGCGAACTGCAGCACAATAACGGAAGACCCGCCGGAGCTGGTCGACGTCATCTGGCTCAAGCCCTGCAACTGGCCGAACTGCCGCTCCAGCGGAGCGGTCACGGTGGTGGCCATCACGTCAGGATTGGCGCCGGGATAAAACGTGACCACCTGAATGGTGGGGTAGTCCACTTCCGGCAGGGCAGAGACCGGCAACTGGATATACGCCACGATACCCACCAGCAGGATTGCGGCCATCAGCAGCGAGGTTGCAACGGGACGCTGAATGAAAGGCCCGGATGGACTCACGGAGTGTTGCCCTCCACTGGATTGGCGGCCGCGGCCTGCTTGGCCACCATGATCTTGCTCTTGTCCTGCAGCTTGTCGAAGCTGCTGGTGGCCACCTGATCGCCGGGATTGATGCCTGTCACCGCAATCATCCCAGCGTCGGAGACACTGGTCTTCACATTGCGCAGCGATGCCACCTTGTTCGCGGTATCGATCACAAACACGAAGGAAACCTGGCCGTTGTGCTGCACGGCGCCGGTCGGAATCAGCGTAACCCCGTTGAGCGTATTCACCAGCAGGCGCACGTTTACAAACTGATTTGGGAACAGCGCACTATTCCGGTTATCGAATGTAGCCCGCAGCTTTACGGTGCCTGTTGTGGTGTCGATCTGATTATTGATGGTGAGCAGCTTGCCGGTGGCCAGCTTGTTGGCGGAGGAGCGATCCCAGGCCTCGACAGGCAAGGAGCGCATCTGCCGCATCCGCGCCTGCACCTGTCCCAGGCTGTCTTCGGCCAGCGTGAAGATGGTTGTTGTCGGCTGCATCTGCGTGATGACCACCAGCGGACTGGTTCCACCCGCCTGCACCACGTTGCCCGGATCGACCAGGCGAAGACCGGCCTGGCCAGAGATGGGCGCAGCGATCTTGCAATAACTCAGCTGCACCTGGTCGTAATCCACGGTGCCCTGATCGTTCTTCACCGTGCCCTGATCCTGGAGCACAATCTTTTCCTGATCGTCGAGCAGCTGTTTGTTGATGCCGTTGCGCGCCCACGCTACGCGATAGCGGTCGACGTCCATTTGCGCCTGCGCCAGAATATTGGTGTCGCGCTCCAGCACGCCCTCGGCCTGCATCAGCGTTGCCTGGTAGGGCCGCGGATCGATCTCGATCAGCGGATCCCCCTTGCGGACAAACTTCCCTTCGGTGTACTCCACCGCGGTGAGCACGCCGCTTGCCTGCGGAGTAATGGCCGCGGTGTAGACCGGCGTGACCGTGCCAATCGCGTCCAGGTAAACGCCGATGTCGCCCTTGGTAGCTGCTGCCACGGTCACCGGAACGGGCCCCGTCATGCCCCTGCGCCCGCCGCCCGCGGCACTGCCGGCAGTGGCTGGCTTGGCGGCCTGACTTGCCTCGTGGACATGGTAAAAATAGTAGCCAACAACAAGCAGAATCAGCAGCAGGGTGATCCAAAGAATCCAGCGCTTGCCGGCATTGGGAGGGGGCGCGTTCAACTGGCGCTCAGCGCCTATGTGCTGACTCTCTGTCTTGTCATCCATTCCAGACACTTATGACTCCGCGTCGAATACACTCTGTGATGCAGCTGAATCGAGAATCGCTGTATGCCCTTGCTGTTGTCAATCGCCCAGGGCAGCATGAATGCGAGGCTTTCCTTCTCAACTTAGACGCCAGTTTTGCCGCGCGGTTACTTGGCCAAATTGCTAGAAATTCAAGCTCTTGCTCTTCGACCCGCTTGTGTTCGCATTTCTCTTCGGAAGTTGTCAGCGCACGAGCGTTCCATTGAAAACAAACTTAGGGCGCCGCGCAGCGAAGCTCAATCCTCGTCGAGCGCGGCAGCGGAGAGATCGTCGCTTCCCAGGGGGTCCAAGTCTTCGGCGGCCACTTCTACTGAGATGCTGCGCTGGATGGACTCGAGCGTCAGCACCACACGCAGGCTGTTCTTCTTCCGCACCACGATGCCCTCCATTCCGGCAAGTGCCCCGGAGCGGATGCGAGCCCGCTGCCCGACGGCCAGCAATGCGTGCGGCTCGGCGTGGCGCAAGTGCAGTCCGCTGCGCAAAACATCGATTGCCTCATCGGGCAGGGGAACCGGCTCCCGGCCGTTGCCACCCACCACCGCCAGGACGCCGGGAACATCGAGCACGCGTACTCGCTCGCTGCGCCGTATGCGTACAAATAGATAGCCGGGAAACAGTGGCAACTCCAGAGTGACTCTCGAACCATCGCTCCATTTGCGCTTCGACCGGAAGAGAGGCAGGTAGAACTCGATCTCCCGCTGAGTTAAATGCTGAGCCACTTTCTTCTCATGGCGCGATGCAGTGTAGACAGCAAACCATCTTGGCTGGAAATCCTGATCCGGCGCACGGGCCGGAGCGAGTCCCTCTTCCGATCGAAATCTCCCTTGCCCGATCGGGCCCATGGTCGCCTTATCCTTGCCTGGGTGGAGCGAAGCTGTCATTGCATTGTCCAAGAACGTAAGACGCCTCCTGCAAGAACTCCCGCAGTGCAAATGAAAGCACTCGCCTTCATTGGTCCCAGAAATCTTCGGACCCACTGTCCCGCCTGTCCGGTAGCCTGACTATATCAAAAAATGGGTCTTCTGCAGCTCAATATTTCCAGTAAGAATATTTATTTCATTACCTTAGAGTGATAAATTGCTCAAAAAAACGGAACGCGGAGACAACCAATTTCCCGCAGGAAACATCGCCCCGAAGCACCGATGAGAAGTGCAAGTTACCACACTCATGGCATGACTACCGATTGGATTCGACCGCCTACCGGGACGCTCATTTCGCCCATTCGGCGGCACCAGTGTGCACTCAATCCGGATTGCCCTTACAATCGAAGGGAAGGAGAATCTCGCCATGCGCCGAGTCTATATGGACGCTAATGCCACCACCCCCCTGCTGCCAGAGGTTGTGGAGGCCATGCGCCCCTATTGGACCGAGCATTTCGGCAACGCCTCCTCGATCCACCAGCATGGCCAGCAGGCCCGTACCGCCGTCGACCGCGGGCGCGAGACCATGGCCCGCTTCTTCAACTGCCACGACGCCGAGGTGGTGTTCAACTCCGGCGGAACCGAGGGCGACAACACCGCTATCTTCGGCCTGCTGCACCCCGGCGACCACTTCATCACCACGTCCATTGAACACTCGGCCATTCTGGAAGCGGCCAAGCGCATGGCACGATTCGGCGTCGAAACAACATTTGTTGCGCCGCAGTCGAGCGGCCTCATCGACCCCAACGACATTCTCCGCGCCATCCGCCCGGAGACTCGCCTCATCAGCGTGATGCTGGCCAACAACGAGACCGGCGTGCTCCAGCCAGTCGAAGAGATCGGCAAAATCGCCGCCGCCACCGGCGCATTCTTCCACATCGACGCCGTGCAGGGCGCAGGCAAAATCGAGTTTGACGTGCGCCGCTTCGGCTGTCATCTCTGCTCCATCAGCGCCCACAAGATGCACGGGCCCAAAGGCATCGGCGCCATGTTTGTGCGCAAGGGCACGCCCGTCGATCCCCTGCTGGTCGGCGGCAGCCATGAGCGCCGTCAGCGCGCCGGCACGGAGAACGTGCCCAGCATCGTAGGCCTGGCCAAGGCCGCCGAACTGGCCATGCATTCCCTCGACGACGGCACCATCTATCGCCTCGCCCAGATGCGCGACCGGCTCGAGGCCGGCATTCTGGAGCTTGCAGGCACCGGCGTGAACGGCGTCGCGTACCCTTTTGACTGTCATCCTGAGCGAGCGAAGCGAGTCGAAGGACCTGCTTCTTCTTTATCGGACGATAAGCCCGTCCCACGCGCTGCCAACACCACCAATATCTGGTTCGACAACCTGGAAGGTGAGGCGCTGGTGATTGCGCTCGACATGAAGGGCGTCTCCGTCTCCGGCGGCTCAGCCTGCCACTCCGGAGCCACCGAGCCCAGCCACGTGCTGATGGCCATGGGCCTCGACAAGAATCGTGCCCGCGCCAGCCTCCGCTTCAGCCTGCTCAAGACCGTCACCGATGACGACATCGATCATGTGCTGCAAGTCGTCCCCACCGCCGTCGAACATCTGCGGGCTCTTTCTCCCGTAGCAGCCGGCACCCTGGGCTAATTTGAACTCTTTCGGAATGCCGAACGCGAAACGAAAGTGGGTGCCCCAGGTCTCGATTTTGAGACCGGGGAATCACCAAACCCCGCTGACCTGCTAACTATGACCGAGCCAACCACCATCGCCGTGGCCATGTCCGGAGGGGTCGACTCCTCGGCGGTTGCGGCCATGCTTGCCCGCGAGGGCGCCCAGGTGGTCGGTCTCACCCTCCAACTCTGGGACCAGACCCGCATGGCCGGCAAGCACGGCATCCCTGAGGCTCCCAAGGCCGGCCGCTGCTGCTCGCTCGATGACGTCTACGACGCCCGCCGCGTAGCTGAGCACCTGGGCATCCCCTACTACGTCGTCAACCAGCAGGAGCGTTTTGAGCGCGACGTGGTTCGCCCCTTTGTGGACGAATACCTGCACGGTCGCACGCCGATTCCCTGCTCGCTGTGCAACAACCACCTCAAGTTCGATGCCCTGCTCCAGACCGCGCGTTCCATCGGTGCCGGGCGCATCGCCACCGGGCACTACGCAATCAACGAGTTCGACCCCACGCGCGACAATGGGCGCGGACGCTGGATTTTGAAGCGCCCCGCCGACCGCGCCAAGGACCAGACCTACTTCCTCTTCGGCCTCACCCAGGAGCAGCTTGCACGCACGCTCTTCCCGCTGGGCCGGCTGACCAAGCCGGAAGTGCGCACGGTGGCCCGCGAGCGTGGCCTGGCGCTGGCTGAGAAGCCCGACTCGCAGGAGATCTGCTTCATCCCCGGCGGTGACTACAAGCAGTTCCTCACAGCTTATTTGGAAGAACAAGGCCAGCAGGTTCCGGAGACCGCCGGCGAGTTGGTCGCCTCAAACGGCGAGGTGATCGGCCGGCATGAGGGCATCTCCAGCTTCACCGTGGGTCAGCGCAAGGGCCTGGGCGTCAGCTCGCCCACCCCCCTCTACGTGCTCTCGATCCACCCTGACAGCCACCGCGTGACCGTGGGCGGCGACGCCGAACTGGCCACATGCACCCTACACGCGCGGCGGCTCAATTGGATCAGCATTCCCGCGCTCACCGGCCCCATGCGCGTCCAGATCAAGATCCGCCATCGCCACGAGCCGGCCTGGGCCACGCTCGAACCGGTGAACCCGGCCGCAGCGACCGCCTCCGGCGAAGAAGAGGTCCAAGCCACGTTCGACGAGCCGCAGCGCGCCGTCACGCCGGGGCAGTCCGCTGTGTTCTATGACGGCGACGAGGTCGTGGGCGGCGGCTGGATCATCTAGGAACTTGTTGAAATTCGCTTGACTGCGGCGTCTGTTCTAAGGATTGTGGTCTCTTCGGGTTTGAAATCTGTTTGAAGTGCGGTTGTGGCCGGTGTTTATAGGGGTTTGCAAGTCTCAGGGAATCACGCCTGAGGCCTGCAGCCGTTGCTCAGGCACACTTCTCCCGGAGCATTTTTTCGGCGGTTGAGCCATCAGCCGCGGCAGCCGGATCAGGTTGTGCGCCGCGCAACTGAACACGAACTGCCAGGCCACTTTCCCCAGGCCTCGCAGCTTTATCTGGCGCAGCGGGCCGGTTTGCTTCAGCCATCCGAATCCCTTTTCGATCCGCCATCGGCGGCTCAGGCTGACGGCATAGCCGGGCCGGCGCGTAGTTCTGCGGTCAAGGTTGCTGCGACGCCCCTTGTCGTTCTTCGTAACTTGCGGCGTCACGTTCAACTCCCGCACCGTGCTGACGAAGTCCTTCGTGTCGTAAGCCTTGTCCGCGCCGACGGTGATGCGGCGTGAGCGGCCCTTCTGCTTTTGCTCAAGCATCAACAGCGCTGCATCGCGCTCGGCATAGCCATCGGCGTGCGTCACCATCGCTGCGGCGATCAGACCGTTGCGATTTTCCACCAGCGCATGGCCCAGATAGCTCAACTTCGACTCCTTGCCGTAGCTCTTCTTGTACCGCCGCGCATCGGCATCGGTGGTCGATTTATGCGTCTGGTTCGTACGCTTCTGACCATGAAAATCTCCTCCGTCGCCGTCATCGGCCTTCGCGCGGAAGCTCTTCTGCGAGGCCCATGCCTGAATCAGCGTGCCGTCTACTGTGAAGTGCTCGTCGCTCATAAACCGCCTGGCCTGCTCATTCACTTCGGCAAAGAATTGCTGCGCTACATCGGAGGTCAACAGTCGGTCGCGGTTCTTCGAAAACACCGCATGGTTCCACACCGCGTCGTCCATGCCCAGGCCTACAAACCAGCGGAACAAGAGGTTGTAATCGATCTGCTTGACCAGCAACCGCTCCGAGCGCGCCGAATAGAAAACCTGCAACAAAAGCGCCCGAAGAATGTACTCCGGCGCAATCGACGGTCGGCCCGAGTCGGCATACAACGCATCGAACTCCGGGCTCAACGAGCGCAACACCGCATCCGTCAACTTGCGAACCGCTCGCAGCGGATGATCCTGAGGCACACGCTGCGCCAACGAAACATAACTGAACATCCCGTCTTGAACCCACTCGTCTCCACGCATGCCTGTTAGACGAGCAACACCAGCACCCCGTCGCAGAACGGTACCTATTTCAACAAGTTCCTAGAGTGACAACCAGCAAGTGCGATCCATCGAGGCGGATCAATGGTCGATTTCAACTTCCGCCGCCTCGAAGTGGTGATGGACCCGGAATCCGGCAATCCCAACGAAATCGAAGGCGTTCTCGATCGCAGTGCCCTGCGCCTGGGACGCAAATATTCGCATAGGTCAAAGTTGCTCTACAAGCCCTCAATTACCACGTCACAATAGGGTATGAAAAAGTTCTGGCTCGGATTGGTTCTTGTTTTCTGCTTCACCGTACCCTATGCGGCGCAGTCGCAGGTGGTCGTGGTAGTGCACCACCATCACCACCATCATCATCGTCACCATCGCCACCCGAATCTCAACCCGTAATCCTGGGTCCACAAAGGCAGGTTTCCCCTGCCAGAGCGGCCTCTGGCAACCACCGTTTGCATGCAGTGGCCTGAGCGACTACGTCCATCCCCAAGTAAGCTGACTATTGGATAGGCAAGGTCGAATGGGCCTTCGGACAATTGGTAAGTCACTATCGAACTCGAATTCGAGAAAGGTCAACAGGACAAATGACACAATCGGTATTGGAACAAATGGGCAAACAGATCGATGAGACGGCGCACAAGGCTTCTCGAGCCGCATCTGCTGTCGGGGATGCACTGGAGGATGGTGTGTCGTCGGCGCGGCGCGCCGCAAAGCGTGGCAGCTACGCCGCAACAGAACTTCTTGACGACACAAAGAAGCACCTGCAGCGCCATCCAATTGAAACCGTTGCGGCAACATTCGCAGCTGGCATTGCGGCCGGAGCGGCGATCGGCTGGATGATGAGGCGAAAGCAGATCTAGCGAAAGAGCGAATCTCCTGGGAGAGGGTTAGCACGTTGGTCGCTCCTCCCAGCATCTCCCATTGCCTCTGGCCGCTCCACTACGCCTGCGTTGCGAAAGGCAATTTTGCAGGCCTCCCGCTGATGTCTCTCGCCGATGCATGCATGCTTCCATGCTTGCCCGCAGTGCGACCAACATCGGACTCGCAATGGATCAGGCGAGATTCCTGTTGACACCGGCCTTCTTGGTCTGTTTGGCCACTCGCTTGGGTTCACAGCTGCCAAGGCAGTCGAGCCTTTGCCAAGGGGTCACGATCTGGCTGCTGAGGATGAAGTCGATCGAGTGGTGTCCGCCGCACAGATGGTCGTTTATCGATTTGAGTTATGTGGGCCCTCGAACTGCACCGGCACAGGTTTTGTAAAGGGCACGACTGCGGTACCGGGGCGCTCTGCTGGTCGGGTCGCGTGCCGCAAATCTGGCAACTTCGACGCGGGCTTTAACGCCTTTGGGGACGGCTTCAGCGGTTGGATGCCAATCTGGGCCAATTGCAAATGACCCTATTTCCGGCGGCCTGCACCAGGACAGAACAACCGTTCACTCCTTCGGATCCGAAGAACGATCGATGAACACGGCTTTGCTAATCCACTTCGTCTGGTTTTGGAAGTCTCGATCACCGGTTCATCATCAGGTTCCGGCACCCCGGGTCTTCCATCGCAATCGCCACTCCCCTGCAGCGCGCGCTTTTCTTGAGAGCGGTCGCGTTGTCGAGCAGACTCTGACACTGGCGGTCTTCCGCCTGAATGACCACGCCATTAGGAAGGTCCGTACTCCGAGCGTCTTCCATTTCAATTGCCGCAATCTGATACCGTGGATCTCCCATCTCAATCACCGCCTCATGGGGTGGGGTCTTGCCGGCCATTGCTCCTGCAGCAAGCTGTGGCCAGGTTTACGCATTTTTTGCTGAATCAGACTGCTCAATTCCGCACAGCTCGTCGCGGCTCCGATTCCGCATTTTCGATTCAGCTCTATACAGAAAGCTGGATGCCAAGTAGCTTTTCCAACTTGATTAGGGCTTCCCTGGAGCCTGTTATTAACTATCCCGAATGCCTTGCCCTCTTGACCGAGCCGCCGAGATATTCGCGCCGCGTGCAGGAATGCTCATGCATCCCAACTTAACTGGAGTAGATTCAGACGATGATCGATTCCATGGTTCTTCGCCTTCCTAAATTCGGAGCAATCATGTGGGACCTGTTTCTGTCCGCATTAGGATGCTTCGTGTTGAGGCATGCTTTTCGCATGTTCGCGACTGAAAAGGAGCGTTCCCAGGCGATTGAACCCGCTCACGGCACAGGTACCGGCCGCTCGCAATTGCCAGGTATGGGAGCAGCACTTTTCCTTCTGGCTCTCGCCATCAGAGAAGGGCTGGGGATGAATCCTGCACCGCGCCGCTGAATGGTGGTCGTGGGCTCCAGTATCTGCCGGAGTGCCTCTCCGGTTCGGACGAAGAGAAGTCACGCAGCAGACTCTATGTGTCGTTTCTCGGAGACAGACTCAGGCAATTGGTCGAGCAGGACTACATTGAGCAGCGACCTGTGCACCTGAATGCGGCCGTTGTAGTCAATAAAGCCGAACTTGCGAAAGCGGTTCATAAGGAAACTGACACGGGACCTTGTCGTACCGACCATTTCCGCCAGGGTTTCCTGGGAGATAAGCGGAATGAAGGTCTCCGGTTCACCCGGCTTGCCCAACTCAGCCATTAATAACAGGATCCTCGCCAAACGCTTTTCGCTGGAGTTGAACAGTTGACCGACAAGATCGGCCTGGGTCCGAATGCTCCGGCCAAGCAGGAACTTAAAGAAAATGTCGGCGAACGCAGGTTCCTCATGCATTGCGCGGATCATCTCATTCCTGCTTATTCGCAGTGCCGTGCATGTGTCAATCGCGGTAACGGTGGCCTAACGCAATCCGGCGATTGTTGCAAGCGATTCCTCTCCGACAAAATCGCAGCCTGAGATGAACATGATGGTGGCTTCTTTACCACTTGAAGAAACAACTGTGAGCTTTGCGCGGCCCTACTGAAGATAGAAAACTGAGTCCGCTGGATCTCCCTGGTTGAAAAAGGTCTGCTTCGGCTTCAGTTCGATCGCTCTTCGACCAAGAACTGCATTCGCAAAAAAGATGGACCGATCGAAGTGGGATGTTACTGTGTCGCTGACGAACATATAGCCTCCTTCTGTGCAGTTATAGCGATTCTCCAATTGGTGTAGGGGGAAACCACTACTCCAAAGTGGCTTTTTCCTCAAGAAAAATCCACCTTGCAAGGCTTCTTCAACGCCACGCGAATTGGAGGACCTCTCTAGGAAGCGGACAGTGAAATGTTGAAGGTTCTCCATCCGCTATAAAGTGAGCGCTGAGAGTCGGAGTAAAGCATTCCATTGCAACCTGCGGCCCAACGTAAGCTCCCACTCGCTCTTTGCCAACCAGGCATCGCTTCGGCGGGAGTTCTCAAATCCTGGAGCACGGATCCACTTTAGCGTAACTAATTACCAACTTTGGTCAAAACGCTTGTATGTCACGTTTTTGCTCATTTCCGGAAAATTGCATGCGCCGAATCGCGGCAAAGACTGGAAGCCGGTAAAGGATTGCTGCCAATCGGTTCGGTCAACATCGACGTGGGGCGAACGGGAATAGGCCAAGTAAGCGCGGTTATCCATCGCAAGGTGGACCTGTGCGGGCGCTCGCCGCTATTGGGCGCAGCGCGTCTCCACCTTGGGTACGAGAACGACCTCATCCTTGTGGCCGTTGCGCCCTTGCCGACCATCTCCAATAATTCGCTCTGAGAAATCAATTCCCCACTCTCGCCCTACCAATTCATTTTCTCTCGAGGAACCCGCACATGAAGGTCCTGCTCGCTCTCCCTGCTCAGAAGCGCATGCTGCATGTAGTTCCGCATCTCATCCAAGTCCTCCGCTGCCCCGCTTATCATGCTCTTGCTGTGCTTCTTCTGTTGACCGCGGCGTCCTTCCCCCTGCTAGCTCAGCAGTTTGCAACACTGACTCTGACTCTCGCCGATCCGGCTGGCAGCCTCATCCCGAAGGCCAGCGTATCGGTTCGCAACGTGGATACGGGGGTGGTCCGGAACGGAGTTTCAGACAAGCTTGGACTCACAGTGATTCCGGGGCTTCCGGCCGGCCAATACAAGCTGACTGCAACCGCCGAGGGATTTGGCACATACGAGACGCCTCTTACGTTGACGCTGGGCCAGTCTGCCTCCTTGCAAATCACCCTCCGCGTGCGCACTGCGACTGAGCAGGTGGAAGTCAACGACACAACCGGGGCCGTGGAGACGGAAAGAACAGAGGGCAGCCAGGTCATCAATCCTATGCAGATATCCGACTTGCCCATCTCGGACCGGGATTTCATTGACTTTGTTCTGCTCACGCCCACAGCGACGGTCGGGCGGGATTCGAGTACCGCGGCACAGTCAGCTTTTCAGGAAACGGTTCTCGAAATCAGCTTCGGAGGATTGCGCGAGACCCACAGCGTCTTCTATGGGTTGGATGGAACCAACTACACGACCACTGTTTCTGGAGTCCAGCGAGTTAGCCCGTCGCTAGACTGGGTGCAGGAATTCCGCGTCGTCGACGGCCCTGACGCCGCGGGTGGCGGACTGAATCTTGGAGCAGCCGTGAACACCATTACCAAGTCAGGAACCAACGATGTGCACGGCTCAGTTTATGACTATGCGCGCAACAACGCGATTGACGCCAGCAACCTCCTCTCGGCGTCGGGATTCAATACGCTGCGCTTCAACCAATTTGGAGCCACCGTCGGCGGTCCCGTTCGCAAGGATAAGGTCTTCTACTTTGCCGGCTATGAAGGTCAGCGACGCGCGCAGTCGCCCATCTACTCGCACTTCATTCTGAAATGCATCAATACCGAAGGCTGCCTCGGACCTGGCACGCCAAGCATCAACGAAGTCAAAACTGGCCTGGGCCTGGCGCCTGAGAACCTGGGTTCGATTCTGCAAATTGGAGACTACGACAACGCATTCGGGAAACTGACCGATGTATTGAACGATCGAAACACCTTGGCCACTGGTTATCTGTTTACAGATGTGAGGAATGGAAATACGGCTGCCGCCTCTCCCGGCCAGGGATTGCCGTCAAGTTATCGCGACAATCGCATTCACGATCAAACCGCTTACGGGAATCTATTTCATCTTTTCAGCAGTCGATTGGCTTCTGAAAGTTCCGTCTCCTTCGGCCGGCGAATCTTCTCGATGGATCCGGTCGGCGCGGGCTTTGAGCCGGCCATCGATGTGGCCGACACGCTCTACAGCGGCGGTTTTCTTGGCGGCGTGGACTTCTACAGCGAACACCACTTTCAATCGAGAGAAGCGCTGACCTACACGCACGACTCCAATTCCATCAAGATTGGCGCGGAGTTTGAGCCGATCTGGTTCTCGGCGCAAACGCCCTACTTCACCCCCGGTGTCGGAATCTTCAGCCCGCAGAGTTTCTTCGGCGCAGGCCCGTTCAGCCACTTTGGTCCCGGAACCGCTGTCGAGTTCCTCTTCCAACAGACCCAGGCTGATTTTGGCAACCAGGTGCCGCAGCGCTCCTTGCCGTGGGAGGGCGGATTCTATGCTGGTCCGGACGGGCCAGCGCGCCAAGCTGCCGATGCCGTGGCGTTCTGGCACAAGCTGGCGGACCTCTACGTTCAGGACCAGTGGAGAGTGCGCCCGAACCTGGCGCTTTCCTTTGGCCTGCGCTACGATGTCGATTTTCTCCCCTCCGCGAGCGACCTCAAAATCGTCGGCAAAATGAACCCGACAACGTTCGGAAACGTTCAGCCGCGCGTGGGTTTGGCCTACGCGTTTCGCAATGGCAAAGGAGTGGTGCGCTCCAGTTTCGGCTTGTATACGGGCTCTCTGGAATACAGCAGTCTCATCAACGGATGGCACGGTGCTTCTGCCTTCACGCACATGAACCAGCCTTTGCTGCCTGCCTTTGCCGATCCGGCGAACGATCTCACAGGCTTTGGTCCGGCGGGCATGGTGGGAACCGCGGGTCCGGTGCTCGCCGGCGCCGCGTACTCCAACTTTACGCATAACGGCATCTACCCCAGCCCATCTATTCTGAAGCAATTTCCGCTGGGGTTTGTCCAGCGCCAGTTCCCCAACGCCTACTCCGAGCAGGCCAGCCTTGAGATCGAGAATGAACTGAGAAATGGCTGGCATCTCACCGCTGGGTATCACTATCTGCACGCGATGCGCCTGGAGAGTTCCAACGATGTGAATGGAGTCCCGAACGGCTTCCTTTCCGATGGCAGGCAGGCGTTCTCACCCGCCGATCCGAACTTTGGTTTCGCGCTGCTGGCAACCCCTACCGGCTGGTCCATCTACAACTCCGGCAGCGTAAGCCTGCGCAAGGATCTCGCTCAGCATTACAGCATTCTGGCCAACTATGTCTATGGCAAATCCATCGACATCGCCACGGAAAACCAGCTTCAGGACGAACCACAGGACTATCTTGAACCGCAATTGGACCGCGCTGTAAGCGATAACGATGTACGCCACCGGCTGGTGCTGACGCTCTTAGGAGAGTCACCGGCAACGTGGGCAGCGCCGTTGCGCAATTTTCAGTTTTCGATGCTCAACACTTTACAAAGCCCGCAGTACTACAGCATCCTTGCAGGGTCCGATATCAACGGAGACGGATTCCCCTTCAACGATCGGGTGGGGAGCATCGGGCGGAACAGCTATCGCGGCGCGTCTTACTACGATACCGATCTGCGCTTGCAGAGGCGGTTCAACTTCACGGAGAGATGGAAGCTGAATGCCAGCGCCGAAGCACTGAATGTCTTGAACCGCGTGAACGTACAGGATGTGGATCAGGTCTATGGCGCGGGTGAGTTTGCGGGTGCAACTCCAAAGAGTTATGGAGACGGAGTCACCAGTCCGGCGAACCCGACCTTTGGCTCCCCAACATTTGCCGGAGCCGCAAGGCAACTTCAGTTGTCACTGAAGTTGCAGTTCTGACTGACGCCTTCGATTTCTGTTTTTTCGGAGCACCGTTGTTGTTGAAGAAGCGCTGCACATTGGAGTCAGGCAATGATTCGCGCAGGTTTTCATTTTTGCAGGAGCAGCTCAATTCCAGCCTCCGAAGCCGGGCCGGTCCTCTGAGTCAATGCGGTTCTCATGAAATTGAAGTCAGAAGGAGAAGCAATGTCAGACGTTCAATCGGCAGAGCAAGCCATTTCTGTTCAAACCGATCGGAACCGCTCGCGGGCGAAGCATTTCAGCCCGCAGCCGGAAACGCTTGCTTTACTCAAGGTCTCAGGCAATCCGATCAATGGACTAGGTGAAACGGCTCCGCGCAGGCCTTCGCCGTTCTTCTGGCATCCGCCCAATCTGCATCCCTTTGCCGATTTGCAGATTGCCGCGCGGTCGAGGATGAGCGAATGCCCCGGATACGATAAGGCGTTCGCGCCGGCCCGCAACCATCCGCTGCTGGTTCCGGTGGCCGAAACGCGGACGGAAGCTTCGGCCGAAGAATTCACCGCGGCGGTAAGTGAGTTTGCTCTCTCGCACGAGGCCGACGACATTGGCATCACACCGATGGATCCGCTGTATGTGTTCGAGGGGTACATGATCGAGGAGCCGACGGTGATCATGCTCGCGGTCGGGCATAATTACGAGCGGTTGAAGCAGGTTCCTTCCGACGAGACCAATGGCGAGGGCATCTGCGACGTTGGTGACCAGTACGCGCGCGGCACTCGATCTTCCTTCGCAGTGGCCAATTGGATTCGCTCGCAGGGGTACAATGCAAGGGCGTTTCCGGGGCCATCGGCAGATGCGCTGCTTCTGATTCCGGCCGCCGTAACGTCCGGCCTGGGTGAGCTAGGCAAGCATGGCTCGATGATCAGCCGGAAGTTCGGCGCGGGCGTTCGCCTAGCCGGTGTGACCACGGACATGCCGTTGGCGGCGACTTCAGCCGAGCCCTTTGGAGCGGACGAATTCTGCAAGAACTGCCAGGTATGCACCAAAGCCTGTCCTCCGGGCGCCATCTCCGAACAAAAGCAGATGGTGCGTGGCGTGGAGCGCTGGTTTGTGAACTTCGACAAGTGCATCCCTGCCTTTACCGAATTGGCCGGATGTGCAATCTGCATTGCCGATTGTCCGTGGACCCGGCCGAGCGCCCGGCCAAAGCTGCTTGCCACCATGGCCCGCCGCCTCGGTCAGACACCTTCTCAATCGTGACGGCGGTCTCTCAGAATGCGAAATGGCTCGGTGTGAACCCCTCTCCATCTTTCGATGGAAGCGCACGGCTCTCAACCCCGCGTACGATGAACGCGTTCACTCTTTCGCGACGCTGCTCCTTGCGGGTGGGCGCGCATCCTATTTGAATGGAGTTTCATCAATGGCTCATATTCAACTTCCAATTGCAGAGGAACTCGGCAGAGAGTTTCCCGGCATCCTTGGCCCCATGACATTTCGTCCTGAGACCGCCGCGCCCCTGAATGAGCTGGTGAATATCCTGCTGCGCGGAGAAAGCACGCTTTCGCGCGGTGAACGGGAGATGATCGCCACCCATGTCTCCTGGCGCAACGATTGCTTCTTCTGCCAGACCATTCATGGAGCCGTTGCCGCGGCGCAACTGGGACACGATGAAGCTCTGGTCCAGAAAGTAAAGACGGACTGGGCTGAAGCAGAGATTTCTCCCCGCTTGAAAGCGCTGCTGAACATTGCCGGCAAGGTGCAACTCGGCGGCAAGCATGTGACCGCGGACGATATCGCCGCGGCGCGCGGCCTGGGCGCGACGGATCTTGAAATTCATGACACGGTGCTGATTGCGGCGGTCTTCTGCATGTGCAATCGCTATGTCGATGGCCTGGGTACCTGGGCTCCTCAGGATCCCGGCATCTATCGGCAAAGAGCCGCCCAGATTGTTGAACACGGTTATACCGGAGTGACCGAAGCTGCGATTGCCACCATGCCGCACTGAAGACAGAATTCGACCAGCATCCATCCCGGCGCCGCGGATAGCCACACACTCTACGCTGCAAAGCTCGTTCTCCGAGGTTAAGCCCGTTCATGCCTGAGCCAGCAACGAAGACAGTCGCAGCCCGGATAGACGAATCCCAAATCGCCTACCCCGGCTGGAAGATCGTTCTCGCGGGCTTCTTCGGCGTCATGGTCAGCTTCGCGGCCATTGTGCCTTACACCTTCGGACTCTTCCTCAAGCCGCTCGCGGCAAGTTTCGGCTGGCACCGCGAAGCCACTTCCGCGGGATTCAGCATTGCCGCCCTCACCGTGGCCGCAGCCTCGCCCGGTCTTGGTTTCCTGCTCGACCGCTATAAGCCTCGCCGCATCATCCTGCCGTGCATCGTGGTCTTCTCGGCTGCCTATGCGTCGCTCGCATGGCTCACTCCGCATCTGCTGCACTTTTATCTCACCTTCTTTCTCATTGGCCTGGTCGGCAACGGGACTGCCTACATCGGTTACTCCCGCGCCATATCCACATGGTTCAACCGCCGTCGCGGTTTCGCTCTCTCCATCATGCTCGCCGGCAGCGCCCTGGGAGCCATGCTGCTTCCGGTGCTTGCTCAAGCCGTCATCACTCACCTGGGATGGCGCGCCGCCTACCTCCTCCTCGGCCTGCTCGCTTTCGCGGTGGGCTTTCCCCTCACCGCGGCATTCGTCCGCGAGCGCCCTGCACCCCAACAGGACGCGGACGTCTCTTCGGAACTTGGCGAACCCGTTGCCAAGGCGCTTGCGACACCCGCCTTCTGGATCATCGCTGCGACCGTCTGCCTCTATGCCATCAGCGTCAACGGAGCCATTGCGCATCTCTCCGCTTTGCTCACCGACCGCGGCGTCCCCGCTGCCGGCGCGGCCTGGGCTGTCTCCACCATCGGTGCTACAAGCCTCATCGGACGCCTGCTCACGGGTCTGTTTCTCGATCGCTTCTTTGGCCCCCGCGTTTCGCAGATCATGCTGCTGATGACCGTACTCGGCATCGCATTGCTATCTGTGGCCAACAGCCTGTCCGCCGGCCTGATCGCCGCCGCCCTTATTGGATTCAGCATGGGCAGCGAAGGCGACATCACGCCCTACCTTCTTGGCCGCTACTTTGGCCTCAAACGCTTCTCCACCCTGTACGCCCTCACCTGGACCACCTACGCCATCGGGGGCGCCGCTGGCCCCATTCTCGTCGGCAGGGTTTTCGATACTCTGGGATCCTATCGCCCCATCACCATTCAACTGCTGGCCCTCCCTGCCTTCATCCCCTGCCTGCTCATGTTCGCACTTCCTCGCTACCACATGCAGAGCCGCACGCCGCAATCGGTCACCATCGTTCCCCAACCCCAACCAGCTGAGATCACCCGATAGCACAAGGAGAATCAAATGCCCCACATCGCACTCCCAGACGGGCTTCCAGGAATCACCGGCCCCTTCGCCTTCCGCCCGGAAACAGCAGCGCCCATGCGCGCCCTGGCCGAATTTCTCCTTCGCGGACCCAACACACTCTCCAGTGCGGATCGCGAAATCATCGCCACCTACACCTCAAGCCAAAACGATTGCCACTTCTGCCAGACCAGTCATGGCGCTGCCGCTGCGCACCACCTGGGCGGCCCATCCGAGCTCGCCGGTAACATCGCTCTAATCGCCGCAATCAAGCTGGACTTCGAATCCGCCCCCATCTCTTCCAGGCTCAAGGCGCTCCTCAACATCGCCGGGCACGTCCAGCAGGGCGGAAAGAGCGTCACCGCGGAAGACATCGCGCGGGCTCGCACGCAAGGCGCAACCGACACCGAGATACACGACACGGTCCTGATCGCCGCGACTTTCTGCATGTATAACCGCTACGTGGATGGCCTGGCCACCTGGGCTCCTCCGGAGCCGGAAGCCTACATTTCCATGGGCGCGCGCATGGCGCACCAGGGCTACGTGGCCGCGCCCGTGCAAGCCCAGCCCTAGGGCAAATTGTTTCGTCGGGAAGCTCGACCAGCTCTCATAAAGAGAATGCCGCCCTTGCCGCGTCTTCCTTGAAAGGCGCTACCATTCAATCGCGACGATGCAGTAAGTCTCCACATGCGGAAGCGCGAGGCGTATCAGCGACCCGCTTTTTTCGAAGTCGATCGCCTGCGCGGCCTTCGATCCTGGAGCGTGCGCCGTAACTCTGCGCGGATGGCGATTGTCGGGCAACCGCACGCCGATCACAATCTCATTGGCCTTTGCCGCACTCGTGCGGTCATAGTTGACGACATGAATGAACGTGCGCTGCTTGAGACGCTGACTTGTGTAATTGATTGCAACCCCTCGAGGCGCATTCAGCTGGATCGGCACCTGATCTTCAGCAGCCCAGTAGACCAGATCGACAAGCTCTCTCCAGTTCCTCGGCCGCTTCCAGAACTCAATCCCGATTGGAAAGTATGGTTGCTGAGGAGGAGCCGTCCCGTCGAACACAACCGCTGGAAGGTACGCCACTCGACCCCGCCCTACAGTTCTCCTGGTTGCGATCCCCGCCGTCGGCGCACGAGAATCAACCCGCTCCTGGTATCCCGAAGCATCTTCTTGATCGTCAACCATGCCTGCCAGGCCAGGCGTAACCCGGACGCGCCGCCACTCGTCGTATAACCCTGCTTGTCCAATCACCACCAGTGCCCCGCCGCTCTCAACATAGGTGCGAAGAGCCGCTATCTGCGCATCGGAAAGACATTCGCAATCGGGCAGAACCAGGACCTTGTACTTAGTCAGATCCCACAGCCCCTCGTCGAAGACCAGATCGAACGGAACGCCGCCTTCAATCAGCGCTTGCTCCACAAGCACCGTTGCAAGTTGCACACTGGCGTTGTTGTACGTCAACGATGCAAAGGCGCGCAGCAGGCCCACATTGGCCATGTCTTCGCTGCCGTCATACATACCCCTGTTTTGCCGATAGAAATCTATATATTCGGCTGTTACTTTCGAGATCGGATGCACTCCCACAAATCCCGGCGTTTGATTAAATGCCAGAGCCTCCGCACAGGCCAGCGCGTCGTTCTGTATGTAGGCCAGCAGAACATTCGAGTAGGCCCGGGCAAGCTTGTAACTGCGGATCTTCGACACAAATTGGCCGTCCGGATGATAGCCAACCGGTCCTTCCTCCTCGCTCCAGAACGCATTCGTGAATTTGAGAAGCCTGGCGTGATCGATTCCCGATTCCCATGCGCGGTTGCTGCCGGTTATGCCCCCCGGATTGATCTCCAACGCAACTTCCGGGTTCAGCGACATGGCAAAGTCATGCATCTGCTCAAGCGCATCCGCCATGGTCTGACAGCGATAGTCGATCCACTCCTGAAATCCGGGGTCATAGATGATCCGCATATCGCCCGGCGTATTCCCTCTGTTCCATTGAGGCGGATTCACGAAATCCACGCGCTCGAAGCCGAACCTCTGCCGCAATTGCGCGATGCTGTACTTGGTCTTCAGGCGCTTTCTGAATCCTTCCGTGCATGCAGGGCAGTGGCATGAATCCGGTTCGGCGTTCAGGTCGAAGTTATCGAAGTGAATAAAGTCCGTCTTCACCTCGACAATTGCATATCGTATCACCTTCTTCAGGTAATTCAGGTAGTTCTGATTGCTGAAGCAGGGCCGATAACGAAACGATTGCTGGAATCCGTAGGGAAGAAGAATGGGAAGACCGGCGGCGTCGCGCTGCACCCAGTCAACCGCCTTGGGCTCTTCAGCGAAGAACATTTCATACATCATGCTGTTCCACTGGATATACGTATCGGCCTTCATGCCCAGACCATGCGCAATCGCCACCGCGTTGCGCGTCTCTTCCATCTCTTCGCTTTCGGCCTCCATGCCGAATCCCTTGTACAGATGCGTATGAAACACCTCCACCCCTGCGTCATGGAGCTGGCGGATCAGCTCTACACTTTGCTGATAGGCGCCGGCTTGCCGTGCGTCAAGCCGCTGTCCTCCACGGCGCACGACGAACAGATAAGGTTCATGAGAACCGCCGGCGTCGATAAACCCGCGTTTCGTCCACTGGTCTTGCGCAGGTAGAGGAATGAAACCCCTGGTTGGCGCGCCGCTGGTAAGTCTCGAAGCCGAGGCCGCGGCAATGACTCCGCCTATGAAGCTCCGTCGATTCATGCCAACCATTTCGATTTACCTGGATAGTCTCGTGATGCTGAGCATAAGGTCCGCGTCGCCTCGTCAATTCGAATCCCATGCGAATCGGTTCCGGCAGCTTGTCCTTACCGCATTCCGTTCGAGCTCATCCTGCCCATGCAGGATGCAGTGCTCTCAAAAACAACATAACTGCCCGGCCCCAAGGCGTCAAGAAAAATTTCCTGTTAGCGTGAAATCGGTATCATGCCGGCGTATCCCCGTCTCAATTGACTGTCCAAATTCCTCTCTGCTTTGTGCGCCGGGGCGGCGTTTGAAGGGGACAGAATGGATCATGGAATAGCGCGCTTTGAGAACGGCGTATGCGGAAGAACTGGATTAAGAGGGAGTGGACTGCTGAAGGTGAAGGGATTGCTCAAGTACTGGCTGGCAAGGTTGGCTACTGGCGAAGCTTGAGCCCGCGTCGGGCCCCAACGCCAGTTGTCGTGCCAGATACTTTCCAATTTCCAGAAGCTCCGACTCGATCTAAATTCGGTATAGTCTAAATTGGAGAGGAAATGTGAAATGTTTCTTGGCACTTTTCCACCGCATTCGACATGAAAAAGCAAGCGTCCCAAAGTAGCAAAGTCGGCCTGCGGGAGATCGCCGCGGCGGCCAAGGTCAGCATTGCAACGGTTTCCAGAGTCCTGAACGGAAACAATCGCGTCGATCCGGCCATTCAGAAGGCGGTTTTTGATGCGGCTGCGAAGTTCGACCTCGATCTGCTGCAGCGCAACAAGGCCAAGGCGCTGGCATTTCTTCTCAGCAATCGCCTCATGCTGCATCCCTTCCATTCCCGCATCCTGAGCGGCGCTGAGGCCTATTGCGCCGAACACGGCTGGGATATCGTCTTTCTGTCGTTCAACTACCCGCTCAAAGTGCACTGGGACCAGCTCCACCTTCCCAAGCTCCTCGAGCGCCGCGATGTGATCCGCGCGGCCATCGTGGCCGGCGCAAACTCGGGCAGTCTCATCGAACTGCTGGAACACGAAGGCGTGCCGTATGTCGCACTCGGCAACAACATTTTCGATGTGCCGCCTGTAGTCAAAGGCGACCTGGTTTTCTCCGATGAAACCCGCGGGGGCGGCGATATGACCCGTTATCTCATCGGCCTCGGTCATCGGGATATATGGTTCGTGGGAAATACCCGTCTTCCCTGGTTTGCGCGATGCTTTGCCGGTTATGGCCAGGCGATGGAAGAAGCTGGCCTGCCCCCACGCTACTTGAGTGTCGATTCGGAAGACGACGCGGAAGTGGGATACCTCGCAACCAAATCCCTCGTGGCGCGAGGCGAGCGCGCCACAGCCATCTTTGCGGGCAATGACGCTACAGCACATGGAGTGTACAAAGGGCTGCGCGATTGCGGCCTGAGAATTCCCGACGACATGAGCGTCGCAGGCTGCGATGACACCGTGGGCGAATGGCTCTATCCAGGTCTCACCACCATTCGTGAGTTTCCTGAGCATTTAGGCAAGCAGATGGTCGAGTTGATTCTCAGCCGCATTGCCAAGCCGGGACTGGAATCCCGCCAGGTGACCGTCCCTACCGAGCTGATCAAGAGAGAGTCCTGCCGGCCAATCGCCGCCACCGGCCATGCCGCCGCCAAGAGAGTGCTGCGGGCCGATTAAAGCATTTTCGGAAGATGAATATTAAGTCAGATCAGGCAAGTAACTTGGGCGATCAAAATGCTGTTGTCTTGTAACAGGGCATGACTTCAGTCGTGCCGCAAAAAGCCATAAAGAGGATTGGGCTTTAGCCCCTGCGGAATCCACTGGTGCTCGCAACTGCCCTCGCTCCTTCTCGATGCCGATTGCAGGAGCAAGATTGATAATCGTCTTCCGGAATTGATGTAGACCGAAAGCACCCGCTCAAGTGGCTTTTTCCTCTCCGGGGTCCCCAGCGACGGGTTTTGGTCGCTTGGGTGGAAGAAAAAGCGACCTTTCGCAGCTCCCAAAAAGTCTGCGTGGATTCTGAAAATGCTCCAGCGCATCACTCTGCGTTTCCTTCGGCCACAGTCCAGCTTCCCATATTCATTGCGAACCTACCCAGCCGTGTCCATCCATAGAGAGTCTCAGCACCTTGGTCATTCATGTTTTCACTATTTCGTGAAAGTTTTCTTGACATGAGCCTTAATGCTGGTTAAGGTTTGAATATCATGCACCATGAAGGCCCCATTCCCCCCGTGCCAGATGGCGGCCAAACAGCGTATTTTTGCGCCCATAGCGGAGGCCGTCAATTACTCGAGGAGAAAGAATGACCGCAGTCGACGAGAAAGTAAGACATTTTCAGGTGGAGAACCTCGCCGTTGAGGTCCATCCTAACGCGAAATTGCTGGGCGAAGCGGCAGCACGCGCTGCGGCCCAGACCATGAAAGAACTGAGCGCAACGCAGCAATCATTCGCAGTGATCTTTGCGACAGGTGTTTCACAGCTGGAAACTCTGGAAGCTCTCACCGGCATGGAAGGCATTCCCTGGAATCAGGTGCGAGGCTTTCATCTGGATGAGTACGTAGGCCTGCCGGTCGAGCACTTTGCCTCCTTTCGCCGTTATCTCAGAGAGAATCTCACCCAGAAAGTCGACATGAAGGCATTTTACGATGTGGACGGCTCTGCGCCCGACCCGGCCCTCACTTGCCGCGTTTATGCTGAGCTGCTTGCCGCGGCCAATCCCCAGCTTTGCCTGCTGGGTGTGGGCGAAAATGGGCACCTCGCGTTCATGGACCCCGCTGTGGCCGACTTCAAAGATCCCCAGGACGTGAAAGTTGTCAAGCTGGATGCGGACTGCCGGGCGCAGCAAGTGGCCGAGGGCTGGTTTAACAATCTTGAGGCCGTTCCCGACTATGCGATCAGCGTGACCATCCCGGCCATGCTGCGAGTGCCGAAGCTGATCGTCTCAGTCCCAGGAGCGCGCAAGGCTGCGATCATGCGCCGCACGCTTGAGGAAGCGATCTCCACCAAGTGTCCCGCTACCATCCTTCGCACGCATCCTGATGTTACGATCTACCTCGATCAGGAGTCGGCCTCTGAACTCGACGGACTCGCGCTTCCCAGCTGACCCGCGCTCAATTGCTCTCAACCTCACAGGGACGAGGGGCGCATTGTGCCGCCAGGCCTGTGCGCTCGCCCTTCTCTTCTCTGGACTCAGCGTGACTACAAGTTATACGCTATATCCATTCTCGACGGTCTCCGCTTACCTTCATGCTTCTATTCACAAGTCATGGATTGCTATACCCTCCGTGCAATTGATGCTTCGGAAATCAGGATTGTCACGCTCCATTTCAGCCAACTTACGAGGAGCTCAGCAATAGATGGTTGCGAGACTCAGCACCAGGGCATACGGTCGATTTGTTCTTCTTGTTGCCGGGCTCGGCGGACTGCTTTACGGAGTCGATCTCGGCATCATTGCCGCGGCGCTGTTATATCTTGGCAAGACCATCAGCTTGACCGTCACACAGACGTCGGTACTTGTTGCAGCAGTCTTGGGCGGCAGCATGGTGTCGTCGCTCATGGCCGGATTGCTGGCCGATTGGCTGGGACGGAAAAAGATGATGGTCCTCAGCGGCCTCATGTTCCTGGCCAGCGTCTACCTCATCGTCGCTTCCCAAAGCTTTACTGAACTGCTCGCGGGGCGGCTTCTGCAAGGCATGAGCGGCGGGGTGATTGCCGTAGTGGTGCCACTGTATCTGGCCGAATCCCTGCGCCCTGATTCCAGGGGCAAAGGTGCAGCGATTTTCCAGCTCATGGTCACATTCGGAGTCGTTGTGGCCGCGACAGCGGGGTGGTTCTACACCCACCAGGCAGAAGCCGCGATCGCCGCCGCCGCCGGCAATCCTGTGCTCATCAAAACAGCAGGAGACCGCGCCTGGCGCAGCATGTTCCTTGCCATGGTTTACCCCGGCATCCTCTTTTTCGCAGGCACGTTCCCGCTGGTCGAATCGCCGCGCTGGCTATTTCGCAAGGCAAGGTCACCCGAGGCCTTGGCTTCCCTGCTCCGGCTTTGTTCGCTGCAAGAAGCAGCAATGCAACTGCATGAGATGGAATCGCTGGCAGCTGAAAGAACCGCGGCTTCGATTGACACAAGCGACTCGCTGCTGCAAAGGAAATACATCGTCCCCTTCACCCTCGCATGTGTAGTGCTCGCATGCACGCAGGCAACCGGCATCAACTCAATCCTTGGTTTCCTGGTGGTCATTCTCAAGCAGGCGGGCATGAGTCCTACCCATGCCACCCTGGGCGATTTCGCAGTGAAGCTGATCCACTTTCTGGTGACCATTGCGGCCGCGGCCTTGATCGATCGCAAAGGACGGACCTTCCTTTTAAAAGTGGGCACGGCAGGAATTGTCTGCTCCTTGCTGGCCGGCGCCTTTCTCTTTTACTCCTTTGAGTCCAAGCGCGTTGATGTGCGAGCCGGGATTCAGCACGCCCAGCGCGATAATTCCTTGATGGTGCCAATGAGTTCCTCGATGCTTCACCGCGAGCCAGGTACCCGCGCCGTGGCCCTTACCGTGCTCTACTCTTATGGTAGCGGAGATAAAGTTGCAACCGCAGTCAGCACCGACCAGCCCGCAGTCCTCAGCGTTATGCCCCAGGGAAAAGATAGGGGCACTCCGCTTACCATCAAGCGTGCATTCTACGGGCCGATTGCTACGGAAACGAATGGCTGGCTGATCACCGTGTGCCTTGGATTGTTCGTTTCCTTCTTTTCTCTCGGGCCGGGTGTTGTGGTGTGGCTGGCCCTGTCAGAGCTCATGCCCACTCGGATCCGGTCGACCGGAATGGGTATCGCATTGCTATTGAACCAAGGCGTATCCACACTCATCGCCACGATTTTTCTTCCCGCTGTGGGCCGCTTCGGTTTCTATGCGATGTTCCTATTCTGGGCCGCATGCACGGCTTGTTACTTCATCGTCAGCGCGTTTTTCTTGCCTGAGACGAAAGGCAAGACGCTGGAGGAGATTGAAGAATCGTTTGCTCTTAACGGACGGCCTGACTGTGACCAATGATTCCCAGGTCATGGCAGCCGGGATTGATCTGCGATAGGCCTCATAAGGTCAAGTTAGGACCACTCCTTGCCCCTGACCAGAACCCTCTCGATGCACAGACCGGTCCCGCCGCTCTCGATACGGAAGCTGACCAGATCGGCCGGCATGCCGGCTTGCATGATTCCCGCACCCCCGGCAAACCGGCCCGGGTTTTCCGTAGCCATCCGGATGCTGTCCCCAAGCGAAATCCCTGCCATCGTCATCGCCCGCGCAATCCCATCCTTCAGAGGCAGAACCGCACCGGCCAGAAACTCTGTTCCCGCCAAACTAAGGCGCCCATTGGAATGAAGTTCTACCCGGCCGCCGATCGGCGCATCATAGGTTCCTGCCGGCAGTCCCCCAAGCGCCACTGCATCGGAGACCAAAATAGAGCGGCCTATGCCCTTGGCCCGAATCATCGCTTTGATCGTGTCGGCGGGAAGATGGTGGCCATCCGCTATCAGCGTCGCAGTCAGGCGGTCCTCAGACAGCTGCGCCCAAATTGGATTGGCGTGCCTTGGAATCATCCCTGCGATGCCGTTGCCCAGATGCGTCGAAAACCTTGCGCCGGCGTCCACTGCATCGTGGATCTCCTCTGCCGAAGCATGGGTATGCCCGATGGAAGTATGCACGCCGAGGGCCGATAGTCTGGAAATATATTCGCAGGATTCTGGGAAGTGCGGCGAGAGTGTAACCATGCCGACAAGCCCGTCCGACGCTCCCTGCCATCGCGCAAATTCGGCCAGGTCCGGCGGTCGAACGTGTTCAGCGGGATGTGCGCCGCGAAACCCATCCAGTGCGCTGATGTGGGGGCCCTCAACATGGACGTAAGGCACGCAACCGGCCACGATCGTGCTGCTTTGCCGCGCCCTTGCCACGGCGCGCAAAGCTGCCGTGATCTTTTGTTCCGATGCGGTAATGATCGTTGGAACATAGGTCGTTACGCCGGCAGCAATCATCTTCGCAGTCAGCGAAACGATCGCCTGAGGGTCCGGCTCGTCCATATTCACGTCTTCCCCGCCGTAACCATTGACCTGCAAATCGACAAAACCACGCGAAAGCCACTGATCATTCGCATGCCGGCTTGCGGTAATGGACTGAATGATTCCATCCCTCACAGCGATCTCGATCGGCTCCCCATCCTGCGGATTAAGCCCCCTCAGTGTGTACATATCTGTCGTGAGCTCCAATTGTTGGGCTTCAGCCCCGAGGAAATGCTCTTCGCAAGCCGGAATCCCTTGCTGGTCAACTTGATCGGAGCTTCCCTGATCTGGAGTGACCCGTCAACCTCTGCACATCGATGGGGTCGTCGTTGACTTTGTTTTTGCGGTTGTTCGAGGACAGGGCCAGCCACAGCCGGGGCAGTTTGAAGCGACGATTGATC